>Ga0307408_100000198_pt1 | contig 65578 bp, 52 predicted proteins | sample 322Cmetagenome_FD_202116 | JGI IMG/M metagenome (GOLD analysis project Ga0307408, IMG submission 202116) | Maize rhizosphere microbial communities from greenhouse at UC Davis, California, United States - 322HYB-C-3 | ecosystem: Host-associated > Plants > Roots > Rhizosphere > Soil | place... | reverse complement strand
ACCAGATCAAGCTGCTGGAAGACCGCTACGGCCAGCCGCTGTTTGAGCGAAAGTCCGTGCCGCCGCAGTTCACCGCCGTGGGCGAACGCCTGCTGGCGCTGGCCGATGCCATGCTGCCGCAGGTGGAAGGGGCCGAGCGCGACATTGCCCGCCTGGTGCTGGGGCAGGGCGGGCAGATGCGCATTGCGGTGGAATGCCACACCTGTTTTGACTGGCTGATGCCTGCCATGGATGCGTTTCGCACCCGCTGGCCCGAGGTGGAACTGGACATCGTGAGCGGCTTTCATGCCGATCCGGTGGGCCTGCTGCACCAGGGCCGGGCCGATGTGGCCATCGTGTCAGAGGTGGATGCCGACGAGGCGGGCGTGGACTACCACCCGCTGTTTGCCTTTGAGATCCGCGCGCTGCTGGCCAACACGCACCCGCTGGTGGCCAAGCCGCACCTGGTGGCGCAGGACTTTGCCGACCAGACCATCATCACCTACCCCGTGCCCGACGAGATGCTGGACCTGATCCGCCAGGTGCTGGAGCCCGCCGGCGTGCGCCCCCCGCGCCGCACCACCGAGCTGACGGTGGCCATGCTGCAGCTGGTGGCCAGCGGGCGCGGCGTGGCGGCGCTGCCGCTGTGGGCGGTGCAGAGCTACCTGGACCGGGGGTATGTGACGGCGCGGCCCATCGGAAGCAATGGCCTGCGCGGCGAGCTGCATGCCGCCTGTCTGCCCAGCCTGTCGGCCAAGCCGTACCTGCAGGACTTTGTGCAGGTGACGCGCGAGACCAGTTTCGTCACGCTCAAGGGTGTGGAGTTGTTGTGACCGGATCGGGCGCGTACTTGTCGCCCACTTCTTCGCGCAGCGGGTGGGTGTCGTAGACGATGTTCATGTCCCGGATGCGGGTGCTGCCCGCATCGAACGTGAACACATCCACGCAGGTGAAAGTCACCTCCCGGCCGTCGTTCAAAGTCCAGTCATAGCGGAAGTAGGCGGCGACCCGCACGGCGCCGCCGTTGTCTGGCTGGGCGGACACAAACAGATCCAGCACCGTGATCACGCTGCCGCTGGAGGCCTGGGCGAGCTTTTGGAAAAAGTCGCTCGCGCGCATAGTGCCCAGAAAGGGCGAATGCACCAAGCCATCGTCTTCAAAGCAGGCAATCAGCCCGTCGGTGTAGCTGGCGTGCAGGTGGGCGAGGTAGGTGCGGACGGTGTCGAGTGGCGTGGTCATGGGCAGGAGCGTGGTGGAGAAAGATGCCCAGAGCTTCGCCGTGCCCGGCGGCTGCGGCAAGAGACAATGGCGCCTCATACATAAAAGCCGCTTATGTATCTGCGCTACCTGCACTACCTCGAAGCCGTCATCGACCAGGGCTCGTTTGCGCGCGCGGCGCAGGCCTGTGGGGTGTCGCAGCCCGCCATCAGCCAGGGCATGAAGGCGCTGCAGGCGCAGTTCGACGCGCCGCTGCTGGTGCGCGACGGGCGCCGTTATGTGCCCACCGACCTGGCCCGGCGTGTGGTGGCCGAAGGCGCGCCGCTGGCCCAGCGCATCAACGCTTTGCCGCAGGCCCGCCGGGCCGCTGTGGACCGCAATCGGTTGCGCGTGGGGCTCACGGCCTCCGCCGCGCTGGTCTGTGGGCCGCTGCTGTACGAGGCCTGGTGCCTGCCGCAGCCCCGGCGTTCACTGGAGATGACCACCACCGACGAGGGGAGCCTGCTGACGGGCCTGCTGCATGGCAGTTTCGACGCCGTGATTGCGCCCCGGCCGCGCCAGTTTGCCCACCCGGATGTAGTGCAGTGGCGCTTGTACGAGCTGCAGCCGCAAATTTATGCACGGCGGCGCCACCCACTCGCGCAGGCCCGGTCACTGGCCGATTTGCAAGGCGCCGCCTGGGGCTGTGTGGGCCCGAGCGTGAGCGGCCCGGTGGATGTGCTGACCGAGGCGCACCGCGTGCGGCGCATGCCCGCGCCGCGCATGGCCGTGCGCTGCCCGGACTTTGCCAGCCTGCTGAACCTGGTGGTGGGCTCTGACCTGCTGGCTGTGCTGCCACACCCCGCGCTGTTGGGGGCTGCGGCAGAGCAGGTGGTGCCGCTGCAACTGGCCGAGGCACTGCCGCTGTATGGCATGTGGCTGTTCGAGCGCAAGGCGCGCAAGCCCCGCCTGGGGCCGGAGGTGTTTGCGGGGCGGGTGTGAGGCAGGGGCGCCCGGGTGTGGAGATTGATGCTATTTATTTGATAGCTAATCTGGCATGATGGACGCGCGCAAACGGCCTAAAAAGCTTGAAAAACCAACGATCAGCCAGCCACCGTGCCTGGCACCGGCACCCGCACGGCACCCGTGGTATAGAACGCATGCAGGTTCTCCAGCACCAGGTCCGCCATCGCACGGCGGGTTTCGTGTGTGGCACTGGCGGTGTGGGGGGTGAGCACCACGTTGTCCAGCGCCGTCAGGGCGGCGGGCACATGGGGTTCGTTGTCGAACACGTCCAGGCCCGCACCGGCGATGCGGCGCTCAGCCAGGGCGTCGATGAGCGCCGCCTCATCCACCACGCTGCCACGCGCCACGTTGATGAGGTAGCCCTGCGGGCCCAGGGCGTCGAGCACATCGCGGTTGACCAGGTGGCGCGTGCCCGCGCCGCCCGCCACCGTCAGCACCAGGTAGTCGGCCCATTGCGCCAGTGCGGTCAGCGACTCGAAGTAGTGTTGCGCGCAGCCCTCGGCCGGGCGGCGGTTGTGGTAACCCACCTCCATGCGGAAGCCCGCCGCGCGCTCAGCCACGGCCTGGCCGATGCGGCCCATGCCCACGATGCCCAGGCGTTTGCCCGAAACCCGCGTGCCCAGCGCAAACCGCGCCTGGGGCCATTGGCCCTGGCGCACAAACCGGTCGCTGGCGGCAATGCCGCGCGACACGTCCAGCATCAGCGCAAACGCCATGTCGGCCACACAGTCGTTGAGCACACCGGGCGTGTAGCCCACCTGCACGCCACGCGCCGTGGCCGCGCCGATATCCAGCGCATCAAAGCCCACGCCAAAGCTGCTGATGACCTGCAGATGGGGCAGGGCGGCGATCACCTCGCCTGTGAGCCCGATGGACGCCGTGGTGACCACGCCCGAAAACTCCGCGCCATGCGCCGCCAGAAAACCCTGCGCGTCGGCCTGGTCCGCCAGGCAGGCCACGCTGTAGCGCGCGGCCAGTTCGGTTTCGAGGGCGGGCAAAGGCAGGCGGCCGATTTGCAGGATGCGGGGTGTGGCGTGCGTCGTCATGGCGGGTGACAGGTGGGTGCAGAGAAGAGGGGCATGGCAAGCGCTGCCAGACCTGGCAGCGCTGCATCGCAAAAAGGAACGGATAGTGGCAGAGACAAAAGGCCGTGTGTGGCCCTTTGCGCGCGGGCTCCCTGCTGTTCGGTACCCCTTACTGCGGCCCGAGCTTGTCGATCAGCGCCTTGAGCTCTTCCATCTCGCTGGGCTTCAAGTCCGTCAGCGGCGCGCGCACCGGCCCGCCGTCGTGGCCCACGATGCGCGCACCTGCCTTGATGATGGACACGCCATAGCCTTCCACGCGGTTGCGGATGGCCAGATACGGCATGAAGAACTCCTTGAGCAGCCGGTGCTGGGTGGCCCTGTCGTCGGCCGCCACGGCCTTGTAGAACTCCATCGCCGTGCGGGGGATGAAGTTGAACACCGCCGACGAATACACCGGCGTGCCCAGCGCCTTGTAGGCCGCTGCATAGACCTCGGCCGTGGGCAGGCCACCCAGGTACGAGAAGCGGTCGCCCAGCTTCATGTAGATGGAAGACATGGTTTCGATGTTGCCCACGCCGTCCTTGAAGCCCACCAGGTTCGGGCAGCGATCGGCCAGGATGGCCAGGGACTCGGCCGTGAGCTTGGTGCGGTCGCGGTTGTAGACGATCACGCCGAACTTCACGCTGTTGCAGACCTGGGCCACATGGGCGATCAGGCCTTCCTGGCCAGCCTCAGTCAGGTAGTGGGGCAGCAGCAGGATGCCGTGGGCGCCCAGGCGCTCGGCCTCTTGCGCATGGGCAATGGCCGTGCGGGTGGGGCCACCGGCACCGGCAATGATGGGCACCTTGCCACGGCAAGTGTCCACGGCGGTCTTGATGACCTGGCCGTACTCGGGGCCCGAGAGCGAGAAATATTCGCCCGTGCCACCGGCGGCAAACAGCGCGCTGGCGCCGTAGGGGGCCAGCCATTCCAGGCGCTCGATATAGGTCTTGGGGCGGAAGTTGCCCTGCTCGTCAAAGTCCGTGATCGGGAACGACAGCAGGCCGGAGCCCATGATGGTTTTGAGTTCTTGGGGGGTCATGTGAGTCCTGGGCGGTAAGAAAAAACGGGTCAATCGAGCTTGATGTTGGCGGCCTTCACCACGGTGGCCCAGCGGGCGCGCTCCTTGGCGAAAAACTGGTCTTGTTCGGCAGGGGTCATGGTGACCACCTCGGCACCCTGGCCGGCCAGGCGCGAACGGATCTCGGGCGCGCGAATGGCGGTGATCAGCGCCTTGTTGAGCTTCTGCACGACGGCTTCCGGCGTGCCACGCGGAACCAGAATGCCTTGCCATGTGCCCGATTCGAAACCGGGCACGCCCTGCTCGGCAATGGTGGGCACGTCGCCGATCAGCGGCATGCGCGTGGCCTTGGAGACGCCCAGCACCTTGAGCTTGCCGTTTTGCACGTGGGGCAGGGTGGCGAGCATGCCGTTCATCAGGATCTGCGTCTGCCCGGCCACGGTGTCCTGGATGGCAGTGACGCCGCCCTTGTAGGGGATGTATTGCCAGCGCGCACCGGCGGCGCGTTCCAGCGCCACGCCAGCGACGTGGGGGGCGCTGCCAGTGGCGGTGACGGCGAAGTTCAGGTCGTTCTTCTTCGAGTACGCCACCAGCTCCTTGAGGTTGCTGACGGGCACCGAAGGATGCACCACCAGCAGGTGGGGCGAGTAGGCCAGCATGGTCACGCCACGCAGATCCTTGGAAGGGTCGAACGACAGCTTGGTATAGACCGAAGGGCTGATGGCCAGCGCGCCCACGTCGCACAGCAGCATGGTGTAGCCGTCCGGCTCGGCCTTGGCCACAAAGTCGGCGCCCAGGTTGCCGTTGGCGCCGGGCTTGTTCTCCACGATGACCGACTGCTTGAGCGCCTCGGACATCGCCTGGCTGATGGAGCGGGCAATGATGTCCGAGCTGCCGCCGGGCGGGTAGGGCACCACGATGCGCAGGGTCTTCGCGGGCCAATCAGGGCTTTGTGCGGTGGCGGAGGCCGCTGCCAGGGTGGCGATACAGGCGAGAAGGGCGGCTCTACGGCGCAGGGTCATGGAATGTCTCCCGAGTTAAGTTGTTAGTCATCGTACAACTAAGATTGCAAAATGGCAATAGGAGGAGCTAGGGTTTTGTAGCATCCCGGAATGACATCCGGGTTTTTACCAGCTCAAGCCGGCGAATTGTCTCTCTGAAGTTGACAGGCAACCCGCCAAACCTGGCTGACTGAACTTCGGGTAATCCCTGGGTGTTGCAGCGAAAGTTGTGACGACAATGCCTAAGCTTGTTGTACGACAACATATAACGCACAGGCACCCTATGACGCGACACCGATTGTCTGAGGCTCCCATCCCTGGCAAATGCCCCCGATCCCACAGCAGGCGGTGCAGGCCCTGCTATTGCGCATACCCCTCCAGGAGAAGTTAATGACCGCTGCACCCACCACCTACACACGCCCCCGGGTGGCACCACTGGCACTGGCAGCCGTTGCCGCCCTCTGCACGCCTGGCGTCTGGGCGGCAACCTGGGTGTATGTCGCCAACGCGGACAGCCAGGATCTCTCGGTGCTGGAGCTGGACCGCAGCACCGCCACGCTCAAGCAGGTAGACACCGTGCCGCTGGGCGGCACCGCCATGCCGATGGCCGTGAGCCCGGACAAGAAGGTGCTGTACGTGGCGCTGCGCTCGCAGCCGTTTCGCGTGGTGAGCCTGGCCATCGACCCCGCCAGCGGCAAGCTGCGCAAGCTGGGCGAGGCGCCGCTGGCCGACAGCATGGCCAACATCGACACCGATGCCACGGGGCGCTGGCTGTTTGCGGCGTCCTACCCCGGCCACAAGATCACGGTCAACAGCATTGGCAAGGATGGGGCGGTGGGCGCGGTGCAGCAGCTCATCCCCACGGCGCCCCACGCGCACGCCATCCACGCCGATGCGGCCAACCGCCATGTGTTTGCCACCAGCCTGGGGGGCGACAACCTTTCGGCCTGGCGTTTTGATGCCGAGAGCGGCAGGCTCACCGCCCATGAACCCGCGCTCACGCAGGTTGCTCCCGAAAAATCCGGCCCGCGCCACTTTGTGTGGGATACCGCCCAGCGCACCATGTATGTGCTGAACGAGCTGGATGCCGCCGTACATGTGATGGCCTACGACAAGGAGCGCGGCACGCTGCGGCCGGTGCAGCGCGCCACGGCACTGCCCGCAGGCTTTACCGGCAAGCCCTGGGCCGCCGACATTCATCTGTCGCCCGACGGCCGCACGCTGTATGCATCCGAGCGCACCTCCAGCACGCTGAGCAGCTTTCGCGTCGACGCCGCCACGGGCCAGCTGCAGCCGCTGGGCCAAGTGCCTACCGAGAAATCACCGCGCGGTTTTGCGGTGGATTCATCAGGCCGATTTCTGATCGCGGCAGGGCAGGAGTCGCACCACCTGGCGCTGCACCCCATCGACCCCGCCACCGGCATCCCCGGCACGCCCACGCGGGTGCCCGTGGGCAAGAACCCCAACTGGGTGGAGATCGTCGATCTACCTTGAGGTCCCTCTTCATGGCGCGCGCCAGCCACGCCGTTTTTTCCGCTCCGCTTCTCTATCGCCTTTCTGATCACCAACCACAAAACATCCAGGAGACATCCAATGCAACGCAGAACCCTCCTCCACACCGCAGCCCTGGTGGCTGCAGCCGTCAGCACCCTGGCCAGTCTGCCCACCGCAGCGCAGGGCATCTGGCCCACCGGCAAACCTATCACCTACATGGTGCCGTTTGCGGCCGGGGGCACCACAGACACGCTGGCGCGGCTGATCGGCCAGCAGTTGGGCACAGCCCTGGGTACCACGGTGGTGGTGGAGAACAAGGGCGGCGCGGCGGGCAGCATCGGGTCGGAAGCGGCTGCGCGCGCTGCGCCCGATGGCTACACCCTGCTGGGCGGCACCGTCAGCTCACATGCCATCAACGTGAGCCTGTACCCCAGGCTCGGCTACGACCCCATCAAATCCTTCAATCCCGTCACGCTGATCGGCACCAACCCCGTCGTGCTGGTGGTGGCGGCCAGCAGCCCCTACAAAACCCTCAAGGACGTGCTGGCGGCCGCCAAAGGCAAGCAGGGCGGCCTGTCGTCCGCCTCGGCCGGCACGGGCAGCTCGCAGCACCTGGCTGTGGAACTGCTGGCCTACAAGTCGGGCGTGAAGTTCACCCATGTGCCCTACAAGGGCAGCGGCCCCGCCATTCAGGACGTGATTGGCGGACAGGTGGACATGATGTTTGACACCACCGTGGTTGCCGCGCCGCACATCCAGAGCGGCAAGCTGCGCGCGATTGCCGTTACCTCTCCCCAGCGGCTGGCGTCCCTGCCCGACGTGCCCACCGTGGCCGAGTCCGGCGTGGCAGAACTCAAGGACTTTCAGGTGCAGTCGTGGCAAGCCATCTTTGTACCGGCAAGCACGCCCACGCCGGTGGTCACGCGCCTGCACGACGAGATCCGCAAGATCCTGGCCCAGCCCGACATGCAAACCCGCCTCAAAGGCTTTGGCATGGAGCCCGCGGACATGACCGTGGCCCAGATTGCCGCGTTTCAGAAGGCTGAGGTGGAGAAGTGGGCTCAGGTGATCAAGGCGGCGAACATCAAGGTGGATTGACGAAGGGGTGGCACCCCGGGGGGACACTGGCCCAGGACGCGCCAGTCTCTCAGGCAGGCCTCGGACGGTGCGCGGCGGGGCGACTAATCGGGGGAAGCCGTCTCCTTGCCGTCTGCCGCTACTGGGCCATGTGCCTGTCCGGCCGCTGGTTGCGTTCCAAGTGGAACTCGGGGTGCTGCCCCGTGAGTAAGAGGAACATCGCAAACACCGGCCCCTGCATGTTTCGCTCGTCGCTCATGCTCTCCAGCGCCTGCCAGGTGCGCGACTGCACACCGCCCCGGCTGCCGGTCTGCACCGGGTAGCCCATCAGCTCGGCAGCTTGCGCTTGGCTCAGCCCGGCTGCGGTGCGAGCGGCCTTGAGCTGCTCGCCAGTGGGCACGGGCATGGGGAGGGAAATGGCAGGAAGTAGTGGTTGGGACATGCGATTGCTACAAAAATGAGAGCTGCTTGCGCTTGATGGACGGGTGCCATGGGCCATTTTTACTCAAAAAAGAGAGCAGGTGTCCGGGTGTGGTGCTGGCACATCGCTGCACAAACAGAGAAGTGGCACGAAGCGGGCTGGTGGGGGCGACCCGCGGATTGGCCCTGACCCACCACCAGGCCCGAGGCGCACGCGCAGCACGAGCGTGCAGAGGCCGACCCCAGGTGCCGATGAACCCCAAGTTCGCGGTCTGGGCTCAGGCCGCCGAGCAGCGCTCTCCCGAATTCTGGGACATCTACCTCGGCGGACCTGAAATGACCGGCTCCGCCTGGGGCCCAGGCATCAACACCCGCGCTTCGCGATGGGCCCCTCCGTTCTTTGACTGGTCTCCCCCTGGCGCACGCCGCCGTTCCGTGGCTGGGCATGGCGTCGTGCTTGGGGCTGTTGTTCCAGGCATTTCGCGAACGTTAGGCGCCTTTCCTAGCGCGCGATTCCCAGCCAGGCGAGGTAGGTGGGTCGGAAGTCCAGCGCAGTGCGGCGCGCCACTTCAAGGGTGGTGGTGTTGATGGCCACCAGCTGGCGCGCGCCGGGGTCGGAGAGGTAGACCTCATCGCGCGCCTCGTTGGCCGCAAAGGCCGGGAACGGCGCCGCCGTGGGCATGGCCGGGATGGCGCCGGTAATGGTCTTCTTCACCACCCAGCCTGCGCCCCCCCGCTCCAGCGCATGCAGGGCGCCGGTGTCGTCCAGCACAAAGAAGGTGCGCCCCGCGCGGTCGAATCCGTGCGCGCGGCGCAGTCGGCCGTCGGCCCAGCCGGGGATGGCCACTGGGGTGGCTGTGCCCGCCGCCGTGTCAATGTCGTAGAAGCGGGTGGTGGAGGGTGTGCCCGCATTGCCGATGCCGATGAACCGCGCCCCCAGCTTCGAGTGGCCCGCAATGGTGCCCACGCCCGTGGGGGTGGCGATCTTGGTGGCGGTGGCTGGGCCCATGGCCTGCGGCGACACAGCCAACACGCCATCGGCGCAGCCGCTCACGGTGGTGCCGCCGCTGGTAAAGCTGCCGTGCATGCTGGGGCACTGCGCATCCAGGCGTCGCACCAGCGTGTACTGCGCGCCCTGGCGGCTGTAGATCTCTGCCTGTGTGGCGCCGGTGGCATCGGGCGCCCGGTAGGTGGCCACCAGGAAGTTGCCGTTGGGTTCGGCAAAACCATGCATGGGCTGCGCAAAGCTGATGCTTGCGCCCACGCGGCCCGCGCCCAGATCGGCATCCTGGAAGACGGTGGCCGAGGCCACGGCCGATGGTGCACGGCCGTCCATGAAGATGCTGGCCTGGCCCGCACGGTCGTCGTAGTGGGTGGGCTGCGGGCCGGTGATGCGGAAGCTCAGCAGCTTGGGTGTGGCCTTGTAGTCGTGCAGGTGGTCGCCATGGTCTTCCTGCCAGATGCCCGCATCGGCGATCTGCACCGTGTCCTGCGGCCGCTGGAAGGCCAGCGCATAGCGCCGACCGGGGCTGGCATACACGGCAGACGGCGGGTTGGCCAGAGGGATGTTGGCCACCACGGCGCTGCTGTCCAGGTCAAAGATGCGCAGTGCGGTGGCTGCATCTTCGGCCATGGCCAGGCGGCCTGCGGTGTCGATGCGGGTGTCCTGGTGGGGGCCATCACTGCTGCTGCCGCTGCTACCACCGCCGCACGCGGTCAAGGCCAGAACGAGGGACAGCGCCAGGCCGCCCTGAAGGGTTGAATGTTTCATGGTTCTTTCTCACTGAATAGGTCGATGCGGCCCGATAGGGGTGTAGGGGCGCACTGGCGCAGGGGGACATGCGTGCTTGCGCATGCCCGCTGGCCGCAGATGGGTTACCGAGGGGGTCAGTGAGACAAGGGCGGGCCGCGCGCGTCAAATAGCGTGGCCCAGCGCGCCACAAACGCGCCTTCCAGGCGCCGCAGCCGTTGCATGCACGGGGGCACTGCGGGCGGGGGCACAGGCACGGCTATGGCGGCGCCCGGCTGCTGGCCCAGGGCGTCGAACAAGCGGCAGTCTTCGGCGTCTTCGTGCTGGGCGAAGAGGGTTTCCAGCGCTCCCGGCGCCACCTGCGCATTGCCAGCGGCATGCCCAGGGTGGGCGTGGTGGGGCACTTCAGTGTGGGGCCCAACAGCCTGTGCGGCCTGCGCGCCAACATTCGCGTGGATCGGGCCATGGGCAATGCCGTGCACCAGCCCAAGTGTCTGCGCAAACAAGATGCACAAGGCGCACCACGCGCACACCAGCGCGGTGGCCCGCCACTGGGGTAGCCCTGCCCGTGGGCGGAGCAATGCGAAGGCCCTCGCGCTCATGCTGCCTGCGCGCAATCCGCACACAGGCCGTAGAGCGTCAATTCATGGCGCTGCACCTGGAATCCCTGTGGCGCCAGCCCCTGCAAGTCGCCCGGGCAGGCATGCACATCAAAAACACGCGCGCACTGCGTGCACTGGAAGTGGTGGTGGTGCGACTGGCCTGCGGGCTCGTAGCGTGGGCTCTCGCCGGGCAGTTGCACCACTTCGATGGCGCCATCTTCCCGCAGCGCCTTGAGGTTGCGGTAGACCGTGGCCAGGCCCAGCCCCTCCACCGACACCTGGGCGGTTTCCAGGATCTCCTGCGGCGACAGCGGGCGCTGCGCGCCAGCGACCACGGCATAGATCGCTGTGCGTTGCCGGGTGAATCGTTCCATGGAGGCTTGCTGTGGAGTGGTATTTAATGAGAATGAATTATCAACTAAATCCGGGTGGCGGCAGCCACCCGTTTCCGCCCCGGTGCAAAAACGTCGGCGTTACCCCGTGACGGCAGCGCCCGGAACTTCGTGCGGCAGCATTTGCGCGAAGTACGACTCCGGCTGGATGTTGGTGTAGTTGGGGATGTCGGCAGACAGTTCGGCCATCGTCTGCTTGGCTGCTGTCTGGGCCTGTTTCAGGTCGCTGAAGAAGGCATTGGTCAGCGCCACCACCTGGCCTGGGCGCGGCTCGCCGGGGTACAGCACACGGTCGCTCTCCAGACGCACCAGCCCGAGCGGTTGCAGCGCCGCACGGGCAATGCGCATGTGCTCGCTGTGGTAGTAGTCGTGGTTGAAGGTGGCGCCTTCGCGCCAGCGGTATACGGCAGTGACTTTGATCATGGGTGGGTTTCCATCCGGTCGTTGAAAGCCTCGACCGTAAGGACACCGCACCTGCTGCACAGCCGCCTGGGCGACAGGCTGTCACCCAGGTGGCTCAGGGCTCAGTCTTCGTCCGACTCGCCCAGGAACCCGCCGCTCTGGTGGCCCCACAGCCGCGCATACACGCCGCCCTGGGCCAGCAGCTGGGTGTGCGTGCCTTCTTCGATGATGCGGCCCCCGTCCATCACGATGAGGCGGTCCATGGCGGCGATGGTGGAGAGGCGGTGGGCAATCGCAATCACCGTCTTGCCCTGCATCAGGCCGTCCAGGCTTTGCTGGATCGCGGCCTCCACCTCCGAATCCAGCGCGCTGGTCGCCTCGTCCAGCAACAGGATGGGTGCGTCCTTGAGCATCACGCGCGCAATCGCCACGCGCTGGCGCTGGCCGCCCGAGAGCTTGACGCCGCGTTCGCCCACATGTGCCTCGTAACCCTGGCGGCCTTGCGGGTCGGTCAGCGTGGCGATGAAGCCCGCCGCCTCGGCGCGCTCGGCTGCCTGGTGGAGCTCGGCTTCGCTCGCGTCGGGGCGGCCATACAGGATGTTCTCGCGCATGGAGCGGTGCAGCAGCGACGTGTCTTGCGTAACCATGCCGATGTTGCGCCGCAGGCTGTCCTGGGTGACGCGCGCGATGTCCTGCCCATCGATGAGGATTCGCCCGGACTGCAAGTCGTGGAACCGCAGCAGCAGGTTGACCAGGGTTGATTTGCCCGCGCCCGAGCGACCGATGAGGCCGATCTTCTCGCCGGGGCGGATGGTCAGGTCGAGCCGGTCGATGACCGGCCGGGCGTCGGGGCCGTTTCCGTAGGCGAAGCTTGTATCCTCAAAACGCACTTCACCCTGGGTCACGACCAGCGGCTTGGCGTCGGGCGCATCCACCACGGTGCGCGGCTTGGTCAGCGTGTTGATGCCGTCCTGGATGGTGCCCACGCTCTCGAACAGCGTGGTCATCTCCCACATCACCCAGTGGGCATGCCCGGACACGCGCAGCGTCATCGCGATGACGGCGGCCACCGCTCCCGCGCCCACCTCGCCCTGCGACCACAGCCACAGCGCAGTGCCGCAGGCACCCAGGATCATCGCCACGACCAGCGCCTGGTTCACGATCTCGAACAAGCTCACCAGCCGCATTTGCGCGTAGCCCGTGAGCTTGAAGGCGTCCATGGCAGCGCGCGCGAATTCCGACTCGCGGCGGGTGTGCGAGAACAGTTTCACGGTAGCGATGTTGGTGTAGGCATCGGTAATGCGCCCGGTCATCACCGAGCGCGCATCGGCCTGCGCCTTGCCCACCTTGCCCAGGCGCGGCACAAAGTACCAGCAGGCCAGGCCATAGGCCACCATCCAGACGGCGAACGGCACGATCAGCCGCGCGTCGAAGCCCGCCAGCAGCACCAGGATGGTGGCCAGGTAGATCCCCATGCCGATCACCACGTCGGTGGTCGTGAAGATCATGTCGCGCACGGCCAGGGCCGTCTGCATGATCTTGGTGGTGATGCGGCCGGCAAACTCGTCGGCGTAAAACGCCATGCTCTGGCCCAGCATCAGGCGATGGAAGTTCCAGCGCAGGCGCAGGGGAAAGTTGATGGCCAGCACCTGGTGCTTGAGGCTGGTCTGCCAGGCCACCAGCACCAACGTACCCAGCAGCAGCGCGATGATGGCCAGGATGGAGCCTTTGCGCTCCACCCACAGCGCGTGGGGCGCGACACCGGAGAGCCAGTCAATCACGCGGCCGAGCACCGCGAAGAGCAGGGCCTCGGCCACGGCAATGGCCGCGGACAGGGCCGCCATCGCGATCACATAGCCGCGCAGGCCCAGCGTGCAGTCCCACACGAAGGCCATGAAATCCTTCGGTGGCAAGTGGGGTTCGGCGCCGGGGTAGGGGGGAAGGCGGCTTTCGAAAAAACGGAACAAAGCAAAAACTCCCGGGATGGAGGCAAACGATGGAGTGCATCAGCGGCCATATCAAGAGGAAACCGCAGGGTATGGCCTGGTGGGGACGCGCGGTTCGCGCGCGAGGTGCGGCGCCATGGCTGTGGCTGCGCGGGACGACAGCCCGAAGGCGCCCAGGGGTTCTTGGCTACAACAGCAGCGTGACCACCACGATCACCACGCCCAGCGCCAGGTTGACGCCCACCCAGCTGCGGATGCTACCCAGGGCCTTGCCGCCTGCGGGCCAGTCCGAAGCCTCCACCGCGCGGCGCAGGCGCTTGAACAATGCAAAGCGGATGTGCCCGAAGATCGCAATCATGGCCAAGCCCAGCGTGGCCATGATGGTCCAGTCCAGGGGCATGGCAAAGCTCCCGCCGGCCTGCACCGTCTGTTTGGCCACGCGCCCGATCATCCACAAACCGCTGCCCAGCACGACCACGACGGCCACTCCCACCGCGGCAAAGAACCGCTGCAGCACATCGTGCATCAGGCGCACGCGCTGCGGTGGCTCCAGCGCCTGGGCGGCGGGGCGCAGAAAGAAATGGGCAAACACCATGCCTCCGATCCACACGATGATGGACAGGACATGGACGAGCTGAAGTGCGTTGTAGAGCATGGAGGTGCGAGGTTGTCGAAAGAGGGAGGCGGCGCAGCGGCGATTTTGCGGTCCTGTGCGTTGCAGAGCATTGCGCCCCCGCGTTGCCCCTGTCGTGCATGGGTGAGTTGGCGTACGCAAGCGTCGCGGCGTTGTGGGGGGGCAGCAAACCGCTGGGCTTCCAGATTGACCGCTGCCCCTCAATGGTGGGCGGTGACGCAATGGTTATGAAAAATGCTCATCATTTCATAGCTAAAACCGCTCGGTAATGTTGCGCGGGCGTTACTTTTTTCCGCATTTCAAGCCGCGTAACAGGATGTTGACTCTGGCACGCGCGATTTACAGCTATCCTGCGCTCTCCCGATGAACGGCCCCACCGCGGCCGGCTGCAAGGCTTTCTCTGACTCCCCTGAGCACGACTCCTCCCACGGCAGACCTGTTGCGCCAGGGCCGCTACCGACACTGGCTGTCGGGGCTGGCCGTGGCGGTGCTGGGCCTCGCGCTCAGCCTGTTCCTGGGGTGGAACCAGGCAGAGTCGATTGCGCAGATTGAAAAGGCCCGTTTCACCCAGGAAACCAGCGCATTCTCCGAGGCGCTGATCCAGCGTATCGCCGGGCATACCGAGGTCGTCAACGGCCTGCGAGGCCTGTTCACGGCCAACCCGCATTTGTCCCGCCTGGACTTCGAGCGCGCCGCCAGCGAACTGGAGGTGGGCCAGCGCTATCCCGGTGTGCGCAACCTGTCGTTCACCCGCTGGGTGCCGGGCGCGGAGCGTGCTGCCTACGAGGCCCGGGTGCGCGGAGACACCTCGCTGTCTCCCGAGGGGTTGCCGGACTTCCATATCCATCCGCCCGGCGATCGGGCCGAGTATTTCGTGGCCGAGTACCTCTGGCCCCTGGTGGGCAACGAGGGCGTACTGGGCCTGGACATCAGCGCGCAACCGGCCAACCTGGCGGCCATGCACTACAGCCGGGACAGTGGGCAGACGGTGGTGTCGGGACCGTTCGATCTGCTGCAGGAGCAGACCCACCGGGCCGGCATTGTCATCCGCGTGCCCGTGTTCGACCCCACGGCGGGCACGCCCGAGCAGCGCTTCCTGGGTGCCGTGGCATGCACCGTTCGCGTGTACGACCTGGTCAGGGGCCTGGACAACCAGGGGCTCCTGAACGGGATTGCCGTGGCCATGATCGATAAAGGCCCCGTGCGCATGGACGCTGGCGGGGCCACTACCGCGAGCTTGCTGCTTGAACTGACCGGCCCCGCCTTGCGCGGCGCACAGCCCTTGGTGCGCGACGTGATCGTGCACGACCGCCGCTGGCAGCTGACGTTCTACCCCACTCGGTCCTTCCTCACACGCTCCGAAACCCGCCTGCCATGGCTTGCCGGGTTGGCCGGGGCGCTGGTTTCCCTGCTGCTGGCCACCACCGTCGGGCTGCTGGTGCGCGAACGCACGCTGGCGCTGGTGCGCGCCCAGGTCTCTGAAGAAGCGCGTCGCGAGAGCGACGAACGCTTCCGCGCACTGTTCAACCAGGCCACGGTGGGCGTAGCGCAGCTGAACACCGACACCGGCGTGTTCGTGCGGGTGAACCAGCGGTTTGCCGACATCCTGGGATATAGCGCCCCGGAAATGCTGGGCCTGTCCATCCAGACGCTGGTCCACCCGGATGACCTGCCGGAAGACCTGGCCCAGCTCGAACGGCTCAAGTCGGGCGAAGTGCCCGAGTACCGGTTGGAGCAGCGCTACCTGCACAAGGACGGCCATGAGGTCTGGTGCGACCTTACCGTGTCGCCGCTGTGGGTGCCGGGGGCGGCGCCGGGCCACCACATTGCGGTGGTGCAAGACATCACCTCGCGCAAGCGCATGGAGGAAACCCTGCGCACCAACGAGCACCGCCTGCGCGGAATCCTGGAGCGCCTCCCCATGGGCCTGGCCCTGGTGGAGCCCAGCGGCCGCATCGCGTTTCGCAACCAGCGTTTTGTCGAAATCTGCGGCTACACCGAAGCCGAAGTGCCCGACGTGGACACATGGTGGCAACGCGCGTTCCCCAACGTGCAAGACCGCTTGCCCACCCGCCAGGGGTGGCAGGATGCGCTGGAGCGGGCGCGTGCGGGCGACGGCGTGGTGCCCGGCGCCGAGTACCTCATCCGCTGCCACGACGGGCAGTTGCGGCCCGTCGAGGTGTCGGGCGTGCAGGTCGCGGGCGGGCACCTTGTCACCATGCAGGACCTGAGCCAGCGCAAGGCGGCTGAGGAAGAAATCAACAACCTGGCCTATTACGACCCGCTCACCCGCCTGCCCAACCGCCGCCTGCTCATGGATCGCCTGCAGCAGGCGCTCGCCACCAGCGAACGGCACCAGACCAGCGGCGCTCTGCTGCTGCTGGATCTGGACAACTTCAAGACGCTGAACGAAACCCGTGGTCACGACAGCGGAGACAACCTGCTGCAGCAGGTGGCCCACCGGCTGCGCAGCTGCGTGCACGAGGACGACACCATCGCGCGCCAGGGGGGAGACGAGTTCGTGGTGGTGCTGGAATCCCTGGGGGACAACCCCGAGGAGGCGGCAGCCCGCAGCGAAGAGGTGGGCCAGCGCATCCTGTCCGTGCTGCGCGAGCCCTATGCCCTGGAAGGTGGCGAGCATCACAGCTCCATCAGCATGGGCATCACCATCTTCAGCGGCATGCGCGAGACGGTGGACGAGCTGCTCAAGCGCGCGGACCTGGCGCTGTACCAAGCCAAGGACACCGGGCGCGACACCTTGCGCTTTTACGATCCCAAGATGCAGGCGGTCGTGTCGGCCCGTGCCGCCCTGGAACTGGACATGCGCGTCGGCCTGGCGCAGGGCCAGTTCGAGCTGTACTACCAGCCGCAGATCGACCGGGGCCGCATCACCGGTGCCGAGGCGCTTCTGCGCTGGCGCCACCCGCGCGACGGCTTCGTCTCGCCTGCGCATTTCATCCCGCTGGCCGAGGAAACCGGGCTCATCCTGCCCATGGGCGAGTGGGTGCTGCAGACGGCCTGTGTGCAGCTGGCCCGATGGGCGCAGGACCCCGAGCTTTCGCCGCTCAAGCTCGCTGTCAATGTCAGCCCCCGCCAGTTTCATCAAAGCAGCTTCGTGGCGCAGGTCCTGGCGGCATTGGCCAGTTCGGGCGTGGAAGGCTCGCAGCTCAAGCTGGAGATGACCGAGAGCCTGCTGCTGCAGGATGTGGAAGACACCATCGACAAGATGGGCCAGCTGCGGGCCTACGGCGTGGGGTTCTCCCTGGACGACTTTGGGACCGGCTACTCCTCGCTGGCCTACCTCAAGCGCCTGCCGCTGGACCAGCTCAAGATCGACCAGAGTTTCGTGCGCGACGTGCTCACCGACCCCAACGACGCCGCAATCGCGCGGACGGTGGTGGCGCTGGGCACGAGCCTGGGCCTGCGCGTGATCGCCGAAGGGGTGGAAACCGAGGCCCAGCGCGAATTCCTGGCCCGCCACCATTGCTATGCCTGGCAGGGCTACCTGTTCAGCCCGCCGGTGCCGGCGGCCGAATTCGAGGCACTGGTGCGCAAAACGAATCGGTAGCCCCCCAGAGGCGCTGCGCGCCATCCCCCCAAGGGGACGCACCCCCGACGGCCCGGCGGAGCCAATTCCACGGGCGCACTGGTGTGGGGGGCACCCGTATTTGTGCGCACCGCCGTTTTGAACGCTTCAAAAATAATAGCTGCTTGCGCTTGATGGACAAGCGCTGGCGGCTGTTTTTATGTCCAATTGCGGCGCCTTGAAGCCGGGGTTCTCCGCGCAAACCATTTGCAGCAGGTGAGGGCGGGGTGGCGCGGTATCATTCCGCCCTTGCCGCAGCCGCGGTTTCCCGTGGGGGACGGCCGTCCGGCGCCATTCTTTCCCGTCTGTCCCGTCTCTTTGCCAGCCTTCTGACCCGTGCGTCTCACCTCCATCAAGCTATCCGGCTTCAAGTCGTTCGCTGAGCCCACCAATTTCATGCTGCCCGGCCAACTGGTGGGTGTGGTGGGGCCCAACGGCTGCGGCAAGTCCAACATCATGGATGCGGTGCGCTGGGTGCTGGGCGAGAGCAAGGCCAGCGAGCTGCGCGGCGAGTCCATGCAGGACGTGATCTTCAGCGGCACGACCACCCGCAAGCAGGCCAGCCGCGCCAGCGTGGAACTGGTGTTCGACAACTCGGACCACCGCGCGGGCGGCCAGTGGGGCCAGTACGGCGAAGTGGCGGTGCGCCGCGTCCTCACGCGCGACGGCACCAGCAGCTACTACCTGAACAACCAGCCCGTGCGCCGCCGGGACGTGCAGGACGTGTTCCTGGGCACGGGCCTGGGGCCGCGCGCCTACGCCATCATCGGCCAGGGCACCATCAGCCGCATCATCGAATCGCGCCCCGAAGAGCTGCGCCTGTTCCTCGAAGAAGCCGCCGGTGTCTCCAAGTACAAGGAGCGCCGCCGCGAGACCGAGAACCGCCTGGCCGACACGCGCGAGAACCTCACGCGGGTCGAGGACATCCTGCGCGAGCTGAACGCCAACCTCGAAAAGCTCGAAAAGCAGGCCGAGGTGGCCGCCAAGTACAACGCCCTGCAGGCGGATGCGACGCTCAAGCAGCACCAGCTGTGGTTCTTGAAGCGCGCCGAGGCCGAGGAGCAGCAGACCAAGGTGCGCCTGGAAGGCCTGCAGGCCGTGAACGACCTCGAGTCGCGCATGGCCGATCTGCGCGCGGTGGAGTCGGATCTCGAAACCATCCGCCAGGCCCACTACGCGGCGGGGGACCAGGTCAACCAGGCCCAGGGCAAGCTCTACGAAGCCACAGCCGAGGTCGGCAAGCTCGAAGCCGAGATCCGCTACGTGGTCGAAGGCCGCCAGCGTGTGGAGCAGCGCCTGGTGACGCTGGCCGAGCAGATCGCCCAGTGGCAGGCGCGCAAGGAAGAAGCCGATATCGAGCTCGAGAACCTGGCCGGTGCAGGCGTCGACGCCGAAGAACGCGCCGAGATGCTGGCTGCGCAGGTGGAAGAGCAGGCCATGCAGCTGCCCGACCTGGAAGAAGCCCTGCGCCAGGCCCAGAGCCGCACCTCCGAACAGCGGGCAGCCGTGGTGCAGGTGCAGCAGCAGATCGGCGTGCTGGCGGCCGAACAGCGCAGCATCGACGAGCAAAGCCGCCAGCTGGACACCCGCTTCGAGCGCCTGCGCACCGACCGCAACGCGCTGGCCGCGCCCGACGAAACCCGCCTGAACAACCTGCGCGAGCAGCTGGAAGAAGCCCAGGAGATCGCCGAAACCACCGAGGCGCGCCTGCACGATCTGCAGGAATCCGTGCCCCAGCTCGACGACGACCGCCGCGCCCGCCAGCAGGCCGTGAACAGCGAAAGTGCGCGCCAGGCCGACCTTTCAGCCCGGCTGGAGGCCCTCAAGGCGCTGCAGGAAAAGGTCAAGACCGATGGCAAGCTGCGCCCGTGGCTCGCCAAGCACGGCCTGGACGGCCTGCAAGGCCTGTGGAGCCGCATCCACATCGAGCCCGGCTGGGAAAACGCGCTGGAAGCCGCGCTGCGCGAGCGCCTGGGCGCGCTCGAAGTCGGGCGTCTGGACATGGTGCGCGGCTTCCTCGGCTCCGGCGGTACCGATGCGCCACCCGCACGGCTGGCGTTCTACAGCGCCCCGGCTGCCGGCCACCCCGAAACAGCGTCGCCCCACACCCGCCTGTCGGACCTGCTGCGGCTCAACGATGCCGGCCTGCGCGCCGTGCTGGCAGACTGGCTGCAAGGCTGCACCACCGCCCCCACGCTGGAAGACGCGCTGGCACGGCGCGCGAGCCTGCAGCCCGGCGAGGTGGTCTACGTGCCCTCGGGCCATGCCGTCAGCGCCCACAGCGTGAGCTTTTATGCGCAGGACTCGGAGCAATCTGGCCTGCTGGCGCGTGCGCAAGAGATCGAGAACCTCGAAAAGGAACTGCGCGCCCAGGCGCTGATCGCCGAAGAGTCCCGCACCGCCCTGGTCCGCGCCGAGGCCGCCTATGCCGATGCGTCGCAACGCCTGGTGGCCGCCCGCCGCGAGGCCACCGAAGCCCAAAGCCGGGCGCACGAACTGCAAGTCGAAACGCTTCGGCTCACGCAGATCGCCGAACAGACCCGTGCGCGCAGCGAGCAGATCGACGCCGACCTGGCCGAGGTCGAAGCGCAACTGGCGGATCTGCAGGAGCGCCGCGTTTCGGCCGAGGCCCGGTTCGAAGAGCTGGACATGCAACTGGCCGAAAGCCAGGAACGCGAGGCCACCCTGGGCGACCGCGTGATCGAGGCCGAACGCAAGCTCACCGCCTGCCGCGAGCAACAGCGCGCGCTGGAGCGCCAGGCGCAGGAAGCCACGTTCTCGCAGCGCAGCCTGGAGGCGCGCCGCGCCGAGCTGAGCCGCTCCATCGAAACCGCCACCCAGCAAGCCACCGCGCTGGCAGATGAACAGCAGCGCGCCAAGGACGAACTCGCCCGCCTGTCCGACGCCGCCGCGCAGGGCGGGCTGCAGGCTGCGCTCGAAGTAAAGATGGAGCGTGAAAAAGCGCTGGCCGCCCAGCGCAGCGAGTACGACGACCTCACCACCAAGCTGCGTGCCAGCGACGAACGCCGCATGCAGCTCGAACGCGCCCTGGACCCACTGCGTGCCCGGATCACCGAATTCCAGCTCAAGGAACAAGCCGCGCGCCTGGGCCTGGAGCAGTACACCACCTTGCTCGCGGACGCCCAGGCCGATCTGGAAGCCGTGGCCCAGTCGATCGCCGACGGCAACGTGCGCGTGGGCGGGCTACAGGGCGAAATCGACCGCCTGCACCGCGAGATTACAGCCCTCGGCGCCGTCAATCTGGCTGCGCTGGACGAACTCAAGCTCGCCAGCGAGCGCAAGGTCTTCCTCGACGCGCAAACGGCCGACCTGACCGAAGCCATGAACACGCTGGAAGACGCGATCCGCAAGATCGACGGCGAGACCCGCCAGCTGCTCTCGGGCACGTTCGACACCGTGAATGCGCACTTCGGCCGCATGTTCCCCGAGCTGTTCGGCGGCGGCCAGGCCAAGCTCATCATCACGGGCGACGAGATCCTCGATTCCGGCGTGCAGGTCATGGCCCAGCCCCCGGGCAAGAAGAACCAGACCATCCACCTGCTGTCGGGCGGCGAGAAGGCGCTCACGGCCATCGCGCTCGTGTTTGCCATCTTCCAGCTCAACCCCGCGCCGTTCTGCCTGCTGGACGAGGTGGACGCGCCGCTGGACGACGCGAATACCGAGCGCTATGCCAAGCTGGTCTCCAGCATGTCCAAGGGAACGCAGTTCCTGTTCATCAGCCACAACAAGATCGCGATGGAGATGGCCGAGCAGCTCATCGGCGTGACCATGCAGGAGCAGGGCGTTTCGCGGATCGTGGCGGTGGACATGGAGTCGGCCTTGTCCATGGTGGACGCATGATGCCCCGCTCAGACTCACTCGCCAGGGCGCTGCACGGCCGGGCCTGAGCCGCGCAATGGATAGCTGAAAATCTTTTTTTTATGAGCACACTGCAACTGAGTCTGGCGATCATCGGAGGCCTGCTGTTGGCCTGCATCGTGGCCTACAACGCCTGGACATCGCGGCGCAACGCGCCCAAGCGGGCGGTGCCGCAGGAAGCCGAGCGCGGTGCGGACCGCCTGGCTGAACCCGCCTTGCGGCAGGAACCCGGCTTCGACGGGCCGGGCGCGGTGGAACTGACACCTGACGAACTGCAGGCTCTGGACCGCGGCACCGACCCCTCGGCCGAGCATGCCGTGGATCCGACCGAAGCCCTGCAGATGCCCGTGCCCTCGTATGGCGCGGAACGCCGTCCGGGCCTGGACCCGCTGATCGACGTGATCGCTCCGCTGCAGCCCGAGCACGTGGTCTCGGGCGATGCCGCGCTGGCCGCGCTGCCGCCCACCCGTCGCGCTGGCAGCAAACCCTTCGCCATCGAAGGACTGAACGAGGCCACGCAGCAGTGGGAGACGCCCGCGCCCGGCCAGCGCTACCAGAGCTTTCAGGCGGGGGTGCAACTGGCCAACCGCATGGGGGCGCTCAACGAAATCGAGTTTTCTGAGTTCGTGATGAAGGCCCAGGGATTTGCCGATGCCGTGAATGCGGCCCCCGATTTCCCGGACATGCTGCAGGAAGTGGCCCGAGCGCGGGAGCTCGACCAGTTCGCCAGCGAACACGATGCGCAGCTGATGTTCATGCTGCGCGCCCGCCAGGCCGCCTGGAGCCCGGGCTATGTGCAGCAGAACGCCGCCCGGCTGGGGTTTGTCCCGGGCGCCATGCCCGGCCGCTTGGTGCTGCCGGCCAGCAGCCACGGCCTGCCGCCGCTGCTCACCCTGGGCTACGACACCCAGGCCGCCCTGGCAGACGACCCTGAGCAATCCGCCATTCGCGACATCACCCTGAGCCTGGATGTGGCCCAGGTACACCGGACCGAGCAGCCCTTCGCCCGCCTGCGCGACGTGGCCGCCGCGTTGTGCCAGGCCATGGACGGCGTGCTGTGCGACCAGAATGGCACCCCGCTACCTGCCATGGCCATGGAGCCGATTGCCGCCGACCTGGAGCTGCTGTACGACCAGCTCGATGGGCGCGAGCTGTCGGCCGGGTCTGTGTTGGCGCGCAGGCTCTTCAGTTAGCCATTGGAACCCGCATGACGGAGAGCTCGGATCTTTTTTCAGCCGCAGCGCAGACCAGCCAAGCGCAAGCAGCTATCAAAATGAAAGCGCTGCGCGAGCAGCTCCACCGCTGGGCGCACGAATACTACGTGCAGGATGCGCCCACCGTGCCCGATGCCGAGTACGACCGCGCCTTCCGCGAACTGCAGGCGCTGGAGTCCGAGCACCCGGATCTCATCACGCCCGATTCGCCCACGCAGCGTGTGATCGGCGCTGTGCTGGAGGGCCTCACGCCGGTGCGCCACGCGGTGCCCATGCTCAGCATCCACACCGAAACGGACACGGAGGCGACCGGCGCCCAGGCTTTTGACGCGCGGGTGCGGCGCGAGCTGGGGCTGGCCCAGGCCGATCCGCCCATCGAATACGTGGCCGAGCCCAAGTTCGACGGCCTGGCGATGAGCCTGCGTTACGAGAACAGGCGTCTGGTGCAGGCCGCCACGCGCGGCGACGGGGAGGTGGGCGAGGACGTGACGCACAACATCCGCACGATCCGGCAGATCCCGTTGACTCTGCCGGAAGGGGTGCCGGCGCTGCTCGAAGTGCGTGGCGAGGTCTATATGCGCCGGGCCGACTTTGATGCGCTGAACGAGCGCCAGCGGGAGCAGGGCGGCAAGACTTTTGTGAACCCGCGCAATGCGGCGGCGGGCGCCGTGCGCCAGCTGGACTCCAACATCACCGTCCAGCGCCCCCTGAGCTTTTTCGCCTATGGCGTGGGTGCCATCACGCCAGCGGGTGAGGGCGGGCCGGCGTTTCGCACGCATTTCGAGATGCTGCAGGCGCTGAAATCCTGGGGTTTTCCGGTCGCGGGGCAGGTGCAGATTGCGGTGGGTGCTACTGAATTGGTAGCGTTTCACCAAAAGATGGGCGCGGGGCGCGATGCGCTGCCCTACGACATCGACGGCGTGGTCTACAAGGTCAACCGGCTGGACCTGCAGCGCGACCTGGGCTTCAAGACCCGCGAGCCGCGCTGGGCCGTCGCCCACAAGTACCCTGCTCAGGAGATGGCGACCAAGGTCGAGGGCATCGACGTGCAGGTCGGTCGCACCGGCAAGATCACGCCCGTGGCGCGCCTGGCGCCGGTCTTCGTGGGCGGGGTCACCGTCACCAATGCCACCCTGCACAACCTGTTCGAGATCCGCAAGAAAGGCGTGCGCGTGGGTGACCAGGTGATCGTGCGCCGGGCGGGCGATGTGATTCCCGAAGTCGTGGGCGTCATGCCCGGACGGCGAGCCGGCTATGTGAAGAATTTCCGCATGCCGCACCACTGCCCCGTCTGCGGCAGCGACGTGGTGCGCGAAAAGGGCGAGGCCAACCACCGCTGCACGGGCGGCCTGTTCTGCGCCGCGCAGCGCAAGGAGGCCATCCTGCACTTTGCCGCACGCCGCGCCATGGACATCGAAGGCCTGGGCGACAAGCTGGTGGACCAGTTGGTGGACACCGGTGTGATCCGCACGCTGCCAGACCTCTACCGCCTGGGCCTCACGTCCCTGGTCGCGCTGGAGCGCATGGCCGAGAAGTCAGCGCAGAACGTGCTGGCGGCGCTCGAGAAATCCAAGCAGACAACGCTGCCAAGGTTCCTGTTTGGCCTGGGTATTCGCCACGTGGGCGAGGCCACGGCCAAGGATCTGGCGCGCCACTTCGGCACGCTGGACGCCATCATGGACGCGAGCGTGGACGACCTGCTGGCGGTGAACGATGTGGGCCCGGTGGTGGCGCAGGCCATCCATACCTTCTTTGAGCAGCCGCACAACCGCGAGGTGGTCCTGCAACTGCGCGCCTGTGGCGTGACCTGGCCCGAAGGCGCCCGGGCAGAGAAAGCGCCCCAGGTGTTGGCTGGCAAGACGGTGGTCCTCACGGGCACCTTGCCCACGCTGAGCCGCGATGCGGCCAAAGAGCTGCTCGAAGCCGCCGGCGCCAAGGTGGCGGGCTCGGTCAGCAAGAAAACCAGCTACGTCGTGGCGGGCGAAGAGGCCGGCAGCAAGCTGGCCAAAGCCCAGGAGTTGGGCGTGCCCGTGCTCGACGAGGCCGGCATGCTGGCCCTGCTGTCGGGCGATGGCGCCTGATCTCTTTACTTAGGTTTTTGATGCGCAAACTGCTGTTGACGTTGAAGGCCCGCACCGCGGCCCTGCGCGCTTGGATGGCCGCCCGTCTGGCATGGCTGCCGCGCCCTGTGCGGCGTGCCATGCTGTGGGGCGCCCTGGCGCTACCGGCGGCCCTGCTGGTCTACACCCTGGCGCTGCTGCCCTTCACCCCCGGCGTCAGCGAGATCCGCAAGGCCAAGAGCGAGCAACCCGCGCAGCTCATGTCGGTGGACGGCAAGCTGCTGGCCGAATACCGCTGGGCCAACCGCGAATGGGTGGAGTTGAACCAGATCTCGCCGAACGTTCTGGACGCGCTGATCGCCACCGAGGACCATCGTTTCTACGGGCACTGGGGCCTGGACTGGCGGCGCACCGCCTCGTCGGTGGTGCACACACTGGGGGGCGCCCCTCAGGGCGGCTCGACCATCACCCAGCAGCTCGCGCGCAACCTGTTCCCTGAGGAGATCGGCCGCTCGCGCGTTTTCCCGCAGGCGCTCACGCGCAAGCTCAAGGAGGCGATCACCGCGGTCAAGATCGAGGCGACGTATTCCAAGGACGAGATCCTGGAGACCTACCTCAACACTGTGCCGTTCCTCTACAACGCCTACGGCATCGAGATGGCCGCACGCACGTACTTTGACAAGTCGGCCGGCAAGCTCAACGTGCTGGAAAGCGCCACGCTGATCGGCATGCTCAAGGGCACTGCCTATTACAACCCGGTGCTCAACCCCGAGCGGGCGCTGGCGCGGCGCAACACCGTGCTGTCGCAAATGGTCAAGCACGGCAAACTGGAGCCCGAGCAGTTCGCACGGCTCAAGGCGCGGCCCCTCGGCGTGAACTTCGAGCGACAGACCGAGGTCATGGGCCCCGCCTCGCACTTTGCAATGCAGCTGCGCAAGCAGCTCCTGGACTGGGCCGACAGCCACGGCTACAACCTGTACGCCGATGGACTGGTGATCCGCACCACCATCGATTCGCGCCTGCAGGCCATTGCCAACCAGGCCGTGGCGCGCCAGGGCAAACAGCTGCAGGGCGTGGCCGACGCGGCCTGGTCGCAGCGCAATGGCTGGAACCCCGGCAACGAACTGGTGCAGACGCTGGTGCGTGAAAGCGCCGAGTACCGCGCGGCCGTGGACAAGGGCCAGGCGCCTGAAGAGGCGCTCAAGACGCTGCTCGATGACGCAGCCTTCCTGCAGAAACTGCGCACCGAGAAGACGCGGGTGCAGGCTGGCTTCCTGGCGCAGGACCCGGTGACCGGCCACGTGCTCGCCTGGGTGGGCAGCCGGGACTTTGCGCAAGACCCGTTCGACCATGTGCAGGCCGCACGCCGCCAGCCGGGCTCCACATTCAAGCCCTTTGTGTATGGCGCAGCCTTTGCCGCGGGTGCGTCGCCAGACGACACGCTGATGGATGCCGCCGTGGAGATCCCCTTGGGCGGCGGGCGCGTGTGGCGTCCCACCGATGGCACGCCACCGAGCGACATGCCCATGACGCTGGCCGATGGCCTGGCCCTTTCCAAGAACACGATCACTGCACAAGTCATGCAGCAGGTGGGCCCTGCGCGCGTGGCCGAGGTGGCGCGTGCCCTGGGCGTGCGCCAGTCGCCGCTGGAAGAGGTGCCCTCCCTGGCGCTGGGTACCAGCCCCGTCACGCTCAAGGAGATGATCAGCGCCTACAGCTCCATCGTCAATCTGGGCAGGTATGTGGAGCCGGTGCTCATCACGCGCATCGAGGACCGTGACGGGAAGGTGCTGGAAACCTTCGCACCCTCCGCTCCGCAAGAGGTTTTCGAGCCGCGCGCAGCACAAACCCTGCGCAACACCATGCGCGGCGCCATCGACCGGGGAACGGCCACCGCCATCCGCTCACGCTACGGCATCCAGGCCGATGTGGCGGGCAAGACCGGCACCACGCAGGACAACACCGACGGCTGGTTCATCCTCATGCATGCGCGTGTGGTCGCCGGCGCATGGGCGGGCTTCAATGATGGCCGGATCACCCTGCGCAGCGATCACTGGGGCCAGGGTGCCCGCAGTGCGCTGCCGATGGTGGGCGAATTCGTGCAGCAGGCCATTCGCAGCAAGGCGATCGATGGCAATGCGCGCTTCGTGGATGAGTTCGCCACTGCTCCGCCCATGCCGTCGGAGCCGCCGCCAGCCGATGCGCCGCTGGGCAGCATGCGTGACTGGATCCGGGGTCTGTTCCGCAACGATGCGCCCGCGCCGCAGCCATCGCCGGCGCCTGCACCGTGGCCCATTGGCCCTGCGCGGCCGCCCGACGGAGGCGCGCCCCGCGCTCCGTCAGGCCGGCCTGTGCCTGCCGAGGAGTGGGGGGGCGGGTGAATACGCGCTGACGGGCGCCCGCCAAGCTTCGGGGGCCAGCTGGCAACTATTCAGACTCATGCACCAGGGAAACTCACCTGGAGTATGCTCCGTGCCTCGGTCAGGGTTCTGAACCGGGCCAAAGGATGGCTTGGGCCACAATCACCGTCTGGCCGTTGAACGTCGCGGCGGGCGATCCGTACAACCGATAGCCCAGTGCCAGCGCGTCGCTCACGCGGCGGCAAAAACTCGCGTCGTCCGGGCCGGTGAGCAGGCGGTAGGTGGGCAGGCCATCGGGTGGCCCGCCAGTGCCAACCTGCGTGGTGGGGAGTGGGGTCTCGGTCATGGCTCGGCCTATTCGATGTCGACAAAGTGCACGCCAAAGGCACCCGCCCGGCGGTCGGCAAAGTAATGCTCCAGGGTTTCCTTCACGGTGCGGAAGGCGATCTCGTCCCAAGGCACCTCGTCTTCGGCAAAAAGCCGTGCCTCGATGGTCTCGTACCCCGGGTTGAACTGGTCGCTGAGCAGCGTGGCACGGTAGAACAAGTGGACCTGGCCCACGCGGCGCACATTGAGCAGGCTGAACAATGGGCCCATCGCGATCTGCGCGCCGGCTTCTTCGTCCGTTTCCCGCGCGGCGCCCTCGGCCGTCGTCTCGTCCAGTTCCATGAATCCGGCTGGCAGCGTCCACTTGCCCCAGCGCGGCTCGATATTGCGCTTGCACAGCAGAATGCGCCCGTCGGGCATCGCCGGCACCGTGCCCACCACGTTCAGCGGGTTCTCATAGTGCACCGTGTTGCACGCGGGGCAGACGGCGCGCTGCTTGGTGTCGCCGTCGTCCGGCAAACGATAGACCACGGCAGTGCCACAGGCACGGCAGTGTTTGATGGGACTGCGGAAGGTCATCGGAGGATTCTGAATTAAAATGACTGCCAGCGCTTGTCGCCAAAGCGCAGGCTGCTATGAAAAGCGTAGTACGATGCGCGGGGAGGCTGACTGGCCAGCCGGTGCGGTGCCGGGTTTGCGGTGGTCACACCACGCTGAGCCGCAGCGTGCCCAGACCTTCCACGCCCCCCTCCAGCACATCGCCTCGCACCACGGCACCCACCCCTTCCGGCGTGCCCGTGTAGATCAGGTCTCCGGGCTGCAGCTCCCACGCGGCTGACAGGTGCTCGATGGTCTCTGCAATGTTCCAGATCAGTTGCGCCACGCTGCTGCGCTGGCGGTCCGCACTGTTGACCTGAAGCCAGATGGCCGCATTGGCTACATCGCCAGCGTCAGCCGCGGGCGTGATGGGGCCAATAGGGGCACTGGCGTCGAAGCCCTTGCCGATGCACCAGGGCCGCCCCTGCTTCTTCATGTCGTTCTGCAGGTCGCGGCGCGTCATGTCGAGGCCCACGGCGTAGCCGTAGATATGCGAGAGCGCATCGGCGGCACGGATGTTCTTGCCGCCCTTGCCAATGGCCACCACCAGCTCGATCTCATGGTGCAGGTTGCCCGTGAGGCTGGGGTAGGGCAGCTGAGCGGTTTCGCCCGTGTTGACGACGACGATGGCGTCGGCCGGCTTCATGAAGAAGAAGGGCGGCTCGCGGCCGGTGAAGCCCATTTCCTTGGCGTGCTCTTCGTAGTTGCGGCCCACGCAGTAGATGCGGTGCACGGGAAAGCGGCTGCTGCTGCCCACCACGGGCACGCTGGCCACGGGCGCAGGAGAAAACACATAGCTCATGTTGGCCTCTGGAATGTCGGGATTGGATTGGAAGCACCAGGGATGCCGCGTGCCTGGGCCGGGGCCGGGTGCGGTGGATAAGGCGACTTCGGGATGCAGTGTGCCACGGGCGTGGTTCACGTGCGCCCGTGGCGAGAGAGGCACAGGAACGCGTGGGGGAGCGCTACACTCGCGCCCATGGCAAAGAGCTTCGATTTCCACAACACGCCAGGCCACTTGGTTCGCCGTGCCCACCAGCGCACCGTGGCGCTTTTCATGGAAGAGACGGCAGGGTTTGACGTCACGCCGGTGCAGTTCGCCATCCTGCACGAGCTCCTGGCCCGGCCCGGCGAAGACCAGGTGACCGTGGCATCGCGCGTGGCTTTCGATGCGGCCACATCGGGTTCGGTGATCGGACGCCTGGAAAAGCGTGGCTGGGTCCGCCGCGAACCCGACATGGCCGATCGCCGCCGTAAGCTGCTGTGGATCACGCCCGAAGGCGAAGTGGCGGCGCTGCAGATGCGCGACGCCGCCCAGCGGGTGCAGGAGCGGCTGATGGCCCCGCTCAATGCGCAGGAGCGCAGCGATCTCATGGCGCTGCTGACCAAGGTGGTCTACCAGCACCGCGACCCCGCCGGAACCCTGGGCGCCTGACGTCATCAGCGGCACGGCGGGTGCCCGGCCCCGCGCGGGCCCTGTTTCCCATCACCACGGATTTCTTCCATGCAGCTCTACAACTATTTCCGATCCTCTGCATCGTTTCGCGTGCGCATCGCGCTGCAGGTCAAGGGCCTGGCGTACGACTACATGCCCGTGCACCTCGTCAAGGGCGAACACAAGGCGGCGGACTACGCGGGCCGCATTGGCGATGCCCTGGTGCCCGCGCTCGTGACCGATGGCGGCGAGGTCCTGTCGCAGTCGATGGCCATCATCGAGTACCTCGACGAAGTGCACCCCAACCCGCCATTGCTGCCTGACACGCCCCTGGCCCGGGCACGCGTTCGCGCGCTGGCGCAGATGGTGGCGTGCGAGATCCACCCCATCAACAACCTGCGCGTGCTGAAGTACCTGGTGCACGAATTGAAAGTGCCGGAAGACGCCAAGAACGCCTGGTACCACCACTGGGTGCGCAGCGGGCTGGAGGCTTTCGAGCGTCAATTGACATTGCTGGCCGAAGAGCGCGCGGCCCAGGGGCTGCCACCGTCGCAGCTTTGCTGGGGTGACACGCCCACGCTGGCCGACTGCTGCCTGGTGCCGCAAATTTTCAATGCCCAGCGCTTCAACGTAGATCTGGATGGGCTGCCACGCACCATGGGGGCCTTCGCCGCCTGCATGGAACTGCCCGCGTTCCAGAACGCGCAGCCGTCCGCCTGCCCCGACAAAGAGGCGTGATGAGCGCATCGCGCAGCGCGTTGCCCGACCCGGACTGGTTGGTTCCCGACTGGCCCGCGCCGCCAGGCGTGCATGCGCTGTGCACGACCCGCGCCGGGGGCGTTAGCGCGCCGCCTTTCGACAGCTTGAACCTGGGAAACCACGTAGGAGACGATCCCACCGCAGTTCGCACCAACCGCCAGCGGCTTCAATCGGCCCTGGTGGGTGCCGGGTCGAGCGTGCGTCCTGTCTTCCTGAGCCAGGTGCATGCCGACGGGGTCGTGCACTTGGCGCAGGACGCGCCGGATGGCACCGAGGCCGATGCTTGCGTGGCGACGGAGCGGGGCGTGGCCTGCACCATCATGGTCGCCGATTGTCTGCCCGTGCTCTTCGCGCACCGCAGCGGCCGGGTAGTGGGTGCGGCCCATGCCGGCTGGCGCGGGCTGGCCGGTGCACAAGGGCGGGGCGTCCTGGAGACAGCTTTTGATAGTTTTGAAGCTCTAGCGCTTGATACGCAAGCGCAGAAAGCTATCAAATCAGGAGCAAATCATCGACAGGAAGAAGCCGTCCGGCACGCAGTGGCGCAGGATACGGTGGTCTGGCTGGGGCCCTGCATCGGCCCGCAGGCGTTTGAGGTGGGTGCCGAGGTGCGCGACGCCTTCTGTGGCGCAGACCCGGCCGCCGCCTCCTGCTTTGTGCCCCACGAGCACGTGGCCGGAAAATTCCTGTGTGATCTGGCGGGCTTGGCCCGGCGGCGGCTGGCGGCGATGGGCATCACCCAGGTGCATGGCAACGACAGCACGCGGCCGTGGTGCACGGCCACCAACGGGTCACGGTTCTTTTCGCACCGCCGAGACGCCAGCACCCTCGGCGGCAGCGGGCGGTTTGCCGCCTGCGTCTGGATCGGCTGACATCGTCCGCGCCGCAGCGGCCTGCTGCGCATCGTAGGCCGCCTGCTCAGCCGCTTCGCGCGCCTTGATCGCCCGCTTGCGCGATGGCGTACCCAGGATGTATACCAGAATGCCCATGGGCAGAACGCCATACAGTGCAAAGGTGATGATGGCGCCCAGAAGGCTGCCTGCCGGGCTCGTGGCTTCCGCCACGGCCATCATGAGGGTCACGTAGGTCCAGGCGATGACGATGAGGTACATTGGTTTTGTTCGTTGCGAGCACGGTTGCGTTGCCACGCTGCACGGCGTCGGCAACAATGAACCCATGAAGAATTGCCAGCAGCATGGCGACCCGCAAGCAGCCCACCACTGAGGAAAGAGCATGAATTCTGATTCACCCTGGGCCGAGAGCGCCCAGCAGTTCCAGCAGATTTTCGGACAAAGCTGGGCACAGGCGCTGCAGTCATTCCAAAAGCTGGACCTGGGCAAGCAGGCTTCCGCAACCGCTATGCCCCCTGCAGTGCAGTTCTCGCCCGCCAAGTTGCAGGCATTGCAGCAGCAATACATCAAGGAAGCCCAGGAGTTGTGGACCCAGGGCCTTCAGGGGGCGCCACAGGTCAAGGACAAGCGTTTTTCCGGCGAAGGGTGGAGCAGGAACCCGGTGGCGGCGTTTTCCGCGGCGGCATACCTGCTCAATGCCCGCACGCTGATGGGCCTGGCCGACGCTGTCGAAGCCGACGAGAAGACAAAGGCCCGCATCCGCTTTGGCGTAGAGCAGTGGATGGCGGCCATGGCGCCCAGCAACTTCCTGGCCTTCAATGCCGAAGCGCAGAAGAAAGCCATCGAGACCAAAGGCGAGAGCATCGCCAAAGGCATGCAGAACCTGCTGCACGACCTGTCGCAGGGGCACGTGTCGATGACGGACGAAAGCCTTTTCGAGGTGGGCCGCAATGTGGCCACCACCGAAGGCGCTGTGGTGTACGAAAACGAACTCTTCCAGCTGCTCGAATACAAGCCGCTGACGCCCAAGGTATACGAGCGGCCGTTCCTGCTGGTGCCACCCTGCATCAACAAGTTCTACATCCTGGATCTCCAGCCCGAGAATTCGCTCATCCGCTACGCCGTGGAGCAGGGCCACCGCACCTTTGTGGTGAGCTGGCGCAACCCCCACGAAGACCTGTCGCACAAGACCTGGGACGACTACGTGGAAGACGGCGCCATCGAAGCCATCAACGTGGTACAGAGCATCACGGGTGCCGGGCAGATCAACGCCCTGGGCTTCTGCGTGGGCGGCACTATTCTGAGCAATGCGCTGGCTGTGCTGGCGGCGCGAGGCGAGGAACCGGTGGCCAGCGCCACCTTCCTCACCACGCTGATCGACTTTACCGACACCGGCATCCTTGATGTGTTCATCGACGAGGCCTTCGTGAAGTTCCGCGAGATGCAGATGGGCCACGGCGGCCTCATGAAGGGACAGGACCTGGCCTCCACCTTCAGCTTTCTGCGGCCGAACGACCTGGTGTGGAACTACGTGGTGGGCAACTACCTCAAGGGCGAGACGCCGCCTCCGTTCGACCTGCTGTACTGGAACAGCGACAGCACCAATCTGCCCGGCCCGTTCTATGCGTGGTACCTGCGCAATTTCTATCTGGAGAACAACTTGGTCAAGCCCGGAAAACTCACCGTGTGCGGCGAGAAGATGGACCTGTCCAACCTCAAGATGCCGGTGTACATCTACGGCTCGCGCGAAGACCATATCGTGCCCATCACTGCCGCCTATGCGTCCACCCAGGTGCTGCCCGGGAAGAAGCGTTTCGTCATGGGGGCGTCGGGCCATATCGCGGGCGTCATCAACCCGCCCGCCAAAGGCAAGCGCAGCCACTGGATCCGCGCGGACGGCAAGTTGCCCGCAACGCTGGACCAATGGCTCGAGGGCGCGACCGAGCACCCGGGCAGCTGGTGGACGGATTGGTCCGGGTGGCTCCAGCCCCACGCTGGCAAGCAGATCCCAGCCCCCAAAGGCTACGGCAAGGGCACCAAATTTAAGGCGCTCGAGCCCGCGCCCGGCAGCTACGTCAAGCAAAAGGCCTGAGAGGCTAAGAATCTTTTGCCCCAAGCCGCCATGCGCGCCAAAACATTTCGGCTCGTCGTTGCAAAGCTCGCCATAGCCCGGGCTCTGGCTGCTTTGCGCCTAGATTCGAAGCGTTTTCGCGCGCCTTTCGGGCTCAGCCAAAAAACGCTCGCCCCAGATACGTAAACGCACTGACTTTCAGCGCTGCGAGAATCATCAACCACCACCTCTAACCACAAGGACATTCCATGGAAGACATCGTCATCGTTTCGGCAGCCCGCACTGCCGTGGGCAAGTTTGGTGGAGCATTGGCCAAGACGCCTGCGACCGAACTGGGCGCCATCGTGATCCGCGAAGCCATCGCCCGTGCCGGCCTGTCGGCTGACCAGATCGGTGAAGTCATCATGGGCCAGGTGCTTACCGCTGGCGTGGGCCAGAACGCAGCCCGCCAGGCCGCGATGAAAGCGGGCGTTGCCAAGGAAACTCCCGCGCTTACGATCAACGCCGTGTGCGGCTCTGGCCTCAAGGCCGTCATGCTCGCAGCCCAGGCCGTAGCCTGGGGCGACAGCGAAATCGTGGTGGCTGGCGGCCAGGAGAGCATGAGCCTGGCACCCCACGTCCTGCCGGGCTCGCGCGAGGGCCAGCGCATGGGCGACTGGAAACTGGTCGACACCATGATCGTCGATGGCCTGTGGGACGTCTACAACCAATACCACATGGGCATTACCGCCGAGAACGTCGCCAAGCAGTACGGCATCACCCGCGACATGCAGGACGCACTGGCCCTGGCCAGCCAGCAAAAGGCCGCTGCCGCGCAGGACGCCGGCAAGTTCGCAGATGAAATCGTGGGCGTGAGCCTGCCGCAGAAGAAGGGTGACCCCATCCTTTTCAACACCGACGAATACCTCAACCGCAAGACCAACGCCGAAGCCCTTGCAGGCCTGCGCCCTGCGTTCGACAAGGCCGGCAGCGTGACCGCGGGCAACGCATCAGGCCTGAACGATGGCGCAGCCGCCGTGGTGGTGATGAGCGCCAAGAAAGCGGCGGCCCTGGGCCTCAAGCCCCTCGCGCGCATTGCCGCATTCGGCACCAGCGGCCTGGACCCCGCCACGATGGGCATGGGTCCGGTGCCTGCATCGCGCAAGGCGCTGCAACGCGCGGGCTGGAACGTCGCTGATGTGGACCTGTTCGAGTTGAACGAAGCATTTGCCGCACAGGCTTGCGCAGTCAACAAGGAGTTGGCCATCGACCCCGCCAAGGTCAACGTCAACGGTGGCGCCATCGCCATCGGCCATCCCATCGGTGCCTCGGGCTGCCGCATCCTGGTGACACTGCTGCATGAAATGCAGCGCCGCGATGCCAAGAAGGGTTTGGCCGCACTGTGCATCGGTGGCGGCATGGGCGTATCGCTGGCGGTGGAACGCTAAGCCTGGTGCGCTTTTCTCCAAAAAGGCCGCGCCCTGACGCGGCCTTTTTTGCGCGCGCGGGGGGCCGTTTGGATCGGCACTTCGGCAGAGGATTTCGGGGAAATTTGTGACGAATTGCTAAGGCGGCACTGGTTCATGCGTATGGCGCATGCAGCCACGCCAAAAAGTCAACGCGTTCAGTGTTTTCCTTCACGGCAATGCCCTATTTCTTGGGTAGAGTGGGCGTTGAGCGCATCACTAACAAGGAGAACTTCCATGAGCCAGAAAATCGCATACGTCACCGGAGGCATGGGTGGCATCGGAACCGCCATCTGCCAGCGCCTGCACAAGGAGGGCTTCAAGGTCATCGCAGGGTGCGGCCCCACCCGTGACCATGCCAAATGGCTGGCAGAGCAGAAGGCGCAGGGCTTCACGTTCTACGCATCGGTGGGCAATGTCGGCGACTGGGATTCCACCGTCGAAGCGTTCAGCAAGACCAAGGCGGAACATGGCAGCATCGATGTTCTGGTGAACAACGCAGGCATCACACGGGACCGCATGTTCCTCAAGATGTCGCGCGAAGACTGGGATGCAGTGATCGAGACCAACCTCAACAGCATGTTCAACGTGACCAAACAGGTCGTGTCCGATATGGTGGAAAAGGGCTGGGGGCGCATCATCAACATCAGCTCGGTCAATGGCGAAAAGGGCCAGGCCGGCCAGACGAACTATTCCGCGGCCAAAGCTGGCATGCACGGATTTTCGATGGCATTGGCCCAGGAGCTGGCCACGAAGGGTGTAACGGTCAACACGGTGAGTCCTGGCTACATCGGTACCGACATGGTCAAGGCCATCCGTCCCGACGTGCTGGAAAAGATCGTGGCCACCGTGCCGGTGAAGCGGCTGGGCGAACCCAGCGAAATCGCCTCGATCATCGCTTGGCTGGCGTCGGAAGAGGGCGGTTACGCGACTGGCGCGGACTTTTCCGTCAACGGCGGCCTGCACATGGGTTGAGGCGGTTCAAGACTCCTGCCCCGACGTGAGTCGCCATAGGCGATTCACAAGGGCGCAGACAACAAAAAGCCCCGCGATGCGGGGCTTTTTCGTTGGGGCTGGGAAGAGAAAAGGACAGTTTCGGTGGATGCCTGCTCAGATCCTGCTGGGAGAGGAACCCATGGCACCTTGCCATGGCTAGACGGGCTGAATGCGGGGATGACAATCGACCAGCATGTTGAAAGGCCCGCGAACTGGGAAAGCCGCTCAGATGCGGACCGGGGCGCGCTTGCGATCGCGTTCGTCTTCGGGCCAAGCGGACAAGATTGCTGTGGTGTTCATACTGGAAAACTCCTGTGATGTACCAACAACGCCTGCCGTGTGCGGGTCGTTGACAGCGTTTCGCAAAAAAATGCAACCGGATGCGCCCTTAACAAAGTTTGATTTTTTGCTTCAAGAAAAGGAGCTTCCGGCGCTTGCTGGATAAGCGTCTGAGGCAAAAAAGACGCCCCATTTGTTGCGTAGTTTTACAAACTATCCTGCCGCTACTCCCGACATTTCTTCCAGCGCAGCAGAAATTTCCAGCCAACGTTCTTCCAGTTGCGCGACCTCGTCATTCACGGCCTTGAGGCGCCGGCCGCAGTCGGCGATTTCTGCGGGAGGCAGGGGTTGAGCAAGCCTGGACTCCAGTTCGGCACGCTCGGCACCCAGGGTTCCCAAACGCTTGTCGGTCTGCTCCAGCTCTTTTTTGAGGGGGCGGGTCCTTTCGGCCAGTTGTTGCCGTGCCTGGGCATCCAGCTTGCGCTGCTCCCGTCCGTCCCTTGCGCCAGCGGTCGCGGCGGGCGAGCCAGCCGGGGAGGTCGGCTTTTCGGCTGACGGTGAAGGGGGGGCGGCGGGAGAGACCGCAGCATGCGGCGTGGCGTCCACCGGCTGGGCTTGGTCGGCAAGCCGTGCTTCTTCACGCAGGCGCCTGGATTCTTCCAGGAGGTAGCGCTGGTAGTCGTCCAGGTCGCCGTCGAAGGGACCCACGACACCCCGGCCGACCATCCAGAAGTCCTCGCAGACCGAACGCAGCAGCGCGCGGTCGTGGCTGACCAGCATCACGGTGCCATCGAAATCGTTGAGCGCCATGGCGAGCGCCTCGCGCGTGGCCAGGTCCAGGTGGTTGGTCGGTTCGTCCAGCAGGAGGAGGTTGGGGCGCTGCCACACGATCATGGCCAACACCAGGCGGGCTTTTTCGCCGCCGCTCATGGTGCCCACCGCCTGCTTGACCATGTCACCTGTGAAGTTGAAGGTGCCCAGATAGCTGCGCAGGTCCTGCTCACGGCTGGGCTGCTTGAGGTCGGGCCCCAATTCCTTGGCCAGCCGGATCATGTGTTCCAGCGGGTTTTCCGCCGGGCGCAGCACGTCGAGTTCCTGCTGTGCAAAATAGCCGATGTTCAGGCCTTTGCCTTCGGTTACGCTGCCGGAGAGCGGCCTAATGGTGCGCGCAATGGTCTTGACCAGGGTGGACTTACCTTGCCCGTTGGCGCCCAGAATGCCGATGCGCTGGCCTGCCAGCACCGAACGGTTGACGCCACGCAGGATAGTGGTGGCGTTGCCGTCCTCATCCACGTAACCGAACGATGCATCGCTAATCGCCAGCATCGGATTGGGCAGATTGGCCGGCTCCTTGAATTCAAAAGTGAACTCGGCTTCAGCCAGCACCGGGCCGATCTTTTCCATGCGTTCGAGCTGCTTGACCCGGCTCTGTGCCTGCTTGGCCTTGCTGGCTTTGGCCTTGAAGCGGTCGATGAACTTTTGCAAGTGGGCCATCTTCTCCTGCTGCTTCGCATAGCTGGCTTGCTGAAGTTCGAGTTGCTGGGCGCGCAGCTCTTCAAACTTGCTGTAGTTGCCGCCATAGCGATTCAACTGCCCAGCCTGGATCTGCAACGTCACATTGGTGATGGCGTCCAGAAATTCGCGGTCGTGGCTGATCACGATCATGGTTCCGGCATAGCGCTTGAGCCAAGCTTCAAGCCACACCAGGGCGTCCAGATCCAAGTGGTTGGTTGGCTCGTCCAGCAGCAGCAGATCGCTCGGGCACATCAGCGCACGCGCCAGTTGCAGGCGCATGCGCCAGCCGCCCGAGAAGCTGTTGACCGGCTGCTCGAGCTCGCTCACGCGAAAACCCAGCCCCAGGATCAGAGCTTGCGCGCGCGCGACTGCGTCGTGCGCGCCTGCGTCGTGCAGGTCGGAATAGGCGTGCGCAATGGCCATGCCGTCATCACTGGCCTCGGCGTCGATCAGCCGCTGCTGAACTTCGGCCAGGCGCGTATCGCCTTCAAGCACAAAACTGGTGGCTGACTGGTCCGTTTCCGGCATGTTCTGCGCCACCTCGGCCATGCGCCAGCTCGACGGAATGTGGAAGTCCCCGCCGTCCTCATGGAGCTTGCCGCTGAGCAGCGCGAACAGGCTGGATTTGCCAGCACCGTTGCGGCCGACAAGGCCGACGCTTTCACCTGGGTTGATCGTGGCGGAGACGCTGTCGAGCACGACCTTGCTGCCGCGGCGCAAGGTGACATTTTTCAGTTGGATCATAGGAAATCAGCGTGCGCGCAAGACGGCATGCACAGCGAAGGCTCACGGGCCATTGCCCGAAAGCAATGGCATCCATAAGCGGGTGAGGACGCGCCTCAACGCGGGCCCAAAAGGGGGCCTGGACAGTCTGCGATTGTAGCCTACGCCTACCAATTCATTTTCACCATTCCATACTGCGCAGTCAGCGTGGACACTAGCAGGTAAAGTGAATATGAAAAAAAACTCAGAATTGCTGTAATTTCTATACGTCCGAGGCTTCTTGCCCCGGGTTGCACATGCCCCAAAGCTGCTGCCATGAAGAGGCATGGAATAAGAAAATATCGACCTTGAATTCCTAGTATGGTCTGAGCTGGGTACGTGGTCCAGCTTACCGCCATGGCAAAAAATATCAATACTGTGCTGGCCAATCCAATGAACAGAAGCGAGGCGCGCGTGACAACAGCCTGACGCCAGCGGGTGATGACTGCCATTATCAATACCGTTAAGCCAACCGCGACCGCAAGGACCCGCACCGCCTGCCTGGGGATCGGAGTATCCAGCCATCCAAGAATTCCAAAAAATGAATCCCGATAAAACCGACGAGTGTCTTGATCGGAAATAGTACGAAAGAGCAAATCAAGAAATTCAAGGGGACTGGTAATGTACCTGGTTAATATTTCAACTGTAGAGTATTGGCGCACCACTCGATTATCGTAAGTCGATAATACGCTAAAAGCGATCCATCCGAGGGTTGCTATATACAATCCCATCACTGCAAGCAAGCGCTGACGAGTATAATTTACATATAAAATGAGCACCGGAATCAACAGCAAAGGCAACAGATTGGTCCGCGCCGTGCACAAGATTAAAATCAATCCATAGAGAATTAATTCTCGCGATGAAATTTGGCTGTTATCAGATTGCTGCGATGTGCTAGAGAGATGAAACCATAAACCGATGACCACCATCGCCATTGCTGAGCAAAGGCCGTCGATGGTCGGTGAGCTCAGCTGAAACAACGTCATGGGCGTCATCAGCAACATCAGCGTGACAACATTGGGCGTATAAAGCGACAACGCCCACCCCATCAAGGCCACTGAGGTCAACAAAACGACACCCCTGGACAGGGCATAACTGGACCGCATCGTCAGGTTGAGTTGACGAGAGATATAAAGCCCCAGCGCATGGGGTGCATAAATAATAGGCAAGTAGTAGCCAGTGCCAGCCGCCTTCTCAAAAGCTTTCTGATCCGACCAGCGGATTTTCTCAGCATGAGCGATGAGTTCCGACGCAGGTTCCTTGTTGGAACCAGGACCTGCGATACTCAACATCACCGAGGCAAATTTTTGGAAGTTGGTGTCTACCAATCCACCTTCGCGGCCGTTGGTGCCATCCTCAGACTTCAGTAACCATTGACCATGGGCAATCATGTCTGCCCTGAGCAGATGGAAGTTCTCATCCGGCGATTGAAATGGCGGAATGAGGCGGGAGATCGCAGCCACACACACCAAGATCAAAACAATAACGAGTGATCGGTTAAAGTTTGGGTGGACGGACATCATGCCTCTTGAAAATTATCGTTAGACGGATTTTGAAGTGGAAAAAATCAGCACCAATCCAGCGGCGATGAGCGCAGAGCCTGCAAAATATCCGCCAGAAAAGCGTTCTCCAAACAAAAAATAGCTTGCAGCTGGCACAAAGACAAATGCCAGTGCCATAACAGGGTATATTTTACCAAGTTCCGCATGCCGGAGAATTAGCACCCATCCAATGGAGGTGATGCCATACAGAGCCATCGTGGCGCCAAAGAAAATGAGGGGCTTGATTGCAAATAGCGTGGATGCTTCGTTCATAGCCAGTGCACTGTATTTGAACATGATCTGCCCCGCTGCAATTCCGAGGACGCAAACCATAGCCAAAATATAAATACCAGAAATCATCTCAATGTCCTTTGAGTGGCGTAATTTTGCCAAAACGAGCGCTCAAGAGTTTATGGACCGGCCGCTGCGGTTGATTGGCGACGTCATTGGAGATAAATGCCAGCAGCAGATGCAAACCTGCAATCACCGGAAGCGCGGCGAGCATGACCGTGCCTGCTGGCGCGGGAATATTGAAACGGGACGAATCAATCCAGTGCACCACACCAAAAATCAAGCCAAATAGCAGAAAAAGAACGCCAATCGGGAGTTCAAGCGAGGCCACCGACATATCTCGCAGATAATAATTGTAAAATATTCTCTTGCCGAAATTGCGCAAATGCTTTCCCAAAAACTCTGGCAATATTTTGGAAATACGCAAATTGCTTTCTTCATCGCCGTAAACCGCATCCATGGGAATGTCTACTACAGCAGCCCGCAGCGTATTGAGCCGAAACAGCATGTCCGTTTCAAAAAAATAACGCTTGCTGATGCGATCCATAGGCAGATGGCTGGCCACCCTGGCATGGATCGCCGTGTACCCGTTGGTGGGGTCAAAAATCCCCCAGTAACCTGTCGAGAGCTTGCTCATGAACGAGAGCACGGCGTTGCCGAAAATGCGGATGGCGGGCATCGCGTGAATTTCGTCCAGGTGGTAGAAGCGGTTGCCCTTGGTGTAGTCGGCCTCGCCCGCGAGCAGTGGTGCAATGAAGGTCGGCAGCAGGCTAGGGTCCATCTGCCCATCCCCATCGACTTTCACAAGGATGTCGTGGCCATCTGCGATGGCGGAACGGTAGCCACTCAGAACGGCACCTCCCACACCCTGGTTTTCGCTGTGAAACACCACGTGCACTCGCGCATCAGCACATTCCGCTTCCACGAAACGACCCGACTCTTCGGGACAGCAATCGTCCACCACGTAGATCGCCGCCACTTCGGGTCCGATGCGCTGGATGACGCCCAGAATATGGCGGCGCACGCGAAAGCAGGGGATGACAACGGCCACGGACAGGGGTTTGCTCATAATGATTCGGTCCAGTTGCGAAGTGCAGAGGCCGTGACCAGCAGGACGTCGTCTTCTCCAGCGCTGCTGTCGATCCAAAACACGGGCAAGTCGGGAAACGCGGCCTCGAAGTGGGTTCGCTCGTTGCCAATCTCCAGCACGATGACGGCATCGTGACTGAGGCAGGCGGGTGCCGCGGTGAACAACTGGCGCACAAAATCCATTCCATCAGTCCCTCCGGCCAAGGCCAGCTCCGGCTCGGCGCGGTACTCCGGCGGCAATGCGGCCATGCTGGTGGCGTTCACGTAAGGCGGATTACAGAGGATCAGGTCCCAGGGGCCGGGCACGGCGGCCAAACCGTCAGACAGCACCAGCGTGATGCGATCTTGCAGTCCGTGCTTCTCTACGTTGATGCGAGCCACAGCCAGCGCATCAGGAGAGATATCGGCGCCCGTAACATGAACCTCTGGCCAGGCGATGGCGGCGAGCACCGCCAAGCTTCCGTTGCCGGTACACAGGTCGAGCACGCGGTGCGTCTGGTCGCTCAGAAAATGGTCCACGCTGCCGTCCACCAGCAGTTCAGCGATGAAGCTGCGCGGCACGATGGCTCGCTCGTCCACGTAGAAGGGCACGCCTTGCAGCCAAGCCTCGCGCGTGAGGTAGGCGGCGGGCTTGCGTGACCGGATGCGCTCCTCGAAAAGTGTTGCCACCTCCGCAAGCTGTTCGGACGTCACCGCTTGGTTCCTCGCGGAGCCGTGCGCGTCGGAAAGGTCGCTGTCCAGCGGAAGACCCAGGCGCCAGAGGACAAGCCAGGCGGCCTCGTCGTACGCGTTGGAAGTTCCGTGGCCGAAAAAGACCCCGGCGGACGCAAGGCATTGCGCGCCGGACTCCACCACCGCACCGATGGTGGAGCCCGACAGCGCCAGAGGGGATGGGATGGGCGTGCTCATGCCGCAGCCACTTTCGTGGATTCGGTGGCGAGTGCTTGCGCATGCAGATTCTCGAGCGTGCGCCGGTAGATGTTCTTCAACGGCTCGATGTCGGCCACCGCCACGTGTTCGTCGATTTTGTGGATGCTGGCGTTGGGCGGACCCAACTCAATGACCTGGGGGCAGATCTGCGCGATGAAGCGGCCGTCGCTGGTGCCACCGGTGGTGGACAGTTCGGTCGTGAGGCCGGTTTCGGCGGCGATGGCCTGTTGGACGGCGCCCACCAGCTCTCCCGGCGTGGTCAGGAAGGGCTGGCCCCCGAGTGTCCAGCGCAGGTCGTATTCCAGTTCATGGCGGTCGAGTACCGCGTGGACACGCTGCTGAAGCCCTTCGGCGGTGGATTCGGTGGAGAAGCGGAAGTTGAAATCCAACACCACGTCGCCCGGAATCACATTGGTGGCGCCGGTGCCGCCGTGCACATTGCTGATCTGCCAGCTGGTGGGGGGGAAGAAGGCATTGCCCCGGTCCCACACGGTGGCAGTAAGTTCTGCCAGCGCGGGCAAAGCCTGGTGGATGGGGTTGCGTGCCAGCTGGGGGTAGGCAATGTGGCCCTGGATGCCACGCACGGTGAGCTTGCCGCTCAAAGTGCCGCGCCGGCCATTCTTGATCATGTCGCCAGTTTTCTCTACCGAAGTGGGCTCTCCCACGATGCAGTAATCCAGCGCTTCGCCACGCGCGCGGAGCTGTTCGACCACCACCTTGGTGCCGTCCACCGAAGGACCTTCCTCGTCGCTGGTCAGCAGAAAAGCCAGCGCGATGTGGGGCTGGGGCGTGGCGGCAAGAAACTCCTCGACCGCCACCACGAATGCCGCGATGGAGGTCTTCATGTCGCTTGCGCCTCGGCCGTAGAGCTTGCCGTCCTTGTGCGTCGGCAAGAACGGGTCGCTGCTCCATTGGGCGAGCGGGCCCGTGGGAACCACATCAGTATGACCTGCAAATACTATTGTTTTGATAGCTGTTTGCGCTGGTGCTGCAAGCGCTGCAGGCCGTTTTGCCCATAGGTTGCTCACCCGAAAATCCGCAGGACCGCTGTCCAGGCGTTCGCATACAAAACCCAGCGGGGCTAGCCGCGCCGCGAGCAGGTCGAGACACCCAGCATCCTCGGGGGTGATGGAGGGCAGGGAGATGAGCTGTTCGGCCAGGTGGAGGGTGCGGGACATGGAGTGGGAATGGGGTTAGGAATGAGGCTGTGATCGGAGGGCGATCAGGGTTCGGCAGGTGAACCGCAGCGCTGCACAAAACGATGACGCCCGCCAGGGACGCCCTGCAGCGAGGGCGCCGCACCCCTTGAGGAAAGGGGTCGGGGGCGACAACTCAAGGGGACTTTACATCATGCCGCTGGCTTGACGTCAAGCACGATCTCGGTGAACGAGGGCGCGTCATCGGGCGCATCGCGGGCTTCTTTCTGGGCCTTGGCGGCATTGGACGCCAGGGAGAAATCGTTTTGCAGACGCCACATCAGGTTGGACGGCGAGTCGGCGTAGGCCATGCCCTCCTTGCGGTCGATCCTGCCATCCATGATGAGCTTGGCCAGGGCTTCTTCAAAGGTTTGCGAACCCTCGGCCATGGACTTCTCCATGGCTTCCTTCACCCCGGAGAAGTCTCCCTTCTCGATCAGGTCGGACACCAGCTTGGTGTTGAGCATGACCTCCGTCGCCGGCACGCGGCCGCCGTCCACAGTGCGCACCAGGCGCTGGGAAACAATTGCCTTGAGCGCCGATGCCAGGTCGCCCAGCATGGTCGGACGCACTTCGACGGGGTAGAACGACAGGATCCGGTTGAGCGCGTGGTAGCTGTTGTTGCCGTGCAGGGTGGCCAGGCACAGATGACCCGACTGCGCGTAGGCAATGGCAGCGGACATGGTTTCGCGGTCGCGGATTTCGCCGATCAGGATCACGTCGGGCGCCTGGCGCAGGGCGTTCTTCAGTGCGGTCTGCAGCGACTGGGTGTCGCTGCCGATCTCGCGCTGGTTCACGATCGATTTCTTGTTCTTGAACTGGTATTCGACCGGATCCTCAATGGTGAGGATATGGCCGGTAAGCGCCTCGTTGCGCGTGTCGATCATCGAGGCCAGCGAGGTGCTCTTGCCCGAGCCGGTGGCACCCACCATCAGGATCAGGCCGCGTTTTTCCATGATGAGGTCGCGCATCACGGGCGGCAGACCCAGCGTGTCGAACTCGGGAATCTGCTGGGAGATGAAGCGGATCACGACGGCGTAGCTGCCGCGCTGGCGCATGGCGCTGACGCGGAACCGGCCCACGCCGCTCAGGGGCACGCCCATGTTCAGTTCGCCAGTTTCCTCCAGCTCTTCGATGCGGTCGGGCGGAACCACTTCGGAGAGCAGGTTGCGCGGCGCGTCGGGCGGAAGGATCTGGTTGTTGATGGGCACGCATTCGCCGTTGATTTTGATCAGCGCGGGTGCGTTGGCCGACAGATAGACGTCGGAGGCCTTTTTCTCAGCCATCAGGCGAAGAATTCGTTCCATCGTACTCATGGTGTTTCCCTCGGTATCGGTTAGGTCCGTGCATCTGTATCTGTCGGCGAGGCGGCTCCGCTGGCCGCCCTGCAGGGGCCGCAAGCGCTCAGTCGCGCAGCAGGTCGTTGATGCTGGTCTTGGAGCGCGTTTGCGCGTCGACTTGCTTGACGATGATGGCGGCGTACATGCTGTAGGGCGCACCGTTGGCGGCGGTCTTGGGCAGGTTGCCGCTGACCACCACCGAGCCCGAGGGCACCCGGCCGTAGCTGATCTCGCCGCTTGCTCGGTTGAAGATGGGGGTGCTCTGGCCGATGTACACGCCCATGCCGAGCACGGAGTTTTCTTCGATCACCACGCCTTCGACGACTTCGGAACGCGCGCCGATGAAGCAGTTGTCTTCGATGATGGTGGGGCCGGCCTGCAGAGGCTCCAGCACGCCGCCGATGCCCACGCCGCCCGACAGGTGCACGCCGGCGCCAATCTGAGCGCAAGAGCCCACGGTGGCCCAGGTGTCGACCATGGTGCCTTCGCCCACATAGGCGCCGATGTTCACGTACGAGGGCATCAGGATGGCCCCCTTAGCGATGAAGCTGCCGCGGCGGGCCACGGCGGGTGGCACCACGCGCACGCCGGCCGCCTTCATTTCGTCTTCGGACAGATGAGCAAACTTGGTCTGGACCTTGTCGTAGAAGCCGAGGTCACCGGCCTTGATCAGTTCGTTATCCCGCAGGCGGAACGACAGCAGCACGGCCTTCTTGATCCACTGGTGCACCGTCCACTGGCCCACGGCTTCGCGGGTGGCTACGCGCAGCGTGCCGTTGTTCAGCTCGGCAATCACCTGCTCGACAGCGTCCAGGATCTCCTTGGGGGCGGCGGCGGGCGAAAGGCTGGCGCGGTTTTCCCAGGCGTTGTCGATGATGGTTTGCAGTTGTTGGGTCATGTTGTGATCTGTGGTTGTCAGGCGGTACGGGACTGGATGAATTGCACGATGCGCTGCGCGGCTTCCACGCATTCTTCGGTTTCGGCCACGAGGGCCATGCGCACGCGCTGGGCGCCGGGGTTGCTGCCTTGGGCCTCGCGGGCCAGGTAGCTGCCGGGCAGCACCGTGACATTGTATTGAGCCAAAAGAGCTCGCGCGAACTCGGCGTCGTCCATGCCCAGCGCATCGGGCACCTTGGCCCACAAGTAGAAACCTGCGTCTGGCAGCGCAACATCCATGACGCCCGCGAGCAGCGGCGTGACCTGTGCGAACTTCGTGCGGTAAGCCATGCGGTTTTCCTCCACATGCTTCTCGTCGCTCCAGGCGGCGATGCTCGCGGCCTGGATCACCGGGCTCATCGCGCTGCCGTGGTAGGTGCGGTAGAGCAAGAATGCCTTGATGAGCGCGGCGTCTCCTGCCACGAAACCACTGCGCATGCCCGGGACGTTGCTGCGCTTGGACAGGCTGGTGAACGCAATCAGGTTCTTGTAGCCGCTGCGCCCCAGTTGGTCTGCCGCCTGAAGGCCGCCCAGCGGGGGCTCGTCCCGGAAATAGATCTCGCTGTAGCACTCGTCCGAGGCAATCACAAAACCATGGCGGTCACTCAGCTCGAAGAGCTTCTGCCATTCGCTCAGTGGCATCACCGCACCGGTGGGGTTGCCGGGCGAGCAGACGAACAGCAGTTGGGTGCGTTGCCACACGGCATCAGGTACGGCATCCCAGTTCACCGCAAAGTTGCGTGCGGGATCGCTCGCGGCATAGTAGGGCTTGGCCCCCGCCAGCAAAGCCGCGCCTTCATAGATTTGATAGAACGGGTTGGGGCAGACCACGACCGCCTCGCCTTGCGAAGGGTCCACCACCGTTTGCGCGAACGAGAAAAGGGCTTCCCGAGAGCCGTTGACCGGGAGCACTTGCGTGGCGGGATTGACGGTGATCGCGTAGCGTGACTGAAGCCAGCGAATGAACGCCTCGCGCAGAGCCGGGTCTCCTGCCGTGGCGGGATAACTCGCCAATCCAAAAAGATTGTTACCAAGTGCATCTTTGATGAACTGCGGTGTAGGATGGCGTGGCTCACCCATCCCCAGGCTGATGGGGCTATACGCTGCAGGTGGCGTGACCCCCGCAAAAAGCTGTCGCAGGCGCTCGAACGGGTAGGGCTGAAGATGGGAGAGCAAGGGATTCATGGGGCGCCATTATGGGTGATGGTCCATGGCGGACGCGGTGCGTTTTACGGGAATATCGGCTCGTTGCACAGGTCAAAAGACGTGCTGCTCGCCCCGTCAATCCTCCGTAAGTGGGCTCACCTAGATTCGAAGTCAACGCGCCCATGCGCGAATAACGAAAGAGGAGACAAGATGCCAGGATTTCTACCGCTGCGTCCCGGGCTTTGGTGGATGCGCAGATGGCGGTTACCCGGAAAGATGCTTTCGGTGGGCCTGCTTGTCGCGTTGGCGCTCGGAGCCGCAGCCCTCGGGGCGCCGTGGTGGGTGCAAGCCTTGGGTGGACTGGTGGTGGCCTATGCACTTGTCGCATTGCATTTCAGTCTTTCGTCAGACCTGGCCGGACTAGCCCAAACGGTGGAGCTCACCCAAGGCGGCGATCTACGCGCGAAGCCGCGGGGCGACTACGGGCAAGACGAAGTTGGTGAGATGGCGCATTCGCTGGACCGCATGGTCATCACGCTGTCGTCCATGGTGGCCGATATCCGCAGCAATGCCGCCCTGGTGGCCCACGCCGGGCAAAGCCTCGCCGAGGGAAGCCGGTCTCTGGCCGACCGCACCGAGCAACAGGCAGCCAACCTGGAACAAACCGCTGCCAGCGTGGAGCAGCTTTCTTCCGCCGTGCAGAACAACGCATTGACGGCCCAGAGCGCAGATGCGCAGGCCGCCCGGGTGCGCGACGCGGCCGATGTGGGAGCGCAGGCCATGGCAAGGGCAGTGCAATCGGTGGAGGCCATCCAGCAAGGCGCGCGGCGCATGACCGAGATCATCGGCGTGATCGACAGCATCGCCTTTCAGACCAACATCCTGGCGCTCAATGCCGCAGTGGAGGCTGCGCGCGCTGGCGACCAGGGCCGGGGGTTCGCGGTCGTGGCATCCGAGGTGCGCATGCTGGCCAAGCGGTCCAGCGACGCAGCGCATGAGATCCGGGAGCTGATCGGCACTTCGGTAAGCCAAGTGGAAACGAGCGCCGGACTGATCCGGTCTGCAGGCGAAGGCATTGCCGACATGGCCCGGGGCATTCGCAGCGTGGCCGCCAGCATGAGCGAGATCTCGGAGTCGAGCGGGCAGCAAAGCACGGGCTTGCGTGAGGTCAGCGCGGCCGTGCAACAGCTGGACCAGATCACCCAGCACAACGCGCAGATGGTGGGGCATGCCGTGGAGCAGGCCGAGGCCCTGGAAAGCCGGGCCTCCACGCTGTCGCGTGCCGTATCAGCTTTTCGTCTGCAGCAAGGCACGGCGGAGGAGGCCGTGGCCCTGGTGCAAAGGGCGATGGCCATGCACAAAGGCACGTCGCGGGATCAGTTCCTGCGCACCATCACGGACAAGAACCAGCCTTACCACGACCGGGATATGTATGTGTTCGTGCTCGACACGTCCGGCACCTACCTGGCATTCGGGGGCAACAGTGCCAAGGTGGGCACGCGGGTGCAGGACATTCCGGGCATCGCGGGCGACCGGCTCGTGAGCGACATCGTCGCGCAGGGCGACCGAGGGCCGGGCTGGGTGGAATACGACATCACCAACCCCGCCACGGGTGCTGTGCAGACGAAGATGTCCTATGTGAGCCGTGTCGGCGACCTGTATCTGGGCTGCGGGGTCTACAAGACGCTTGCTGCGCGCTGAAGTCTCGCTGCTTCCCCCAGGCGCGGATGCGGCAGAGGGGCGCCGCCTACGACGTGCCTTGCGTGCGCCGCTGCTGGCGGGCACGCTCCAATGCGGCCGCGATGGCCGCCTGCCGCTCTGCGGGTGAGCTTTCCCGCGGGCTGGCGGCGGATGCAGGGAATGGCGGTCTGGTGGCTGCCGCCTCGTCGGGCAGGGAGGTGTCCTCGTCCTCGAGATTCGGCGAATCCAGGGGTACCCGGCTGCGGTGCACTGCGTAGCGCTCGCGAGCCTGGCGGGCCAAAGGCTCGGACCACGCAGACCACCCGGTGGCAGTACCGCTGGCGTTTTCGATCTGGATGCAGTCCACAGGGCATACCGGAACACACAGCTCGCACCCCGTGCAATAGGGTTCGATGACCGTGTGCATCTTCTTGTTGGTGCCCACGATGGCGTCGGTCGGGCAGGCCTTGATGCACAGTGTGCAGCCAATGCACCAGGCTTCATCAATGTACGCAACGGTGCGTGGCGCCTCCGTGCCGTGCGCCGGGCTGAGTGGCAGGGGAGCTTGTCCCAGGATGGCAGCCAGGCGCGCGATTCCCTCGGCGCCTCCAGGAGGGCACTGGTTGAAGGGCACGCCGTCCTCCGCAATGGCCCGGGCGTAAGTCGCGCAGTCCGGATAGCCGCAGCGCGTGCACTGCGTCTGGGGCAACGCGGCGTCGATTTGCGACACCAGCACTTTCAGCGCTGTCTGGGCCGCCGGCAGCGCAGCCGGCTCCAAGTCTGCGGTCAAGCCTTGCCAACTCCCTTGCGGCGTGGCCGGGACGGTCCCGCCACGGTCACGGTGGTGGCAGACGATGCCGTCTTGGGAAGCGATCGACGGGGAGGGTTGTCGTCCGGGGTTTCCGTCACGGGGCCACCAGCCTTGGTTGGGGGCTTGTCGTGCTCCAGGATGAACGCGCGCACCTGGGGATAGACCGCCTCGCGCCAGCGCCGGCCGCTGAAAATGCCATAGTGGCCTGCGCCCTTGACCTCGAAGTGGCGCTGTTCCTTGCGGACAATGCCGCTGCAAAGGTCGTGCGCCGCTTCGGTCTGGCCGGAGCCGGAGATGTCGTCCAGCTCACCCTCTACCGTGAAGAGGGCGGTGGTGGTGATGTCCTGAGGTCGCACGCGCTCGACCTTGCCTTCAGGCGAGCGGACGTCCCAGGTGCCGTTGACCAGCTTGTAGTCCTGGAACACCGTCTGAATGGTTTCGAGGTAATAGTCCGCATCCATGTCGAGCACCGCGTTGTACTCATCGTAGAACTTGCGGTGGGCTTCGGCGCTGGCGTCATCGCCCTTGATCAGGTCCCTGAAATAGTCGTAATGGCTGCTGGCGTGGCGATCCGGGTTCATGGCCACGAAGCCCGTGTACTGCAGGAAGCCGGGGTAAACGCGGCGGCCAGCACCCGGGAAGTTCTCCGGCACGCGGTAGATCACGTTGTTCTCGAACCATTCAAAACTGCGGTTCGTCGCCAGATTGTTGACGGCGGTGGGGGATTTGCGGGCGTCGATGGGGCCACCCATCATCGTCATCGACAGGGGCGTGGTTTCGCCCCGGCTGGCCATCAGCGACACAGCGGCCAGCACGGGCACGGTGGGCTGGCACACACTGATCACATGGCAATTCCCATAGATGCTCTGGAGATGGCGAATGAACTCCTGCACGTAGTTCACATAGTCATCCAGGTGGAACTCGCCCTCAGAGAGCGGGACCAGCCGGGCGTTCTTCCAGTCGGTGATGTAGACCTTGTGGTCCTTGAGCATGGTGCGCACGGTATCGCGCAGCAAGGTGGCGTAGTGGCCAGACAAGGGCGCCACGATCAGCACGACAGGCTGGGCCTTGAGCTTGGTCAAGGTGGCAGGGTCGTCTGAGAACCGCTTGAAGCGGCGCAGCTCGCAAAAAGGCTTGTCGATCTCAACGCGTTCATGCACCGCCACGCCGACACCGTCCACGTCCACCGAATGGATCTCGAAGGCCGGCTTTTCGTAGTCCTTGCCCAGGCGGTACAGCAGCTCGTAGCCTGCGGACATGCGTTGCGCCAGCGGGCTTTCGCTGAACGGGGACAAGGGGTTGCTGAACAGCTTGGCAGCAGCCTGCGCGAAATCGGTGAAGGGCTCCATCAGGGAGCGCTGGGTTTCGTAAATGTGGTACAGCATGGGCGAAACTCCGTTATGTTGCAGTGCAATATAGCAGCACTTGGTAACAAGCGCATGGAGGAAAACCACCAATTTCAAGTCGCCTATGCGACAAGTTGTCGGGGCGCAAGACGCGTCACCTCAGCAGGCCATCAACGTCAGCTTGCTATATTAAAGATAGCTGACACCGAATTGCTGGTAAGCGCTGGAACGCATTTCTTACAAACTACTGCGTCTTGGTTTCCTGCTGTTCCTGCAGCCACGCCTCAAACGACTCCCGGGCCGAGTTCCGCAGAGCGGGGCGGAACACGGCCTTGTTACTCAGGTACAGGCAGTGCCGGATCACCGTGTAGGGGTTGAAGCTGGCCTGGGGGTTCTGCTCTTCAAAGTACTGCTTGTACCGCTTGACCACGCCCACGGTTTCACGCATCAGGGCATTGAAGCGCGCCCGCGTCATGCCGCGGGACCATGCCTGGATGTCGTCCACAAAACTGTCCACCTTGGACGGCTCGAACTCGAAATCCTTGAAGAAGTGCGTCGCGATCTTCAGAAAGGTGAACGCGTTGAGTTCGCTGCTCGGGGCGGCAGCCTTGATGGGCGCCTGAGGGTTGTCGGCGGGGTCTGCCTGCGGCTCAGCCGTTTCATCGGGCGCCTGCAGGAGTTCGGCGGCCGTGGCGTCACGGATCTGTCGAAACTCGCGATCGGCCAGTTCGAACAGCGCCGAGAGCACATTGATGCGCCGCTTGAGCTCCCCCGGAATCGATTTCTTGTACTTGATGCGGTGGTCCAGCACGCTCCAGGAATCCTGGATGATGGTGCGCACCTGCAACTCGAACGGCAGGTGTGCGTAGGCCTGGCGTTCGGGCAGCACGCGCTCGGCATTGCTGAGCTTGAGGTCCAGATGCAAGCCCTTGTAGCCAAACGAGGCTTCCGTGCTTTCGACCGCCGTCACCTTGTCGGTGACATCAATCACCGCAAAATGTCCGCGCACAATGGCTGCGATCTTCTCCAGTTCGTCCTCGTACAGGCACACCACACGCACGCCGATCAGGTCGGTGATGTATGGCTGGATCTCGTAAGGCGTGTTGCTCTCTTCCAGCGCCGGGCGGTACTTGCGTACAAACTTGCGGATGCACTCTTCCACATCCTTGACGCGGCCCTCCACCTTGGCGACTTCGACACCGCCGGCTTGCGTAACCACAGCGGCCACCATGCCGGTAAAGGCGTCGCAGGCGGTCTCCAGCGCTGTGGACTGCTCGGCGTAGAACGCGCGGAAGCGGGCTTCCTCCAGGTCGAAATCAAGAGATGGCATGCCGGTATTTAGTTTGCGTCAGTGGTGGGGCGAATACGGGGCGCCGGTCGGACACACATGGAACCGTACACGTAGCGCCAATCCAGCAAGTGTGCGCGCAAAAGCTCTCATCGCGTGCCGGACAAGTACCTGCAAGAGCTTGTCAAGATAGGGCGCAGCACCACCGGTCCCAACCCTACTCAGTCGGCAACGATAGCCCAACGCTCATGGTCGCGCCAACGGCCATTGATCTTCAGGTAACGCGGCGAGAATCCTTCTTGCTGAAATCCACAGGAACGGACCAATGCGATGGACGCACCGTTGGCGGGTTGGATGTTGGCCTCCATCCGGTGCAGTTTCAATGGGCCAAAAGCGTGGCGTACCAGCTGGATTAAGCCCGAACGCATCAGGCCTTTGCGTTCGAAGCCCGCAAACACGTAGTAGCCCAAGTAAGCGCTGCGAAAGTTGCCCATCACCATTTGTGAGAGATTGAAGACACCAGCGATTTGGTCACTGCCCCCAGCCTCGTCCGGCCGGCACACCAGAAAACTCCGGCTGCCGGGCGCCTCGGCTTGCGCGAGATAGGCCGCAAACGCCTCAAGGGATGACGGCGCGGATGTCCAGGGGGCGTGCAGTTTGCTGCTGCGCTGGGCCAGCGCGATAAAGCGCTCTGCATCCGTAGCTACGGGCGGGCGCAGGGATACACCTGCGCGAGACGGATTGAGATTGCGCGCTGGCATATGCATCGGCCTCCGAAACAAGGTCAGCGGGGAGATTGACCGTGGAGCTGCTCACACCGCCAGAGCCCGTGTCGCGGGCTCTATCACGGCTTCGGGAATGGACTCCGCCACTGCACAGGCATACGACTGCACCGCAAGCGTATGCACCTCGCGGGCCGGCCGGTCCTTGAGGAGGTGATTGCTCCACACCTGGCGCCAGATGCGCGCGCCGGGCAGGCTGTGGCGCAGGCCCAGCATGTGGCGGGCGATGTGGGGCCAGGGCGTGCCGTGCTGCGCGGCTTCGCGCTCCATGTACTCGACCATGGCCAGCTCCACCTCTTCGCGGGTCAGGGGGCAGGGTGCGCCACCGTAGTAGAGCTGGTCCCAACGGGCCAGCCACCAGGGATTGTGGTAGGCCTCGCGGCCAATCATCACGCCGTCCAGGTGGGTCAGCTGCTCCTGCACCACGGCGTCGGTCTGGATACCGCCGTTGATGGCGATGGTGAACTGCGGGAACTCGGCCTTCAGGCGGTGCACTACCTCGTAGCGCAGGGGCGGAATGTCGCGGTTCTCCTTCGGGGAGAGGCCTTGGAGCCAGGCATTGCGGGCGTGCACGATGAACACGGTGCAGCCCGCTTCAGCCACGGTGCCGATGAAGTCGCGCACAAAGCCGTAGTCCTCCACCTTGTCGATGCCGATGCGGTGCTTGACGGTGACGGGCAGGTCCCCGCCCACAGCATCGCGCATGGCCTTCACGCAATCGGCCACCAGCTGGGGCGCCTTCATCAGGCTGGCACCAAAAGCGCCGCGCTGCACACGGTCGCTGGGGCAGCCGCAGTTGAGGTTGATTTCGTCGTAGCCCCACTGCGCGCCCAGGCGGGCGGCCTCGGCCAGCTTGTCGGGCTCGTTGCCACCCAGCTGCAGGGCTACTGGGTGTTCCTCGGCGTTGTAGCGCAGGTGCCGCTCGGTGCCGCCATACAGGATGCCGCCGGCATTCACCATCTCGGTGTACAGCAGGGTGTGGCGCGTCAGCAGCCGGTGAAAGTAGCGGCAGTGGCGATCGGTCCAGTCCATCATGGGCGCGACGGACATGCGCCAGGGGCTCAGGGTGGTGGGGGCCAAGGAAGTCAGGAAAAGAGTGGAGTAGCAGGCGGGCGCGGCAGTGTGGTGCGTTGCAGGCGCAATGTGGCGGGGGGACCGCACGGAAAAGCTCAATTATCCCCGACCGGATTTTTCTGGGCGAAGCACGGGGCGGTAGGCAGCGGAGGAATTCGAGTCAAAATAGGCCTCAGCGCTTTCTGGATAAGCGAAGGCAGCTATCAAATTTGATCTTTTGCGATCGGGCGCTCCCACCTGTTTGCCATGCGTCAACGCGGGGCATGTACTGCATCAGCGATACTCGCGCCCTGCATCTGGTTTCGTTTTGTCACAATCGGCGAGCTGTAGCTCGCCTCAGCCCAACCGTGGCGCAGGTCTCCCGCTCGCGCCGCTCCGTTTTTCCATGCACCCCACCATTTTCGACACGCCAGTGGTCAACACGTTGCTGCGCGCGTTCTCCCGCCTCACGCTGCGCATCACCGGCTGGAAGATCGAAGGCAGCCTGCCGCCCAACGCCGCCAAGAGCGTGTTGATTGCAGCCCCCCACACCAGCAATTGGGACCTGCCGTACACCTTGATGCTGGCGTTTTCGCTGCGGCTGCGGGTGTACTGGATGGGCAAGCAGAGCCTGTTCCGCGCGCCGTTCGGGGGGGTGATGCGTTGGCTGGGCGGCATTCCGGTGAACCGGGAGCAGGCTTCGAATCTAGTGGCCCGCTCGGCCCAGGCCATGCGTGACGCCGTGGGCCCCATGCAGCTCATCGTGCCGCCCGAGGGCACGCGCGGCAGGACGCGGCATTGGAAGACAGGCTTTTACTTCATTGCCCAGCAGGCGGGCGTGCCCATCGTGCTGGCGTTTGTGGACTACGGCCGCAAGGTGGGTGGCCTGGGGCCGGTATTCGAGCCCACAGGCGACCTGGACGGCGACATGGCGCGCATCAAGGCGTTTTATGCGCCCATCCAGGGCAAGAACCCTACGCAATTCGATGTCTGATCGATTGGTTATAAAAATGACCAAAAGCGCTTGTCGAGTCAGCGCTGGCAGCTCCAATATTCATAGCGTTCCGCGGTGAACTGCGAGCGCGCTGGCGGCGACTGGCACAGCACATGCCAGAGCTGGCGCACAAGGGCCGTCCCGCCGCGCTGGCAGCGCCTTCCCCTTGCCGAGCCGCACAACGAATCGAGAGAAGGGGGAAGCGGCGCAGCCGCTCAAGGGGATGTCACCCCACACTTCGGCGGTCGATCTTGCGGCTGAGCACGATGCTGGTCTGCGTCTGGTGCACGCCGTCGAGCTGCCCCACCTTGTCGAGCAGCGTGTCGAGTTGCTCATGGCTGGTGCAACGCAAGAACACCAGATAGTCAAACGGTCCGCTCACGGCCGATACCTCTTCGACCTCGGGCATGGCCTCCAGCGCGCGCAGCACTGCGGGTGCTGTCTTGGGCAATACGCTGATGGAGCACCACGCGCGCACCGTGGAGGCATCCAGCCGCGCACCCAGCCGCACGCCATAGCCGGCGACCACCCCGGTGCGCTCCAGCCGTGCAATGCGCGCCACCACCGTGGTGCGGGCCAAGCCCAGTTTGCGCGCCAGCGTGGCCGTGCCCTCGCGGGCGTTGGCCTGCAGCAGGCTCAGCAGCTGGCGGTCGGATTCGTCCAGGGCCTGGGTCATGGGCAATTTTTCCAAAAAAGTCATATCGCCCGCCATTTTCGCCGTTATGGCAAAACAATGAGCATTTTTCGACGCTATGCGTACTACACATTGACAGCTACCTTGCCTAGCATCAAGGTATCTACAACACCTCACACCGCTTCGCGCTGTGAACACTACCGGGAGTGCCGCCATGACCACCGTTTCCATTTCTTCCAGCACCTCCGCCCGCCGCGCTGTCACCATCCTGGGTGCAGGCCACATTGGCTTCGCCATGGCGCTGCTGTTGCAACACACAGGCGATTACGACATCCTGGTGGCGGACCGCGACCCGACACGCCTGGGTGAAGTGGCAGCCTTGGGGGTCGCGACGCAGTTGGCTACGGACGAGGCGAGCCTGCAGGCCGCCATCCGCGGTCGTTTTGCCGTGCTCAACGCGCTGCCATTTCACCGCGCCGTGCCAGTGGCGACGCTGTGTGCCGCGACGGGCGTGCATTACTTTGACCTGACTGAAGACGTGGCCAGCACCCAGGCCATTCGCGCTCTGGCCGCCAGCGCCCACAGCGTGCTCATGCCGCAATGCGGCCTGGCGCCGGGCTTCATCGGCATCGTGGGCAATGACCTGGCCCGGCGTTTCGACACCCTGCACACGCTGCGCATGCGCGTGGGCGCACTGCCGCGCTACCCTCAGGGTGCCCTGCGCTACAACCTGACCTGGAGCACCGAAGGCCTCATCAACGAGTACTGCAACCCCTGCGAGGCGATTGTGGACGGCGTACGCACCACGGTGCCTGCGCTGGAGGGGCTGGAGACCTTTGCGCTCGACGGCGTGGAATATGAGGCTTTCAACACCTCGGGCGGGCTGGGGACGTTGACGGAAACGCTGGCGGGCAAGGCGCGGCAGGTGGACTACCAGTCCATCCGCTATCCGGGCCACAACGCCATCCTCAAGCTGCTGCTCAACGACCTGCGCCTGCGCGACCGGCGCGACCTGCTCAAGGACATCCTGGAAACCGCCATTCCCACCACGGACCAGGACGTGATCGTGGTGTTCGCCACCGCATCAGGCCTCAAGGGCGGCCGGTTGGTGCAGGATTCATATTCCGCCCGCATCCTGGGGACCCAAGTGGCCGGGCACACGTTGAGCGCCATTCAGCTCACCACGGCTGCGGGCATCTGCACGGCGCTGGATCTGGTGGCGCAGGGCCGCCTGCCGCAACAAGGATTTGTGGGGCAAGAGGCGGTCGCGCTGGCGGATTTCCTGGCGAACCGGTTTGGGATGGCGTACGCGGGGGAGGGCGAGCTGGTGCTCTGAGATCGCGAACCGCGTCGCCCGGAACTCCTCAGCGTCCACCCGGCTTCTGGTACATCCCCTCGATCGCCTCGGCGAAGTGTGCCATCAGGTTGTTGCGCTTGAGCTTGAGCGTGGGCGTCATGAAGGTGTTTTCAATCGTCCAGGGGGACAGCGTCAAATGCACGCAGCGGGGCACGGCGTAGCGAGGAAAGCTGGCCGTGTTCTTCTCGATGCGAGCCAGCACAGCGCGGTGCACGCTCGCGTGGTTCAGGCTGGCGGCGTCCTGCGGGTCCAGGCCCAGGTCGGAGGCCAAGCGCATCCACTCGTCGGCATTGACGACGGCCACGCACGCGATGAAAGGGCGGTTCTCGCCCACCACAAAGGCCTGCTCCAGCAGCGGGTCGGCCAGCAGGGCCAGCTCCAGGTCGCCGGGGGGCACCTTTTCGCCGGTGGAGGTGACGATGATTTCCTTGATGCGCCCGCGGATGTAGATGCGGCCGTTGACGATGTCGGCCTGGTCGCCCGTGCCCAGCCAGCCTTCGGCGTCTACGGTGCGGGCGGTGTCTTCGGGCCGCTTCCAATAGCCCTTCATCACGATGGGGCCGCGCACCTGCAGCTCGCGGTTCTCGCCAATGCGTACTTCCACGCCAGGCAGCGCACGGCCCACGCTGGCGGGGTCGTTGTCCTTGAGGGCGTTGACGGAAACCACCGGCGTGGTTTCCGTCATTCCATACCCCTGCACCAGCGGCAGGCCCAGGCCCAGAAAGCACCTGGCGATGGTGGGTGACAGCGGTGCGCCCCCGCTTACCGCCACCCGCACGCGACCGCCAAATTGAGCCAGCAAGGGTTTGGCCACCAGCATGCGCAGCAGAGGCCAGGGCAGGGCGGCCATCCAGCCCCCGGCCGCTTCCGAAGCGTCCTGTGGGGTGGGCAGCCCTTGCGCGCCGCAAAAGCGGGCCCAGCCCTTGGCCTGCGCGGCCTCGTACAGCTGCATCTTCCACGGGCTCTGCGAGAGCTTTTCGATCAGCTTGGCGTGGATTCGCTCATAGATGCGCGGCACCGACACCAGCACCGTGGGCCGCACGGTCTTGAGGTCTTCGGCCAACTGGGGCACCGAGCGGGCATAGACCACGCAGCTGCCCGCCGCCATGGGCAGGTAGTAGCCGCCCGTGCGCTCAAAGGTGTGCGACAGCGGCAGAAACGATAGGAACACGTCGTCCACCGTGGGCGCAATGCGCTCCAGCACGGCCTTCACGTCGCTGATCACGTTGTGGTGCGTGAGCATCACGCCCTTGGGCTTGCCGGTGGTGCCGGAGGTGTAGACGATGGCCGCCAGGTCCTCGGCCGCAGGGGGCGCCGGCAGCTCCGTCTGCGCCTGGGCCGCGCCAGCCAACCACTGCGCGAGGGTACCCACCAGGGGGCCATCGGCCGTTGCCGCGTCCGGGGCCGGCGCATCGCCCTCGGCGATCACCACGGCGCGGAGCGCGGGAAAGGCCGTGCCGGCCGCGCGGATCTTTTCCCACTGCTCGGCATGGCTGACCACCAACATCGAGGCCTCGCAGTCGGCCAGGATGTAGGCAATGCTGCCGGGGTTGTCGATGGCGTGCAGCGGCACTGGCACGCAGCCGGTGGCCAGCGCGGCCTGGTCGATGCTCATGGCATGGAGGCCGTTGGGCAGCAGGATGGCCACGCGCGCGCCAGCGGGCAGCTGCAGCGCCGCCAGGGCGCGCGCCCACTCGGCCACGCGCTGGGCGGTGGCGGCCCAGGTCAGGCTTGTCCAGGCCTGGGCGTCGGGGTCAAAGGCGCGGTAGGCCTCGGCGTTGGGGGTGGCGGCGGCGCGAAAGGCCAAGAGCTGCGGCAGCGTGCGGACGCCGTCGATATCAGTGGGTGTAGGTGACATGAAACCTGCTGTGAGGTGCGCCGGGTGGTGGCGCAGCCTTGGTGAAAACCCGCAGGATGATACTGACCGACCCAGCGAATTCCGCTCGCGCATGCGGCGGTTGTGTTGCAAATGGTGCATTCCGATTTGCGGAATGATGGGGCGGCTTTGCCTCCCTGCGGCACGCAGCGTGCCTTCGGCCACAATGCCCCATTTACGGAACTTTTGCGCTGCGTGCGCTTGCGCTGCTTCTCCCATGGATCCCGCTACCGCTTTTGTTGTCGCCTCGCTGATGATGTTGGCCAACGGGTGGGTACTGGGCATGGTCGGGCGTGATTTCCCGGCTCCTTTACTCCCCTGCACCGCCAGCTGGCGCATTGCCACGCTGCTGCTGGCGGGCGGGGCCCTGATTCATGCGGCCCGCAGTTTCATGCCTCTGGAGGTCAGCGCCCCCGTGGCCAATGGCCTGTTGCTGCTGGGGTGCACGGGCTACTGGCGCGCGCTGCGGCAGTTCTATGGGTTGCCAGAAGCGCGGTGGCTCTGGGCTCCCGCCGCCGTGGGGATAGCTGGCGTGGTCTGGTTTGCCGTGCTTCATCCCCACACCTCGCTGCGCGTCCTCATTCTTTCATCCTGTTTCACGGTGCTGCTGCTGGCGAGCTTTGCCCTGCTGGTGTCGCAGAAGTCGCCTGAGGGTGCGCGCAGCCGCCGCGTCATGGCCAGCCTGTTTGCGGTGATCGCAGTGTTCACGGCAGGGCGAGCTGCGTACTATGTCTCGCAGGGCGTCAGCCCTTCGCTGGATATGGTGGGTGACGGTGGCTGGATCAACTTGGCGAGCCCTATGGTGGCGGCCCTCCTGCCCGTGGTGGGCACGACGGCCTTTCTGCTGATGTGTTCCGAGCGCATTGGCCGCCAGTGGGAGCTCGCAGCGTCCACCGACTACCTCACCGGCCTGCCCAACCGGCGCACTCTGCTCACGGTGGGCGAGCGACGCTTTGGCGGCAATGCGCCCGGAGCGCGGCGCTTGGCGCTGGCCTTGATTGACATCGACCATTTCAAGTCCATCAATGACTCGCACGGCCACGAGGTAGGCGATGTGGCGCTGCGCCACGTGGCCGAGCGCCTGCGCGCAGCCTGCCGCGATGGCGACTTGGCTGCGCGCCATGGCGGCGAGGAGTTTGTGCTGCTCTGGGAAGGGCTGGACACCGCCGAAGCCCGCTGTGCCGGCGAACGCTTGTGCGCACAAGTGGCGAGCGAGCCGCTGCGCACCGATGACGCGCTGATTCCCATGACCATTTCCATGGGCGTGGCCTCGGCGGGCGAGGGCGACCGCAGCTTTCACGACCTGCTGCGGCGCGCCGACCACGCGCTCTATGCCGCCAAGGCGGGCGGGCGCAACCGGGTGGAGACGGCGCAGGAGCGCTGAACACCAGGAAAGGAAGGGCGGTCCTCAGGCCCCGGCGCAACACCGCGCCGGGGCGCGGTTCACACGGTGGTTTCAGGCTGCCGCTTCCAGCCCCTGCGCAAAGTGCGCCTGCATGGCCTGCACCGTGGCTTGGGCGTCGCGGGCCAGCATGGCGGCCAGGATGGTGCGGTGCTCGCGCAGCGAATCCTCGATACGCCCCTGCTTGAGCAGGGAGTTGTGCCGGTTGAGCTTCATCACCTTGCGCAGGTCGGCCACCATCTGGCTGCGCCAGCGGTTGTCAGCCAGCTCCAGCAGCAGCATGTGAAAACGCTCGTTGATGGCAAAGAAACGGTCGCGGTTGCTGGTGGCGTCTTCCAGCTCTTGGTGCAGCGCCTCCAGGGCCTGCAGTTGCTCGGGCGTAGCGCGCTCGGCCACCACGCCCGCCGCATCGCTCTCCAGCAGGCTGAGCAGGTGGTACACGTCGCGCAGGTCTTTTTCGCTCATTTCCGTCACATAGGCGCCACGGCGAACCTTCATCGTGACCAAGCCTTCGGCGGCCAGCACCTTGAGCGCCTCGCGCAGCGGCGTGCGGCTGATGCCGAATTCCTCGGCAATCTTGAGCTCGTCAATCCAGCTGCCGGGCTCCAGCTCGCGGCGGAAGATGCGCTGGCGCAATTGCTCAGCAACTTCTTCGTACAGGGCGCGGGGCGTGAGGGTGACAGCGGACATGGGCGGATTGTAAGGCGTGCGGAATATTTTGAATCAATAATTATGAATGATGTAAACTCGCCGCCACACCGGCAAATACCCCAGCCTTTTTTGGAGCCCGCCCCGCCATGAGTGACACCCCCCGCAACACGCCAGAATTTGCCCCCGCCTCGCTGGAAGCCTGGGCCAAGGCCGCCGCCAAGTCCGCGCCGGGCGGCGATGTGAACGCGCTCAACTGGGTCACGCCCGACGGCATCACCGTCAAGCCGCTGTACACCGCCGCGGACACCCAGGACCTGCCTTACGCAAACACGCTGCCGGGCTTCGAGCCCTTTCTGCGCGGCCCGCAGGCCACCATGTACGCGGTGCGGCCGTGGACCATTCGCCAGTACGCCGGGTTCTCCACGGCCGAGGAGTCCAACGCCTTCTACCGCAAGGCGCTGGCTGCTGGCGGGCAGGGCGTGTCGGTGGCGTTCGACCTGGCCACCCACCGGGGCTACGACTCGGACCACCCCCGCGTGACGGGCGATGTGGGGAAGGCTGGTGTGGCAATCGACAGCGTGGAGGACATGAAGATCCTCTTCAACGAGATACCGCTGGACAAAGTGTCCGTCTCCATGACCATGAACGGCGCCGTGCTGCCCGTGCTGGCCGGCTACGTGGTGGCGGCGGAAGAGCAGGGCGTCTCGCAGGACAAGCTCTCCGGAACCATTCAGAACGACATTCTGAAAGAGTTCATGGTGCGCAACACCTACATCTACCCGCCCAAGCCGTCGATGAAGATCATTGGCGACATCATCGAGTACACGGCCAAGAACATGCCGAAGTTCAACTCGATCTCGATCTCGGGGTACCACATGCAGGAGGCGGGCGCCAACCAAGCGCTGGAGCTGGCCTTCACCCTGGCGGACGGCAAGGAATACGTGAAGACCGCCATCGCCAAGGGCATGGATGTGGACGAATTCGCCGGGCGCCTTTCGTTCTTCTGGGCCATCGGCATGAACTTCTACCTGGAAGTGGCCAAGATGCGTGCCGCGCGCCTCTTGTGGTGCCGCATCATGAAGGGCTTCAACGCCAAGAATCCCAAGAGCCTGATGCTGCGCACGCACTGCCAGACCTCGGGCTGGAGCCTAACCGAGCAGGACCCCTACAACAACGTGGTGCGCACCACCATCGAGGCCATGGCCGCCGTGTTTGGCGGCACCCAAAGCCTGCACACCAACAGCTTTGACGAAGCCATCGCGCTGCCCACCGAGTTCAGCGCCCGCATTGCGCGCAACACACAGCTCATCATTCAGGAAGAAACCCACATCACCAACGTGATCGACCCCTGGGCCGGCAGCTACATGATGGAGAAACTGACCCAGGACATGGCCGACGCCGCCTGGAAGATCATCGAAGAGGTCGAGGCCATGGGCGGCATGACCCAGGCCGTGGACAGCGGCTGGGCCAAGCTCAAGATCGAGGCCGCTGCCGCCGAGAAGCAGGCGCGCATCGACAGTGGCCGTGACGTGATCGTCGGCGTCAACAAGTACAAGCTGGCCAAGGAAGACCCGGTCGATATCCTCGAGATCGACAACATGAAGGTGCGCGACGGCCAGATTGCCCGCCTGCAGGAAATCAAGGCAAAACGCGACGCAGCCAAGGTGCAGCAAGCGCTGGATGCTCTCACTTCTGCAGCAGAGTCCGGCGAGGGAAACCTGCTGGATCTGTCCATCCAGGCCATCCGCCTGCGCGCCACGGTGGGCGAAGTGAGCGATGCGCTGGAAAAGGTTTTTGGGCGCCACCGCGCCGATACGCAAAAGGTGACCGGTGTGTATGCAGCTGCCTATGACTCGGCCGAAGGCTGGGAAAAACTCAAGACCGAAATCAACGCGTTTGCCGAAGAACAAGGCCGCCGCCCCCGCGTGATGATCGCCAAGCTGGGCCAGGACGGCCACGACCGCGGCGCCAAGGTGGTGGCCACCGCCTTCGCCGACCTGGGCTTTGACGTGGACATGGGCCCGCTCTTCCAGACTCCCGAGGAATGCGCCCGCCAGGCTATCGAAAACGACGTGCACGCCGTGGGCGTGAGCACCCTGGCCGCCGGCCACAAGACGCTGGTGCCGGCCATCATTGCCGAGCTGAAGAAGCAGGGCGCGGATGACATCATCGTGTTTGTGGGCGGGGTGATCCCGGCGCAGGACTATGACTTTTTGTACGAGGCGGGCGTGAAGGGTGTGTATGGCCCTGGCACGCCGATCCCGGCCAGCGCCAAGGATGTGCTGGAACAAATTCGCAAGGCCGTGGCAGCGTGACATCACTCTTTGCCACAACCCCGACCGTTCGGGCTGAGCCTGTCGAAGCCAGGGCGCGCATCTGTGCAAGCCTTCGACAAGCTCAGGCTGAACGGCTGAGGATGGTCAAGGCGTCCGCCCAAATCAACGACTGAGCATGCGCCCGTTTTACGTTTACATCCTGCGCTGCGCCGACGGTTCTTACTACGTCGGCCACACCGATGACATGGAACTGCGCATGCAGCAGCATTTCAACGGCGACGTAGGCTACACCTCGCTGCGCAAGCCAGTCGAGCTTCTTTGGCAGGGCGAGTTTGAGACCCGAGAAGGCGCGCTGGCTTTTGAGCTTCAGGTCAAAGGCTGGTCAAGGGCCAAGAAGGAAGCGTTGATTGCGGGTGACTGGGGGCGAGTGCAAAAACTAGCCCAGTCGCACGGCAAAGCCACCATTACGCCCCGGCTTCGACAGGCTCAGCCCGAACGGTTGGGGGAACACGAAACGAAGGCATGTAACGTGCTCAGTTCTTCTGGAAATGAAGTCAGCGCACCCCCGCCCGTTCAGCCTGAGCCCGTCGAAGGCCGGATCAAGTCCCTGCAAGGTCTGTTTGAAGGCATCACCGCCCAGCCCGGCCCCATCCAACGCCGCGCCATGGCCAAAGCCATCACGCTGCTGGAATCCACCCGCGCCGACCACCGTGCGCAGGCGGACGAGCTGCTCACGGCGTTGCTGCCCCACACGGGCAAGGCCTTCCGCCTGGGCATCAGCGGCGTGCCCGGCGTGGGCAAAAGTACCTTCATCGAGGCGCTGGGCCTGTACCTCATCGCCCAAGGCCACCGCGTGGCCGTGCTCACCATCGACCCCTCCAGTACGGTATCGGGCGGCTCCATCCTGGGCGACAAGACGCGCATGGAGCACCTCTCCGTGCATGAGAAGGCCTACATCCGCCCCAGCCCATCGAGCGGCACGCTGGGCGGCGTGGCCGAGAAAACCCGCGAGGCCATGCTGGTCTGCGAGGCCGCAGGCTACGACGTAGTCATCATCGAGACCGTGGGCGTCGGCCAGTCCGAGACCGCCGTGGCAGGCATGACGGACATGTTCGTGCTGATGCAGCTGCCCAATGCAGGCGACGACCTGCAGGCCATCAAGAAAGGCGTGATGGAAATCGCCGACCTGGTGGTCATCAACAAGGCCGACATCGACAAGAACGCCGCCACGCGGGCCGAGGCGCAGATCACCTCCAGCCTGCGGCTCTTGAGTCAGCACGGCAACCCCGAACACGCCCACCACAACGCCGCCCAGTGGCACCCCAAGGTCGTGCAGATCAGCGCGCTCTTGGGGCAGGGCGTGGACAGCTTCTGGGCCGCCGTCAGCGAATTCCGCCGCTTGCAGACCGCCAACGGCCGCCTGGCCCAGCGCCGCGAGAAGCAGGCGCTGGCCTGGATGTGGGAGCGCATCGAGGCCGGCCTCAAGCTCGCCTTCCGCCAGCACCCGCAGGTGCGTGCACTGCTGCCGCAGCTGCAGCAGGACGTGGTGGCAGGGCGCATTGCAGCATCCACTGCAGCAAGAAATCTGCTGCTGGCGCAATCAGGACAAGCGCAAGCAGCTACTGAATAGATAGCAAACCCATTCCCGAAAGACAGCATTTCACCGAAGGACGACCATGCAAGACATCCTGGACCAACTGGAGAAAAAGCGCGAACTTGCCCGCCTGGGCGGGGGCCAGAAGCGCATCGACGCCCAGCACAAGAAGGGCAAGCTCACGGCACGTGAGCGCATCGAACTGCTGCTGGACGACGGCACTTTTGAGGAATGGGACATGTTCGTGGAGCACCGCTGCACGGACTTCGGCATGCAGGACAACAAGGTGCCCGGCGACGGCGTGGTCACCGGCTACGGCATGATCAACGGCCGCCTGGTGTTCGTATTCAGCCAGGACTTCACCGTGTTCGGCGGCGCTTTGAGCGAAACGCACGCCGAGAAGATCTGCAAGATCATGGACCAGGCCATGAAGGTGGGTGCGCCCGTGATCGGCCTCAACGACTCGGGCGGCGCCCGCATCCAGGAAGGCGTGGCGTCCCTCGGCGGCTATGCCGACGTGTTCCAGAAGAACGTGCTGGCATCGGGCGTGGTGCCGCAGATCAGCATGATCATGGGCCCCTGCGCGGGCGGCGCGGTGTACAGCCCGGCCATGACGGACTTCATCTTCATGGTCAAGGACAGCAGCTACATGTTCGTGACCGGCCCCGAAGTGGTGAAGACCGTGACGCACGAAGAAGTGACGGCCGAAGAACTGGGCGGTGCCATCACCCACACCACCAAGAGCGGCGTTGCCGACATGGCATTCGAGAACGATGTCGAAGCCATCATGATGCTGCGGCGCCTGTACAACTACCTGCCGCTCAACAACCGTGAGAAGGCCCCCGTGCGCAAGAGCAACGACCCGGCCGACCGCATGGACCTGAGCCTGGACACGCTGGTGCCCGAAAACCCCAACAAGCCCTACGACATGAAGGAGTTGATCCTCAAGACGGTGGACGATGGGGACTTCTTCGAGCTGCAGCCGGAGTACGCCAAGAACATCCTGATCGGCTTTGCCCGCATGGAAGGCCAGGTGGTGGGCATCGTGGCCAACCAGCCGCTGGTGCTGGCCGGCTGCCTGGACATCAAGTCCAGCATCAAGGCCGCGCGCTTTGTGCGCTTTTGCGATGCGTTCAACATTCCCGTGGTCACGTTTGTGGACGTGCCCGGCTTCATGCCCGGCACCAGCCAGGAGTACGGCGGCATCATCAAACACGGCGCCAAGCT
>Ga0307408_100000197_pt1 | contig 65580 bp, 57 predicted proteins | sample 322Cmetagenome_FD_202116 | JGI IMG/M metagenome (GOLD analysis project Ga0307408, IMG submission 202116) | Maize rhizosphere microbial communities from greenhouse at UC Davis, California, United States - 322HYB-C-3 | ecosystem: Host-associated > Plants > Roots > Rhizosphere > Soil | place... | reverse complement strand
CGAAATATTCATGGCCTACACCTATTTAAAAAATTCCTGTCAAATCAGCATGGAAACGGCTTGTAGCATTTGTTCAGGGCGGAAAGGTTTTACGATCCAGGCTTTTGCACCAGCAGCTTGGCCTTCACGTTTTTTCTCTTCCGCACCTTCAGTGGTGAGCATGATCACCGGGGTAAATTTATAGTTGGCTTTGGTTTTCATTTCTTTCAAAAAGGTAATGCCGTCCATGTTGGGCATATTCACATCCGAGATCACCAGATTGATTTTTTGCCCATCTAATTTGGTTAGCGCATCTTTACCATCACTGGCTTCAACCACGGTATAACCAGCACCGCGCAATGCAATACCCACCACTTGCCGCACGCTGGCAGAATCATCAACAACGAGAATTACTTTGGACATTCACTACTCCTAAAAAAACGTGATTTCTGAATTGTTTGAACCTTTGGCTTGCGCTCCGCTACCGCGATGCACATCAACCTGCTCTAGTGTGGTGTAAGTTTTTTGCAGCGAACGCAGCCACTCTCCTGTATCAATGGCAACCACCGGCTCACCGTGACGCAAGCGAGTTTCCTGATCGGCAATCGCACCAACCAGTTTTTCCATATCATTAATGACGTGCCCCAGGATTTGGCTGACGCGATCCTGGAACTGCAAATTCACCAGCACCTCTTCAACACTGGCTTGCACCGCAGAACTCTCCTGTTCCAACACATGTGCTGACTGCAAAATATTTTCACTGGAGTGCTGGAATTGTTCGAGCACTTGCGCAATGGAGGTTTCTGATTTGGTTAACCGGGAATTATCTTCAGCGGCATATTCCGCTGTTCTATCCAGCGTTGTTTGCAATGCTGAATTAACTTGTTCGATACGGCGGCCAATACGCGCGCCGGTTTCTCCCGAGCGGGTTGAAAGTGTGCGCACTTCATCGGCGACCACAGCAAACCCGCGCCCGTATTCACCAGCGCGCGCCGCTTCAATTGCAGCGTTGAGCGCAAGCAAATTGGTCTGCGATGCAATGCCCGCAACCTCGGCACTCATCCCACTTAATTCAACCGTAATTTTTGAAAGACCGGAAATTTCTGTGAGCAACTCGTCGCGCTGGTCAATTGCCTGACGCAAGGTATGGGTAATTTGACTCAACTCGTCGTTGGCAAAATGAATTACGCCGCCCAATCCGGTATCGCCTTTCATGCTGCTGGCCGTTGACGATGAACTGGCAACCGCCGCTTGCAAGCGCTGGTGAATTTCGGAGAAGCGCCCCACCAATTCGGTGATACTGCCTTCCAGTTGATGGCGCGCCAATTCAGTTTGGCGCTGCCACAGCGGCAGGATTTCCTTAAGCAACTGCTGATAGTTTTCCAGCAGTGGCCGATACATTTGTGCGAGTTGTTGGCTACCTTGGGCTTGTGCTAGCGCCGCCCGGGTATCGCTCTCGCGCTTTGCCGCTTGCACGACCTGCACGCCTGCAATCACCACAGCAGCCAATACGGCTAACAACAACAAGGCTTTCCAGAACATCGATAGCGCTGCGAGTGAAAGCAATAAGAGCGCAATTAGGCCCAGAGCTGCGATTGCCCCTATCACCATTGCCTGTGATGAGCCGCGCTGCGTATGTGAAAGTGGATAAGAAGCGGGAGAGTTCCCGTGGGAGTAGCTGCTATTCATGGGTTGTATCCGTCAAATTCAATAGCAAAACGCAGGATGTTGTACATCGTTATCCCTGCACACTTTGCTGCCATGTGGGTTAACTAGGTATAGACGGGGTTTATATAGGTGTCAAAGAAGCTGCTTTGAGTGAAATTACTCAGGGTAACGCGGACTTAGCACAAAAAATTGACAGTTCTATCCATGCCTTTTTTTTGCAAAAAATTTGCTGAGCCTCTTTTTGGGGCAGATAAAAAAACAGCGCAATGGAAAGAATCCATTGCGCTGTTTTTGGCTATTGATCGTAGGTCAATTTCTATATTAAGAAGATGGCGCAGAGAGAATAGAGGCTCCGGCTCCGCAAACATATGGAGCCGGTAACCACTGAAATCCGATCAACCCGTATTACGCATACCCGCTGCAATACCCGCCATGGTCACTTTGAGCGCGCGCTCAAGATCAGGACTGATGGTTTCACTGCTGCGATAGCGCTTGAGCAATTCGGCTTGCAAGTAGTTGAGTGGATCGACGTAAGGCTTACGCACTTCCAGCGATTGGCGCAGCATAGGGTCGTCATTCAGCAACACATCCTGCTTCTTCATTTTGTTGATCAGGCCTTCAAGCGCCTTCAAATCGCCGCGCAACTCTTGCCCCAGGCCGCGATATTCCACTGGCACCAACTGCTCTTCGTAGTAGGTACAGATTGGGCCGTCGGCCTTGCCGATTACCATTTCCAACAGGTCGAGGAAGCTGGAGAAAAACGCCCAGTTGCTCACCATCTCTTCCAGCAGTGCCGGATCATTTTCCAATGCGTATTCAAACGCCTGACGGGTACCCAACCAAGCGGGCAAGTTCAAGCGCACTTGCGTCCAGGCGAATACCCAAGGAATAGCACGCAAGCTTTCTACACCGCCGGTGGACTTGCGTTTGGCCGGGCGGCTGCCCAGTGCCAGCAAGCTCAACTCTTGCTCGGGAGTCAGATTGCGGAAGTAAGGAACAAAGTCTTTGTGACCACGAACAACGGCGCGATAAGCCTCAAGACTTGCCTTGCCCATGCGCTCGATCAGGTCGCGCCACTCGGGTTTAGGTGCAGCGTTGGGTGCCATAGTCGCACGCATAGTCGCCACAACATAAGAAGAGAGGCTGCTGAAAGCGACGCGCGGTAAACCGAATTTGTAGCGAATCATCTCGCCCTGCTCGGTCACGCGGATACGGCCTTTGACCGAACCTGGGGGTTGCGATGCCATGGCTTTTTCTACCGGGCCGCCACCGCGACCAACGGTACCACCACGGCCATGGAACAATACCAGGGACACATCAAATTTATCGGCCAGGGCGACCAGTTTTTCCTGCGCCTTATATTGCGCCCAGGTAGCTGCCAGCTTGCCCGCGTCTTTGGCGGAGTCGGAGTAGCCGATCATCACCGTTTGCTGTTGCGCAGAATACTGTTGGTACCACTCCAGATCCCACAAACGCTCCATCACAATAGGCGCGCGGTCAAGGTCGTCGAGGGTTTCAAACAGCGGCACAATCGGCATATTCCATGTCATGCCGCACTCTTTCAACAACAGGGCTACGGCCAGAACGTCTGATGGCTGCTGCGCCATGGAAATAACATAGTGCGAAAGGATTTCGCGCGGCTCTTGCGCCACTACGCGGCAAGTCGCCAGTACTTCAGCAGTTTCGTCGCTCATTGGCCAGCTAATCGGCAAGAGCGGACGCTTGCTGGTGAGGGATTCCAACAGGAATGCCTGACGTTTTTCTTCCGGCCATTCGCGGTATTCGCCAATGCCAAGGTACTGCACCAACTCATCAATCGCCTGCACATGGCGGTCGCCATCCTGACGGATATCGAGTGGAACGAGGTTGATGCCGAAGCAATGGATACGGCGAATCGTATCGACCAGCGGGCCGTTCGCGATATGCGGTAAGCCCACCTCATTGAGCGAGCGGAAGCAGAGCATTAAAGGAGATAAGAGGTCTTCGCGGCTGGTGATCAGGTCAACCGGCACTTCTACCGAGCGGCCTTGCAAGCGCGCTTCAGCCCATTCCAACGTGGATTGGATACGACGGCGCAGATCAAACATCACATCGCGATAGGGGGTGGTACTGTCAGGATACTGGGCGCGCAACTCATCGCTCGCCTCGATCATACTCAGGTCACCACCCAAGCTGTACACATCGCGCGAGTAGAGTTCGGCAGCCATCCAGCGGCCAAGCAACAATACTTCGCGGGTAATTTTGTGGGTTACATTGGGGTTGCCGTCGCGGTCGCCGCCCATCCATGAATAGAACTTGATCGGGCGGATATCTACTGGCAGCGACTCACCCAAATGGCGTGAACACATGCGGTCCAGATGGCGAATAAAATCCGGCACTGCCTGCCAGAGGCTGTTCTCAATTACGGCAAAGCCCCATTTAGCTTCATCCACTGCCGTTGGGCGGGTGGTACGGATTTCATCGGTAGCCCAGATCTCTTCCACCAGACGGTGCAGGCGGCCACGCAACTTGTCTTGTTCGAAGGTTAACAAGCTGCCGTTTTGGCGATCGGCAAGGGTATCGACGATTTGGTCATATTTGCGGATCAGGGTGCGGCGGGTGACTTCGGTCGGGTGCGCTGTCAGCACCAACTCAATTCGCAGCTTGTTGATGATCTCGGTCAGGGCATTTTTGCCGTGTACTTCGGCAAACTCCTGGATCATGGTTTGCAAGCTGTCATCGCGCTCGGCTTCAGCGCTGGAGAAGTACTCCTGGTCGGCGATGTTCGCCAGGTTCAGGAATTGGTTAAAGGCACGCACTATCGGCAGGATATTCTGGTCATCCAGGCTGCTCAGCATCGCCACCAGCGGGGCGGAATCGCCATTCTCCGCTTTGGTGATGGCCTTACCCAACTTGCGAATACCTTCTACCTTGGTAAACAGTTCTGCACCTTCGTGGGCATGAATCGTCTCACCTAAGAGCTCCCCCAACAGGCGGACATTTTCGCGCAGGGTTTCAGGCAGCTTTAACATTGGGCTTCTCCAACAATCGAGGGATTAAAAAAACGCACAAGCGAATCACCAAAAGCGGGCGGCATTCTACGCCATCGCCCCCTTTTATGGGTAGAAAATGGCAGCAAGGAATGCCTGACTCCTTGATAAAAACTCGCGTTATAGAATTATTCAGGCTTTTTGGCGGCCGCGCAGATTACAAAGGTGCAGGCGCCTATGCAAGCGCACCAAAGCGATGCAGGTGCCCAAGGGTGATAAAAAACGTAAATTTAACGCCATTTACCCCCCGTTATGGCCAGATTGATGCCAAAGAGCCAGTTTTCCGACTCCACTCGGGGTTTAGGCCCAGCCCGCAAAAAGCCTCATTGGTACCAGGAGCAAATACTGTGCCCGCTGCTGCCATCCAGGCAAGCAATCCAGCACACTCAAGTGCCGAAATATCCACAGAAGCTGTGCATAACTCTGTGTATGAACCTTTGGTAAGAACCTCCAACCCCCGTCCCCGCTGATGCTGCATGTGGCGCTCAATTCATGGGCGCCATCAAAACACTGGCATATAAATCTGCAAATGGCGCAGCAGGTTGTAAAAAAGGGGCGCACCAATAAGAGCTGGACTATCCTGATTTTTCTACAGAAAAAAATGGGCACACCTCCATGACAACCATGGAATAGCAGATCCCGAATTCTGTAGAACACTATTAAAAAGGAGTGATAACCATGCAAAAACGCTTGTTGTTGCGCCATCCGGGTTTTTTAAGCGCATTGAGCATGCTGTTCCTGAGCCCATCAACCCTTGCGAATGTTGATTATTTCGACCTTACGCTCGAACAACTCCTGAGTGCCGAAGTGCTCAGTGTGTCCAAAAAATCCGAATCCGTCGTCGATGCGCCTGCTGCTGTCCATATCGTTACCGGTGAGGACATCCAGCGATCAGGCATTACCAATATCCCGGATGCCTTGCGCATGGTTCCGGGTATGCAGGTGGCACAGGTGGACTCAAATAGCTGGGCGATCAGCATCCGCGGCTTCAATAGCGTCTTCGCCAATAAACTTCTGGTGTTGATTGATGGCCGAACCGTCTACAACCCGGTTTTTGGCGGCGTCTTCTGGGAAGCCAATGACCTTATGCTTGAAGACATTGAACGCATCGAGGTTATCCGGGGGCCGGGAGGCACACTCTGGGGCGCAAATGCGGTCAACGGTGTTATCAATATTCTCACCAAACATACCCGTGACACCCAAGGCTCTCTGGCCAGCGGCCTCTATGGCAATGAGGAACAAGGCACGTTAAATGTGCGGCAGGGAGGAACCTTTAGCGATAGTGGGTCTTATCGGGTTTATGCCAAAGGATTCCAACGCGATTCATCGCAAAAACCCACAGGGGGCGACACCTATGATAAGTGGGATGGATTCCGCACCGGATTCCGCGCTGACTGGGGAGACCAATTTACCTTGCAGGGTGATGCCTACCGTACCAATGCCCAACAACTCCGGCCCCATTTTTCTTTTGTGGCGCCTTTTGCCCCGATTAAAGAGCAAACCATTGTTTATGAAGGAGTAAATATTTTAGGGCGCTGGACAGATAAACGTGATGACGGATCACAACTGAGTATCCAGAGTTATATTGACTGGGCACAGCGGGACGAACCGATTAACTTTATCGATAATAGAACTATTTATGATGTAGAAACGCAGTACAACTTCGCACTACTCGGGGCACACGAAATTATTGCCGGAGCCGGGCTCAGGTTTTTGACCGACGATCAAGAGGGCGATAACAATACATCTTTTTCACCGCAAAAACGCCGCCATAATATTTACAGTGCATTTGTACAAGACAAGATTACTTTAGCTCCAGACACCTGGTTTTTAACGCTGGGCTCCAAGTTTGAGCACAATGAATTTTCAGGTTACGAAGCACAACCCAATGCCAGATTGCAATGGCAACCGAGCCAAACACAAACATTCTGGTCATCAATATCGCGCGCCGTGCGCACACCAACCCCCATTGAAGAAGATCTGACCAGCACCTTGGTAAAAACTAATAATATAAGGATTGCTTTTGTCCCGAATGATGAGTTCAAGTCAGAAAAGCTAATCGCTTATGAGCTGGGTTATCGCAACCAATTAACGTCTTCCCTTTCACTTGATCTTGCCATTTTTTATAACGACTATGATTATCTTCAAACTACAAGTGTCCAACCGTTTGTTCCGGTATCAAACGGGATTGACCCACCTCATTTTTTAGTTCCAATTAAATTCACCAATAATATGACCGGTAAATCCGATGGCTTCGAAACAGCACTCAACTGGTCAGTCAACCCGGATTTAAAAATCGCCGCAAACTACAGCTACCTCCACATCACACTTGACGCACTTGACCCAACACAAGAAGGTGGCGAAAGCCTTTATCCCAGGCACCAGGCCGGTACAAAAATCTTTTGGAATATAGCTGATGATTGGACGCTGGATACCTCAGTTACCTACGTTGATAAATTACCAGCTGGAAATATAGATAGTTACATACGCATGGATATCAACCTGGGTTGGCAAATCAGCAACCACCTTAGATTCAATCTGGTCGGACAAAATCTTACCGAGAGTCAGCACCGCGAAATGGGCGGTGCAGCCACACTCAATGCCGGGGAAGTTGAGCGTAGTATTTTTGGAAAACTGACATGGCAATTTTAACCCTGGCGAAAAAATCAGGAATAGCCATGTGTCTTGGTGCAGTACTGCTCTTATTGCAGTGTCCCATCCACGCTGAAGAAAAATCCCTGCAATTATACGAACAAAAAATTAAAGCCGGTTTGGTTTACAACTTACTCAAATACACCGCCTGGCCAAAAGAATCTCCCTCCCAAACAAACGGGATATTACAGGTATGCCTGTTTGGTGAAGACCCTTTTGATGGTTATCTCTCGCCACTTGAAGGACGCACCGCACAGCAAGCCCCCATATCGATAACGCATATTAAGAGTGTTGAAGAAAGCCAAGGTTGTAGCGCAGTCATTATTCATCGCAACAAAGAAAAAAATCTCCCTGAGCTTTTACAATTCCTTGAAAACAAAAATGTGTTGACCATCAGCGATATCGCGCGCTTTGCGCAACGTGGCGGCATGGTAGAAATGACCAGGGAGGATGAAAAAATCAGTTTGTACATTAATAAAAATGTCGTCGATCATGCCGGGCTTAGTATCCAGGGGCCCATGCTTAAACTGGCCAAAATCGTTGCCAGTTAAAGTGGATATACCCATGAAAAAACCACATGTCAGTATTCGCACCATACTCCTGCTAATTGTAGGCACCTTAAACATTCTGATTGCCATACTGGTCGGCAGTGGTGTTTATGAGTCGTGGGAAAATTACAAACAAGCGCAGCGGCTCAAATTAGGGGCAAGTGTTATTGATGCACTTTACAGCGCTACCAAAAGCTGGTCACTGGAGCGAGCTTCATCGCTATCCATTCTGTACGCCCTGCCTGAGAGTGTAAGCTCCATGCAACAGGATTTAATCAAACATCGCCAACATGCTGATAACGCACTGCAACTGGCTTTGACGAATCTGGAAATAAGCCACTCTGCCACCACCAGTACGGCAGACATAAAAGATAAATACCAAAGCTTGCTCAAACAGCGAACTATTATAGATACCGCGCTCGCACTACCCATTACAGAACGCGATGAAATGATTGCCAACCAGTATTTCACTCTCAGCTCATCGCTTATTACAGAAACACAAAATTTTATTCTTTTGTATTCTCGCATTTACCAAAAAATAGATCCCACTATCAACCAACAAATGACATTTAAATATTTCGTCTGGGAGCTTGCGGAACACTCAGGCCAAGAATATGCACTCATTGGCCAAATGATTGCCGAAAATAAACGCCCCACACCAGAACAACAGCAACTGCTGGTTTCATTGCGCGGCAAGATCGAATACGGCTGGGAAATTCTACGGAAATTTTCAGCTAATAATGAATTGGCAGAACAACTATTGCCCTTTATGGAGGAGGCCTATACCCATTATTTTTTCACATTTGATCAAATCAACGATTTGTTCTACTCCACGTCACCATTGCCTACTGAAGCATCCTATCCCATCAGCGCAGAGATGTGGCTCGGCATGTCAGCACAAGCGGTTGACTCCCTCTTGCTGCTACAGGATGAAATCTTGAATAAAACCCAACAGCGCGTTAATTTTATTGAAGATAATGCACGACAGGAAATTATTATAAGTACCTTCATTTTTTTAAGTGCGCTGATATTAACGGCATATTGTTGGAGCATCATCGTCTTCCGTATAGCCCGCCCGGTCAATGCCATGGTCAATGCACTTTATAAAGCCACCAAAGATCAGGTTTTTGAAGTACCTAATATTCGTTACCATAATGACGAAGTAGGGAAATTGGCAAAGGTATTAGAAGTCTTTCAAAATAATGTCCGCAAGATGCAACAATCCAACGAGGAACTTGAACGGTTTGCCTATATTGCTGCACATGATTTAAAAACCCCGCTTAGAGCGGTAGAAACCATTTCGCAATGGCTGGAGGAAGATCTGGCAAGCTTGCTACCAGAAAAAAGCAAACAACATATGGATGAGCTACGTAGACGCGTAAAATTTATGGATAAGCTTTTAGATGACACCCTGGAATATGCACGCATAGACACCAAAATGGAATTCAAAACCACTGAAACTATCAGCGGCAAGCAGCTCATTGATGAAATAACCTTACTGTTAAATCCCCCCAGCGGATTTAATATACAAATTAGTTCGCAATTAGCAAATCTTCCTCTTAAAAAGTTTCCACTCCAGCAAGTCTTATACAACCTTATCAACAATGCGATTAAACACCACGACAAAGAATGCGGCACCGTCGATATAACGGTGGAAGAAAATGACGCAGAATATATTTTCTCTGTGCGCGATAACGGGCCAGGTATTGATCCACGCTATCATCAGAAAATATTTGAAATGTTCCAAACCTTGCAACCCCGGGACAAAAGTAAAGGCCGTGGGATAGGGCTGGCAATAGCGAGAAAGATCATTGTGACCAATGGCGGAACTATTACCATTGAATCAAACCTTGGCAAAGGAGCAACATTCCGTTTTACATGGATCAAGTCAGAATCGGAAAATACAGGAGACGACCATGCTACTGTTCGGAGGCGATATGCGTGAAGTGGTAAACATCCTCATAGTAGAAGATGATGAAATAGACGTTGAATCACTCAAACGCTTGTTTGATAAAAAAGGCATCAAAAATCCTATTTATCGTGCCGCCAATGGCGTAGAAGCACTGGAAATTATGCGCGGCGAAAACAACAGGGATAAAGTCCCTAAACCTTACGTTGTGTTGCTGGATATCAATATGCCGCTCATGAATGGCATAGAACTACTTAAAGAACTGCGTAATGATGAAAACCTGAAAGACAGTGTGGTTTTTATCTTGACCACATCGCCGCGCGATGAAGACAAAAGCCTCAGCTATAAATTGAATGTGGCGGGGTATTTCCTTAAACAAGATATTAAGGAGCTGGTCAACTTACTTAGCCTCTATTGGCAACTTAACGAATTTCCTGAAAATTGACGCAAAAATAATCCAACCCTTGCTCACCCGGTATTTCCAACATCAACAATCTTGTTGTTATCCACAAAACCTGTGAATAACCCTGTGCATGGCCCCTTGGTAATAGCCGCCAGCCCCCATTGGCTCTGCCCATAGGGGAAATGCTCAATTGATGGACGCGTTGACAACACCCTGGCCGATAGCGCATTGCCCACACCTACCCACGCAAATATGAATCGAGCAAGCCCATCTGACGCCTAAATTATCATTCGAACCTGTGGGTTATTTCCCGGCGCAAAGTCGAACGCAAAAACACCACATTGGCGAAAAGTCGTACTGGAATTTTGTTGCAAGGGTCGTAGACTCGACCTCCGAATAAAAATTTGAACCGCATAAACGCAGTGCATTTTTATTCACTCAAAGACATCCAATCGTTTTTGAGCAATTCCAACAACCTTGACCAGAGATGGAGATTGAAAGTGAAAATAACGAACAATCAACCCGCTGTTTCACGTGCTAAAGCGTTTAACGCCTTTAGTTTGTCGGCTGTAGTATTAGGTGCAGCAACCCTGCTTGGTGCAATAGAAGCCAGTGCCCACGGCTATGTTTCCAGCCCCAAAAGCCGTGCGTTCCTGTGTACTTCTGCACAAGGTGGCGGCAGCTCAGCTGCGTGCCAAGCAGCTGCGGCTGCCGGTAATTCGAGCCAATATGAACCACAATCCATCGGTATAGGCGGCGCCAATGACAACCACCAAAGCCTGATTCCCGATGGCAAGTTGTGCAGCGCGAATATTGGCAGCATGAACGGATTAAACCTCGCACGGGGCGACTGGGGCGCAACCACCGTCAGCGCAGGCACGCGTGCATTTGTGTGGACCAACACCGCACAGCACAAGACCAAATACTTCCGCTATTACATTACCAAGCAAGGCTTTAATCCGGCGACAACTGCATTGAAGTGGTCTGACCTGGAGCAAATCCATCAATCCGGCCCAGCCGATCGTGAAGCCACATCCACACACATGGTGAACCTGCCAGCGCGTACTGGCCGCCATATTGTGTACAGCATTTGGCAGCGCGATCCGGTAACCGATGCCCCGGAAGCCTTCTATCAATGTATTGATGTTGTATATGGCACGTCTAACAGCTCCGTCCCTGTGGCCTCATCATCTGCACCATCGTCTGTTGCGGTGACCAGCTCATCAACTGGAACTACCTCCAGTATTTCCAACAACACCTGTGCCGGCTTGCCCACCTGGAATGCCGCAACCGTCTACAACAAACCGCAACAAGTGCAACACAACAGCAAACGCTATCAAGCAAACTATTGGACGCAAGGAAACGACCCAGCACTCACTTCTGGCCAATACAACTACTGGTTGGATTTGGGTGCTTGTAGCGAAGGCGGTACCTCCAGCGTATCGTCCGCTGTTGTCGCCAGCAGCTCGCGCTCATCGGTTGCCTCTTCCGTATCAACCGGTAACTGCACATCACCTGCATACGTGAATGGGGCTACCTACGCAACCGGCGCTAAAGTCGTTAATGCTGGCAACGAGTATCAATGCACCGTTGGCGGCTGGTGTTCACAAGGCGGCGCCTATGCACCCGGCACCGGCTGGGCATGGACCAATGCCTGGACACTGGTGCGCAGCTGTCAATAAAAAATAATTAGTGTGATGTGAAATGAAAAACGGCAACTTCGGTTGCCGTTTTTTATTGGTCGGAAGAATCTTGTTGGAATATATAACCGTGTGGCAGGTATTGATTTTTTACCACAGTCTCTTGTTATATGCATTTCACTCGTTTTTCAATTGTCTGTTGTGGGAAATTTAAGTGCTTGGAAAGAACACTTGCCACAGGATAAAAAGTGCGCTGCCTAAAACGAGGCCTCCTACACCTATAAATACAAGTGCGCCCTTACGAAATTTCCCCGATGCCTCCCCAAGCAGATGTTCCTCTGGGTTACCTAGCGTCATGGCGAGAAGAAAAAATGGAACAACCGCAATCGTCACGACCCATTTTGGGGAATCAAATTCCACAGCCACCCAAGGCGGGATTGCTAATACCAATAACCAGATGTACTTGAGCATGTTTTGCTTTCCAACACGAGATACTCGGCTTATTGTTTCGTTCCATATCGCTAAGCACAACGGCAGTTTGTAAGTTGTGCGTTGCAGGTATTGATTTTTTACCACAGTCGCTTGTTATAAATTTTTTAAAGCCACGTAGATAAAAAAAGAGAATATATAGGGAGAGGCAACACCAATTGCGAATATACCAAACCATTTATAGTTACGAATTTCCTGATTAAACGAAGCCAAGCTATAATGCTGCCAAAAGCTTGGCTTTTTTAATTCTCTTAATGCATACATTTGTATTCCAAGGCCTAGAATTGTACACAGCACGAAGACGGTGAGCTTGGCTCCACCACTTAAAGAAGTAAAAAGTATTGCCCAAAGCATACCGATAGAAATAGCTCCGACCAGAACACCTAGCAAAAAGATATTGTGACGTTTTGGCAATATATTCCTCATTTAAAAACCATCCGTTTGATTGCTTTGTTAGCTACTTTACATCATGAATTCTGGCTTGGCTCCACCGCTAAAATACTCCGTAACTAGTTGTGCCCGTTGTAGCTCCTCTTCACTTGGCATTTCTAAACCGCCTGCCTTATTTAAGCCATCTACATAGTACATAGCAACCGCCTCTAAGAACCTTAAAATAATTGGCTCAATATCTGAAACTTCTTTACTGAGCATTTCCACCAGTTCAGTTCCTGCTTCATTATCTAGAAGCTTTACATTCTCCATTGGAACATCAAATAGCTGGGTTATTAACTTAACCCTATACACGGAGGAAAACCTACCAGTATTTCTATTCACGCCTCGATGTGAAAAGTGATTTCTATAGTCTGCTAGACTCTCAGTTGCCTTATATAACTCACCCAGAATGCCAGCAATGGCGGGACTAACTTTTTCAATGCTTTTTATTATTTTTTTATATGTGACTTCCTTTTCAGTTTTCCCTATATCCAGTAGTAAATTAGCAAGAAGCAAAGACCTGTCTAGTGAAGAAAAAAGAACCACTGAAAATAGATCTATATGTTGCTGAATAAATTTATTTTTTGATAATCCGACTATAGACAGCCAATCTTCTGGCGGAGGATTTTCGATTTGCTTTATGATTGATTTTGCATGCTCAATAGAGTTGCTAACTTTCATAGCCTTATTAGATGCTTCTAGCACATACAAATGAGGTGGATTATTTGATAGCCATTCTGGAAGATGGCCTTCTGAATTTATGTATGCAAGCCTCTTAAACATCAAAATATTTACATTGAGGTCTATTAGCTTTAAAAAGTTTGAATTCTCTAGGATCATCATTTCTACAACCAGCTAACAGTTTATTCAATGGCCTGAGCCGCATATTTACAGAACAATTTTACTTTATATTACCGAAACACTCTTAACCATCAATAAGTTAGATTGAAGAAAAAATAAATTTCTAAGTATGCGGTTCAATATATTTGGAAATATACGGCCAACTCAACTTAAAAGCCTAGCTTCCGCTTTGGGCACTTACTGTCCTTCAATCTTTGCAGTTCGTAAACTCAGCCTGCGCGGCTCGCAGCAACCTACCCTGCTTGCACTATTGGTGAGAAAGTAAAATCCAATTAAAGACCATAGCGGCATTTAAGGGGAGCATAAATTACACCCTATTACACTGCTGACTAGGTGCTAACTTCTATCGCTTGTTGAAAGGTTTTTTTGCCGCGTTGGTAGCGTTTAAGTGTTTGTTCGTCGGTTAAGGCTTCCAACAGTGCGGTGTTGAAATCGTAAATGCGATTATCGCGTCCTGTTTGCTCGGTGGCGGCTTCAAAGCCTTGGGTATGGGCATCGGCCAAAATTGCTACGGCTTCGATCATGCCGGTGGCAGTTTCCATATTGGTGGGATCGTTGAAAGAGGTTTCGCAGGCCTGTGCATTCGTTGAGTGAAAATTGCGGCAGCGAAAAGGTCGGACGGGGTAAACACTGCATTGATTATTATCCAGCAACGCGCATTTTAAATTCGTAGTGAGATGCTGTTCTGGTGTGAGGTTGCGAATAATGGATGCGTTGGCTTCCAAGGCGGTTTTTACCCTGGCAATTTGTTCGGCGCTGAACTGTTTGTTGATGTATTCCTTGATTAACAAAATTTCGTGCGCACGCGCCTCCACTTTGTAATAACAGCAAAACGCGCAACCCGCTTTGCAGTCGGGTTTGGTAGTGGATTCATTAAAAGATTTAGCTATCAGGTTATCGTAGCGCTCGTAGGATTTTTTTAATGCGGCGTTTGCATCTTTTCCAGTGGCGAGTTGGGCGGCTGATTTTTGGTATTCGCTCAGCGCGGCGGCTTGAAAGGGATCGCTCATGGTGTATTGGGAGTGCTTTGTTGCGCAGTGCGCGTGGGAGGTTTTAACAGCAAACCTTTGGATCGGGCAATCTTAACAAAAAAAGCCTGCCAACCACTAGGTTGACAGGCTTGCTGGTACACACGGAAATTATTTTGCGGCGTTGACGATGGTGCTAATCAAATTGGGATAAACCTGATTGCCGCTGTAGCGATCAAACAGGCCCATGCCACCATTGGCGGTGTAGCCGTTGTCCCAATACACAGGGACTAAGCCGCGTGTAAATGCAGCGCGGGTGATGTATTGATTCCAATAGACGCGATAACTTTCTGCGGCGGGAATATTGGTGCGTGAAATTACACCGAACTCGCCGAGAATAACCGCTACGCCGTTATCGACAAATTTGGTTTTCATGCGTTGGAATTGCGCATCAACATAAGCTTCGTTTGCCCAGGTTTCGGTATTCGCCGCGCTGGTCGCATTTTTACCCCACTGCCAAATAACACTGTTTTCATTCAGGGTGAAATTGTAGGGATCGTAAAAGTGCACTTCCATCATCAAACGTTTGCTGGCGGAATCACTCGGAATGGTGGCAAAGCTGATGGTGTGATCGATATTGGTATTGAAGCCCTGCACGATCAAATGACGCACCGCATTGTTGCCACCGGTTGCACGCACCGCGTTGACGAACGTCTGATTAAAACTGTTTTGTACTGTGTAGTATTCCGTGGTGGGCGTGCCATAGTCGCCGTCCACCATCACCTCGTTGGTGCCCGCAAATAATAAGTAGTCATCGTAGTTTTTAAATTGATTGGCGATTTGCGTCCACAATGTGGTGATGCGGCTATTCACGGCGGTTTGGTTGGCGTACTTGGGCTGCATCCAACCGCCATCCCAGTGGATATTGATAATCACATAGAGACCGGCGCTTTTTGAATAATCCACCACTTGTTTCACGCGCGCCATCCAGGTGCTGCTGATGTTGTAATTGGCATCGGCGTATTGGCTCCAGGACACAGGAATACGGATGGTTTTAAAACCAGCCGCCTTCACCGCATTGATCATGGTTTGGGTGGTCGCAGGGTTGCCCCAGGCGGTTTCACTGCCAATCGCTTCGAGCGAGTTACCCAAATTCCAGCCTGCGCCCATTAGCGCGGCCAGTTGTACGCTGGTGAGGTTGCGCATTGCAGCAGTAGACGCAGTGCGTGTCGCTGTTGCGGCATTGGAGCTGTAGCTCGCTCCTGCTGCGGTAAATTTAATCCAATACCAATAAGGCGTTCCCGCTACGGCCGTGGAGTCGGTATAGGTTTTGGTGGATGCACTAACGGTGGCAATGCGGATGCGGCCGCTCGGGTTGCTGTCGGTATCGCGGTAAACCTGCACGCTGCTGATGGTGCCGCTGACAGTCCAGCTAAGGCCGACATTGTTAGCAGTGCCGGTGGCCGTCAAACAGACAGTCGCACCGCCGCCACTGCCACAGCTTTGCGCCTGGGAAAAAGGCGCAAGACAAAACGCGAGTAATAGAACGAGAGAAGAGAAAAAGGATTTCATCTTTATTATTTCCTTGGGGATTGATGTGCTCTGACACTACTGCAGGTGATACGTCTCTCCGGATGCCCGGAGCCTAAGTCAGGATGAGAGGTGCAGCCGCCATGAACTCGCCCAGGGGGGAGAGTGCAAGGTCAAAGCGGCAGCACCGGCCGCGCAAACGGCTGGAGAAATACTAAGGGTTGTTTTGACTAAAAGACCATTAAAATATTACAAATCGGATTTAATGAGTGGTTTGGAAACAGGCAGAAGTTACTCTTGCTGATAGGATTGGGTAGCTGTTTCATTTTGAAACATGGAAGTATTTTTATATATAAAACTGATGGTTTTACGAAGCCAGTTCCCGCTGAGCCTGCTTCATTACCTGCCAAGCCGCCGTCAATGCCAGTGACGCCATGATGGTTGCCACAATTAAATCCGGCCACGCAGTACCCGTTCCAAATACACCAATAGCTGCAATAATCACTGCGATATTTCCCAACGCATCATTGCGTGTACACAACCACACACTGCGCATATTGCTATCGCCATTGCGATACGCGTAGAGCAACCAGGCAACTCCGAGATTAACAGCGAGTGCGAGCAGGCCAACCAGGCTCATAGTTTGCGCATCGGGCACTACACCGGTAATTGCATTCCAGATTGCATGCACTAAAACACCAACGCCAAATAATGCCATTGACGCCGCTTTAAATAATGACGCCTTTGCGCGGGTTTGAATGCTCATCGCCAACACCCAAAGGCTGATAGCGTAGTTGGCAGAGTCGCCGAGAAAGTCGATGGAGTCGGCGAGTAGTGAAACCGATTCGGACTGCAGGCTGAAAATAATTTCAATCGCAAACATCAATGCGTTGACGATCAATGCGATCCACAAAATGCGACGGTATTTAGGATCGGGTTTGATAGGTGGTTCGTGATCGTGGCTACAGCAGTGTGCGCCCATCTATTGCTCCTGGATATTTCACAGTGAAGTGCCTTAATAAAAATTCTAACCGAATAACAATAATATCTATCCGCCAAAAAACTGCCAAAAAAGCACTAGTGCACAAGATGTTGTTTATGCCCGCCAATAAGCTGGCAACGATAAGTGTTTAGGAAAGTTATTTTTCTCAACTGCACTAATCAATGCCTATACTGACGCCTAAATATATGTGCAAATAAGAATAACCACTACCACTAAATAAGACCTTGCTATGGAACGTTATCTGCTTCGCACCCTCGGCGACAACATGCTGGATCTCATCTATGCCAAGGACGAAAAAGGCCGTTTTATCTACGCTAATTTGGCCTTGGTAAATATGACCGGCGCACAATCTGCCGAGAATATTTTGGGTAAAACCGATTTCGACCTTAACCCACCGGCAGCGGCACAAGCCTATTCCGACGATGATCAATTGGTAATGCGCTCGGGCCAACCGTTGGTGGGGCGCGAGGAACTGCTGACAAATTTTAAAACCGGCGAGACGCGCTGGCATTCTACAACCAAGGTTCCACTACATGATGATAACGGTAAGGTTATCGGAATTATCGGAATTACACGCGATATTACCCAAATTAAACAAGCCGAGTTCAATGCCCGTGACTTGAACGCTGAATTGGAAAATCGTGTGGCCGAACGCACGGCAGAACTGAGCGCAATCAGCGCTACCCTTGAGCAAGAGCGCAACCTGATGCGTACACTGGTTGATGCAGTACCCGACAGTATTTTTGCCAAAGACCTTAACAGCAAATTTTTGTTAGCGAATGCGGCGGTTGCCAAAGGCATGGGCACCACGCCGGAGAATTTGATTGGCAAAGATGATTTTGATTTTTTCCCACAAGAGATGGCGCAGAATTTTTTTGATGATGAACAAGCCATCGTTCGCACCGGTGAAGGATTAGTTAACCGGGAGGAACTGGCCGTCAATAAAGAGACCGGCAATATGCGCTGGTTTCTCACCACCAAACTGCCGGTTCGTAACGATAAAGGTGAAACTGTTGCACTGGTTGGTATTGGCCGCGATATTACTTTACGTCGCCGGGCCGAACGCGCCCTGCGCGAAAGTGAAGCGCGCTTTCGCAGCCTGATCGAGTTATCGTCTGACTGGTATTGGGAACAAGATGCCGATTTGCAATTTATTGATATTGAAGATCCGAACAATAAATCCAGTTATACGCGCGATGAAGTGCTCGGCAAAAGTTTAAAGGAGTTGCCGGGCACTGCACTCATATCGGAATCCTGGATTGAATACGAAGACCTTGTGGCCGAGCGTAAGCCGTTCCGCGATTTGGAACTGCGCCGCGTGGCGGACAACGGCAAAACGTATTTTATTAGTTTGACTGGTCTGCCCGCCTTTGATGAAGACGGAAATTTTCGTGGCTATCGCGGCATTGGGCGCGATATTAGCGATCGCAAACGCTCTGAACAACACATTCACTTTTTAGCTACGCACGACAGCTTAACGTCACTCCCCAATCGTTTTATGTTTAGCCAAATTTTGAATTTAGCGATTGAGTCGGCGCATCGCTACCATCGCAAACTCGCTGTATTTTTTATTGATTTGGATAGATTCAAAAACATTAATGATACCCTCGGCCATGAAGCGGGTGATTATTTACTCTGCGAAATGGCTGCACGCCTGAAGCAATGCTTGCGCGCCAGTGATGTTGTCGGGCGTCTCGGTGGCGATGAATTTGTCGTTATGTTGCCTGAGCCGGAAAACACCGAGCAAATAGCCACCGTTGCACAGAAAATTTTGTCTGCATCGCTCGAACCTATCGATATCAATGGCCAGGAATGTCGCGTCACTGCGAGCATCGGCATTTGCGTTTATCCTGACGATGGCAAAGACGAACAGGCACTGATGAAAAATGCCGACATCGCCATGTACCGCGCGAAAGAAGAAGGCAAAAATAATTACCAATTCTATTCACCCGATATTGAAGCCCGGTCATTGGAGCGCCTGGTGCTGGAAAATAATTTGCGCATGGCGCTTGAGCGCAATGAATTTTTCTTGCACTACCAAGCCAAACGCAATTTACAAACCGGCGCAATCGCTGGAGTCGAGGCGTTAGTGCGCTGGCGACATCCAGAGCTTGGCGTCATCTCGCCCGCACAATTTATTCCATTAGCAGAAGAAACCGGTTTAATTGTTTTAATTGGCCGCTGGGTATTAAAAACCGCCTGCGCACAAAATGTCGCCTGGTTAAAACAAGGCTTACCGCCGCTGTGCATGGCCGTGAATTTATCCGTGCGGCAGTTTTTCGATGAGCATTTAATTCAGGATGTTGCCGACGCATTAAACGAATCGGGCATGCAACCCGCATTGCTGGAAATGGAAATTACCGAAGGTATGGTGATGCAAGATGCCGAGCGCGCAATTCGCATCCTCACCGCAATCAAAGCATTGGGTGTGCGCTTGGCAATTGATGATTTTGGTGTGGGCTATTCATCGCTCGCGCAAATAAAACGCTTCCCAATTGATACTTTAAAAGTGGATAGTTCTTTTATCCGCGATATCCCCCAAAACCGCGAAGACCGCGCCATTACTGAAGCGATTATCGCTATGGGCAGAACTTTGAGTTTGACAGTCATCGCCGAGGGTGTGGAGACCAAAGAGCAAGAAGCGTTTCTACGCGATCATAACTGCGATCAATCACAGGGCTATTACTTTAGTAAACCGATTTCGCCGGAAGAATTTGTTAGTTTTATGAAAGCACAAGCGGTGAGTGCAAATGTTTATCCACCGATTGCTAGCTTGAAATAAAATTGGCTAGTGACCGGTGCATCTAGTTAGTGTGGTTCTTCTGTTTTTGAATTAATCAAATTTTTCTTGATTTTAATTAATTCTAAATCCATTAAATCTAACGTGTTTTCAATCATTTCAATTATATAATCTATGTTTTTATATTCATCAGTACCAAAAACTATATTTTGTGTATGGCCTACGTGAGCACCATTAGACGTTTTCTCTACGTAAACCTTTCCACTACGTACTTTCATGTCGCTATGGGCATAAAACGTATCTCGTAGACCTAAGATGTGTTTATGTAAAATTTCAAACCCTTCTGTTACATATTCATGCTCTTTTAAAAAGAGATTGTGTTTTTTTGAATCATGAATAAGTCTTCTATTTTTATTGTACGGTTTGGCGTATTGAATAAGTGAAAATTGGAACGCAGCGGAAAAAATTATTGGTGAAATTTTATTTCCTGTCTCTTTAAGGCTAACTAAAGTGTCTAGCGCGTTGTTCAAATCCTGAATGGCTTGATAAAAAAATAAATAATACTCCTTTTGTTCCTCATCTAGTTTGTCGTTCATATAATGTCCTTGTTTAAAATCCGCGGTTTGCGTTTTGATATATAAAGTTGGGGTTCGCAAGCTCACCCCAACCTACATTCAATTACTTTTTCCTACTGTGCACTAATCCATACAACACAGGCAATACCAACAACGTTAATAACGTCGATGAAATAATCCCACCAATCACCACCGTCGCCAATGGCCGCTGCACTTCCGCACCAATCCCCACATTAAATGCCATAGGCACAAAACCCAAACTGGCGACGAGTGCGGTCATTAATACTGGTCGCAATCGTGAGAGTGCACCTTGAATTATTGCTTCCATTAAATCGCCATGTTCAAGATAAAGCTGGCGAATAAACGCGAGCATCACTAATCCATTTAAGACCGCTATGCCGGAGAGTGCAATGAAGCCGACACCGGCGGACATGGACATGGGCATATCGCGCAACCACAGTGCGAGTACGCCGCCGGTGAGTGCGAGGGGGACGCCGGTGAAAATAATCAGTGCATCTTTGATAGAACCAAAAGCCATTACTAATAATGCGATGACCATTAACAATGTAAGCGGTACGACTATAGCTAAACGTTTGCTCGCTGATTCGAGTTGTTCAAATGTGCCGCCGTAATCCAGCCAATAACCGGCCGGTAATTTTACGTCGCTCGCGATGCGGGTTTGCACTTCATTTACAAACGAACCCAAATCGCGGCCGCGCACATTGGCGGTGACGATAACTAGGCGTTTGCCGTTTTCACGGCTGACTTGGTTGGGTGCGGGTGCGAGTTCAATGGTGGCGACTTCATTGAGAGGAACAAAACCCGGTTCGGTTTGAATCGGTACAGGCAGGCGTTCCAATACCGATAAATCATTGCGCAGTTTTTCTGGCAAACGCACAACTAATTCAAAACGGCGATCGCCTTGGTAAATTAATCCTGCGCTTTCACCCGCAATTGCGGTGGCAACAAAATCTTGTAATTCACTCACTGTTAAGCCGTAGGCGGCAAGTTGGTTGCGTTTGGGAGTGACGGTTAATACCGGCAAGCCGGTGACCTGTTCCATGCGTGCATCGGCTGCGCCGGCAATTTTTTCCAGCACTTCCAAAATTTCCGCTGCAGATGTTTGCAGTTGCTCCAAATCATCACCAATTACTTTAACACCTAAATCCGAACGCACACCGGAAATGAGTTCATTAAAACGCATCTGGATCGGTTGGGTGAATTCATAATTGTTGCCGGGCAATTCGCGCACCGATTTTTCAATCGCTTCCACCAAATCGGCTTTCTCGCGTTTGGGGTTGGGCCATTCACTGCGTGGTTTAAAGATCACATAGTTATCAGCGACTGAAGGCGGCATGGGGTCGGTGGCGATATCGGCGGTGCCGATTTTGGCAAAGACTTTATCCACTTCCGGAAATTGTTTGATGCGCGCTTCGAGCAAAGTTTGCATCGCTACCGCTTGATCCAAACCGGTGCCGGGAATACGCAGCGCATGCAGGGCAATATCGCCTTCGTCCAATTGCGGAATAAATTCCGAACCTAAACGAGTGGAAGGCCAAATGCTAAATATCACCAACACAACAGAGCCACCCAATATTAGGCTGCGCCATTTAAACGCTTGCATTAGCAAAGGTTGATAGGCTTTTTTTGCCGCTTGCATAAAACGGTTTTCATGTTTGGCGATTTTTCCGTTCATGATTAATGCAATGGCAGCAGGCACAAAAGTGAGTGACAGAATTAACGCTGCGGTTAACGCAATGACTACGGTAATGGCCATGGGATGAAACATTTTTCCTTCCACGCCGGTGAGCGTGAAAATCGGCAAGTACACCAGCGTAATAATACCCACACCAAATAAACTCGGGCGAATCACTTCGCTGGTGGCTTCATAGGCGAGTTGCAAACGCTCTTTTAGTTCAAGCTGTCCGCCTCTTTGCGCCTCACCCAAACGGCGAATGCAGTTTTCTACAATAATTACTGCGCCGTCCACAATCAAACCAAAATCCAATGCACCCAAACTCATTAAATTAGCAGATACACCCGCTTCCACCATGCCGGTAATCGTCATCAGCATAGCGATGGGAATTACCGCAGCAGTGATCAATGCTGCGCGCAAATTACCGAGCAATAAAAATAAAACCGCGATTACCAGCAATGCGCCTTCGAGCAGATTTTTTTGTACGGTGCTGATGGTTTTATCGACCAGTTGTGTGCGGTCATAAACCGCGACTGCACGAACACCTTCCGGAAGTGAGCGATTAATCTCTTCCAATTTAATCGCCAGCGCACGCGCAACAGTGCGTGAATTTTCACCTTTTAACATCAGCGCAGTGCCGAGTACCGTTTCACGCCCGTTTTGTGTTGCCGCACCGGTGCGCAGTTCTTTGCCTATCGCCACTTGCGCAAGATCGCCAATGCGCACGGCGACGCCTTTGGGATTGCTCACAATTAAATTTTCGATATCCGCAATGCTGGTTAATTGGCCCGGTGTGCGCACCAATAATTGTTGCCCGCTGCGCTCAAGATAACCGGCGCCGCGATTGTCGTTATTGCTTTTGAGTGCGGCGACCAGATCCTCCATGGTCAAGCCCCACTGCAATAATTTAATCGGCTCGGGTGTGATGTGATATTGCCGTGTGTAACCGCCAATCGCGTTAATTTCTACCACGCCTTTGACTTGCATTAATTGCGGGCGGATTACCCAATCCTGCAATTCGCGCAAATAGCTTTCATTACTCAGCCCGGCTGAGTCGCTCAGGGCTGATGCATCAAATTTTTCTGGATCATCTATTTCCACGGTATACATAAAAATTTCGCCGAGCCCTGTGGCAATGGGCCCCATCACCGGCTCTATCTCGTCGGGCAATGCACTTTTAATTTGGCCGAGGCGTTCGTTAATTAAATTGCGCGCAAAATAAATATCCGTGCCTTCATCAAACACGACGGTGACTTGCGATAAACCGTAGCGCGAAATCGAGCGCGTGTAAGCGAGCTTCGGCAAACCGGCGAGTGCGGTTTCCACCGGATAGGTAATGCGCTGTTCAGTTTCCAGCGGCGAATAACCGGGCGCTTCGGTATTGATTTGCACCTGCACGTTGGTGATGTCGGGCACTGCATCAATCGGCAGCCGTTGATAATTCCACAGGCCGAGAATAATCAGTGCGAGCACCGCGGCGAGCACCAGCCAGCGGCGCGCAATGGCCGCGCGTAAAATCGATTCAATCATGATGGCTGCCTCTTAATGATCGTGAGCGGCGCCGGATTTCTCCAGGTCGGCTTTGAGCAAAAAGGAATTTTCCACCACATAGCTATCGCCAGTGTTTAAGCCGCTGAGTACTTCGGTGAATTGGCCATCGCTGCGCCCCAGTTCGAGCGGGCGAATCTCATAACTATCGCCAATCTGGATAAACACCACCTGCCAATCGCGAAAGGATTGCAGGGCGCGGTTATCGACCATTAGCGGTACCGGTATTTGCGCGATATCAACCCAACCCTCAACGGCTTGGTTCGGTACCCAATTGCCTGCGCTGTTATCGACCGGTGCATGGACTTCCAGCGTGGGGGTCTCGCCATGGCGCGGCGTGATGTATTCCACTTTTGTTCGGGCAATCGTGGTTTGCGTTTGCTGGCCATTGGCGCGAATGGTGATGGTTTGGCCGGTTTTTATTTTGCTGGCGTCGGTCGGGAATGCCTGCAAATGCAGCTCTAATACGCGCTCATCCAGCAAGGTAAACAGCACGCGATCCGCCGTAAATTCGCCCGGATTGGAATGGCGTTCGACCACCACCCCATCAATCGGCGCAAGCAGCGGATATTCGCGCAAGCTCTCATTGGATTCGACTGTCGCTAACACATCGCCCGCTTTTACGCGCGCGCCAATGGTGGGTTTTACCGAGCGGATCAAACCGGGATAACGCGCCTGAATATGGCTCACGCGCAACGGGTCGGCGACTATGGTGCCGTAAAGTTTGATGCGCTCCTGCAACACGCCCTCTCCCGCAATTGCCGTGGTTAAACCTGAGGCTGCTGCGACATCAGCCGCCATAGTGATGCGCCCTTCGTAGGAGGGATAAGTCCACTGGTGCTGTTTGTCTCGGTAAGTCGCGGTGACTTTCACATCAAATGAATGGGGCTCTTCCACCACACCTTGCCCGCGCAAAAAATCCTGTTCGGGTTTGAACGCAAAGTTATTTACGTCACCGCCCAAGCGGGTGAGTTGCACTTCCAGTTTCCAGTCGCCAGGTTTCAAGGATTTGCCATCCACACTCGCCCAGGCGCGGTATTCGGGTGGTACGTCTTTTTCATAAATCGCCAGCTCGACCACAAAGTCGCCGTCTTCCAGCAAGCGTCCGTTATGGGCGCCCTTTTGCGGTTCCTCTTCGTGGTGTTCGTCGTGCTCATCGTGGCCGTGGTCGTGATCGCTCGATGCCAACAGGTTTGCAGACAAGCCGAGGCTCGCAACTAATAACAGGGTTTTGATAAAGCTATTCATTGGGTTATCTCCCCTAATTGGGTTGATTGCACAGGAGCGGACGCGGTCAGACGCTCCAGTTCAATACGGGTTTCATGGGCGCGCAGGGCGGCGTCGATCAAGGCGGCGCGTGCTTCCAGCAATTCGCGTTGGGCGAGCGCCAGTTCGAGTGAGCTGTAACGCCCCTGGTCGAAAGCGGCGGTGGTCGCGCGGTTGGCGTCTTGCAGCAACGGCAGGATTTGGTCGCGCAGGCTGTGTAGTTCGACAAGTGCTTGTTGATGGGCGCTATAAGTCTGGTTGAGGCGGGCTTCCAGCTGGACTTTGGCGCTATCGGCAGCGAATGTGGCCTCATCTTGCTCCGCGCGCGCTTTGCCGATCGCCCCACTCGCACGTCTGCCGCTGGCGAGTGGAATACTGATGCCCGCGACCAGCGCAGTGTCGTCGGTCGCCTGCAACTGGCGCACTCCGGCACTCCACCCCAAAGTCATTTGCCCTTCGGCTTCCGCTTTGCGCAACTCGGCGGTGCGCAGGCGGGTTTCGTCGGCAAGCAATAGTAGATCCGGGTTTTGCGCGAGGCGGGTTTGCCAATCGGCAAGGGGTTCAGCGTTGGTAAGCGCAAACAAATCACCTTGAGCGCGGGTGAAATCCGGCGTGCTATCGCCCCAATAGGCGCTGAGTTTTAGGGCTTCTAACTGGACTTGCTGGCGGGCTCGACCTACATCCAACGCTGCTTTGACCTGCGCGGCGCGCGCGCGCAATAACTCCTCTTGCGGTGCGCGTCCGGCTTGCACCCGTTTGCTCAAGCTGGTTACCAGCGACTGCGCGAGTTGTTGCGCCTGCTCCTGTACTTGCACCTGTTCCTGCGCCGCAATCAGGGCGATAAAACGGTAATTCACCACCGCGACCAGATCCAATACTGCCACCCGCTGCTCGGTCGCCAATTGCTGTTGGCGTGCAGTGACGACACTGAGGCGTGCATCGCGCTGGTCGCCCAACTCGATTACCGAAGCAAATGAGAGCGTCAGTTCGGCGCCATCGGCACCGGAAAAATCCCCGGAACCGGCGATGTTTTCCAACTCCGAATGCAAACGCAGTTCCGGCCGAAGTGCGGCAGTAGTTTGTTCACCGACCAGGGCAGCGCGGCGGAATTGATAGCCCGCTAACTGCGGGTTGTGTTGCAAGCTGGCGCTGAGCGCATCTTGCAGGCTAATGCCTTCGGCGAGCGCCGGGCATGCCAGAGCGCCAACCAACAAAGGCAGCGCGATGGAAAATTTGTTCATGGTAAATCCTGTCGTGATTACGCAAGTGAGCGGGAATCGTCATCCTCGCGTACGCGGGGATCCATAGGTTTATCGGACAATCGAAAAAACTGGACTCCCGCGTGCGCGAAAGTGACGACACGGCTGTTGATTAATATCAGGCAGAAAGCGGTGGCGCGCGCAGTAAAGGTCGCCAATGGAGGGAAGTGCGGGGATAAAACGCGCGATAGGCGCTAATGAAAACTTGCGTTGGGAGGATCAATAACGCCAGCGCCAGTGCGGCGAGCAATACCAATCCCAAATCAATTTTGCTCAGCTTCGCCAGTGCAGATTGAGTCAACTCTATATCAGCATCCTGGTGTACTTCATCGGCATGATGTTCAAGGTGGCCACCCATCACATCCATATGCACCGACACCGGCGGCTCCTGCCCATCAAAACAGAAATGCCCATGCGCCCCCGCCCAGTTGCTAAGCAACCAGAAGGCGAGTGCCAGAAAGGCATAATGGGGGGAGAGTTTGGGCATCAATCAGAACCGATAAGTGAATGCGTGAAGCATAACTTGCGAGGCAGCAATCAGCAAACCTTCAGTTGAAGCCCGGTGTGTCACGTGCCACAATCTTTTTACTGCAGTAGCGACATCACTTGAGGTGTGAAATGCAAACCCAAACACTGAAACAAGAAGCCTTGGACGCGATTCAACGGCTACCGGATAACGCAAATATAGAAGAAATAATGTATCGCCTTTACGTGATCAACCAAGTTCGCCAAGGCATGCAAGAAGCCGCCGAAGGTAAAGGAATTGATAGCGCTGCGTTGTTAAAGGACATGGAAAACTGGTGAAACACTAAAGATCATATGGACTCCCCGTGCTCGCGCTGACTTAAAAGCCATTTACGAACACATCGCCAAGGACGCGTCGCTAAATAAAAAGATAGTTACTCAAATACTGGTCAGCAAAATCCAATTCTCTCTTTAATATCCACATTTTGGCAAAAAAGTCGCTGAACTCAATTCAAGCGTAGTATTACCAATTTCATTGAGATGGGAGTTCGATATCGCGTGTGCTTGCCGTGACAGTGGCTAGCACGAATGTAAGCTTGCAGTTCTAACAAGCAGCACACGCATCATATAATTTTGTACGGCATAAAACTGATAGTTGTATGATGCGGATCCATAGGCATCGTTGCTCGTCAGGATTTTTCGGATTGGATCGTACTGTGAATAAATTGAATCAGGAGTTGATGGCTTAGAGAGCCAGCTATCATAAAGTTATGGCATTTAGTAAAAATATTGAAGAGCTAATACAGGAAGATACTTCAGGGTTGCTATCCAAGCATGACTCATGGGAAAGAGTATTAGTAAGTGATATCGCAGAAGTGTTAAATGGATATGCATTTCCGTCGTCGTATTTTAATTCTGCCGGGAATGGCATACCGTTAATTAGAATTCGTGATGTTGTGTCAGGAAAAACAGAAACGTTTTATAACGGCCCATTCGAAAATGAATATTTGGTAGCAGATGGAGATTTACTGATAGGCATGGATGGTGACTTTAACTCATCTTACTGGTGTGGAGGAAAAGCCCTTTTAAATCAAAGGGTGTGCAAAATATCTGTTTTTAGTAACCATTACCATAAAAAATTTCTCGGCTATTTGTTACCAAACTATTTAAATGCAATAAATCAAAATACTTCCTCGACTACGGTTAAGCATCTTTCTTCAGCAACAATTAGCAACATATTACTCCCGTTACCTCCAGAAAATGAGCAAGTCCGCATAGTAGACAAGTTAGATGCACTCCTATCTGACCTAGATCAAGGCGTAGCTGAACTCAAAACCGCACAAGAAAAGCTTACCCAATATAGCCAAACGTTATTAAAGAGTGCGGTCGAAGGCACACTTACAAAAGAATGGCGCGAAGAGAATGCGTATAAAATTACTGAAACTGGCGAACAACTTTTGGCGCGCATTCTAAAAGAGCGTCGTGCTCGTTGGGAAAAACAAAAGCTTGAAGAGTTTGCTAGCAAAGGCCAAACACCGCCCAAAGATTGGCAGAAAAAATATCCTGAACCAGTGGTGCCGGATACGAACGGTTTGCCGGAATTGCCGGAGGGGTGGGTTTGGGCGAGTGTTGACCAATGTGTCACGGATAATCGCGATATTACAGATGGCCCTTTTGGTTCAAACCTAAAATCTTCCCACTATGTGGATAGTGGCCCCCGAGTCATACGCTTGCAAAACATTGGTGATGGTATGTTTATTGATGAGCACGCGCACATCACACAAGATCACTATAATAGTTTATTAAAACATTCAGTTGAAATTGACGATGTAGTTGTAGCTATGATGGGGGAAGTTCTACCACGATCTTGCATTATTCCCGCTGGCATATCGCCTGCGATAGTAAAAGCGGATTGCGCGCGGATAAGGGTTAATAAAAATTTATTAGCTCCTTTCTTATTAGTTAACTTTCTTAACTCTCCATCTATCAGACAGCGAATTAAATCACAAATAAAAGGTGTTGGTAGACCAAGAATTAATTTGTCTGTTATACGATCTATGGCAATTCCCATGCCATCACAAGAGGAGCAAATTATCATAGAGTCTTCTATTCTTGGCGAAAATAAAGCAACAACCCAGAAACTAGAGGCTGTAGAGCTTTCATTGAAAAAAATATATTCTCAAAGAGAAAATATATTAAAAGAGGCTTTCTCTGGAAAATTAGTTGAACAAAACAAAAATGATGAGCCTGCATCAGCTCTATTAGAAAAAATAAAGATTGAGCGTGAAGCACGAGATAAGCTACCAAAGCCAAAAAAAACCAAACAAGTAAAGGAGAATTCAAACTTGATAAAAACTTTATCTGAAGTATTGAAAGCAAAAGGGGACTGGATGGGGGCTCAAGAAGCATTTACTGCTTGTGGTGTAGGTAATGGCACAGATACCGATAGAATTGAAGAACTGTATGCTGAACTTCGGCGTTTAGATAAATCTGGCGACTTGCTGACTAAACGTGAAGGCCATTACGATATGATTAAACTTAAGGATATTTAAAAATCATGCGCCTTATTTCTTTGAAGATTGGATCTGATAAAGATGGTGAAAAGCAACGCTTTAAAAATCTTAAAAACGTCTGTATCGATTTTGATGAAAATGAATGGATTACAGTAGTTATTGGTTGGAATGGAACAGGAAAGTCTAATGTGCTGGAAGCCCTAGCGACCATTTTTAGAGAGCTTATAGGTAACCCCAAGAAAAATGGAGAACATACTGACCCTGAACATCCGAGTTTTGCTTACAAAATAAAATACATATGTCATGGAAAAGAAATAGAGATAAATGCTGATCCCGATAGTGGTAGTGGCGTTTATGAATTTAAATTCAAAGAATTATATAGCCACAACTCAGAACAAAAAAACCAAACTGACAGGGATTCATCTGAATTAACGCAGCCTGATTTTAAATCACTAAATAAAATCCAGTTTATTAAATTAAGGGATGAGCTTTTACCGAATTATATTTTCGGCTATTACTCAGGGCATAGCCAGAGAATGTATGATGTCTTTTCTCCATACCTCGAAAAGTATGACGAAAATTTGCGCAATGGGATTGATCCTGGCTTGCGAAAAATGTTTTATGCAAAGCCAGTTCATAGTCAATTTACGTTATTGGCCTTCATGTTGAATGAAGAAAAATTTGTTAAGAAATTTTTAGAAGAGCATTTTGGTATAGATACTGAAGTTGGCGTTGATTCAGTACTATTTGTATTAAACCAGCCACCTTGGAATTCAAAAGCTTCTGATGGCGATTCCAGATTTTGGAATTCTCGCGGTGTTGTTAAAAATTTTCTGTCAAAGCTATATGAAGTTGCTCTGGCACCTATTCGTATCAAGCGAAGCAAACAAACAAGCCTTTGGAATAAAACAAGTTTAGAGTACCTATATCTCTATGTAAAAGACTTGGATTCGCTAAAAAAACTTGTTGGTGACCAGACCCCACGAGAGTTTTTCAGAGACTTGGAAAGCACTTATGTTTCTGAACTTATTGAAGAAGTACGCATTAGAGTAAAGCTTAAAAACAACGACGGAACTGTTATTTTCAGAGAGCTAAGTGAAGGCGAGCAACAGCTTTTAACAGTTTTAGGTTTGCTACGTTTCACCGCTGAGGAAGAAGGGTTGTTTTTGCTGGATGAGCCTGATACTCATTTAAATCCACAATGGAGTGTTGATTACTTCAAATATTTAAAAATGTTTGTCGACTCCAGCAAAGGAAACGGCAGCTCAAGTCACATTGTATTAAATACGCATAATCCTTTAGCTGTCGCGGAGTTGTCGCGCGAACAGGTTCAAATTTTATATCGTGACCCAGAATATTTAACTATAAGCGCACATTTACCTAATCATGATCCAAGAGGAATGGGATATTCGGGCATAGTTACCAGCGATATGTTTGGACTTTCTTCTTCATTGGATAAGCGTACTCAGCGACGCTTGGAAATGTATCGTACTTTAGCCTCAATTCCTGAAAAAACCAGAGTACAAGAGTTGCGATATCAAGTGATTAGTCAATGGTTAGATGATGATCGTTTTAATTTAATGCAGAGAGATGATGACTATCAGCGTTATCTAATTTTCCGTAGAGAGATCATGTCAAATAAAGCTGAAACCGACGATTATCAAGAGCTAGTGAGGTTTGCACTTTCGCTTTCAGCAGAGGAAAGAAATCAAATCGCCAAACAAGCAATGGACGAATTACTAGCAGGAGAGCATGAGTGAGATTTATAGATAACTCTATTGTAGATCTCCCGCCTGGATGGGAGGTGCGTGCTGGATTAGCTACGCAAGCGCTAATAAACGGCGATATTGAAGCTGATGATCGAGCAAATATTTGGCAAGATCTGAAAAACTCTCTCGCAGATATTTCAAGTGATAGATGTTGGTATTGTGAAACTGGCATACCAAGAACTGACAATGCTGTAGATCATTTTCGTCCAAAAGGTAGAGTAAGAGGTGTACGTCTTAGTGGTGATGGAGAGAGTTTAGAGAATTATCAGATCCAACCTGAGCATCTTGGTTATAAATGGGCAGCCTACCATATTGAAAATTTTCGCTTTTCTTGCCAACACTGCAATGAATTTCGGAAAAACTTAAGAGGTACTGCAGGAGGAAAGGCAAGTTATTTTCCTCTAGTGAATGAGCAGCATCGTGCCTATGATCTAATTGACCAAGATAATGAAAGTCCCGCCCTTTTAGATCCGTGTGATGTACTTGATTGGCGAATGCTTTCATATGATAAAGCAGGAAAGCCTTTTTCACATTTCAATTCAGGCTCGGAAGATGATTTAAGAGTTAAACTATCAATTCGTATTTATCATCTTGATCAAGCGTCTGTTAACGCAAGTCGCGCTGCACAGTGGGCTCAGGTTAAACCAATTTTTGAAGATACAAAAAAATGGTTTTTAAAAAAACTTCGAGGCGACGTAGGTGCAGATGCATGTTTTCGTCGTGAATTAAAAAAATTAAGGCAATGGTTTAACCCAAAAAACAAGAGTACGTATCTCGGCTTTCTTGTATATCAACTTGAACAAGAGCAACTATTAGACAGTGAAAGTTTGCACGGTTGGATTGGCGAGATTCTGCGAGGGCTGGGATGAGTAATTTGGTTAATATAGATCTCGTGAAAGAGATCAGCCTCCTGATCACAGAGGCTGAACAACAAGCCTCAATCGCGGTCAACACCACCCTAACCCAACTCTACTGGCATATCGGCCAACGCATCAATCAAGAAGTCCTCGGCGGCGAACGTGCTGAATACGGTCAACAAATTGTCGCCACACTGGCGCGACAATTGACGGCAGAGTTTGGGCGCGGTTATTCAGAGAAGCAACTGCGCAGGATGATGCAATTTGCAGAGGTTTTCCCCGATGCCCAGATTGTCGCTACGCTGTGGCGACAATTGAGCTGGAGTCACTTCAAACAGCTAATTAGTCTTAAAGACCCGCTCCAGCGCGAGTTTTACGCTCAAATGTGCCGTATAGAGCGCTGGAGTGTGCGCGAGTTAGCCAGCCGCATGGATTCCATGTTGTACCAGCGCACCGCGCTTTCCAAACAGCCGGAAAACCTGATTCAGCAAGAGCTGCAAACCCTGGCGAAACAAGGTCAACTTTCCCCCAATTTGGTACTCAAAGACCCCTATGTATTGGACTTTTTAGGGCTTAGCGATCATTACCTTGAAAAAGATCTGGAAGACGCTATCCTGCGCGACCTTGAAAGCTTCCTTCTGGAGCTGGGAGCTGGCTTTACCTTTATTGCGCGGCAGAAACGCATCCAAATCGATAACGAAGACTTTTATATCGATTTGCTTTTTTACAACCGCCGTCTCAAACAATTGGTAGCGATTGATTTAAAAATGGGCACCTTCAAAGCCCATTACAAAGGCCAGATGGAGTTGTACCTGCGCTGGCTGGATAAACATGAGCGCCAACTCGGCGAAGAACCTCCACTCGGCATTATTCTCTGTGCCGAGAATCGTCAGGAACAGGTTGAATTGCTGCAGTTGGATGCCACAGGTATTCACGTTGCAGAATATCTGACCGTATTACCCGAACGCCAATTACTACATGAGCGATTACAGCGCGCCATTGACGCTGCGCACCAGAAATATTTGCACAACCAATCGGCTGAAAAGCCACCGGAAAACCAAGAATGAACGCCTCTACACTGGTACAAAAAGTCTGGAACTATTGCCATACGCTGCGTGATGACGGCGTGGGTTATGGCGATTATCTGGAACAACTCACTTATTTGCTGTTTTTGAAAATGGCTCATGAGCTTTCTGAAGCAAGTGACGTTCGCATACCCATACCAGTCAGTTATGCGTGGCCAACAATCTGCAATAAAAGCGTCGCCAAGTTAGCAGAGCATTATGGCAAGGCTTTAAAAGCATTAGCCAAAACTGAAGGCATGCTCGGTGCTATTTTTTACAAAGCCGAAAATAAAATTCCAGACCCAGCAAAACTCGCACGCATTATAAAAATGATTGATGAGGAAAAATGGACGAGTCTGGATGCGGATGTTAAAGGTGATATGTATGAAGGGCTTTTGCAAAAAAACGCAGAAGATACTAAAAGCGGTGCAGGCCAGTACTTTACGCCACGCCCTTTGATCGATGCAATCGTCGCGTGCATGCGCCCAGAACCTTTAAAAACGATTGCAGATCCGGCCTGCGGCACAGGCGGATTTTTTCTGAGTGCGCGCAATTGGTTGGTTAACAACAACAAGCTGACTAAGAAGCAAAAGGACTTTTTACGCGATAACACTTTTTATGGAAACGAAATAGTTCCTTCCACTCGTCGTCTCTGCCTGATGAATCTGTTTCTGCATGACATAGGCAGAATTGACGGTGAGCCAGAGGTAGCACGTGCGGATGCCTTGGTAAATAAACCAGAAAAGCTAGTGGATTACGTACTGGCTAATCCTCCCTTCGGTAAAAAAAGTAGCATGACCTTTACCAACGAAGAGGGCGAAGAAGATAAGGACTCGATGATTTATGAGCGCCCGGACTTTTGGGCGACTACTACCAATAAACAATTAAACTTTTTACAACATATCGTTGCCATGCTTAAAGATGGCGGCAAAGCTGCAGTGGTATTGCCAGACAACGTATTATTTGAGGCTGGTGTAGGCGAACGAATTCGACGCAAACTGTTGGAAACTTGTAATGTGCATACTATCTTGCGCTTACCAACAGGGCTCTTTTATGCCAATGGGGTAAAAGCAAATGTAGTGTTCTTTGATAAGGTGCAACAAAAAGGCAAAGCCCCAGGCACTAAGGGAATCTGGTTCTATGATTTACGAACCAATAAACACTTTACCCTTAAGCAACGCCCGCTTGCGTTGAACGACCTACAAGATTTTATAGACTGCTATCACGCAAAAACTCGCAAAGAAACCGAGCGGTTTAAATTCTATAAATATGCGGAACTAATTGCGCGAGATAAAACCAGCTTGGACATTTTCTGGCTGAAAGATAACAACTTGGATAATTTGGATAACCTCCCGCCTCCAGCTGTATTGCAGCAGCAAATTATCGAACACCTTGAAGCAGCCTTACGGTCGTTTAGGGCTGTTGCTGCAGGTTTACCGCAACCAAAAGAGTAAGTCTATATTTACTGAAAGAAATTTTCTGTTTCTACGGCCTCAATACTTGTCTATCGACACACAGATTGTCTACACACTGAGTAGACAATTGAGTTGCACCTACTCCGCCACAAACACCGGCGCAAATCCTCCACCCTGCGTACGAAAATTTGTCGTCTGACCTTGATACAAACGCGCTGCCAATAATTGAATTTCACCCGCATAAACGTAAGCGCGAATATCCATCTTTAGGGCTATCTCCTGTTCATCAACCAAAATTCCGCGCTCGCTCGGCGGGATTTGTTGTTGGGCGACATAATCGCCCTGCAGGATTTCATCCCACACGCGTTTGGTAAGTTTGTCGCCGCGATAGGTCGCTTTGCTGCCATAGCCGGTGGCGGGTTTAAAAAATAAGTGTTTGCGCTCTTGCCATAAATATTCGGCGTTATCGGCGCTGACTAATTGGGTGCGGGGAATTCCGGCGAGCAGGGTTTTTATGTCTTCATCACTTGCACCGAATTCCCTGAGGTTTGTTTCATCGCTGAGCAAGGCTAAATTACGTTTATCGGCATAAAGTGCGTGATGATGGGGGTTGGGTGTAAGGACTGTTGCACCCTGTTCATAGGCGTTGCGCAATACACTATTGTTGGGCTGTGAAAGTGAAAAATCGGTGAGACGGTTGTAAACCAGATCAATCACTTGTTGTTGATAAAACAATTGACCGTCAACCAAGCTGAGTTCGCGCGGATCGACAATCAGGGTTTTAATTCCCGCGCGCTCAAATACACTTTGCGCTAATAAAAATTCCGGATAGAGAAATTGGGCTCTGGGGTTTTCGTCTACCAGTGCAATACAGCGCAGCGTTTGATCACCGCGCGCCAACTGCCACTCGCGTTTAAACATGGCAACAAATTCAGCTTCAACTTGCGGCTGCAGAAGTTGTGGAAAATTACCCGCTGCATTGCAACAAGCAGTTTGTGCGCTGAGTAATATCGCATTTAAAAAACCACCACCGGCGTTAGTATTGATTTCAATAACCTGCGGCCCGGTTTCATTCAAATGAAAATCAAAACCCATAAACACACCAGAGACAGGTGATGCATGTTGTGCGATGGCGGGTGCCTTGGCTAATGCCGCTTGTTGATAAGCACTCAAGGAAGTAACGCGCGTTATTGCATGCACCAGTCGCTGCAGTTGCTGCCATTGGGCAGGGGAAATAAATACCGCCGTGTGGGAAAATAATTGTTCGAGGTGCTGCAGTACTTCGGCAGGCAATGCCTGAGCCTGCAAACTCGCCAGCAGTTCAGCGCGATTAAGGGTTTTGCAAAAGCAGGCACGATTTAAAATATCCGCAGCTGATCCGCAATCAGTGTTACAGGTTTTTGTTTCACTCATAACAGCCTCTAGTGTGCCTCAGGTTGATGGTGACGTGGCAAACCGATTGAGATAACGGCAGTGAGTGCGATAAATATTGCCGACACCCACAAGCAAGCGACCAAGCCCGCACTTTGGTAAATCCAGCCAGATAAAATAGTGCCGATTAACCGCCCCATGGCGTTGGCCATATAGTAAAAGCCGACATCAAGCGAAACACCATCGTCTTTAGCATAACTAACAATTAAATAGCTGTGCAGCGATGAGTTAATCGCAAACAAAATACCAAACAGAGTCAAACCGATGAGTAACACCGTGGTAACAGAGATATTCAACAGTTCGGCATTTGTCAGTGCCAAAGCCAAAAGCGCAGTGGCCAATGCCAGTAACAGCGCCCAGAGCAATGCAGCACTGCCGCCGGGTGCCGCACCAGTTTTAGTTCGCAACAGGATGGGCGCTATAGATTGCACTATGCCGTAACCTATAACCCAAGTTGCAAGGAATCCGCCAACCCACCAAAAATTCCATTGCAGCTGGCTGCTTAAAAAAACCGGCAGTGCGACGACAAACCAAACATCGCGTGCGCCAAATAAAAATAAACGTGCAGCAGAGAGAATATTGATCGCACGGCTCTTGGAAAATAATTCGTTAAATTTCGGTTTGTTTTTGGCTTTGCCTAAATCCTGTTTCAGTAAAATCACACTGGCAATCCATACCAATGCAAGCGCTGCTACCATCGCCAATACTGCACCTTTAAAGCTCAAGAGTGCAAGCAAGGCGCCACCGAGAAAAAATCCCACGCCTTTAAGAGCATTTTTAGAGCCGGTGAGTAACGCAATCCATTTAAATAATTTTCCTTGCTGATCGTTCGGCAACAACAATTTAATTGCGCTTTTGGCGCTCATTTTATTTAAATCTTTGGCAATACCGGATAACGCCTGTGCGCTCATCACCAGCGGCACACTGAGCCAATGCGTTGGCACAGTGAGCAACGCTAGTGCAATCACCTGTAAGCCAAGACCAATATTCATGGTGCGATTCAAACCAATCCGCGCGCCCAGATAACCGCCAAATAAATTAGTGACTATTCCGAAAATTTCATAAAACAAAAACAGCGCCGCAATTTGCAGTGGGCTGTAACCGAGTTGATGAAAATGCAACACCACCAACATACGCAGTGCACCATCGGTAAGCGTAAACGCCCAATAATTTCCGGTGACAATTGCGTATTGGCGAATGGCAGGTGAAGTGTTCATTAATCCGCCGAGCCCACAAATTTTGCCAACTCCGCCGTGCGATTCGCATAACCCCACTCGTTGTCGTACCAGGCATAAATTTTTACCATGGTGTCGTTGACCACCATAGTGGACAACGCATCGATAATCGATGACAGCGGATTGCCACAAAAATCGCTGGAGACTAATGGGCGTGTCTCGTAGCCAAGAATATCTTTCAGATAAGTTTCGCTCGCTGTTTTTAACAGTGCATTTACTTCTTCTACAGTGGTATTGCGCTCTACCTCGAATACACAATCGGTAAGTGAACCCGTCGCGAGCGGCACACGCACCGCGTGGCCATTTAATTTACCGCGCAATTCGGGAAATATTTCCGCGATTGCAGTAGCAGAACCGGTGCTCGTGGGAATTAAATTGGAATGGGACGCGCGGGCGCGGCGCAAATCTTTATGCGGTTGGTCGAGTATTGATTGAGTATTAGTTAAATCGTGAATAGTCGTGATAGCACCGTGTTTAATCCCGAGTTGTTCATGAATCACTTTCACCACTGGTGCCAAACAGTTAGTAGTGCAAGAGGCTGCTGTAACAATCCGGTGCACAGCTGGATCAAATAAATGTTGATTAACACCCATCACCACATTTAATACACCCGGTTCTTTTACCGGCGCGCTCACCACGACACGTTTTACACCTTGATCCAAATAAGCCTGCAGCAATTTTACCTCGCGCATCTTGCCGCTGGCTTCAATCACTAGATCACAACCGCTCCAATCGGTTTCTGCGATTGCCTTGTTGCGACTAAACGCAATGCGTTTACCATCAATGTAAATTGCATTTTCATCCGCGCTGGTGTCTGGTGCCCATTGGCCTTGCACGGAATCGAATTTGAGTAAATGTGCAAAAGTGGCTGCATCACCGGCAGGATCATTAATCTGCACAAATTCGAACTCCGGCCAATGCCAGCTCGCGCGCAACGCCAGGCGACCTATGCGGCCAAAACCATTGATACCGATTTTGATTTCTTTCATGTTCTTTCTCGCAAAAATGTTTCTTTTGATAATGATTGTTTAACAACAACGATTAGGCCGGTCTTCCATCGCACACAAACGCAAGTGATTTTCCTCCAGCCAATCCTGATTGGCATCGAGCATCGTCTTCAATGTTTTGGTAATCCACGCGGGCAATTCCGGATGCAAACGGTAATAAACCCACTGCCCTTTGCGGCGATCAGCTAACAAACCGGATTCGCGCAGCAGTGCTAAATGGCGGGAAATTTTGGGTTGGATTTCATCGAGCGCGCAGGTGAGCTCGCACACGCACAGTTCTTTCTCGCGTGTGACTAGCAGTGCGATGCGAGCTCGTGTGGGGTCAGCGATAACTTTGCTAAATTCAGCTGGATTCATAGAGACAATTACACTCTCATTACACATACGAAATTTGGTATATATGGATAAGTGTATATATTGATGTGAGTGTGAGCAAGCCTTCTATTGGCCAATAAAAGTGTTTGGCAGAAGGCAAAGAAACCTTGGGCCATAAAAAAACCACCATCGCTGGTGGTTTTTCCGTGCAGTTGTTACCAAACCTGAATGCTACCAGTTGGTGAGCGGATGGGTGTTCAACTGATAAATTCTAATCCAGTCGTATTGCGTTACCATTGGATAAACGTTGCCGTATTTGTTTCCACCGAAAACGTTTTGAATGCCGTCGTTGGGGATCCAGAAATTCATCATCAATTCGGTTAGATTGTCCGGGATCGGCGTGTAAGACACTTGGGGTGTTACACAGGATGGATTGCAGTCAATCCAGTTTTGATCCAGGGTTTTCAGCAACACACCATCCACATACCATTTAATTGCAGAGGGCGTCCATTCGATGGCATAGACTCGCCATTGGTCAGCCGGTGCTATGTCGATCTTGTGTTCCCATGCCCCCCATTGACGAGTGCCATTCCAATCGACAACGTTCACACCGTAAATTAAGTTGGCTTGGAATTTATCGGGACGACCACCTTCCAATTCAACATCAATCTCTTCCCACTCTCTGGGTGAGCCTTCGTGTTTGTAGGTGAAGAGTGAAGAGATGTAGCCCGTAGCAACATTTCTCGCCGGGGCTTTCATGCGTGTTTCAATACGGCCATATTTAATGCGTTTGGATGGAACAGTGCGCAATTCACCACAGGAATAGTTGTAAGCACCTTTTTCAGCTTTGTGGTCGTTAGAATAACTACCCGCTACATATTGATTGCGGATTACCAACTCCAAGTTACCGTTAACAACTTGTACACCCTGGGGTTGGAAGCGGCATATGGATTCACCGCCAACAGCGCCATCACCTTTGGCCCAAATAGCCGTGTTCAAACTATTAAAACGCTCATCCAACTTCAAGGTATAGCCGGAATAGACACCGGTATAGCCGTTATAGGCGGTAGGTAAGTTTGAGGCTGGCGGTGGTGTTGTGGTGTTGGCTACCACTTCAATCCAGTTAAAATTCCAGCCTGTTGATTTTGAAAAAACCCCCAGGCTGTAGGTACCTGCATTGATATTTACTGTTTTGGTCACCGTGGTCCAATTGGTCCAATTACCTGCAGCTGGAATGCTGATGTCACCCAACGGGATGCTGCCGCCGTTTAAGTCGACTGCTGCGGTTGCGCCTGCGGGGCTAACAACGCGCATTTTAATGGTGTAGCTGCCAGTAGTAGGAATCACCAGATTGGAGTAAGCCAGCCACTCGTTTGGCTCGATCCAGCCAACGTTATAAGTACCGCCGGTAGGATCGTTTGTGTTTTCTATATCGACGTTATCAGAGCGATATTTGCCGCCTGAGTTACCCGCAGACGTGTCGTAGAAGCTATTGTAGGCTTCGGCTTGGAACACAACCGCTTGCGACGGCAATGCACACAGCCCTAGCAAGGCTGAGCTGAGTAGCGGAAGTTTGGATTGTTTTATAAGCAGTGAAAAAGCGCGACGCATAGTTGTTATCCTCATGGGAATGTAGAGCTTTATTAGATTTTTTGTTCACATCCTGTTTCGCTTTTGTGAGTTGGGTCGGGTATCACAAAGCGCGTAAAACAATCATAGGCACGCTTTTGAGTAATAAATAGGCGCAATTTTCATTATTTTGGCGCCAAATTAAACTTATTTACTATAGAAATTCTGCCAATTTGCTATTTAGGTAATAAGTGCGCTGTTTCGGATATAAGTCCCACCCCGGTTTCTTGAAGTGGGACGCCTGACATGTTTTCGAGGGGGAATTAATGGGCTGGATTTATTTGTTGGCCGCGGGTTTGTGTGAGATTTTTTACGCGGCTGCTATGCCTAAAACGGACGGTTTTACCAAGCTCTGGCCGAGCCCGTTTTGCTTGCTATTTATCGCTGCCAGTATGTATTTGTTATCCCTGTCGGTACGCACTTTACCGATAGGCACTGCCTATGCAATTTGGGTTGGTATAGGTGCGGTGGGCACCGCAGGCTACGGCATCATCGCGCTAAATGAAGATGCCAGCATTTTGCGCCTGTTGTGTTTTGTGCTGATTATCGCGGGCATTATTGGTTTGAAATTATTGTCGGCGTCCACGGCGAATTAACAACTGATCCTGCAGGTCACTTATGCTAAAAATTTCGCTGTTATTTGTTGTCACTGCGTTGGCCGAAATTATCGGCTGTTTTTTGCCTTATTTGTGGCTGCGCAAAGGCGGTTCGATTTGGTTGCTATTACCCGCTGCCTTGAGCCTCGCGTTATTTGTGTGGCTGCTTACTCTGCACCCCGCTGCGAGCGGTCGTGTCTACGCCGCCTATGGCGGTGTGTATGTCGCGGTGGCGTTGCTCTGGTTGTATTTTGTCGATGGTGTAAAACTGTCGGTTTATGATTGGGTGGGTGCCGGTGTTGCGCTTCTGGGAATGGGAATTATTGTGTTGGGTTGGCGCGGGGAGTAAGGAATAAAAATCTCGCCTCCAAATGTAACTCAGCTCTCTGCTAGACTTGATCCACTTACAATAAAAAGACTCAAACCAACCCATGAAAACCCCCATCTTCAATATTCACGATTTAATCCTTGTGCTCACCCTGGCAGTCTGTGTGCTGCTGGTGATTTTCCAATGGCTGTTATCCAAACAAAAGGCGATTGCCTCGCAGTTGTTGTCGGGATTTTTTGTGTGCGTGGGGGCGAGCGCGCTGTGTAATTTGTTGTTGTGGAATGACTATATTGGTTTGCATAGTGAGCTGGCGAAAATGATGTTGTCGCTCGGGTTGGTGACGGCAGTTGTTGGTAAAAGTACGTGCTTGTATTTGTATGTGGTGGCGATTACGCGTGCAAATTTTTCACTGCGAGTAAAAGATGCGCTGCATTTATTGAATTTGTTGGCGGTAGTAGGCGTGGTGTTCTGGGGCGGTTTGGATAGCGACCGTTTGCGTTTCCTCGCCGGTGCCCATACGGACCGCTCTGCGCAGCTTACCAATTATTTATGGCATTACCTGAAATTTTTGCCGGTGGTGTACGCGTTTGCGGCGGCGCTGGAAATTTATCGCTACAAACAGCAGCTCAAACAATTTTATTCCAGCCTGAGTTTGCAGGGGCCCTATTGGTTGTTGCTACTGACTTTGGGTTTTGCGCTCAATTGGTTCTGGTCGCTCGTTGTGCATTTGCTTGGGCAGACAGTGAGTTTTTCCATCGCCGATAGTTTTGGCATCTTCGACAACTACATTACCTTTGTGTTGGTGAATGCACTGTTTGTGTACAGCTTGTTGTATGCACACCAGTTATTGGAAACCAAAGAAAAACTCAAAGAAAAAGAAGTGGCTGCGCCGGCAGAAATATCGCCCGACGCCATAGCGCGTATTCGCAATACTATGGAGAAGCAGCAGCTCTATTTAAAACAGAATTTGAATATTGAAGACTTCGCGCGGCAGGTGGGCATTCATTTCCGCGAGGTGTCCAGCATTATCAATAAAGAGTTCAATACGAATTTTTTTGAATTTGTGAATGAGTATCGCGTGAATCGTGCCAAGCAGATGCTGGTTGATCCGCAATATGCGGAGATGACGATCCTGGATATTTTGTTGGAATCCGGCTTTAACAGTAAATCGTCATTTCACCGGTTTTTTAAACGCTATACGGGGATGTCGGCGGCGGAGTTTAGAAAAACTACCCCCCTTAGTCCCCCTTAGTAAGAGGGGACTGGGGGTAGTTGTAAGGGTTATTTATTGCGACGACGAATCAGCAGTAATCCCGCCAAGACAAATAATCCCAGTAAATTAAATGCACCGCCACCACCCGAACCACCCCCGCTAGTTGCGTTGGAAGTTGCTGTTGATGATGTCGCCACTGCCACAGAACTGGCCGCAACACTCGCTGCAACGCTGCTCGCGGCGATTGAACTGGGCGCAGCACTTGAAGCGGCGATTGAGCTTGCCGCTGCACTTGAAACTGCAACTGAACTCGCACTTGAACTGCTTGCAGGCGCATCTGCTGGCGGGTTGCCGCTAAAACCGGTGGCGTTTTCTTTGGTTAGTGCGAGTACCAGAATGCCATCTTTTACCAGGACATTTTCCGGCGCAAAATCCACGCGGTTGGTATCAAAACTCCAATTGGCTTTGCCCCAGCGCGCACTATCAAAATTGTTAAAATCATCGCGCCAGCCACCTTCAAATGTTTTGGTGGTTGCGTTGTAGGCTTTGTAGTCGATGTAGTTTACGAATTGATAAACCGGGAGCACGGAATCATCCCAGGCGCCGACCCAAGGCACTGATTCGGATGACCAAATATTAAAACGCAATGACTGTGCATTGGTGAGGCTGGTCACCGTGCTAGTACCTGTGATGCGGCGCGCTTCTACGCCATCCACAAACCAGGCGACGTAATCAGGTGTCCACTCGATGACGTAGGTGTGGTAATCATCGGCGAGTGATGCATTAGCCGTGTGAACTTGTTCGATATGGATCGTCGGGCGCGAGCTGCCGAGAATAATATTGCTCTGCCATTCGGTCGCGTTATTTTTGCCGAAGACTTCGATATCAATTTCTTCCCAAAAGGTATTACCTACTTCGGAACCGTTTTTGTAAGTGAAGAAAGTGGATAACACACCGCTGGCTTTGGCAACACGCATGCGTATTTCATAGCGGCCATATAAATGGCTATCACTGGAATAAATTTCCGCGCCTTTGTAGGCCTTGGCATTAACAATCTGGGCAGCCAATCCCATAGTGATCGCGATGAATACACACAACAAACGACGCATAACATTTACCTCAATGACAACAACAGTTTTAAAAAAATAATAGAAAAAAATAGCAAGATGAAAAATAAAAACGGGAGTGCAGGCAGGGTGCCCGCAACTCCCAAAGGCTGAAGCAGGTTTAGATTTTTGTCAGCTTGATCCAATCAATATTAAAACCACCGCTGTTGGCATAAATCGCCAAACTTTGCACGCCAGCGTTAAGGTAAATATTGTGGCTGATAGTCTGGTAGTTACCCCAGCCGCCAGTGTTGGGTACGCTGATGGTGCCCAGACCTACACCGTTGCGATCCAGAGTAAATTGCGCGGTGGTGAGTGCTGAGGCCACGCGGTATTCCACTTTGTAAGTGCCGGTTTGCGGGATATTCACATTGTTGTATTTGAACCACTCGCCCGCATCGATATAACCCACGGTGCCGCCAGATACGGTGACGCTGCCGCCCACTTCATTAAAGCTTTCCGCCTGGATGGTGATAGAGGTGGCGGCTGCACTGCTACTGCTGCCACCGCCGCTGCCGCCATCGGCCGGGGGCGTGCCGTTATAACCGGTTTGGCCTTCGCGTGTTAAAGCCAGTACCAAAATACCGTTTTTTACTACCACGTTATTCGGATCGAAGTCGGCGAGGTTTTCACCGAAGGTCCAGTTGGCTTTGTTCCAACGGTTGGTATCGAAACTGTTGAAGTCATCGCGCCAACCGGTGCCGAAACTGTTGGTTGATGAGTTCCAGGGTTTGTACTCGATGTAATTGATGAACTGGTATACCGGCAGGATATTGGGGTTGAACGCGCCAACCCACTCGGCAATGTTGGCCGCCCAGAGGTTAAACCGCAGGTCTTGCGGGCTGGTCAAACTGGTGACGAACTGGCCGCCGTTGATACGGCGCACCTGGGTGCCATTCACAAACCAGGCGATGTAGCTAGGCGTCCACTCCAACACATAGGTGTTATAACCATCGCCCAACGAATAGGGCATGGTGTGTACACCTTCGGTTTTGGTGGTGGGGCGGTTGGTGCCGATAATCACGTTGCTCTGCCACTGGGTGGCATTGTTCTTACCGAAGATCTCGATATCGATCTCTTCCCAAAATACCCCCGCTTGCTCGGAGCCATTTTTGTAAGTGAAGAAAGTGGACAGCACCCCACTCCCCTTGGCCACGCGCATACGCATCTCATAGCGGCCGTATTTATAGGTTTGCTTCGAGTAGATTTCCGCTGCCTTATAAGGTTTGGCGGCGGCAGGGCTGGTGGCAGTAAAACCGATCAGGGTGGCGAGCGCAAAGAGCACGCCGGTATAGCGATTGAGCTTGAACATAGCGAGTACCTTTATCTTATTTATTAGAGGTAATAGTTAGAAACGCTTTTGTCTGTGGTAGACAGTTTTGATGTAGCGACTGCGGGCTGCCACGAGCTTATACTCCGCAAAATGCCAAGGCCGGTCGCACCAGTTTGAGCAGTAAACCTGAAGTGGTGCACGGCAAACCTAAAATGGCGCGCAGAAAACCTGAAGTGGCACCTAAAGTTTTATATGACACCTGCAACTTTTCGGCCGTTGAGCCGTAGATGGGATCAAACACCCCGAATAAGGAACGAATCCCGAGATGACTGCCCCGACTGAAAACCAGGACGATGAGCTGATCAACCTCATCGCCCGTTGCGCCCTGCGCGACCAGGCCGCGCTCAAAACGCTGTTTGAGCGGGTGAGCCCCTATTTGAATGCAATCGCCTGGCGCATCCTGAAATCCAAAGAGCTGAGCAATGAAGTATTACAGGAGGCGTTCTTGCAGATCTGGAATAACGCGGCCAGCTACCGGCCGCACCTTGCCAAGCCGCTGACCTGGATGGCCAGCATTGCGCGCTACCGGGCGCTGGATCGGCTCGCTTCAGAGCAGCGGATTAGCGCTAAGTTTGTCGCCCATCATGATGGGATGGAGGATATGCCCGGGGGCGATGAGCCTGAGCATAGCGTCGGCGCCAGCCAGCTGCGGTTCCATCTGCACCAGTGCCTGACCACCCTGGGCGACAACATCAAACGCAGTATCGAGCTAGCCTATTTATATGGCTATTCGCGCGAAGAGATAGCACAGCAATTTGCCACCAATACCAACACCGTTAAATCCTGGCTGCATCGCGGCGCTGAAAGGTTGAGACTATGTCTAGAAGCCAAACACCAAACCCACCGTTAGACGACAAGATGCTCGCCTTTGAGTATGTCACCGGGGTGTTGCGCGGTGCCGAACGCAGCGAATTTGAACAGCGCCTGCGCGGCGATACGGCTTTGCAGGCCGAGGTCAGCTTTTGGGAAGAACAGCTCATGAGCCTTAGCGATGAACAACAAGGCATCAAACCCGACCCGGAAATCTGGCGTGGTATTGAGTCTCGTCTACAACAGCAAACGCGCCCGGCTGATACGCGGCCGTCCAGATTTGCCTGGCTCTGGCCCAGTGTCTCCGCTTTTGCGACGGTAATGCTCGCGGTGTGTCTCTGGCTGCTAGTGGCGCGCGATCCACTGCAACAACCCAATGCCGACTATGTGGCCGTTCTGACCGACGATACAGGCGCGCCGCAATTGACCGTGCTCACCGCCACGGGCGGCGAACAACTCTGGTTAAAGTGGGAAGCAGTAGCGATTGCGGATGATAAAAACCTGCAGCTCTGGGCGGTGTCCAAACGCGATGGCCAAATCCGGCCACTGGGTGTATTTGCGCAGACCGATATCCAGCAATTGCCACTCACAGTCCCACAATGGCGGCTGATTAAAGACTCCTCGCATCTGATCCTGACGGAAGAGGATGTGGGCGGCTCGCCCTTGGATGAACCCAGTGACGTCATCCTGGCAAAAGGTGTTTGCGTTCTCCTCGCGCAGGTGAAGAAGGCCATATAATGTGCCGCCTCTCCTTCACCTGCGAACCTATGCCATGACCAACAAAATCTGTTGCGGTTTATTGTTGTTTCTCGCCAGCGCTGTTACCCAGGCGCTGGAGATTCCATTGCAAAATGCCAATTTCAAACACTGTGTGCAGGAGTTGGCGACCAAAAAAAATTGGCAGAGCCTTGCTGATATCACCGCGCTTGAATGCCACTCAAAAAATATCACCTCGCTTGAAGGTATTGAACACTTCCCGCAGCTACAAAAATTATCGCTCTACAATAACCAGCTCACGGAAGCGAGCATCGGAAAATTAACGCAGCTGCGCCATATCAATCTCGCCAAAAATAAAATCACCCAGGTGAACTTCAGCGAATTACCCGCACTGGAAGAGCTGTATATTTTTGGCAATAAAATGACGGCGCTGGAGTTAACCGGTTTACCCAAACTCAAATTGCTCAAAATCAACGACAACCAGATTGTGCAGTTCACTTACAAAGAGTTACCCGCGCTGGAAAAAATCTATATGTTCAACAACGTGATGGAGCATGTGGATATTTATCACTTGCCAGCTATGACCTATATGGATGCGCGCCAAAACCCCATGCCCGATCCACTCTATGAAGAAATGGATAAACTCAAAGGCGTGACTTTTTTACATGACGGTAATGCCGAAGACTGGCAATAAAAAGGATTGGAAACACGTGAAATTATTAGCAGCAGGTTTAACCGCACTCACCTTATCGCCCAGCGCCCTTGCGTTGGGTGAACACGAATTTGATTGGGGCAGCCGCGCACGTTATGCCCATGTCGATGCTGACAATTCTGGCCAGGCGGCATCATTATTATTGCGCGCCAATGTTGAGTCTGCCTGGAGTGAGTTATTGAGCTCCACAGTAGAAATCGATGCAATCGGAACAGCATTAAAAGATGATCACAGCGATGGTGAGCGTTTTAATGATGAGCCATTAATTCCCGATCCGCAGGGCGCTGAAATCAATCAGGCTTTTTTATCGCTCAATCTGGATGCTGCCCATATCCATCTCGGCCGCCAGCGCATTAATTTTGACAACCAGCGTTTTATCGGCGGCAACGGCTTCTGGCAAAACGAGCAGACGTTTGATGCGGTGCTCGGTAAATTCAAACTCGCCAGCAATTCCAATTTCACATACAGCTATATCGCCAACGTCAACCGCATCTATGGCGATGATGCGGATGAAAGCAATTCGGGGCGCGAGCATGATTATGAAAATGCGTGGCGCCCCGCGGCATTTCTCGGCGACCACAAACACCATTCCCATCTCGCCCGGCTCGAATGGAATGAGTGGGATTACACCCGCGTCGTCGGTTATGGTTATCGCATCGACAATCGCGATATGCCGAGTGTATCCAATAATACGTTTGGTGCTAGTTACACACTCAACTACAAAGCCAGCGCGATAAAATATCGCGTACAACTTGAAGCAGCACAGCAAAACCGGTTTGATATTGATGCCGATAACTTGCCTTATTATCTGGTTGATGTCGGTTTTGGTATCAGCACCTGGGAGCTGAGTACCCGTTACGAAATTCTCGGTGCAAATGATGGTGCTGCATTCATTACTCCTTTAGGTTCGAATCACGATTTTGAAGGTTGGGCTGATGAAATCGGCAATACACCGGATAGTGGCCTGCGCAATTTTTCCCTGGGATTGTTGTGGCGCGCATCGCCGCTACGGGTAGAAACTTCTTACCACTTTTTTAAAGATGATCTGGACGGTAATAATATCGGCCGGGAATTTGATCTGGATTTTGTGTACAAACTTGCCCGTAAACACAGCATCTCACTGCGCCTTGCCAATTTTGAGCCCGAGGATAATTCGGGTTCGGTGCGCAAGGTATATCTGGATTATGCGTTTAACTTGTAATTCCTGTTTACTATTTCCAATTTCCCTTTCATACCCAACCAGCTTGGGTGTCGTGTAGATTTATTTTTTTGCAACGAAAGGGGAAAAATCCTACACCAATGGCTGGTAATTTCTCACAGACGCCACTCTTATTGCTGGCGTAGATTGAGCTTGAAATTAGCAGGATTTCTCCCGGGATGGAGAAATCGCAAGCAGTGCAGGTTTTATATTCTTAATGGTGAGGATGGATCATGGATAAGGATAATCTGGTAATTCAGCGGATTTTTAACCGGGTTAGCGACCGGCGTTTGGAATCTGTTCGGAATGAAGTTCTACACCAAATGCTCACAGCATTTATTGTGATGGTTGTGGGGCTTTTGCTAACCGCTGTGGGATTGGTAGGGATAGTCGTGCGCTTGGTGCGTCTTGCTGGGTTTGGTGTATTGAGGTTTGCCCAACAGCTTGGGCTCGCCCGGCAGGTCCGTTTCGAAATGGAGCACAGGCATTTCCCTGGCAACAGGCGCAAACCCGAATTTAGATAATTTCAGCTCTACTTTCTGCGTTCCCAAGCAGAGCTTGGGAACGCAGATGACTGCGAGAAATTTAGATCAATAATAAAAATGCAACTGCGCAAAAAAATCCAAATAATTCCCTGCATCCCGCTGTGGAATATCATCGCCTTTACGCAAGCCGCCGCGAATTTGCAAATTGGCAAAGGGCGTGTATTCCAGCAAGAGTGAATGGCGCACACGCTGGTTCTCATCAATATTCGTATCTGGATCTAAATATTCAGTCGTGAGTTTAATATTGTAGCCTTTGCTGATTTCGCGGTTTACTTCCAGCAACCCGACTCGCTGTTCCTGATATTCATCAGGGATGTTTTCAATGGATTCATCTTCAACCAAATCGGCTTCGGCGAGAAAAACAAAACCCTGCCACACAAAACCACCAAATAGATTGGCTTGCGTGCGCGCACCGGCTTCGGCATCGTTATAGAGTGCCGTTGCGCCTATGCGCCAGTTGTTGCCGAGATACTCAGCGCGCGATAAAAATTGCAAATTTTTATCGTCATTGTTAAGGCCGCTGCTGCCATTGCTAAGCGCAAAATTAAACAGGGTTTTGGTGTACTGCAAACCCAACTCCACGCCGTTGTCACCGGTATCAAAATTAAAGCCACTCGCTTGCCGGATAAACGCGCTGTCATCTTCCAGCCGAATACCATAGGGCAACATAATGCGCCCCGCTTTCAAAAAGTGGTTGCCGTTAAGTTTGGTGAGAATAAATGTTTCGCGATTTAACGCACCGCCGGGTGCGATCTGTTCATCGATATAGAGTGAGAAACGCGAGTCTTTCGGTTGCAATACCACATAGAGTTGGCCGGATTGTGTTTCAAATCCGCGCGTGTCTTCACCTTCATCGCGATCCGATTGGTAATAATTGGTGCGCAGGTCTGCGCCTAAACGCAACGTATCGCCGAATTTTCCCGCATCAAATAAATTCAGGCTGCCTGCCGTTTGTGGCAATACATGAGTGCCGTAGTAAGCACCGTAAGTCGTGCGCGCACCACCACCCGCCGGGTTGACATGGCAGGTGGAGCATTGGGTATTATTTTTGATGGCGAGATAGGGTTCTGCATGAGCAGTGTTTATTAACAACAGCCCCATCACACAAATTAAAAATACAAAATAGTTTTTACAGTGGATAAACATAGCTGTAGCCTCCGCCCTGGTTTTCGTCGCCATCGCCATCAACTACACGCTGCTCTTTGTCTAACAGCGGATGTAATTCACTGTTGTGAATAAATACTTCCAGTTGTATTGCCTGTTCAGGAAGATTATTAACGGTGATGTAAAGTGTTTGGTCGATCAGCAAGAGTGAAAAATCTGTTGCAGTTTTTTGCCCATCCAGATTGTTGTAAAACACGCTGATACTATCGGGCGACAGTGTTTCAAATTGCAGTGCGCGGCTGAAATGTAAATCCACCGTCACTTGTGAATGTGTTTTTTGTGCATTGGCGCGCGCTACTTTTGTCGTAGCTGATCCTGTGCCAGTGCGCGGTGCACCGTTGGCGATCCAGCTGCGCACCTGGTCAATTTGTCCTTGCGATAAGTAGGGGCCACCGAGCGGCATGCGTGCGCCGACAATATCGGCAGTGCCTTCCAGTTTTTTTATCAAATAACTGTCATCCGGTTTGCCGGGATTGACGCGCATCAGTGTGGGAATTTCGTCGGCTGCGCGATTGACTAAAAATGCATAGGAATTTTCTTCGGAATCCAAACGCAATCCGCGCGGCGCATTGGCACCTGTGTGGCAATTGGTGCAAATGGCTCCAAAAATATTCTGCTGTAATTGTGCGAGTGTTATCGCATTCTCTGACGCGCTACTGCTGCTTGCGCTGCTGTTTCCCTTACTGCTGGAAGTGGGCAAGCCTTGTTCATTTAATCCTTCGCCGGAACCGGCACCACAGGCGGTCAAGCCGGCGATTGCCAGTAATAAAAAAAAGGTTTTCATGCTGTAGTCCTCTCAACTTTTAATAAAAAAACGGGCGCTGCAAATTGTCTGCAGCGCCCGGATTTTTTATGGCCGCGCGATGGTCCAGTCGGTGTATTCACCGGTGACATCACCGGGTGCGGTATCACCGACAAAGAAGTAGAGCGGCAGACCTTTGTAGGCCCATTGTTTGGTGCTGGCATCGCGGGTAATTACACTGAAATCGCCAAAGGCTTGTGCATCGGCGGGTGCATAAAGCGCAGGCCAGGCGGCCAGGCAAGCACCAAAGCAAGTGGTGACACCGGGGGTATCGTCGTCAAAGGTGTAGAGGGTGAAATCGAGGCGGGAATTATCGGCAGCGCCGGCGGCATTGAGGATATTGCCGTGGGCAACCAGCAGGCGGTTTTTGGTGGGATGGTTGTTTACCGCCACCGATGGTGTGCGCGCTACAAACCAGTTATTGCCGACTGCTTCACCGTTAGTTTGGCCCGCTTGGGTATCGCCCGCAAAAAAGTAGAGCGGCATACCGTTCAATGCCCACTGCAGTTCACCGCTGGCGCGCTGCACCAGGCTGTAAGGGGCAGTCGCAACAGCACCGGCATGGGCAATCAAGGCTGGCCAGTTGGTCAGGCAAGTACCGGAACAATTGCTGACACCGGCAGTGTCACTATCGAAGGTGTAGAGCGTAAAACCGTTGCGCTCCGCAGTGCTGGTCTGCTCGGCGCCGTTGACTGGCAGCGCCAGTTTCACACTGCCGGCCGCCGCGAGATGGCTACCTAAAGTGGCGTTGGCGACAATCTGGGCTGGCATTGGGCGCGCGAGCAACCAGTTGGCTATGGCTTTACCGGCAGTCTGGCCAGCAGTCGTATCGCCGATAAAAAAGTACAGGGGTTTCCCGTGATAAGCCCATTGCAGCGCAGTACCGGCGGTGCCCATGCTGCGCGTGATTATCGAGTAAGGCGCACTCGCTTGATCGCCCGGGTTGGCCAGTAACGGCGGCCAGTTCACCAGGCAATTGCCACTGCAGTTGGAAACACCGGTGGTGTCATTGGTAAAGGTGTAGAGGGCGAAACCGGTGCGATCAAGCGATTGGGCGGTAAAGCTGGTGTTGCCGCCGCCCTCTGGCATGCCGACCAATACCTCGCCACTCGCGACAAAATAATCGCCGTCAGCGGCGTTGATTTGGCTATCGACCATAACGACTGGCGGCACCAATGCCGGTGCTACCGAGCTGGATGCCAATGAACTGGACGCCGGAGTACTGGATGCAGGCGTGCTACTGGGCGCAACCGAACTGGCCGGAGTGCTGCTGGGGGTAACAGAGCTGGCAGCCATGGAGCTGGGCGCCAGGCTGGAATAGCCGGTGCTACCGGGCGTTGATGAGTAGCCTTTGCCTCCACCTCCGCCGCCACCGCAAGCAGTGAGCAAGCTGGTACAGGCAAAGGTGATGAGCAAGGTACGACAGGATTTGTTGATAAACGGGTTCATGGTGGTTCCTCCTTAGATTGATTTGTCGGAGGAACTTACGGGCGACCTGCAAAAAGGTTGCAGTAGCGATGCGAGATAACATCAACCCGCCTTGCGCACTAACGGATTTAAGCACAAAATGGCTGTCTGCATATACAGTATTGTTTTGTTGGAGGCGGATTTATGAGTGCACACGACGAGGATTTTATCGAGCCCGCCCCCTGGATCAATGCTACACCCCAAGCCCACAAAGGGCGCGGGGCGATCAGCAACATCGCCGGGCGCTTTGAAACCCAATTAATCGAAGCAGTGGATGATGGCTGGTTGCCCTCCGCCGCCGATACCGACATCAATCCGGCACTCAAAACCAGTGTGACCCCCGAGTTGGCCAAGACCATCCTCAGCCGCAACGAGTCGCCCGATCTGCCGTTTAGCGTTTCACTCAATCCCTATCGCGGCTGCGAGCACGGTTGTATTTATTGCTTTGCACGCCCGACTCATGCGTATCTCGGTTTATCGCCCGGGCTGGATTTTGAAACCCGTCTCTATGCCAAAACCAATGCCGCGGAATTATTGCGGCGTGAGTTGGCGCACCAGAATTATCAGGTCAGCCCGATTGCGCTGGGGGTGAACACCGATGCCTATCAACCCTGCGAGCGCGACCTGAAAATCACCCGCCAGTGTTTGGAGGTCTTGCATGAGTGCAATCATCCGCTTGGCATTATCACCAAATCGGCGTTAATCGAACGGGATATCGACCTGCTCAAACCCATGGCAGAAAAAAACCTGATCGCCGCTGCCGTCACCATCACCACGCTTGACCACAGCATTTCGCGCACGCTCGAACCGCGCGCCGCATCGCCCACGCGCCGCTTACAGACAATTGAAAAACTCGCGCAAGCGGGTATTCCGGTGCTGGTGAGCGTGGCGCCGGTGATTCCCTTTGTGACTGAACAGGAGCTTGAAAAAGTCATGCAGGCGGCGGCCGATGCTGGCGCCACTGCTGCGGGTTACACCGTGTTGCGTTTGCCCTGGGAGGTGAATCCGCTGTTCCAGCAGTGGCTTGCAACCCATTTCCCCGAGCGCGCCGAACGCGTGATGAACCGCATCCGCGATATGCGCGGCGGCAAGGATTACGATGCAAATTTCGCCACCCGCATGCGCGGTGAGGGCCTGTGGGCCGATATGATCCGCCAGCGTTTTGCGAAAGGGCTTAAACGCTATGGCTTGGGAAAAAGCGGGCGTTTTGTACAATTGGATTGCAGTTTATTCCGCAAACCCCTGAGTCTTCCGGCGGCGAAAAAAACTGATAGGCAGTTGGATATTTTCGGCTAACGCAAAACATGGATGAATCTGGTGCATTACGCGCGCAAATGCCCACAACTATTGCTCTCTTGGCACGCCTATCTACAAAAAAGAGTTGTTTTGCTGGATGGCATAGCAATTGCGTGGGATCTTGGGTAATCCATTTGTTGGTTTAATTACCTGCTGGAAAAAGGAAAAACCTATGATTCCCAAAATCCTTCACCAATGCTCCAAATCTTACGTCTGGGAAGAGCGCCAACTGACCAGGCGCGCACGCGAATTGATGCCTGATTTTGAATATCACGCCTGGACAGATGAATCCAACCTGCAGCTTGTAAAAGACCATGCGCCGCAATTCCTCGATGATTATTTACGTATCCCGGCAGGGGTGATTCGCGTTGATATTGCACGCTGTTTGTACCTGTATGTGTACGGCGGGATTTATTTTGATACCGATTATGTTTTTTACAAACCCCTGGATGAGAAATTTTTAGCGCATAAATGTGTACTGGCGATTGAAGAACCGGAATGCAAAAGTATTGGCGGCAGTTACAAATTGGGCAACGCGTTTATGGCGTCAGAGCCGGGTTTTGATATGTGGCTAAAGTTTATCGAGAGCATTTTTGCCAAACATCGCGCTGGTGAAACCAATATTGTTTTTCTCAGTGGCCCCCATGCCCTCACCTTATTTTTGCAAGACCATCCGCAATACAACGACGATATCACCATCATGCCCGGCCATGTCATTTACCCTGAATTTGCGATGGCCAAGCTCACCGCGAAAAAAACGGCGCAGACTATAGGTGCGCATTTGTGTTGGGGATCCTGGCGCGGTAAACCTTTGCATCAATATGTGCGCAGCCGTTTACGACGCTGGATTTCAGCGGTGGTGTAGATTTTTGTTATTTATAGCGATGCAATTAATTTCCCCAGCACCGCTATTGCTGCCTCCGTTGCTTTATTCCACGGCTGGCCGTAATTGATGCGCGCGCAATTGTGAAAGCGCTGTGTGGCAGAAAATATTGGTCCGGGTGCAATGCTGATGCCCTGCGCCAGTGCGAGCGAAAATAATTTCAACGTATCTATGTGTTCCGGAAATTCCACCCACAAAAAATAACCGCCACTGGGCTGGCTCACTTTTGTCTGCGCGGGAAAGTGGCGGGCGATGGCAGCGAGTATCAATTGCTGTTGTGTTTCCAACGTCTCGCGCAATTTTCGTAAATGGCGATCATAACCACCGTGTTGTAAATAATCGGCAATGGCAACTTGCGCGGGAACAGACGGCGATATGGTGGTCATCAATTTCAAGCGATGAATCTGTTCCGTGTAACGCCCTGCTGAAACCCAACCAACGCGGTAACCCGGTGCCAGGTTTTTGGAAAAAGAACCGCAGTGCATGACCAATCCATCGCGGTCAAAAAATTTTATCGGTTTAGGTGGTACCTTGCCAAAATACAATTCGGCATAGACATCGTCTTCAATCAGCGGCACTTGATGCTGGTGCAGCAAATCATAAAGCGATTGCTTTTTTTCATCGCTCATGGAAGCACCGAGCGGATTGTGAAAACTGCTCATAAACCAGCAGGCTTTAATCGGCAACCGCTGCAAACTATCGTCCAGTGTTGGCAAGTGAATGCCATCGCGTGGGTGCACCGGAATTTCAACCGCTTTTAATTGTAAACGTTCGAGAATTTGGAGCGCGGCATAAAACGTGGGCGATTCAATCGCGACCAGATCACCCGGTTTGGTGACAACTTGTAAACATAAATTCAAGGCTTCCAGTGCGCCGTTGGTAATAACTAATTCATCAGCTGAATTCATTCCACCGTTCATCATGCCATTCATCATATAGCGCAGGGCAATTTGGCGGCGCAGGTTGGGATTGCCGGATGTCATATCGGCCAGAATCGCGCGTGCGGGCAAGTGTTGAATGGTTTTGCTCATGGAGCGTGCCAAACGCGCGAGGGGAAATAAATCCGGGCTGGGAAATGCAGAGCCGAAGGGAATAGTGTCGGGGTCTTTAATCGATCCCAAAATTGAAAACACCAATTCGCTTACATCAACGTCGGTGCTATCGGCATTGGCCACACTCATTTCTGGTTCGGCTAAAGCGCGTTTGGCTTGCGCGCGCACAAAATAACCTGAACGTGCACGCGCCTGGATCAAGCCGCGGCTTTCCAATAAATAATAGGCTTGAAATACCGTGGCCTGACTCACGCCATGAGTGCGACTGGCGGTGCGCACTGAGGGTACTTTCTCATTTTCAGCGAGCACGCCAGTGCGAATTAATTGCGCAATTTCATCGGCTAGCTGTTCGTAGAGTTTCATTTCTGATTCACCGATTTATGCGCGTTGTATCCGAAATAATTTAAAACGCTGGATAAATAAAATTCGCCGCTTCGCGTGTGCTTACCTTATTGCTATCAACCAACACAAAATCAAAGTGGGTCATACCGGATTCTGCGCTTTTTCCTGTCATTATTACGCTGATTGGCATATCCACAATTTCGCCGGGTTTTAAATCGAGAACATAGTGGCGGGTGAGCGATAAGCGCGCGTCTTTATCGATGTGTAATTCATAGTGTGCAAGTGTTTGGGTTTTGTTGGTAATTTTTAACCGGTACACATTGGCGATATTGCCATCGCTATTTTTGCGATACAGCACCGTGCGATCTTTTACCACGCTCATATCTACCAGTTCGCGCGCATCCAATGCAAACCATAATGCACCCAGCATAATGATGATGGCTGCTATATAAGCCATTAAACGTGGGCGCAAAATTCGCGTAGGTTCACCGGCCAACGCGGCTTCTGAAGTATAACTGACCAAGCCGCGTGCGTAGCCCATTTTATCCATCACCTCATCACAGACGTCGATGCAGGCAGCGCAGCCGATACAATCCATTTGCAAACCATCGCGGATATCAATGCCGGTCGGGCAAACTTGTACGCACATATAACAGTCGATGCAATCGCCTAAGCCGAGCGCTTTGGGATCTTCTTCTTTTTTGCGGGAACCGCGTGTATCGCCGCGCGCGCTATCGTAAGCAATGACCATTGTATCGCGATCAAACATCACACTTTGAAAGCGCGCGTAGGGGCACATATGCAAGCAGACTTTTTCACGCACCCAACCGGCGTTGAGGTAAGTGAGCGCTGCTACGATAAACACCCAAATCGCGCTGGTAGAAAACCATTCGAATTGCAGCAAATTCATGGTTAATTCGCGCACCGGAATAAAGTAACCGACAAACGCGATGCCGGTGGCCACACTCATTGCAATCCACAAACTGTGTTTGGTACTGCGCCTGGCGATTTTGGAAAATGACGCGGGCGCGCTGTGAAGTTTAATGCGCTGGTTGCGATCGCCTTCGGTGATATTTTCGATCCACATAAACGCCCAAGTCCATACACTTTGCGGACAGGTGTAACCACACCAGACGCGTCCGGCAATCATTGTCACGGCAAATAATAAAAATGCGCCGATGATCATCACCAGCGAGAGCAGCATAAAATCCTGCGGCCAAAATGTAGTGCCAAATACATGGAACTGGCGTGTGTCCAAATCCCACAAGATTGCCTGATGGCCGTTCCAGTTGATCCAGGAAGTCCCAAAAAACAACAGCGCGAGAAACCCGGCGCCGACGAGCCGCAAGTTGCGGAAGCTCCCGCTGAAACTGCGCGTAAAAATCTGGCCGCCAATCCTGGTTGCCCTGGGTGTGGGCAGGTTTTTGGCGGGGATTAACAGGGGGCTGCCGGTGTTGCTCATGGTTGCGTCTCATCCACAGTGATACTGCCCACTATGGATGCTGATCTGTACTAAAAACAGATTCAGATAATCGATAAAAAACCGGCGCAGATGCTTAAAGGAAAGGATATGTAGGCGTTACAAAACCCGCGCATGCGCACTATGGCGAATGTGCAGCACATCAACTTGATTGTCATTGATCCAGTAGAGCACACGGTAATAGCCCACAACTAAATGGCGAATGCCGATTTGGAAGTCTGCATCCTCGGGTGCGATGGGGCAGCGCTCTGCCATCACATTCAATTTTTCGATGGCTTCGACCAGACTGACATACCAATGCACTGCGTTCTCCGGGGAAGCTTCCGCTATTTGCAAATAGCGCTGTTCGAGATCCTGTTCCGCCGTGGGTTTGATGTTAACGCGGTATTCCTTCAACGTTTAATCCCATATTTGGCTTCAAATTCTTTGGTGAAGTCTTTTATGTCGCGGCTTTCTTCGGTGAGCGCCTGCCGGATATTGAGGATGCTATCGGCATACTCGGCCAAGGCAGCCATCTTTTCGTAGCTCTCTGCATCCTGGATCACTACCGCGGCTTTGCCATTGACTGTCAGTATTTCGGGGCGCTTGCTCTCATGCAGGCGCTTGATATGTTCCGCCGGTTTGCGGCTGAAATCGGTCACCGTATAAATATCGGAGCTGTGAAACATGGTGATTTTTCCTCGTCACAGAGAATAAACAGATTATTCTCTGTTTTAGTCTATTTCGTCCGCCCAAGCAAGTTAAAAAACTGGCTGAGACTGTTTGCTTACCGCAGCCGGCAACCCAAACACCGCATCAAACGCCCAGTTAAAAACAAAGGTGTAAAACAGGAAAAACACCAGTAAGCCCAAGTCCAATAGCAAGGCTTCGATAAAACTGACCTCCAGCCACCAGGCGAGTACCGGCACCAGAAAGATCACCAGCCCACCTTCAAAACCTACGGCGTGCAATACGCGGATACCCAAGCTGCGACCGGTGTGTTGGCGGTGTTTTTCCCAGAGTTCAAAGCCGTAGTTAAACGCCAGGTTCCATAGGATCGCGATTGCCGAGGCGACGACGGCAATGCCGAGCGAGTTGGCGGTGTCGGCGTTACTGATCAGTTTTAATAAGATCGCCGACAACACAATCGCCACCAGTTCGTATAAGCCGACATAGACAATACGACGTTTTACACCTTGCATATCCACCTCCGCTAAATCTGCTAGCGGCAGTTTCTATGCTTTGTGATGATAGAAAAAGTTAGCTAATATCAGATTTATTGATAGATAGAGGTGCAAGCGCCATGAATGGGGTATTTAATTCCGAGACGATCAGCGTGTTTTTGGCGGTGTTGGACAGCGGGTCTTTCTCGGCTGCCGCGCGCCAATTGGGGCGTGTGCCTTCGGCAGTGAGTATGGCGATTGCCAATTTGGAAGCGGAGCTGGCGCTGGAATTGTTTGACCGCAGTGGGCGCGAGCCCAAACCGACTGCCCATGCGCGGGCGCTGGAACCGCAAGCGCGGCTGCTGATCAGCCAGTTACAGCAACTCAATACCCAGGCGCTGGAATTGAGCCAGGGTTTGGAGACACGCTTGACGTTAGTGATAGCGCCGGAATTGCAGGCCACACCCTGGGTGGAGCCGGTGCGGATTCTGGCGCAGGAGTATCCGCTGCTGGAGATCCAGATTATCACCGCTCCACAGACCGACGCCTTGCAACTGTTGCACAGCGGCGCCGCGCAACTCGCGCTGGTATTTGAACGCCCTGCCGCCGATGGCCGCGAGAACTTTCAGGAAGTGGGGCGCGAGGCGCTGGTCGCCGTTATCGCCCGCACTCATCCTTTGTTAAGCGGCATCTCATCCACAGGCACCCTCAACGACAGCCAATTGCGCCCGGTGCGGCAGGTGATGGTAGGCAGCCGCAGCCCGGCCGACCACGCATCCACTACCGATAAATTTTGTATTGCCTCTGAACATTACTGGCGGGTGGATCAGCCCGAGGTTGCGCTGCAGTTGGTGCTCGCCGAACTGGGCTGGGCTTGGCTGCCGCGCGCCTGCGTGCAGCCTTACATCAATGGCCGGATGCTGGTGGAATTACCGATAGAAAACTTCACCAATGGCGAGGAATTGTGGATCGACCTGGTCTGGTCGCGCGAGCGGCCGCTGGGATTGGGCGCCCAGCGGGTGGTGGCGCTGATGGCGGAGCAGTATCGTCAATCTCGCTAATCACATGGCGCCAAAAGTGTCGAAAAAATCACACTCCTGACATTCTCTGCTGCATTCATTGGCAGAACTGAGACTTTTGCACATATGTCCTTTTTATAGGCATGATCAGATAAATATGCCAATTTCCTCTGTTGTATTGACCTCCCTCAAATGGTTCCTCACCGGGTTTTTCTACCCCTTGGGTGCGTTGTTGGTGAAGGTTTTTAGGGATTAATAATAAGAGCGTCACTAGAACTTTTTCGGCTTGGTCTCGCGGTACCGCAACCCCTCCTATTCGAATTCACAAGACGAGAAGTGTCATTATGAACACCACTACTAAAACACGTCTGTCGCCTATGCGCGCAGGGTTCAGCATTAAATGCATGACGGCCGCAGTTGCCCTGCTGACGGGCAGCGCCGCGTTTGCCGCAGCCACTGGCGGTTTTTCTACCACCGATGGCGGCAATGTATCCGGCGCCAAGTCTTTTACGGCCGCGACCTATCAGGAAATCAACACCATTATCGCCAACGCCAAGGTGGATGCTAACGGCAGCAAAGTCACTGGCGGCGCCTACCCGTTGATCATCACCTACACCGGCAACGAAGATTCGCTGATCAACCAAATGATCAAAGACCACACAGTCGATGCATCCGGCAACTGCCCCAAGCCACGTTGGAGCGAAGCTTACCGCTATGTGGAAATTAAAGAGTTCACCAAAGGTATTACTATCATCGGTGCTAACGGCTCATCTGCTAACTTCGGTGTGGTGGTGAACAAGTCGAGCAACGTGATTGTGCGCAATATGAAAATTGGCGCGCTCGCCGGTGCCAGCAATGATGCCGATATGATCCGCATCGACAGCGGCAGTAACGTATGGGTTGACCACAACGAACTGTTTGCCGTAAACAACGAATGTAAAGGCTCACCCGATGGCGACCTGACCTTTGAAAGCGCGATCGATATCAAGAAGGATTCGCACAACGTAACCGTGTCTTACAACGTCATCCGCGATAGCAAAAAAGTCGGGCTGGATGGCTCAAGCAGCAGCGATATCGCCGGTGGCCGCGAGATCACCTTCCACCACAATATCTACCGCAACGTCAGCGCCCGTCTGCCATTGCAACGCGGTGGCTGGACGCATATGTATAACAACTTGTATGACGGCATTACCGATTCCGGTATCAACGTGCGTCAGGCAGGTTATGCGTTGATTGAAAGCAACTGGTTCCAGAATGCGAAAAACCCGGTAACTTGCCGCTACGACAGCAGCAACTGCGGCTTCTGGGATCTGCGTAATAACAACGTTAAATCGCCAGCCGATTTTGCGACTTACAACATCACCTGGAGCAGCGGCGGCACCATCGACGCGACCAACTGGACTACCACTGCACCTTTCCCGATTCGCATTCCTTACAGCTATTCTCCAGTCTCTCCGCAGTGTGTGAAAGACAAGTTGGCGCAAGTGGCCGGTGTTGGTAAAAACAACGCGCAGCTGACCTCAGCAATTTGCGGCGGTGCATCCAGTGCAGCGTCATCGGTGCCCGCATCAAGTTCAGCGCCTTCATCGGTTCCCAAATCAAGCTCGGTACCTTCAGTGGCTTCATCGAGCAGATCCTCAAGCTCAGTGGCCGTGGTGTCGTCCAGCAGATCGCCAAGTTCGGTTGCCGCTACCGGTTCAATCTCGTTAGGCGCGACCGCCACTGGCAACAGCATTGTGCTGAGCTGGACTTCAAATAACCTGACCCTGGGTGCGCAAGAAGTCTATCGCGATACCGATGCAGAGCCCGCTGGCCGTGTGCGCATTGCGTCATTGTCATCCTCTGCGCGCATGTACACGGACGCAACCGCAGCGTCTGGCCAGACCTATTACTACTGGATCAAAAATACCACCTCCGGTGTCGTCACCAACTCCAATGCCGCGTCTGCAAAAATTGGCGGGACCAGCAGTGCTGCATCAAGCTCAGTAGCGTCCAGCCGTTCCAGCTCATCCACGGGTGCGCCAGTTCTGGGCGGCACTGGCGATTATCCAAGCGGCTTCTCCAAGTGCGCTGATCTGGGTGAAACCTGTGCTGTTACCTCAGGCGATGGCTGGGTGGCATTTGGTCGCAAAGGCAAGTGGGTAACCAAGAAAGTCACCGTCGGTGGTTCGATCGCTTGTACGGTTGCGGCCTTCGGTTCCGATCCGCAGGGCAACCCGAACAAATGCTCTTACAAGCGCTAATTACTCAATAGAATAAATGTAACAAAAGAAGCCCGGCCGACAGCCGGGTTTTTTATTGGAGGCAACAAATCGCTAAGTGCGCTATCGATTTAACGTTAATTCAAAATGGACAATCACTGCGGCCGACAATTTTCTCCCCCGTCAGGGGGTGATCAAATTCAATCGTTGTTGCGTGCAACATCAAGCGCGGCGCCATCTGAAAAATGTCATTAGTTGCGTATAAATCACACCCCAAAATCGAGTGGCCGAATTCGCGGCTGTGAATGCGTAATTGATGCGTGCGCCCCGATACCGGTGTAAACAATACGCGCGTGGTGGCTGGTGAACGGGTGCGTTCGATTACGGTGTAATGCGTGAGCGCATTTTTACCCGAAGCAAAACAAATTTTTTGCAGCGGAAAATTCGGTGGGTCTTTGGCGATAGGTAATTCAATGGTGCCGCTGTCTTGTTCGACATGGCCATGCAAAAGCGCGGTATAGGTTTTGGCGATTGTCCCTGCTTGAAATTGTTTGCCAATTTGCGCGTTCACACTTTTATTCAGTGCAACAACCATAATTCCCGAGGTGCCAAAATCAAGCCGATGCACAAGCGTAGCCGTCGGAAAATTTTGCACTAAGCGAAAATGCACTGAATCTTTATTGAGCGGATTTTTTCCCGACAAACTCAATAAACCACTGGGTTTATTGATTAACAATAAATGCTCGTCCTGAAATAAAATATCTATTTGAGCAAAACAGGGCGGCGCGATAAACGTATCGGGTTTGGGGGTGATCATCTTGCAGTGCGCCGCACATAGCTTAAGCCACCGGTAATGCCCAACCACAAAAGCGTTATGCCACCGCACAATATCAATACGCGATAAATGGAATTCATGCCGTAGCCTGAATGCAGCGGATAATTTTGGTTGATCAGGTCTTGTTGCCAATCGACATTATCCGAGCGGGCGCTCACCGTTATGTTGCCGCTTACCAATTCAATTTTTACCGAAGTGCGCCCGTTGGGGTGCCATTCATTGGGCAGACGATAGCGAAAATTTGCTATGGGATTGTTGCTGGAAGCCAGACGAATATAGGTCGGCCAGCCATCGGGAATATATTGCTGCGCGTGTAAAAATAACTGTGCGGGTGTTGCCGTATCCGCTGCACTTAGCGCCGGCGGAAATTGTGTCGCGGGCGGCGTAGCTAAAATCGGCCCCATCAATTTTTGCCACAACATAATGCTGCCGGTTAATAAAATGATGAGCAGCACAGGCACAGCCAAAGTACCTGCATGGCGATGGTAGTGCATCAGATAGGATACATTTATCTTGCGCGGAAAAACCCAGCGCCAGCGAAAACTGCGTTTGGTCGGCCACCATAGAATCACACCGGTGATGGATAAGAATAATCCCAGTACGCCGCTGGTCAATAAAATGGCTTCACCAATTACGCCGGCAAATAATTCGGTATGCAAATGCCTAAAAAACGCCAGGGCTTTCAGCAGCCAGAGATTATTGTCGTAAACAGTGAGTGAATCAATTGCCAACAACTTCACCGAGCGATCAGCATCGCGTGTCAGCGTCCAATAGGGTTCTTCAGTATTCGGCGCCTTAATCAAATAACCGCTGGTATCATTTTTTATCAACTGTGCAATCTGCTCCAGTTGCGGAGCCATTTGTTGCGCGCTGTAGTTCGCCGGCAAGCTTGCGTTGGGGGTAATGATCAGTTTGATCAGCGCTTGTTTATAAACCAACAGGGTTCCGCTGCATGCGGCGAGCAGTAAAAAAATCAGCGCGATTAAACCGCACCACCTGTGCCAGCTCAGCAACAGGTTAGCGCGGGTTGGATGATGGCGCCGTTTAGCGGTAGGCATGAATTGATTACTTATAAATTAATTGCGCGTCGATTAAAACGTGCGATTGTAACCCAGATTGAAACTGCGGCCGACACCAGTGAAGTTGCGGATATCGTTCGGGCTGCTTTGTGAATAGTAAGTGAAATAATATTCATCCGTCAGGTTTTGCACTGCCACACTGATGGTGCCATCAAAGGCAGCAATAGTCGCACTTAAATCATAGGTGGTATAACCATCAAAACTATTGGTAATGGTGCCGCTGCTGTTTTTCACATCGCGATCAAATAAATAATTGGCTTGCAAGCGGGTGTCAATCCTGTTGGACCAGGTGCGATCCCAACTCAGGTTAACGCGGTCGGGCGAAATATTGGTACCACCCAGATCGGAATCGACGCGGCCATCTTTATTGGAATCGTAACGGCCGGTTGCTTCTGCGTAACGCAGGCCCAATAAATCTACATCGGTGGCTGCCCATGATGCGCTGAATTCAATTCCGTCAATTTCCGTTTTTTCACGTTGCACGGTGTAGATTCCATCGGCATCGCGCTCCAGCCGCTCACCAAAATTGGAATCCGATGTGTAGTAACTTAATTGTGCCGTCACATCACCGGTTTTAAATTCCGCACCAAACTCAGTGCTCTCGGTGAGGATGGGTTTTAAATCAAGGAAACTTTCTACACTCTGGTTAGGTTGGTTAATGCCGCGCAATACCCGGCCCACATCCGGCATGGAAAAGGCTTCAGCATAGTTGGCAAAAACACGCCATGCGCTGGTGATTTGATAAGTGCCGCCGTAGTTATAAAGTGTTTCAGAAAATTCCGGTGAACCGCCTTTTACAAAACGGCTGCCATAGGAGCGCAACGTGGTGAAGTCATTTACGGTCAGTGTGGATTTTTCGTAGCGCACACCGCTAGTGAGTGTGAGTTTATCAATGCCGGTAAATTCGGCTTGCAAATAAGGCGCTGTATTTTCGTATTCGCTCGGCGGAACCCAGGCGCGGCCGGTCTGGATTAATTCCTGCCAGGTTTCGTCTCTCAACAGGTCTACTCCATAGACAATATTCAACGGCAAATTAATCAGCTGATCTTTTACCAGCGTAATTTTTGCGCCCACTTTTTCTGAATTATTTTGCGATTGGTCAATCAGGTTGGGGCCGTAGGCCGGATCTTGAAATGTTGCCAGGGGCACAGCTTCGGCGCCGTAGGTAGCTGCAAAATCCTGGCTGAAACCCTGCACGCGCAACTTCTGCCCAAGGAAATCGTCATTGGTGTAATTCAGGCTAATCGCTGTGACTTTGTTGCTCGCACCCTCGCCGGTAATATCCCCTTTCACTGCACTGCTGGGAATACCTTCTGATTCGTCGCCCGGAACCGAAATCCAGTTGTTTTTGTTTTCAATTTCGTAGCGGTTCACCATTAATTCGATGCGCTGGTCATCCCAGTCATAACCGGTTTTCACAAACCCGTTTACCGATTGCGAATCCATGGTATCGCCCTGGGTATTGTCGGCGCCGATGATCTGGCCTTTGCCATCGTAAGCAACGCCCATATCGCGCAGGCTAATACTGGCGATCACATCGGCAGCACCAAAACGGTTGGAGAGGCTGTAAGTCATACCGTAATCGGCGCTCTCGCCCACATCTTCGGTTTGGAAACCGGTATTAAAACGCACACTCTGTTCCAGTTTGGTGGCCGGTTTTTTGGTGATCAGGTTAATCACCCCGCCCGATGCGCCCAAACCGTGGATCGCATTGGCGCCATGTAGCACTTCCACGCGCTCAATGACCGCCGGGTCAATCGTATTACCTTCGCGCCCGCCATCGCGAAGCGGGTTGGATTGCGGCACACCGTCAATCATGTACAGCGGCTTGCGGCCGCGCAGGGTTTCACCCGCGTTGGTCATCTTCTGGCGGCTGGGCGAAAAACCGGGAATCAGGTTGCCCAGTACAGTGGAAAGATCGTCCTGAATCGACAGCTGCTGCCCCAGTTCGGCGGCGTTAATGACAGTGACCGTGTTGGGGATAGTGCTCAGCGGCCGCTCGGTACGGCTGGCGCTGACGATCACTTCTTCAACGGCATTTTCAGCAAAACCAAGGCTTGGCAAAAGCGCCGCACAGGTCAATAACAATGGGGCAGGACGTGTAAGACGATACATGGGAAATTCCTATAACAGACAGCACCAGAGGTGCAGGAAGTGTTGTTAGGAATTCTAGCAATAATGAGAATTACTATCAATGGCGGATATTTCAACGTGTCAGCAGTGGAGCTTGCCGCTCAGATTGCTTGTGTTATGTTGCCGGCTCAAAAAACATCAGGCTTCACGTTATGCCAAATAACTACACAATTATCCCTTCCCCCGTTGGCCAATGAACCCTGGTGGCCAGTGAACAAGGCCTTGCGGCGGT
>Ga0307408_100000196_pt1 | contig 65663 bp, 52 predicted proteins | sample 322Cmetagenome_FD_202116 | JGI IMG/M metagenome (GOLD analysis project Ga0307408, IMG submission 202116) | Maize rhizosphere microbial communities from greenhouse at UC Davis, California, United States - 322HYB-C-3 | ecosystem: Host-associated > Plants > Roots > Rhizosphere > Soil | place... | reverse complement strand
GGCCAGTCCGTACAGCAGGTAGGTGACGCAACCGGAAGCCAGTCCGACCAGGGTCAGGCGTACTTCGCCGAACACGCGCATGAACACGCCCAGCAAGCCGGCCTGCACCACGGCCGCCGCCATGCCGACGCAAAACAGCGCGAGGCCGTTTTGTCCGGTGCTCCAGTTGAAGCGGAAGCTGGTATACAGCACCCAGGTCGATTGCAGCATCATTTGCGCACAGGTCATCAGCGCAAAGGCGACCACCAGGCCACGGATATCGTCGCGCGCGGCCAGCTTGACGACGGCGGCCAGCGGATTGACGCGCGCCAGCTTGAACGGTGCGCGCTGCGCTTCCGGCAGCGATTCGGGTACGCAGAAATAACCGTACAGGAAATTGGCGGCCGACAGCGCCGCGGCCGCATAGAACGGCAATTGCAGGTTGACGTCGCCCAGCAGGCCACCCAGCATCGGGCCGGCAATGAAGCCCAGGCCGAACGCGGCGCCGATCTTGCCAAAACTCTTGGCGCGGTTTTCATGGGTTGAAATGTCCGATGCATAGGCCGACGCCACCGACATGCTGGCCGACGACATGCCGCCGATCACGCGGCCGATGAACAGGAAGGCCAGGCTGGGCGCCAGCGCCGTCGACAGGAAGTTGATGCACATGCCGGCCATCGAATACAGCAGCACCGGGCGGCGCCCCACGCGGTCGCTGATCGCGCCCAGCATCGGCATGAAGATGAATTGCATCAGCCCGAACACGGCGCCCATCACGCCATACCACAGCGCCTGCGCTTCCTTGTCGTGCACATATTCGCCGACCAGGATCGGCAGCACGGGCACCACCAGGCCGATGCCCAGCATGTCGATGAACACGCACACCAGGACGAAATTCAAGTTGCCTTTGGAAGGCGCCGGCTCATGTTCCACAGGTACTGGCGTCATGCGGCGGGTACCTCAGGGCGTGGCTGGGCTCGCTGCCCACTCGGCAATGAAACTGTCGCGGAACGCGGCCAGTTCGGCCAGCCGCGCCTGGCCCATGCGGCGGCCGGCCTCGGTCTGCATTTTCGCCGGCAGGGTCGCCAGCTTGACTTCGATATGGTCGAGCGAATACATCTTGTCGTCGAGTTCGCGGTGCAGCGCCATCGGGTCGTCGGCATGCGCCAGCGCGCATCCCATGCGGCCCGCCGTATAAAACATGCGGGCCAGGCCGACCGCGCCCAGCGCGTCGAGCCGGTCGGCGTCCTGCACGATTTTCGCTTCGATGGTTTCCGGGGTCAGGCCGGCGGAAAAACTGTGGCATTCAATCGCGTGCGCGACAGAGGCCAGGCGGTTGGACGGGAAGCCCAGCGCCGCCAGCTGGCGGCTGGCCAGCAGCGCGGCCTGGCGCGAGGCCAGGTGGCGTTCCGGGTGGTTTTTCGGCAAATTGACCAGGTCGTGCAGGTAGCAGGCGGCCAGCACAACCAGCGCATCCGCTTCCGGATAATCGTCCATCAGCTGGGTGGCGTTGCGCCACACGCGATGCAGGTGATTGGTGTCATGCGCGCCATCGTCACCAAAGGCGCTGGCCGCCAGCGCCACCAGGCGCGGGTGCCAACTGCTCAACAACGTATTCATTGGTCTCCAGTCATTCTGGCCACCCTGGTGTGTGCTCAAGGCGGTGTTTGCCCAATTGTGGCATGGATTGCCGGTTGTGCCATAGGTGTTTTTGTTGATGCGGAAAATGTTGGCGTACGGTAATATCATGGTTTCTTAGTTTACTAATGTACTTTCTTCTTGCAAGGAACCATGATGTCCACCGATGCGATTGCCATGACCAGTTCCGCCGATGCCGCCGAATACCTTGCTTTTACCCTGGGTAAAGAGGAATACGGCATCGATATCCAAAAAGTCAGTGAAATCCGCAGTTATGAAACGCCGACCCGGATTGCCAGCGCGCCAGAGTTCGTCAAGGGCGTCATCAACCTGCGCGGCCTGATCGTCCCCATTATCGATATGCGCATCAAGTTCGGCCTGGGCCAGCCGGAGTACAACGCGTTCACCGTGGTGATCATCCTGCATGTCGGCGGCCGCATGGTGGGCATGGTGGTCGACAGCGTGTCCGACGTGGCGATGCTGGCGCCGGACCAGATCAAGCCGGCGCCGGACATCGCCTCGGCCGTGGCCACCGAGTACATCACGGGCCTGGGCACGATCGACGAACGCATGCTGATCCTGGTCGATATCGAAGGCCTGATGGGGTCGCCGGACATGGGCCTGGCCGAACCGCTGCGCAAGGCCGCGTAACTGGGGGCCGGCATGGGCGGCGGTGCCGCGCTAACAGGTCGGTGCAATCGCCTGCCGGGACAAGCGGTCGGCGTCGCCATTGCGGTGGCGCGGCACCCAGCGCAGCGTCACGCCGCCGACCTGCGCCATCAAGGCGCGGACCTGGGTCCGGTACGCATCCATGCCTTTGGCGGCCGGCCCGGCCGCGCCCACGTCGCCAATGATGACCTGGCTGTCGCCACTGATCGCCAGCGGCGTGGCGCGGGCGGCCAGCGCCGCTTCCAGCAGGGCGATCAGCGCCAGGTATTCCGCGTCGCTGCTGTTGCCATGGCCGGCGCGGCGGCTGATTTCCACCCGTTCCCCTTGCGGCCCGCACAGCAGCGCGCCGACGCCGATCACGCCGGGATTCGGGGTGGCGGAACCATCGAACCAGGCGCGCCATCCGGCGTCGGCGGCCGATGCGTGCCGCGCCTGGCGGGCCAGTTGTCCGGCATGCCGCAGGGCGGCCTTGGCGGCGCGGCGTTGCTGGTCCACGCTGTGCTGCCGGGCGCGCTCGGCCAGCAGGGCGGCGGTGTCGGCAAAGCCGCCGCGCGCGGCGGCCTGCGCCAGCACGGCTTGCAGTGCCTGCGCTGGCGTGATGCCTTGCGCGCGGGCCAGGCGGCGCGCGGCCACACGTTCATTGTGAAAGGCGGCCACGCCGTCGTCATTGGCAGTCATGGGGGAACCCGGCGAAAAAAACCGCCATCGTAGCAGATGGCGGCAAGGGCAAAGCGGGGATCAGTGGCGGCGCGGATTGTCCGGGCGGTCGTCGTGGCGGTTTGGCACACCGTCGCCATCGCGGTCGCGGTCGTGGCGGTTCGGCACGCCGTCATTGTCGCGGTCCCGGTCATACCGGTCGGGGATCCCGTCGTGGTCACGGTCGCGGTGACGGTCACGGTCACGGTCATAACGGTCGGGCACCCCGTCATGGTCGCGGTCGCGGCCCCGGCGTTCATACCGGTCCGGCACGCCGTCCCGGTCGCGGTCTTCATAGCGGGCGTGGCGTTCATAACGTTCCCAGCGGCCGTCTTCACGCACCCAGCGGCCATCGCGTTCCCGCCAGCGCGGCGCGGTGTACACGAAGCCCGGGCGTTCGGCCAGCCAATGGCCCGGCACCCATTCGTGGCGGTTGCCGCGCCATTCCCAGTAGCCACCGCTCCAGACATAGCCGCGGCGCGGCGCGGGGATCACTTCATGGCGGGGTGGTGGCGGCGCCACGGTCGCATAATCCATGCGGATGTTGCCGCTGTTGAGTGAAATCCAGGTACCCGGCTCCAGGCGCCAGCCGCCCGGTTCGCGCACCCAGGCGCCGGGACGATACTGGTAACCATGACGTTCCGGTTCCCAGTGGCCGGATGCCCAGACGTGGCGGTGGCCGTTCCAGTTCCAGTAGCCCGGCACCCATACGTATCCGCGGCGCGGCTGCGGGATGCTCTCGAAGCGGGGTGGTGGTGGCGCATTGCCGATGACGAGGCTGACGTCCACCTGGGCCAGTGCCGGGGCAGGCGCGAACGCTGCGGCGCTGATGGCCAGCAACGCGCATGCATAGAGGGTCGGCTTGATCATGGTTTTCTCCGGTGTCATTGTCGCTGTAAATTCAATATAGCAAGCGACTATCCCGCGGAGAAAGAGAGATGCAACTTATTACAAAAGACACGGTGGCGCCACAAACATGTGTGCGCTTGCGAACAGACGAGTAACGGGGGGAGAGCGGTTCGCCTGCTACGCGCGCCGGGACAGCGGTGCGTGCAGGCGAATGTTGTGGCGCATCATCGTTCAGATGCGGCTGGTGGCTTGGGACGCGGCCTTGCGTTCTTCGTGCAGCAATTGCAGCTTTTGCTCGGCGGTCAGGCGCTTGGCGCTGACCACGATCACTTGCGTATCTTGCGGCGCCGCGTAGGCCAGGTTGGCGGGCGCCGCGGCGCTGGCGGTGGCGGGCTGGGGTGCCTGTTCGTCGTCGATCACATAGTTGGCGGCGCATGCCAGGCCCAGGGTCACAACGAACAGGGCTTCAAAGTTTTTCAGGACGTTCATGATAGTTCCTTTCGCTTGTTGAGTTATTGCGTTGATTCGGTGTGCTGCCTTTCGATGGTTGTACTTTAGCCAGCGCGGGCGCAAGGAGCCACGGGATTGCGACGAGACGCACATTTGACGGAATGAGTTGCAGGTAACGCGGATAAAGCGTTTTTTTCCGTCCCCCCGCTAGGCGATGTGACATCATCACCGCGGGCGGGCGCATGCGACATCCATTTAAGCCACGGCTGGCACTGCCGGCGCTACGGGCACTACGCACAGTGCTGGCCGAGTGGGCCGTGCGGCAACGGCGCCGGCGCAACCGGCGCGCCGGGGCGGCATCCACGCCGTCGGCGCCACCGACCGCATCCGCCGCGGCTGCCGCATCGGATGCGCCGCCGGCCTGGCGGTGGCGGCTGCCCGCATGGCCCGCCATCCTGGCGATACTGGTGCCGGTGTGCGCGGGCGCCGCCGTCATTGCCAGCCATGCGCTGCGGCTTGCCGATGGCGGTGATGCGGATGGCGGCGATACGGGAATCGCGGCGTATCGCGACGGTTTGCCTGGCGCGATCATCGACGTGCCGGCGCAGGCCGGCGCCCATGTGGCGGCGGTGGCGGGTGGCACGGTGCTGGCCCTGAATGGCATGCATGGCCACGACCCGGTGCGGATCGACCTGTGCGGCCAACTGCGCGCGGACGGCCGCCTGCAACCGCTGCGCCTGGGCCGGCGCCTGGAGGAATTGACGGTGCGCGGCACACCCGGGCGCCATGCCTTGTTGGCGGCGGGGGAGATTCCTGCCGTGCAGGTCGGCGGCAGGGCAGACATGAATGGCGCGTTGCGGCTGAGCTGGCAGGGACGGCAAGCGTCCTGGGTGGCGAACGGCGGCGCGGAAGATGGCGGGATTGTGCGCGAGGGTGAGGACGCGGGCGAGGGGGCCCTGCGGCGGCATGGCTGGCTGGTATGGGCTGGCGGGGCGCTGCGTTTCGAGCGCCGGGCTGCCGTTTCGTGCCCCCAGGCGGGCGAACTGGTGGTGCAACTGTACCGGCCGGCGGAGGCGCTGGCCGGGCGCTGCTGCACGGTGCTGGCGTTTCCGAACCAGGGTGAGGTGGTGGCCGGGGTGTTGCCGCCGGGACGGCACGTGGTGCCGGCCGCCGTGGCCATGCCGCGCCAGGCGCGGGAAGACCAGGCGCTGTTCGATGCGTTGCTGGCGCACGGCCTGTTGCGGTTGCAACCGGATGGCGCAATCGGCGTCGCGCCCCGCGACGTGGCCGCATGGGCCGCCGCCGCGCCGCAAGACCGCGCCGCGCCGCTGGCAGGGTGGGGCGGTGCGGCGCGCGACCCCGAGGCCATGCGCGTCCTGAAACGGCTGTACCGGCAGGCGGACGGCGCGTACGTGCTGCGGCAAATCGATGTGTACAACAGCGAACGGCGTTTGCTGGCGTGGCGGGCGCCGCTTGCGGCTGCGGGCGACGCGGCGGCGGGGACGATGGATACTGCCGGCGGCTGGCAGGCACGGGCCGATGGCGCCCCGCTGGCCAGCACGGGCGCGATGCCGGGCGCCGCCGCGCGGCTGTTTGCACAATTGCCGCAAGGCTGGGCGCCCTGGCGGCGCGCCCCGGACTGGCCGCGGGGCGCGGCCCTGTCGCTGGTGCATCCGGGCGGGGGAGCGCCGTTGCGCCTGATGGTGGCGGGCCGCATCGATGGCGTGCGCGGCGCGCGCATCCAGGCGCGGGTTGACGCCTGTACCGGCAATGGCTGCGGCACGCCGGGGGATGTCTCGGACCTGTGGCTGGAACCGGATGGCGCCGGTCCGGTCACCGTCAACGTGCGGCCATTGCCGTCGGCAGTGGCGGCGGGCGACGCGCGTTATCGCCATGTCGATGTCGAGCGCGGCATGCCGGTCTGGCGCACGCTTGACGGCGCCGGCGTTCCCGGCAAGGCGGCATCGGGATCCGCCGATCCGCTGCGCCAGGTTGCCATGGCGACGCAATCGTTTTCGCCGCCGCCGACCCGGCCGGCACACCAGGTCCGTATCGCCGACCGCAACGGCGCGTTGCTGTGGTCCGATGGCGCCGCCGTGCGCGAGGCGCAGGCGGCAGGGCTGTCGGCCATGCTGGGCGTGGCGCCGGAACATGTGTCCGGCATCGCCGGCATGCTGGCTCGCGTGCCGGACGGCGGGCCGCGGTCGGCGCGGCTGACGCTGGATTTGCCGTTGCAGCGGCGGGCACAAGCCATCGTTGAGTGCATCGCGTTGCGGCGCGGCCGCTGGGATGGCGTTGCGTGCGGCGGGGGCGCCGCGCCGCCGGCGGGCCGGCAGGCCGGCCTGGTGCTGCTGGACGCCCACAGCGGCGCCATCCTGGCGGCGGCCGGCGCGGGCAATGCCCCGGCGGGCGCCTTCAACTGGGCCGAAGTGCGCGACTTCGACCGCGCCAATCCCGCGCGCAGCCCGCTGCGCATTCCCGCCTGGCAGCATGATGGCGGCACGCACCGCAGCCCGGGCTCGACCTTCAAGGTGGTCAGCGCGCTGGGCCTGGAGCTGGCCGCGCGCGGCGACAGCGGGCTCGATGCGCTGCTCGATGGCATGGCGCCGGCCGAGATCAACCGCATGGCCCGCGCGCGCGGTTATGACTTCGGCACCGCCGAGGCGGCGTATCCGGCCGGCGCGCGCGCCCGCATCACCAATTACCGCGAACAGGGACTGGAGCACCGCGCGCAGGACGGCAAGCTGGGCTTGCGGCAGGCGCTGGCCTACAGCCAGAACACATGGTTCGCCTGGGCGGCGGAATGGAGCGACCGCAGCCTGCTGGGATTGCCGGAAGGCGGCATGCCGGATGTGCAGCCGCTGGAGCCCGGTGCGCTCGATGCGGTGCGTCCGGTGGCGGGGGCCGCGCGCCGGCTGGGTTTCGGCGCCGCCATGCGCCTCGACGGCGGCTTGCTGCCGCCGGACTACCGCTGGTCCGCCTACGACGCGCTGCAAGCCACGCCATCCCGTATCGATCCGATCGAAACCCGGCACGAGGTGCGGCAGATGGCGATCGGCTTGCGCATGCAGGCGACGCCATTGCAAATGGCGCTGGTGTCGGGCGCCATCGGCGAAGGGGCGACGGTGGCGCCGCACGTGCTGCAGGCCTTGAATGGCCGCGCCGCCGTGCCCGCGCGGCCGCTGCCGCTGGCGGTACGGCTGGACCGCATCCGGTCCGGCATGAAAGGCGTGATCGACAGCGGCACGGCGGCCGGCGCGTTTGGCGGAGCGGCGCTGTCCTCCGTACGGCGTGGCCTGTATGGCAAGACCGGGACCGCCCCCACAGTGGAAGGCGCCGCCACCGTCTGGTTTACCGGCTGGCTGGAGCCCGGCGCCTTGCCGGGACAGGTGCGGCGCCTGGCGTTTGCAGTGTTTGTCAGCCACTCGGAAGCGTCGGGCGGCGAACACGCGGCGCCGGTGATGGCGGCGCTGCTGGCGGACGGCGTGGCGCGTGCGCGGATCGGCCACATCGGGGGAAAAGAAGGGGAAATTGCCGCATATCCATTGAAATGAGCTGCGGGCCGCCATGGCATCATCGTGCAAACTCCGCCGCAGTCCGTGCCTTTTGCCCGGTCCGGCCGGGCGCAAGGACAGGGAATGCGGTTGCCGGGAACACGATATCAGGAACATGGATGGGAACACGTGCGCAAGCTGCTGGGCCGCTGCTCGCTTGCCGTGTTTGCGCGCCAGGCGATGGACGCGCTGCTGGACCCCGCGCGCCGTTTGGTGGCGCTGGACGATTACCTCGATGCGATGGCGCTGCAATTGCGCGCGCCACGCCACCACGCGCAGGCCGCCATGCCCGGCAACAGTTATGGCGATACGGCGGGCGAGCTGGCGTGCGCGCTGCTGTTTGAGTTGCGGGCGCAGCCATCGTGCTGGGACGGCTTGTGTGCCGCCGTCAGCGCGGAGCACGCGCGCCATGGCGCCTTCTGGCAAGGCGAGGCGGGCCATGCGATGCTGCGCAAGAAAGCCAACGACATGTATGCGGTGTTGCGTGACAAGGCCGATGCGGATGCCTGCCAGGTCGCCACCGGCCGTCCCTGTACGCCGAACCGCATGTATACCTACCGCATGCTCGATACCGCGTATGGCGAAATCGCCCGCCTGTTCGCCAACTGGCGCCACTGCGCGGCGCAAGTTGCCGATATCCTCGGCGCCGAACCCGGGCTGGTCTCCGGCGGCATGCCTGCCGCCGCGCGCCAGATGCACACCATCGCCGATTGCCGTGCCGAGTGGATCATCCGCTGGAGCGCCACCCTTGAACGCCATACGGGCGCACCCGGCCCGCTGCACACCAGATCCAAGCGCTTTGCCAGCCTGAAAAACCAGCCGGAAGCGATTGCCGCCATGCTGCGGGAAATCGGTGAATACGAAGCGTTGTCCGCCAACATGGGGGCGCTGGGACAGGTGCGCGGCGACGAAGACGAGGCGGCGCTGTGGCTGGAAGACTACTGGCGCGTGGTGGCGGAATCCGAGGCGGCGCACGGCGTTGACCATGGCGCCGGCGATGGCGCCGATCACGGCGGGGAGGCGGCCGAGGCGCCGGTCCCCGATATGCTCGACGCCTTGCTGGCGCCGTCCGGCGGCGGATTGACGCACGATGGCGGGGATGACGGCGAGGACCGGGATGACGACGCCGAGCGGGAGTTTGCCGCCGCCGGCATGGCGTTCGACGACGGTGCCGGTGACGAAGTTTCCCTGTCCCCCGGCTTTGTTAACCAGGCGGAACAGGTCGCCGCGGGACAAGTGACGGCCATCCTGGCCGGCGTTTCGTTGCCGGTGCGGCTGGCGGTGTATCACGCGTTGCTTGGGGCGCGCGACGACAGTTATCCCGACGCGTGGCTGGACCCTGCGACGGGGGAATTGCCGTCATTGCGGCAACTAGCCGTGCTCGATGGCATTTCCATGCCGACCTTGCGCAAGCGCCGCAATGAAGCGATGGCGCTGCTGAGCCAAGCCGCCGCCCGTGGCGCCGATGGAAAGGGACAACGATGAAGGATGACAAAGTACTGGAACAGGCGTTGCTGGCGCGCGTGGCGCGCGACGACCGGCTGATGCTGGCCGATGCCGTGCTGCTGGCCGCGCTCGACGGCAGCCGCCCGCTGGCGCCGGCCGAACGGCGCGCGTTGCAGGCGTCGCCGCTGACCTTGCGCCGCTTCAGGCACCTGGCGTTGCAACGGCGCGCCGCGGCGCTGCAATGCCGGCCGCCGGCCGCCAACGATGCCTGGTGGGATGGCAGCGCGGGCATGCTGCGCGCGGCGGCCAGTGCCGCCGCGCTGGATGAACTGGTGACCGATGACGGCCACTGGACCTTGCATTTCGTGCCGGATGAGGACGCCGGCTGGCAGTTGATCGTGCAACTGGACGCGCAGGCGCCGTTTGCCGGGCGGCTGTTGCGCGAGCGTACGCTGCTGCGCGTGGTCGATGGCGGCGGGGCGATCCTGTTGCAGGGCCGGCTCGATGCGGACGGCGAGTGCGAGCGTCCCTGGCCGTTCGAGCTGGCGCCGATGGCGCATTTCCAGTTGTATGGCGCGACATTTGCCATCGAACCGTGCCAGTGACCAGGGCCATGTTCGGTTTCGGCAAACCTCGCCCGGCGGTACGGGAAGCGCCACTCGGTACGGCGCTGGTGGCGTTGCGCGTGTACGGCGATGTACACCTGCCGCCGGGATGCGTGGAACTGGTGTTCAGCGCGGCGGGCCAGGCGCGCCGCGCGCCGCACAGCCGCGCCGGCAAAGGGGAAATTGCGCTCGCCTATCATCCCGGTCCGTATGAAACCGTGTTTGCGCCCTTCGCCGGCGCGCCGGAAATCGGCTTGCGGCTGCGCTACCTGGCCGATGCCGCCGATCCGCGCGTGGCGCAGCAGCGTTTTGACCTGTTTTTGTTCAGCGAAGCCGGCGAGGCCCTGCCGGTGGATGCGTTGCACCAGGCCACCGCCGCCGCCGTGCGCGATGCGCTGGCACAGGGCACGCTGGAACTGCCGGCCTGCACCACCCTGGACGAATGGCACGGATTCCGCGCCGGGCTCAATGAATTGCTGTATACGCGCTTTGGATTGACGGTCGATGATTGCGTGCCGGTCGACCTGGGGGACGTGTGTGATTACGCGGAACAGCTGCGCGCGCGCGCGGCGCAGGCGGCCGATCCGGCGGCCGCAGGCAAGGTGGGCGCGCACGGGGAGCCGGCTGCCGCTGCTGCTGCTGCTGCTGCTGCTGCTGCCACCACCACCACGGCGCCGCCCGGAGCCATGGACGCCGTTGCCGCCGCGCCGCATCCCGTGCCCCGGGAAGCCGATGCCAGCACGGCGTTGGCCTCGCCATGCGACGCCGCTGCCACGGACGCCCGCGCGCTGCGCCGCCTGTTCCTGGAATTGCCGGCCTGGTCGGCCGGCGTGCGCTTGCTGGCGCTGCCGTCCGGGATGGCCGCCGCGCGGCGCGACCTGCTGCAGCGGTGCGCACTGGCCGCGCTGGATGTCAACACCATGCCGGCGCTGGCCTGGTCCGCGCCCAACCGTCCGCTGGCGGCCGCCTCCCAGGCGCGGCGCGCCGCCCACAGTGCGGCGGCGGTGCAGGCGCTGGAGCAGGCCTGGGCCTTGCTGGCGCGCTGGCGCCTGGCCACGCAAGGCGCCGCCACGGCCGCCACGGCGGGCGGGGCGATGCAAACGGCATTGTCCGCACAGGGTGGCGCAACGGCCACCACGGCATGTGCCGCCGTGCAAGCGGCACTGCTGGACGAGGCGGACCGCCTGATGGCAAATTTGACTTTCCACCTGGCGGCACGCCGCGCCGTCGAGGAGGAACCGGCGCCGACGGCATCGCGCAAGGAGCCTCACCTGTGACAAACGCGACACCATTGCGGCGCCCCGCCAGCATCGAATGCCGCACCGTGCTGGCCGATGGCCGCCTTGCCGTTATCACCGCCAGCCGCCGGGCCCGCGCCAACCGTGCCGATGTCAAATGCGCGGTACCGGGTTCGCCCGCGCTGGCAACGCGCATGCAGCAAGTGGTGCGGCTGGCGCGCCACACGGAAGCGCGCTTCGACAGCCGCGAACAGGTGGTGCTCAGCCTCGATCGCGCGCCGCCGGACCACGACCGTGGCTGGGAACTGGCGGCGGTGCTGGCCGACCGCATGGTGCGTGGCGTGTGGCAACCGGGGCCGGCTCCGGTCGCCGCGCACGGCTGGTCCGATGCATGGCACCAGGGCACGGCCGTCACCGGCAGCGGCAGTGCCGCCGCCGCGCTGGCCCGGGCGTTGCCCGGGACGCTGGTGATTTGCGGCATGGCTGCGGGGGGCGCTCCGGCTGGCACGGACGTGCTGGCCTTGCGGCACCTTGGCGCGCTGACCGGCCACAGCGACCCATCGGCCGCGATCTCCACCGCCCGCGCCTGGTTTCCCCTGCACAGCGGCGGCGTCCATGACAGCCTGGCCTGGGTGGAAGTCAGCGTGGCGCCGTTGCCGTTGGCGGCACAGGGATGGGATGAGGAGGAAACGATTGCGGTGCCGGAACTCAATGCCACTGGTCAACTCGCGATCCGGCAGGCGCTGGCCGCCGCGCGTCACTTTGATGGCCGCGCGCTGGGCCGCTGGCGCACCGTGGTGCGTTTCAGCGAAACGCGTTTCCAGGGCAGTTCCTATGAACTGGCGCTGGTGATGGCGGACCGCCTGGCGCGCGGACGTGAATTCGTGCCGCGCGGCAGGTTGATTGCGACCGGCTGTTCCGGCGCCTGGCATGCGGGGCGGGTCGATGCCGTGCAGGAACTGGGCGCCAAACTTGCGTTGATCGCCCTGCAGGCGGCGCCGGGCGACCGCATATTGCTGCCTGAAGGTAACATTTCCGGCGAAATTGCCGATACAGTAATCGCCGACGTGAATAATGCGATACGGGCGCGGGGCGCCACCATGGCCCGCATCGCACGGATCGGCATGATTTGAGGCCGCGTGCGCCTGCTAAAATCAAGGCGGGGCGCGGCGCGAGATTAAGTTGCAACAGGGAGACAACATGTTCCGGATGTTTGGATTTGGCGGCGCCAGGTGCCCGCGCTGCGATCACAAGACCACCAATGGACCGGAGTCCGGTTCAGGGCGGGACGCGGCCTATTGCGCCCATTGCGGCTTGAGCCTGGGGGCGCCGCGCAGCGAACCGGTGTTGCGCGACAACCGCTGGATCCCCGCCGACGATGAGTTGGCGGTGTATTTTGGCATCAGCGCGCTGTCCGGGCTGTTCAACAAGATCCTGCGGGTGCCGGCCGCCACCCGCGCGTACATCCTGCAGGGCGGTCAGGCCACCGAAGTGCCGCAGGGTGAATACGAACTGGAAAGTTTCTTCACGCGCTTGAACAACCTGTTGCGCGACCAGCATGCGGAAATCCTCATTACCCGCGGCGCGCCGCTGCCGGTGGATTTCACGTTCAGCGATTTGCATACGGCGGAATACCTGAAAGTCGCCGCGCGCTTCACGGTCGCGCTCCGGGTGGAACACGTGCCGGCCTTCGCCCAGCATTTCATGACCACGCCGGGCGCCGTCACCACCTTGCAACTGCACGATCTGCTGGCGCCGTCGGTGCGCCAGGTGGCGGCCGAGTTCATCGGCGGGCGCTCCATGCGCGACATGGGCAAGGACCCGGCCTTGCGCGCGCAGCTCGATGAACGGCTGCAATCGGCGCTGCGCCTGCGGCTGGCCGATTTCGGCCTGGCCGCCGTGGAAGTGCGGACCCTGGCGCTGCGCCACGATAAATTCGATGCGAACCGGGAGCGCATCGGTTCACTGTGGCTGGTGGCGGACGAACGCCATGTCCAGCTCGAGCACGTCAAGCAGCTCGATGAACTGTATAACGAGGAAGAATGGCAGGCGCTGCTGCGCGAAGAACGGAAAATGCGCACCGATTACCGGCGCGCCGAATTGCGCCAGGACGCGGCGGTCGGCAAGGCGGAACTGGCGCTGCGGGAGGCCGAACGCATGCAGGGCCTGCGTGCGCGCGAGCTGGACCTGTATGCGCGCATCGCGGAATCGAACAACCGTGAAACCGCCATCGACAAGGGCGCGGGCGCGGAACTGGCCGCGCTCGAGCATGAACTGGCGCGCAAGAAAATGGGGCGGCTGGGGGAAGCGGCGGCGTGGGAACAGGTGCGCCAGCTGGCGCACATCAAGCTGCGCACCGAACTCGAAGTGGCGCAGCAAGCCGCGCAGGAGGAACGCCAGCTGGCCAAGCAGCGCTTCAGCCATCAGCTGCACATGCAGCAAATCCAGAACCAGGTGGCGCAGGCGCTGCTGGTGGAAGACGAGGCGCACCGCCGTGCGCTGTTGCTGCGCCTGCGGCAGGAAGAGCTGGCCGCCCGCGAGCGCGAAGCCGCGCTGGACACCGAGCACCACATCGCCCGCCAGCAGGGCCTGGAATTCGCCAACGCCGCGCACAAGCGCGAAGCGGAACGGGTGCGGGAGTGGGAAGACCAGCAACACCTGATGCATTTGCGCGAGCTGGCGCGCACGGAAGACGTCAAGGACGCCGCCGGCGACGTGCAGGTGGCCGAAGTGCGGCAGCGCCTCGAGCAGTTGCGGCGCGACGGCGCGGCGCAGGACGCCGTGGCCCAGCACGAAAAGCTGTTGCGCACCATCGAAGCGGACGGCGTGCATGGGCGCCAGAACCAGGCCCTGGCGCGCCAGGCCATGCTCGACCAGCTGGCCGTCGATGAACAGCGCCAGGCGCTGGCCCAGCGCGAACGCGAAGCGGAATGGCAGCGCGAACTGCGCCTGCGCGAGCACGAACGCGAAGCGCACTATGCGCGATGGAAGGGCGAACACGATACCTTGCTGGCGCAGCAGGCGCACAGCATGGAACTGGCGCGGCTGGAAGTGGCGCGGGTGGAAACCATCGGCCAGTTGTCCGACAGCGGCAAACTGGCCCTGGCGCCGGGACAGAACGCCGCCGTGCTGGGCCAGTGGATGAGGGAGCAGGTGCGTGCGGGCATGAGCCCGGACCAGTTGCGCGCCATGGCGGAAGTGGTGGGCGCCGAATACAGCGTCAAGCCGCTCGATGCGCTGCGCATGGCGCAGGACCAGGTCGCGGCCGAGCGCCTGCACCGCGATGCCCAGGAAGCCAAGGACCGCCAGCATCAGCTGCACTTGCTGCAACAGCAAAACGCCACCCATGCGCACGCGCCGATAGGCGCGCCGCATGGCCAGTTCGTACCGGCCCAGGTGGTGTCCGGCCAGTTCATCGCCACGCAGGTGGCGCTGACCACGGCGCAGGCCGGCTCGGTGGCGGGGGCGCCACGCACCTGCGCGCATGGCCACGTGACACCGGCCAGCCGCCCGGATGCGAAATTTTGCGCCGAATGCGGCGCGCCGCTGCCGCCGGTGGCATAGCCGATGCAGACAGCCAGGGAAAAAATCCGCGAACTACGTGCGTTGCACGAAGACGGCTTGCTGAGCCGGCAGGAATTCGACCGCCGCAGGAATGCCATCCTCGATGCGGAATATTCGCCGCTGGGCGCGGGTTCCGCGCATCCGGACGACGGCCAGCCGGCCGCGCATCCCGGCGCGTTCGGCGACCCGCTTGCCGCCGCCCGCGCCCCTGCGCGGATGGCGCCGCGCCAGGGGACGGAACTGGGGTTGATGGCGGGCCAGGAAATCGGCCCGCAAAACCCCCGCTACCGGCTGGAACGGCAAATCGGCGTCGGCGGCATGGGCCAGGTGTGGCAGGCGACCGACCTCGCCACCCATGCCGAACTGGGCCACAGCGACCAGGTGGCCCTGAAGATCCTGCCGCCGCAATTGACCAACAGTGCGTCGCTGGCCAAACTGCTGATCGAGGAAGCCACGCAGGCGCGCCGCCTCGCGCATGACAGCATCGTGCGGGTCTACGACTGGGCGCAGGACCCGGCCACGTCCAGTTATTTCATCATCATGGAATGCCTGGAGGGGCAAGACCTCGACGCGTGGCTGGCGCAGCACGGCCCCGCGCCGTGGGAGCGCATCGCGCAGCTGTTGCGCCCGGTCGCCGAAGCGCTCGACTATGCGTGGGATAAATTCCGCCTGGTGCACCGCGACATCAAGCCCGGCAACGTGTTCCTGACCAATCGGGGCGATGTCAAGCTGCTCGACTTCGGCATCGCACTGCGCGCGCGCAATGCCGGCAGTACCGTGGGCGTGCAGGCGCCGAATGCCGGCACCAGCGGCTACCGCGCCCCGGAAGCCGGCGCCAGCCAGCGCCAGCCCAGCCCCCGGCTGGACGTGTACGCCATCGCCGTCATGATTTACCAGATGCTGGAAGGGCGCATGCCGTTCGATGGTGTGCGCACGGCGCAATTCCTGCCATCGCCGCCGGCGGCGCTGAACAGCGCGCAGTGGCAGGTGCTGCAACATGGCCTCGCCTATGTGCACGACCAGCGCCCGGAATCGGTCACCGCCTTGCTCGATGCCCTGCATGAGGCCAGCGATGCGGCGGCGGCCGAACGGGGCGCGCGGGCCGAACGGGAGCGCGACCGGGCGCGTGAGCAGGCCGAGGCGCGCCAGCGCGCGGAACAGGAAGCGGCACAGCGCCGCCAGCAAAGCGAACAGGAACAGGCGGCCCGTGCCGCCCAGGCGCGCGCGGCGGACCAGGTGAAGCAGGCGGAACTGGCCGCGCGGCGCAAGGCCGAAGCGCAAGTGGCGGCGGTGGAAAAGGCGCGGCAAGACCAGTTGCGGCGCGAACAGGAGCGCGAACAGCGCAAGCGCGCGGAACAGGAAGCGCAGGAACGCAAGGCGCGCCTGCGCGAACAATTGCTGGCGCGGCGCGATGCCGATGCGGCGCAGGCGCGCCAGGCGCAGGAAGAACAGCAGCGCAAGGCGGCGCAACTGAAAGCCGATGCCGCCTACCGTGCGGAACAGGAACGCCACCGCAAGGACCAGGCGGCCCGCAACGCGTCGGAACTGGCGGCGCTGATGCCGTCGGCCGGCAGCCCGGTGGCCGATGCGGCGGGCGTGTTGCGCGACCGGTTCCTGGACGGCTCCGGCGTCGGCCCGGACCTGGTGCTGATTCCCACCGGACGTTTCCAGATGGGGTCTTCTGAACACGAACGGGAGATGGCCGTCAAGGCGGGTTCCAGCAAGCCGTGGCTGGACCGCGAAACGCCGCAACACTGGGTCGGCATCGATTACCCGTTTGCGCTGGGGCGCTATCCGGTCACGGTGGGCCAGTGGCGCCAGTTCGTCCGTGCCACGGGCTGGGAATCGCAGTCCGATACCGACTGGGCGGCGCCCGGGTTTGCGCAGCGGGACGACCACCCGGTGGTGGGAATCAGCTGGTTCGATGCGCAGCGCTATGTGGCGTGGCTGTCGGAAAAGACCGGCCAGCAATACCGCCTGCCCAGCGAGGCGGAATGGGAATACGCATGCCGCGCCGGCAGCAAGGGCGCCTTCAGCTTCGGTGATGAAATCAATACGGACCAGGCCAATTTCGATGGCAACTTCACCTATGGCAGCGGGGTGAAAGGCGTGTTCCGCCAGGGCACCACGCCGGTCGGCAGCTTTCCGCCCAACCCGTGGGGTTTATTTGACATGCACGGCAACGTGTGGGAGTGGATGCAGGACACCATGCATGCGACCTATGAGGGAGCGCCACACGATGGCAGTGCGTGGATGGAAGGCAGTGACCAGGCCCGCCGCATGCTGCGCGGCGGCGCGTGGCTGTACCCGCCCCGTTACCTGCGCACGGCGCTGCGCAATGCCTATTCCGCCGTGCTGGCCAATGACGTGGTGGGGTTGCGGGTGGCGCGCAAGCTGGGATAACGCCGCGCCGCGCCGGACTTACCCCAGCCGCCGCAATTTGTCCACCAGCGCCAGTGCCGGCGCATCGAGCGCGTCGACCGACAGGCGCGCGCCGCGCCCCGCAAAGCGGTAGCGGCGCCCGGTTTTAGCGCCGGTCACGATCAGTTCGCCGGGACCATCGTGGATGAACACCGGGCCCGCGCCGCCGGCAACGGCCGCCGCGGCCCTGGCCGACAGGTCACCGGACGGCGGCGCGGAGCGCCCCTGCGCCGGGCGCGGCGCGGCCTGGATAAATGCCGGCGCGGCAATGCGTGCGGCGTCGTGGCGTTTGCTTCCACAGCACATGGCGGTTCCCCCTGTTTCATTCCCGGCTTGACAGCGCCAACAATGCGCCGTGCGCCGCTTCCACCAGCATGGCGGCGCCGGACAAGGCCAGCCACAGCAGCACGCCATGCCGCCAGTCCGCCGCCAGCGCCGCCGCGAACGGCGGCGCCACCCACAGGCTGACGCAATAAAAGCAATCCATCGCGCGCCCGGCCATGCCGTCCCCGGCCCAGCGGCGCAGCATGGCGACGCTGTCCCATGGCCCGTCCTCTGCATGCAGCAAATGGCAGACGCGCCACACGCCAACAATGGCCAATATCAGCTCATACCAGCTCATACCAGGGCGTCATACATTGCGCGCGCCAGCCATGGCCATGGTATTGCCGGCGGGCGCGGGCAGCGCCGCCACACCTTGCCGGTCCGGGCAGATATGGGGGCACAGTTCCGGCCGCAAGATCGTGAACGCAAACTCGAAGGTGTTGTGGTGCACCCAGCGCGGGTCGCTGCAGCCGTTGGTGGTGCGTTTCCAGGCGCGCAGCCGCAGCAGGTAGGCGCAGCAGACCGGGAAATCGCCGCCACGCAAGGTCACCTTGTAGTCGCCGCCATACCAGTGCGGCCGTGGCGCGCCCTGGCCCAGCGCGGACAGGTAGTCCGGTCCCACTTCAAACGTGGGGTCGGGCGCGAACGTGCCATGCAAGCCGGTGCCGATGTCGAACGTCAGCGAGACCCCGTATTCCGCCGCCAGCGTATAGCCGCCCAGGTGGCCGTCCTGCGCGGTGGCCGGGACGGTGGCCGTGAAATGGATGGTCAGGGTATCCGATTCGGCCAGGCGCAGGATGTCGCACGCGCTGATGCAATACTGGGCTGGCGTGCCCTCGTTGATGCAAATCTTGCGGATATGGCAGTCCGGTTCATTGGTGCAGGTGTGTACGGTGCCGGGGCCGCAGGGGTGCGGCGGTGTCGGCGGCAAGTGGGTCATGGCCTGGTTGTCGACGCGGATGCACAGCGATTCCGTGCCGCCTTGGCCACAGGTCGGCAGCAGCCGCGCCGACGGCAGGATCAAGTCGTCGGCGGCATTGGCGGAGTAGCCGACAAAGCGCAGTTCATACAGCGCATCGGGCGTCAGCGCGCCGCTGGCCAGCGTATCGAAATAAAACAGCGTGTCGTAATCGAACCAGATCACACTGCCGCCAAAGCGCGGTATGGCAGGGTGCAAGTGTTCATAGTGGCGCCGCGTGATCATGACGGTTTCACCGTTTTTCAGGACCGGCGTGAAGGCCGGCGCGGGGGCCGGCACCGGGTTGCTGCCATCCCAGTAGCTGCGTGAAAAGCCGGCAAAGGCGGGCGCCGGCAAATCGTTCCACGGGCCGCCGTTGCGCGACACCTGCACCTTGAAGTAATCGACGTCGCTGCCGACCGCGCCACGGATTTGCAGGTTGCCGTGGAACGGGCGGTCGCCCGCGGTGGCCGTCAGGGCGTAGCCGCGCAAGTCGGGCGGGCCGGCGGATTCACTGATCTGGCTGGTGGTGGTGCAGCCGACGAACGTCACCTTCAGGCATTCCGGGCATTCCGGGTCGCGGCACACGGGCAGGCAGCATGCGTGGCTGTTGGCCAGCAGGTTCACGTGCAGGCTGGTCGGGATGTCCCAGCGGGTTTGCGCATTGGTTTCACTGTGGATCACGCGCACCTGCCCGTCGCACAGCTGGGTGACGCGGAACACCACGTCGGGTGTGCAATCGGCGCCATCCCACCATGGCCACACGCGCAGCGCGGCCAGTTCGCTCGACGCCGGCAACACCGCCAGCATGGCTTCCGCCGAGACCGGCTCGCCCACCACGCCGGGCACCATGGCGGCAGGGGAGCGCAGCGCCAGGCCCGCCTGGGCCGTGATCTGCTGCAGGAAGGCGGGATCCGGTTCGGGGCCCGGCGGCAACGGCGGCAGCGTGATGCCGTGCTGTTGCAGCAGCGCCTGCACCTGCGCGGCCAGGTCGGGATCGACCGCCCAGTGTTTCAGGATCCAGGGCCACCAGCGCAGGCAGCACCAGCGGAAGCGGATCGTGAAGTTGCCGTTGATGTCGGTGACGGCCGATGCGATGAAGTCGCGCCGGTACCAGATGAAGAAGCGGTCCACGTCGTAGGCTTCCACGGTGGCGCCCGGAACCGGGGCGTCGCAAAAGCGGTAGTGGCCCGTAAAGGGATCGTAGTACCAGTGGCGGCACACCACGCGGCCCCGTATCGTGTAGGTGCGGCAGCAGAACAGCCAGCAAAAGTACAGCGCGGGCGTGACCTGCAGCGTGCCGGCGGTGAGCGACGCCGGCGGGGTGGCCGCGGCGGCGTCGCTGTCCGCGGGGCGGTCCGGCCCGCGCGGCGGGCCCAGGTCGATGTCGATCGCCACGTTGTCGATGGCCATCAGTTCCTGGTCGCCGATGTCCGGCCCCAGCACCAGGCGCACGGGACAGGGCCAGCGTGCGCCGGGCAGCACCAGCGGCGTGAAGCGCACGGTAAACGGCAACGCCTCCAAGGGCCCTTTGGGCGTCACGGTGGTGGAGCCCAGCACCATGCCGTCATGCAGCACGGCCACGCGCAGCGCCAGTGAGGCGTCGAAGTCATCCGGGCTGACCGCGCCCAGGTCGATGGTTCCGCTGATGTCGATCGGTTCGCTCATGGCCGGCTCCCGTCATGTTGGTGGTTGACTGGACTTTAGGCGGGGAACGCGGCGCGGGCCAGGTGATTGCGGCTCGGGCTTGATGCGGCTCAGATGTTTGCCTGTCCAGTTCGCTTGTTGTGTTCCCCTTTATGGGGTAGGCGCGGGCGGCGCAAACGGTGTACATTGTGGTTTCTCTGACTTAAGCTTGCCAGGATCACCATGACCATTACAGTGAAACGCGACCAGTCGCTCGCCATGCGCCATATCGCCCATGTGCGCAACCACATCATTTCCGTGGACGGCACCCTGGAAGAGGGCGGCGACGACGCCGGCCCGGGCCCGCACGACCTGTACGACGCCGCCGTCAGCGCCTGCAAGGCGCTGACCGTGGTGTGGTACGCCAAGCGCAAAGGCTATCCGGTGGAAAACGTGGAAGTCACGACGGAACGCGACGCCAGCGAAGAACGCAAGGGCATCTACCGTCTGGCCACCACCTTGCACCTGACGGGCGACCTGACGGACACCCAGCGCGCGGAATTGCTGTCGGCGGCGCAAAAATGCCCGGTGCATAAATTGATGACCACGGTGACCACGGAAATCACCACCGCGCTGGCGGAGGCGTCATGAGCGTGTCGGCGGTCCTCAAAGGCCACGAGAAAGACCTGGGCGGCGGCATGATGGTGCGCCGCTACCTGCCGTCCGCCGCCAGGCAGGCGGTGGGTCCGTTTATTTTCTTCGACCATTTCGGCCCGGTCGATGTGGCGCCCGGCGCCAACCATGATGTGCGGCCGCACCCGCATATCGGCCTGGCCACCGTGACCTATTTGTTTGAAGGGGCGATGGACCACCGCGACAGCCTGGGCACGTTCCAGCGCATCGAACCGGGCGCCATCAACCTGATGACGGCCGGGAAAGGCATCACGCATTCGGAACGCACGCCGCAAGACCTGGTGCAACAGCCGCATCGCACGCACGGCCTGCAATTGTGGCTGGCCTTGCCGAAGGACGACGAGGAATGCGAACCGTGCTTCGAGCATACGCCGTCGGCGGCGATTCCCTCGTTCACGGTGGACGGCGCCAGGGTGCGGGTGCTGATCGGCACCGCGTTTGGCAAGACTTCGCCGGTGAAAACCTATGGCCAGACGCTGTATCTGGACGTGGCCTTGCAGGAAGGCCAGCAACTGGGACTGGCGGGGCTGCCGGAGGAGGCGGCGATTTATCCGGTCAGCGGCACGCTGGACGTCGACGGCGTGCCGTTGGCGCTGCATACGATGGCGCTGCTCGACACGCGCACGGCGCAGCGCGTGACGGCCGCTTCCGACGCGCAATTCGTCGTCATCGGCGGCGCCGCGCTGGACGGCCACCGCTCGCTGCTGTGGAATTTCGTCTCATCGCGCAAGGAAAGGGTGCTGCAGGCGGCGCAAGACTGGGAAGCGGGCCGCTTCCCGCAGGTGCCGGGCGAAACCGAGCGGATTCCCTTCCCGAAACGCACGCCGGCCTGAAGCGGGAGCCTACGCGGCGGTCATGTCGGACGCCGCCACGGTGCTGTGCACGTCATCGGCGCCGGTGCGGATGATCCAGCTTTCCGGATACGGTTCGGCGGCGAAGCGCGTGTGGCGGGGAATGCGGCTGAGCTTGTCGAGCGTGGTCGACGGCGCCAGCGCGGTTTCCTGGCCGGACAGCTGGTCCATGTGCCAGAAGCCGCCGTTGTGGTGCACGATCAGCGGCAGCGCGCCGGCTTGCGGCGTGGCGATAAAGGGCGGCATCGGGTAGCCGGGGTGGGTGTCCGGCATCAGCACATAAAAGCATTCGGCTTGGCGGCCATGGTCGATCCGGTGCAGGATCACGCCATGCGGCATGATGGCCGACACTTCCAGCGCCGCCACGCCCTTGATGCTGGCGGTCAGTTCGATGCGCATGCCCTGGCGCAGCCGTACCGGCTTGTGCTTGCCGGGCCAGACGCCGTCCAGCAGCACGCCATAGCGCGACACGTCTTCGATTTCAAAGCCACCCTGTCCGCCCTGCGAAGTGCGCCGGATCACCGCATGGCGGCCGGACACGCGACGGGTCAGTCCGCTCGGCTGCAGGCCGTCTTCGCCGTAATGCGTCAGCAGCAAGTCCGCCTCGGGGTCGACCAGTTCGAAACGGCCGATCACGCATTCGTCCAGCGCGAACAGCCGGATATGGCGCTGCGCGCCCGCATCCGGTGCGGCGTTGACGAAACTGGCCATGCTGGCCGGGTGCGGGTGGGCCGGCGCCATGCGGGGCATGGCGATTTCAATCAAGTCCTCATCCCACGCGATGGTGGAAAAGCCCAGGTCGACTTTACCTTGCGGCGCGTCCAGGTTGACGTGGGCGATGCCGGCATTGCGCGCCGTGACGTCGATATCGAGGCTGTCGCCGCCCTGGGCCTGGACCCGGGCAATCGACGCGTCGTCGGCCATTACGCGCACATTCTTGTGCGTGCTGAGGAAAATGCGGTGAATTTCCGTCAACGTCGCATCGGCGCGCGGCGCCAGGATGACAAACACGGATTCCCAGCGCCGCGCCGGCCGGCCGTCTTGCGCGCTGGTGACGGTCACGCTGATCTGGTACTGGCCGTGTTCCTTGCCGCGCGATGAAAAATCAACAAACACCGGGCGCCAGCCGCCATCGGCCGCGCGGGAAAATTGCTGGCGCGACGTTCCCGCGTTCTGGATCAGTTCCGACCGCACTTCCATGTCGAGTTGGGCGGCGCAATCGGCGGGCATGCCGCGCAAATCCATTTTCAGGGTTTGCCGTCCGCCCGCCGCGCGCGGATCGAAGCCGCTGATGTGCAACTGGGGACGGGATTTGGGCGCCAGCCCGGGCAACAAGTCCGGTGGCGCCGGTACCGCGAGGGGCGTGGCCTGCATGGCCTGGACGTGGCCATGCGACGTGGACGGGGCACGGGAACGCAGGGCACTGAGCAACTCGTAACTGGTCGGGGCGGCGGCCACGGCTTGCGGGTGACCGCCCGCGCAGGCGGATTCGCCTGGCAAGACCCAGTACGTGCAGTGCGGATGATCCGGGTTACTGCATTTATTCATAATTGTTCGACCGCCGACATACACCAGAGTGTAGGTGGTTTCGGTGGTTGGTGGCAACCGCAATAGCCCTGTTTTCCTCCCCTTGTTCCGCCATTTGACGCCGGGCGGCCACGCTATCGCCATGCTTGTCAGTTTGCAAAGCGGCGTCAGCGTGGCCGCGCCGGCTCCGCCTGCCGCCGCAGCCACAGGCTGCTGACCCAGCCTGTCAGCTCCCTGCCATCATGCTGGCCGTCAGCGCGCACCTGCCACCAGTCGCCAACGCGCTGGCCGGTCGGCGTCAACCGCGCGCCCGCCGGGATGACGGCCAGGCGCACCGCGCCGACGCTGGCGCCGTTGCGCAAGTTCAGGTTGCGGTGCGCGCGGAATGGCGGGGGGACCGGCGCCAGGGGCAGCGCGGGCGTGGCGGCCATGCCGGATGACGCTGCCGTCGCGTGCGGCAAGCCCGGCGTTGCGCCGCCGTGTACATTGGGCCACGCCGGCATCCCCAGCCCGGCCGCCAGCGCCAGCGCGCCGCCGCAAGCCCAGGTGCCTCCCGCCACGATCAGCGCGCCGCGCGCGGTGGGACGGCGCCACCATGCGGCCGGCGTCAGCCGCGCCGCCAGCGCCAGGGTCAGCGCCAGTCCGGCGCCATAGCACAGCGCCGGCATCAGCCAGTGCCCGATGACTAATGTGGCCGATGCGGCCGTTGCCGGCGTGGCCAGCGCGGCGGCGCCCGGCGCCAGCAGCAGGAGCGGTAACGGCAATCGAGATTGCGCCATGGCCGCCTCACGCATCGAACCGCAACACATAATGGCCGGCCGCCACATGGTGCCCGTGCGGCAGCAGATAGGGCGCCTGCGCGCTGGCGGCGCCGATTGCCGCGACGAATTGCAATTGCCCGTCCAGGTGGTACAGCGCCTGGCTGGCGGCGAGACGGGCAATGCGGACCCCTTGCGGCGACATCTCGAAGCTGAAGGCTTCGCGCGACAGTCCAATGCGGTCCGCGCTGGCTTGCGCGCCGCCGCAGTGCAGCAGGCGGGGCGAATCGAGCATGCGCAGCGGGGCCAGCGCCGCCGCTTGGCGGCCAAACTGGTGCCGTCCGGCCAGCGGCAGTTGCACGCTGGCCGGTTGCGGCAACGGCAGCAGCGCGCAATAACGGTCCGCCATGGCGGCCGGCGGCGGCAGGATGTGGATGGCGCGCCCGCCCGCCTGCGGCAAGGTGGCGGGGGCCGCCACCGCCTGCCGTCCGCCGGCGGCCAGCGCGTGCATGCCGTCGTCGGCATCGATCGTCAGCATCAGGGTGTTATCCGCCGCCAGCGGGATGTCGAGCCGGCGCGCGCCGGTGTCACGATAACGGCTCAGGCGGGGCAGGGCCAGCGCCGCCAGCGTGACGCGCTGGCGGGCCACTGGCACATAAGTCGCATCGCTCTCCTCGGCGACACCGGCTGGCGCGGCATGCCGGGCCGCTTGATGTGCCTCTTGTGGCAGCGCGGTGGCCTCGGCGGCGGCTTGCCAGGCCGGCTGCCGAGGGGTGTGCGGGGCGTCCGCCTGGCTGCCGGCGGGGCGCGGCTGCCAGACGGCGGGACCGGGCCCCGGCGCGGCGCCGATGGCGGCGCCTGTCCCGCCGGCAGCGTCCACGGCGGATCCCGTCACAGGTCCCGCGACAGGAGCCACGGCTGCGTCGGCGGCGGCATGCGACGCGGCGGACACCGCCGGCCGGGCCGCCGCCGGTGTACTGATGCGCAGCAGCACGCCGCCGCCGTCCTGCACCTCGCGCGCGCGGATCACGTAATGACCCTGGGCCGCGTCGAAGCGGCATTCATAAGCGCCGCGCGGGCGCACCTGCACCACGGGTTGAAAGCCCGGACCCTCGTTCAGCAGCAGGATGGCGCAGTCCCGTCCCGGCGGCCAGGCATGCGCGCCGGTGCCGCCAGGCGATGCCGCCGATGTTGTCGCCGATGTTGCCATCATCGCCGGCGACGCAGATACGGCCGGACTGGCGCAGTCCACGCCCAGCAGCGCCAGCCGCTGGCCCGTGTAAACCGGGCAGGCCGGTTTCCACGCCACGCCGTCGCGCGACAGGCTGGCACTGAACGCGATCTTTTCCCCCTGCGCCGGCAGGTACACGGCATGGCCGAAACGCACCGCGACGGCGCCGGGCGGCACGTCGTCGCTGCCCAGGACCTGGTAGCGCACCACGTCGTTTCCCAGCAGGTCGGCGAAGTCACGCTGGTGCAGCGCGGCCAGCGCCTGTTCCAGTTCGCGCGCGCGGGCGCCGCGCGCCAGGTGGTAATCGTCGTCGATCTCTTCCTGCGGCAGCGTGACGATCACGTGCGCAAAGCAGCGCGTGGCGGCATTGCCGCGCTGCTCGCGGGGACTGCGCTCGAGCAGGTCGCGCAGCAGCGGGCGGCGCGAAAACAGCGCGAAGCCGGGCGCCTGCCAGATGGTTTCCGCGCAAAAGAGGTCTGGAATGGCTTCCAGGATGGCTTGATGGACATAGACAGGCATGGTTATCTCCTTACGACGGTTGCACGGCATCCATGCTGACCGCTAGCAGGGGGCACAGGAAAAACAGCAAATGGCTGCCGCCGGCGGACAGGAAACTCATCGGCTGTCCCATCACGGGAAAGAGCGCCAGGTTGGTGCCCCACGACAGCAATAAATGGCCGAACAGGAACGCCGCGCCGCCGCACAGCAGGAAACAGCGCAGCCGTTCCCGCCACGCGGGGCGGAAACCCTGCGCGGCGCCGGCGCGCCGGTGGCAGCGGGCCGCCTGTTGCAGCAACCCGGCCAGCATGGCGGCCTGCACGCACCACAGCAGCAGGGCGCCGGCCAGGCCGTGGCGGTACAGGAAGAACGATGGTGCGAAATCATCCTGCACGGCGGGAATCGTGGCGGCGACGCTGTCCGGCATGCCCGCCGAGCGCAGGCCGAACAGGTGGTCCGCGCCGAACCAGCCGCCCGCCGCGATGGCGCGCGCGCCTTGCAGCCATTGCTGTCCGGTGTGCGGATGGTCTTGCGGCGCCAGCCAGACCTGGAAACGGTCCGCATAAAAACCTTGCGGCAGGCGTGCCAGCACCTCGGCACCGTTGTTGTGCAAGGTCCAGACGCCGGCGATCAATGCCAGCGCGGTCACGGCGACACCGGTTGCCAGCAGTGTGCGATGGGCCGCCGCCGCATACGCCAGTGCGATGCAGCCGGCCCATGCCGCCAGCAGGATCAGCGGCGAGTAATCGTCCACCGACACCAGCGCCATGCCCAGCAGGGCGCAGAACAGCAGCGCGGGCGCGGCCAGCCGCAGCCAGCGCCCGCCACGGTCGGCCTGCCCGCCCAGGTGCAGCGCCAGCCCGTGCGCCGACAGCGCGGCCAGCGCCAGCTTGGCCAGTTCCACCGGCTGCATGTCGAACACGCCGGTTTCGTCGCCCCACAGCGCCTGTGCGCCCAGCGCGGCCAAGGCGGTGGCGGCCAGCGCCGCCAGGGCCCATTCGGCGCCGCGCTGGCCGCGGGGAGGCGGGCGGGACCGCCCGCCGAAGGCGCCGGCTTGCCGCCACAGCCGCCAGCCCGCGGCCAGCGCGCCGCCGATCGCCAGCAGCGCGGCGGTCTTATGGTAATGCCGCAGCGCCGACAGCTCGGGCGCCGCCAGCCCCAGCTCCAGCTGCATCAGCAAGCCCGCCATGGCCAGCACCAGCGCCGCGCCCACGGCGCCCGGGACGCGCCCTTGCGGCATCCACCACATGGCGGCGCCCGCCGCCGCCAGCAGCAGCGACAGTGCCGCCGCCGGCGGCGTGCCGCCGCGCTGCGCCGCCATCACGGCCACGCCGGCCACCAGCACGGCCATGGCGGCCGCCGACTGGGCAGGCCACCGCCAGCGGGACTGACGCGGCACGGGCGTGGGCGGTGGCGATCCCCATGCGCTGTCTGGCGGACAAGGCTGCCCATTGATGGCCAGCCATCGGGCGGCTGCCAATGCGAGCAGGATCGCCAGTGCAACCGCCAGCGCGCCAAGCGCCACCTGTTGCTGCCAGTTGCCACTTTGCCACCACGGTGTGCGCTGCCGCCAGCGCCAGCTGGTGGCCGGCGAGGCGTTCTCCGGCGCCCGCGCTGCGCTGAACAGTGCGATGCGGCGCGACGGCGCCAAGGTCAGCGCATCGCCGGACAATCCGGTCACCGCATAGCGCGCGCCCGCCACCGAGAACGACGTCACATCCGCCAGCGGCGTGTCGAGGCGGCGCGCATCCTGGATGCCTGACGGCATATCGGCCAGCAATGCGGCGCCGCCGTCATCGAATGGCGCCCCCGCCAGCCGCAACTGGCCGGCGCTGCGCGCCACCGTGGCGGCGCCGGGAGGCAGGGCGGGCACACCCAGCCGGTTGCCGCAATGGACATGGCCGCCCAGCGCCAGGGGTGTGGCTATGGTGGCAAAGCCTGGCGCGATGCGGTTCCACAGCGCTGCGCCCCGCGCCGCGGCGGAGGCGTCGGCGCACGGGGACTGTGCGGCGCCATCGCGGTACAGCGTGGCGCCGTCATAGCGCCACGCATGCCCGCCGTGGCGGAACGCGATGGTGGCAGGCGTCGCCTGGTCCATCGTAAACACCGCGCCGCCAGCCTGGAATGCGCGGGCGCCCGCCAGCGGGGCCCCGGCCAGCCGCACATCGCCGCCGCCGCGCTGCACCGTGGCGGGGCGCGCGGTGCCGAGGTTGCGCAAATGCCAGTCGCCACCGGCATCCCGGCTGAGCTGGAGGTGCGCCGGGTCGGCCCGGGGCGCGGCCAGGTCGGCCGCGCCCAGCGTGACGGATTGGCCTGCGGCAAGGCGGATCGTCAGCGCTTCCGGGAACCAGGCCGCCGGCGCGCGCCACAACGCCCATGCCTGCACCAGCAATAGCGCGACCAGCGCGGCCATGACAGGCGACGCCAGCGCTGCCAAGGCGGGGGATTTGACGACGGCCATGGCGCTCCGGATAGCCGCTGGCGGAGCATCCGCTGTGCGCCATGGCGCCGCGCCGCTCACAGCCAACCTCCGTTGGCCGGCATGGCGGGGACAGAGACCGCCACGGGAAAGACAACCGGCCTGGCGTCGCCCGCCGGGCCCGAGACCGGACCTGGTATCCCGGCCGCACCGGCAATGGCCGCCAGCGCCCGGCTGATATCGAGCGCATGGCGCGGCCGTGCGGCAGGATCGGGAGCCAGCAGGCGGCGCAGCAATGCCAGCGCCGGGGTGGCCGCCGGGCCGCACGCGCTGGCAAATGCCGCCATTTCATCGGCCAGCATTGTTGGCGGCGCCACGCCCCCATGGCGCGACAGCACGATCGCCGCGGCGTCATGGGCGCCATCGCGCCGCGCCTGGCTGCACAGGTTGCCGTAATGAAGCGGCACGCCCCCCGTCACCATGAAATAAAACAGGGCGCCCAGCGCAAAATAATCGCTGGCGGCGCCGGTCCGGTAGCCGCCGCTGGTGGAAGGGAAAAATTGTTCCGGCGCCTGCCAGCTGGCGGTGCCGGCATAGCTGTGCTCCTGCACGGCCGCCAGGCGGCGGTTGGCGCCAAAGTCGGCCAGCTTGACCAGGCCCAGGCGGGTATCGACCAGCACATTGCCCGGTTTTAAATCCAGGTGCCGCCAGCCATATTGGTGCACCTTCCCCAACGCCTGGTTCAACTGGCCCATCCATGCCAGCACCGTCGCCAGCGGCGGTTCCTGTCCGGCGTGGCGTAGCGCCTGCATATGGCGGCCCAGGTCGCAGTGCATCAGTTCCAGCGCCATCACCGGCAAGCCGCGGTGGCGGCCGCAATCGAGCAGGCGCACGATATGCCGCTCGTCCCATGGCGCCAATGACTCCAGAAAATCAATTTCCGCTTCGGCGCTGGCGATCCAGCGCTGCCGCAGCGCGGGTTGCGCCTGCGCCATCTGCGCCTCGTTGACCAGTTTCAGGGCAACATCACGAAGGCCGCCATGGTCGGCGGCGGTCTCGGCGGCGCGCCACACGGCGCCATACGCGGAACCGCCGATCCGTTCGATCAGCCGGTAATGTCCCCGTTCCAGGGCAATAATGGTGCCGCAAGCGTCCATGGCGTTCCTTTTGCGGCAACATGCCGCGCATGGAAGTCGCTAGCGGAGGGAATGAAAAACGGCCTGGCGCTGGGAAGCGGCAGGCCGTGATGGCGCAAGCGGGGGGGGGGGATCAGTGACCGTGGCGGTGGTGGCCGTGACGGTGACCGTGTCCATGCCCGCGGCCATGGCGGTAGTGGTTGCCACGGTACTCCTGGTAATAGACCACCGGGCGGGCCGGCTCCACATAGACCACGCGCGGCGCCGGACGGTAGTAATAGCGCGGCGCCGGCTCGTAGTACACCGGGGCCGGTTCGTAGTAGACCGGCGCCGGTTGGGCGTACACGCGGGTGGACACATAGCCACGGCCATGGCCATGGCCGCCGCTCAGGCTGTTGCCGACCGCCGCACCCACCAGGCCACCGACCACGGCGCCGCCGGAACCACCGTTCTGGCTGCCGATGGCCGCGCCGATCACGGCGCCGGCGGCGGTGTTGAAATCACGGTCGCCCGCGGCGCTGGCCGGGGCCGAGAAAACAACGGCACCCAGCATGGCAACGGCGCTCAAAAATTTCTTGTTCAGCATGATGTGTTCCCCTTTGGCGAGGCCCGGCGGGCCCATTGCTTTAGTTCATGGAAGCACTTTAGCCGCTGTAGGAAAAATCGCCCACACCTTATACATATTCTTACAAAGGCCCCGGGCTTTGTAACGCCAGTTGTTCCCACTCTTGCCGCAGCAGGCTGTACACCTTGACATCCCGGTAGCGGCCGTGGATGAAGAAGGCCTGGCGCAGCACGCCTTCCGCGCTGAAGCCGCATTTTTCGGCAATCCGCACGGAACCGGTATTTTCCGGCGCCATCAACAGTTCCAGCCGGTGCCACACGTGGACGTTGAACAGATAATCGACCAGCAAGCGCGTGGCTTCGGTCATATAGCCGCGCCGCGTCAGCGTCGGATCGAACAGGCGGTAACCGATTTCACGGGTGGTCGGCGTGCGGCTCTTGAAGTGGGTAATGACACCGATGATATGGTGCGCCAGGTCTTCCACCACGAACAATTCGCTGTCTTCCGTGACAAAACCGTTTTGCATGAATTCCTTGCGCATGGTTTCCGGCGACTTGAACTGCGACGAAAAATAATCGCCCCGCGATGGCAAATCATTGGCCAGCGCGATGAAGGCATTCAGGTCGGCCGTCAGCAGGTGGCGTACCGTGCACAGTTTTCCTTTAAGCATGTTGCTGTCCGGAGTGGGGATGTCTTTATAGTATGACAATGGCCACCCGCTGGCAACGCGGCAATTATTGGCTAGCCTCCTGCGCAACATTAATAAATCGGTTATTGTTTTAGTCCCTTCTTTGAGGATACCCGATGAATCACGCCGTATTGACTACCGTCTTGTGCTGCATGCTGGGCGCCGCTACCGCCGCCCCGGCCAATGATCCCGCCATCCTGGGACAGATCCGTGATACCGCCATGAAGAGCGACTATGCGTTTGAGCGCCTGGCCGACATGACCGACCTGATCGGCCCGCGCCTGTCCGGCTCGCCGGGCGCCGCCGCCGCCGTCGAGCAGGTGGCCGATGCGATGCGCAAGCTGGGCGCCAAAGTGACGCTGCAACCGGTCAAGGTGCCGCACTGGGTGCGCGGCGTGGAAACCGCGGAGCTGGTGGATTACGCCGGCCGTCCCGCCGGCCTGTCGCAGCGCGTGGTGCTGACCGCGCTGGGCGGTTCCGGCGCGACGCCGGCCGCCGGCATCACCGCGCCGGTCCTGCTGGTGAGGAACTTCGACGAACTGAAAGCGCGCGCGGCCGAGGCGAAAGGCGCGATCGTGTTATTCGATGTGCCGTTCGACCAGGGCATGGCCGACCGTGGACTGGCCGGCCCGGCCTACGGCCAGGGCTCGAACTACCGCACCAACGGCCCGCGCGAGGCGGCGGCGCTGGGGGCGGTGGGGGCGCTGGTGCGCTCCGTGGGCGGCGCCGATTACCGCATCCCGCACACCGGCGCCACGCGCCTGAACGACAACGGCCGCATTCCCGCCGCCGCCGTGACGGCGGAGGACGCGATGCTGGTGGGGCGCCTGCTGAAGCGCGGTCCGGTGAAAATGCACCTGACCCTGACGCCGCAAAACTTGCCGGACGCCGACAGCTACAACGTGATTGCCGATTTGCCGGGCACGGAATTGCCGGAAGAAGTGGTGATCGTTTCCGGCCACCTCGATTCGTGGGACCTGGCGACCGGCGCGCATGACGACGGCACCGGTGTCGCGGGCGCCATGGGTGTGCTGCAAACCCTTCAACAACTGGGGCTGAAGCCGCGCCGCACCATCCGCATGGTGGCGTGGATGAATGAGGAAAACGGGCTGCGCGGCGGCCTGGCTTATCACGCGGCATACAAGGAAGCGCTCGACAAGCAGTTTGCCGGGATTGAAAGCGATGGCGGCGGCGGACGGCCGTTCGGCATCCGCGCCAGCATCGTGCCGCAATCGGTGAAATACTTCGCGCCGCTGCAGCAAGTCCTGCAACCGATCGGCGCCGGCGTGTTCCAGCGCCAGGACCACCTGGGCGCGGCCGACCTGAGCTACCTGGAGGCCGGCGGCGTGCCGCTGTTCGAACCGGTGGTCGATACGCACAAGTATTTCCACTACCACCATACGCCGGCCGATACGCTGGACAAAGTGGAGCCGGACAGCCTGAGGCGCCACGTGGCCGTGATGTCCACGCTGACCTGGTTCCTGGCGAACATGGAACAGCCGCTGGGCCGCGCCCCGGTCCAGGTCAAATAAACGCCGTCTCAACCCGGTAGGGCGGGTTTCATGAACCCGCCTTGCGTCAAATCGCGTTGAGCGGGATCTTCAGGTAGCGCACCCCGTTATCTTCCGGCTCCGGCAAATGCCCGGCGCTGATATTGACCTGGATCGCGGGCAGGATCAGCACCGGCATCTGCAGGGTGGCGTCGCGGCGCGTGCGCATGTCGACGAACTCCTGTTCCGACACGCCGTCGCGGATATGGATGTTGGCGGCGCGCTGGTCCGCCACCGTGGTTTGCCAGGCCGCCGCGCGCTGCGCGGGCGGATAGTCGTGGCACATGTACAGGCGCGTTTGCGGCGGCAATGCCAGCAGGCGGCGCACCGAGCGGTACAGCGTGGCGGCCGAGCCGCCGGGAAAATCGCAGCGCGCGGTGCCGACGTCCGGCATGAACATGGTGTCGCCAATGAAGACCGCATCGCCGACCTGGTAAGCGATATCGGCCGGGGTATGGCCCGGCACGTGCAGCGCGCGGGCGCGCAGGCCGCCGATCATGAATTCCTCTTCCGCTTCAAACAAATGGTCGAATTGCGAACCGTCGCGGGCGCCCGCGTGCTTGAAGTTGTAGATGCCGGAAAACGCATGCTGCACGGTGCGGATGGCCGCGCCGATGGCGATGCGTCCGCCCAGTTGCCCCTGCAGGTAAGGGGCGGCCGACAAATGGTCGGCATGGGCGTGGGTTTCCAGCAGCCAGACGGTGTTCAGGCGGTGCGCGCGGATAAAGGCCACCACCTGGTCGGCATTGGCGGTCGAGGTGCGGCCGGACTTGGGATCGTAATCCAGCACGGAGTCGATCACCGCGCAATCGGTGCCATCGCCCGCGTGCACGACGTAGGTGACGGTGGAGGTGGCGGAATCAAAGAAGGCCTGGACTTGTGGGTTCATATGAGGTCTGCGGTTTTGTGGCCGCGTCATTATAATGAAAATACATATGGTCACGGTAGTGGCTCAACCGCCATGATACCCCCATGCTATGCTGCGGCATGCAGACCGACGACGCTTCCCTGACTCCTCCTTTTGCCTATCTCGCCAAATGGACGCTGATTGCCGGCCTGGTGGCGGCACTGGCCGGCAGCGCCTCCGCGCTGTTTTTATGGGCGCTCGATGCCGCCACCGCGGCGCGCATTGCGCGGCCCGCCATCATCTGGCTGCTGCCGCTGGCGGGTTTTGTCGTTGGCTGGATTTATTTGCGCTTCGGCCGCTCGGTCGAAGCGGGCAACAACCTGTTGATCGATGAAATCCACGACCCCAGGCAAGTGGTGCCGCTGCGCCTGGCGCCGCTGGTGCTGGGCGCCACCGTGGTGTCGCACTGGTTTGGCGCCTCGGTGGGGCGCGAAGGCACGGCGGTGCAAATGGGCGGCGCGCTGGCCGACCAGCTGACCCACGTGTTCCGCCTGCGTCCGCACGATCGCCGCATCCTGCTGATGGCGGGCATCAGTGCGGGGTTTGCCTCGGTATTCGGCACGCCGCTGGCCGGCGCGATTTTCGGACTCGAAGTGCTGGCGATCGGCCGCATGCGCTATGACGCGATCTATCCCTGCGCGGTGGCGGCCATCGTGGCCGACCTTGCCGCCACCGCCTGGGGCGTGCACCACAGCCATTACAGCGCGGGCCCGGTGCCGCCGGCCGGCCTGCTGGCGCTGCTGGCCGTGGCCTGCTCCGGCATCGTGTTCGGGCTGGCCGGCATGGCGTTTGCTCGCTGCACGCATGCGCTGTCGGCGCAGGTCAAGCGCCATATCGGGTATCCGCCGCTGCGGCCGCTGCTGGGCGGGATCGTGGTGGCCGTTGCCGTCTGGGCGCTGGGGACCGACCGCCATATTGGACTGGGGTTGCCGGTGATCGCCGAGGCGTTCCAGGCGCAGTTGCCGCACTGGGACTGGCTGGGCAAATTTGCCTTCACGGTGGCGTCGCTCGGCAGCGGCTTCAAAGGCGGCGAGGTGACGCCGCTGTTTTATATCGGCGCGACCCTTGGCAATGCGCTGGCGCCGCTGCTGCAGTTGCCGTATGCGTTGCTGGCGGCGCTGGGTTTTGTCGCGGTCTTTGCCGGGGCGGCCAATACACCGATCGCGTCGACCGTGATGGCGCTGGAATTGTTCGGCCCCGCGATCGGGCCCTATGCGGCGCTGGCCTGTATCGTGGCGTACCTGTTTTCCGGCCACACCGGGATTTACCACGCGCAGCGGCGCGGCGATGGCAAGCCTAATCGCTGATGTGCGCTGAGGGCGGCGGTCAGGGCCGCTGCACGGCGGGCGGCAAGCCGATCCCCAGGCGCGCCAGCAAGGGCGGCATGTCGAGGCTGTAGAAGCGGGGCGGGGCGGGGATGCGGCTGTCGCACGGCACCTCCACGATGGCGCCGTCATGCAAGCCGAGTGCCGCCTTGCCGCGTGCGCGGCAGGCATGGGCCACGGCGGCCGGTGCGCCGGGATCCGACACCAGCGCCTGTCCTTCCGCCGTGACGATGCGCATCCCGTCGCGCAGGGTCTTGCAGTTGCGGCTGTAGGCAATACGCGGCCCCTGCGGATCGCTGAAATAACCGGGACCGTCGCAGTCGATCGCCATCAGCGCGCTGAACACGGCAAAACCCAGTTGGCGCTCCATCCCGGCCGGTACGCCGTCGGCGGGGCGCAGCCAGCGGTGCTGCCGCGCATAATTGGCCAATACCGTGTCGAGCGGCGTATCGCTGTAGGCCAGCGCGGGCAGCCAGCGCGGTGCGCAGCCGGCTTTGCCGCCGCATTCCAGCGTGGCGGCCGGCGCGCCGTTGCGGGCGGCGGTGTAATAGCTGTCCAGCGCCGACAGCGCCGATCCGAGCGCTTGGCCGTCGCGCGCCGCCAGCGCCAGCACGTGGAATGCCAAGCCGCAATCATAGGGCAGGCGGCCATGCCGGCGTGCCGCGACGGTGCGCCAGGCTTTGCCCGCCGCCATGGCGACGCAGTGGTTGATCGCGCGTTCGAGCTGGCCGTCCAGTTCCGGCAGCGCGCGCCACCCCAGCTGCGCCTCGGCGCTCCAGCGCAGGAATTCCGCGCCACCCTCGGCCAGCATGGCGGTTTCGCCGCCGTCGTCCGGGTAGGTGGCGGGCTGCGCCACGTGCGCCAGTTCATGGGCCAGGAAGCCGGGCAATTCCGCACTGATCTGGTCATCCGGCTGTGCGGGCAACGTCAGGCGCATCAGCGCGCGGTTGCTCACATCGCCGCGCCAGGTGCCCGCCGGGGCCGTGCCCGTCACGGTAAACGGCGCCTGGAACGGCTGGTGCGGCATGGCGGCGCCCAGCCAGCGTTCGACGCGGGCGTTAATCGCGCCGACCCGCGCCATCAACGGCGCGGGCAGCGCCGGATCGGCATAGTGGCGCACGCCGGCCGGCAAGGCGGACGGCAGGAACAGCAGTGCCATGGCCGGGCCGGCGCCTGGCGGCAGGACGCCGGATTCCCCCAGCACCTGGCCATCGGCGACCACCGTGCCTCCGGGGGCGGCAACCCGCCAGCGCACCGGACCGCAGGCGTCGGTGACGGCAAACGCACTGGTATGCGCATACAGGCCGGCGCCGATGGGATAGGCCCACGGATAGACCCGGTCCAGGTCGACCGCGGTGGCGGGAATACGCAGGCGCAAGCGGGTGCAGGCGCTGTCTGCGGCGCCATCGGCGGCGCCAGGCGGGGACGTGCGCATGACGCGGACGCCATCGGCCCGCGTGCACGCGTCCATGGCGTGCCATCCGGCGCGCATCGAGCGGGCGTCGGATGGCGCAAGCGCGTGATTGAGGAACACCAGTTCACCGCACGAGGGCGGCAAGTCATATTGGATGTGCAGTGCGGCCGGGTCAGGCATGGTCAGCGTGATCGTGACCCCTGCCGGTTCCGCGCTGCAGACTGATGCCATCAATGGCATCAGCAGCACGGGAAGTTGCTTCAAGACAGCACCGCAAAAATCGTCATGGTATTGCAATTTGTGCGGACGCACACCTTAGCCCGGGACAGGACCCGGAGCAGAGGGCTTAGTTGGCGGCGATGGTGCGCGCCACCAGGTTGGTGCTCTTGCAGGCGCCGATGGAGGCGGCCTTGGAGCCAGTTTCGACCGTCATTGCTTCCTGGCATGCACCGCTTTGTTGCTGGCGTGCGGCATGACCTGGAGCCATCAGGCCGTTCAGGACATAAAAGAAGTAGAAGGCAATAGCTGAGATGGCAAATGTTTTCATTTTTACTCTACCCGTTGCGTCATAGAAAAATTCTAACAGAAGTGCTCTGCGAAGTGTCAAATAAAAGGCAAATATATTTAACCCAGAGAAACTTTCGATGGGAAAAAGCAACGAAGTTGCGAATTTCGTGTCAAATTTTTGCTGCGACGCAAGATTTTAATTGTACCGAGGAAATTTAATTGCCTCAAAGAACGCAATCGATATAACACACAGTTTTTACCCGTCCACGCAGTCAGCTGCGTTTGTAATGCGGCAAACTCATCCGCTGCCGATATGATGCTGCGCACGGTTGAAAAATGCAATAATTACAATTGGTCGTGTAAAAATAACTACATTTCCGCCGGCATTCGACGCGTTTTCGCCACGATAAATGCTGCACTGCAATGTCGATGGTAAATCTATTGCCGTGCAGTCACGATTGTGACGGACGGCAATGATGCCATGTGACGATCCGCATCACCGCCTAGTGTTTTGGATAGCAGGTATGGATTTGCGGCCGGACCGGTATTGTATAGAACAGAGGGGGAATTGTATCGTTTTGTCGTGGTCGTTTTGGGTGGCTGGCAGGTTCGCGTCCAGAATCCCGCGATCTTAACGAATTTGGCAAATGCCAACATTGCATGGCATAATTACGGGCTCTGTGCGCCTCGATGGTGAAATCGGTAGACACAGGAGACTTAAAATCTCCCGACGCAAGTCGTGCCGGTTCGATTCCGGCTCGAGGCACCACAGCATTCCCAACGGAGCGGACTATTTGCGATACACACCGCTCAGAACGAAATAATCGTCCTGGCGTTCCAGGTACGTGATCCGGTGTTCCATCTTTTGGCTGACGGGATTAATCCATTCGAATTCAACCCAGCCGTTGCCTTTGGTCCTGGCGATGGCCACCTGCTCGCGCACGAATGCCTTGCCCTGCACGTCCTTGATGTCGAGCAGCGATTTGCCGACCAGCTTGGAATTGGCGCCATGCGCCAGCATGACGCCATTCAAGTCCAGTACCGCAATATATAGTTCGCGGTCGACAAACTGGCCTTGCGTCTGGTTGAACTCCGCAAAGGCCTTTTCCTTGCCATTTTTGCGGATATAGGCCAGCGCCTTCTTGACCATGGCGACAGCTTCCTCCTGGGTTGCCGGCGTGCCGGTGGCTTGGGCGCAAGACCCGAAGGCGAGGGCAAGCAACGTCAGCAAGGCCGCCGCGAGGTGGCGCCAGGTAGCGCTGGCGGAATGAGGGGGCGCGGTCATTTTCATTGCAGTTTCTCCATGTGTTTTGTGGAAAATCAGCGTACCGATGGTGGCGGGCAAGATAAATAGCATCCTGTGAATGCGCCGTATCACCGGTGGCAATAGTACCGTGCGGGCGGCCCGCGTCAGGATGCCGAGGTGCGCCTTCCCTCGCCCGCGTGGCTGTCGGAAAAAGTGTCGAAGATCAGTCCCCGCAGCCATTTGTTGGCCGGTTCCCGGTTGAACTTCGCGTGCCAGAACACGTTGATGCTGATGTCCGGCAGCGCCAGCGGGTGCGTCACGTAGCGCAGTTTGAATGGCTCGACGCATGCCATGGCATAGCGTTCCGGCACCGTGGCGATCATGGTGCTGTTGGCCAATATATGGCCCACGGCGACGAAATGCGGCACCGTCAGGCCGATGTTGCGCCTGATGCCAAGGCGCTCGATCGCCTGGTCCGCGATGGCGTGGCCAGTGCCGCTGGCGATCACTGTCACGTGGTCGGCCCGCTGGAACTCTTCCACCGTGATGGTCTCCTTGTCCAGCGCATGCCCCTGGCGGAACATGCACACATAGCGCTGCTGGAACAGGCGTCGCTGAAAGTAGCCAGACTGCAATTGTGGCAACAGTCCGATGGCCAGGTCCACATGCCCCGCTTCCAGTTCATCCTGCAGGTTGACCGAGGTGTTGCGCACGGTACTCACCGTGACGCCGGGCGCTTGCCGCCGCAGCACTTCCATCAGGCGCGGCAGGAAGTACATCTCGCCGATATCGGTCATCCCGAGCGTAAAGCGGCGCTTGCTGCAGGCCGGGTCAAAGTGGGTGACTTCATTGAGCGCGTCATGCACGGTCGACAGCGCATAGCCGATCGGTTCGGCCAGCCGCAACGCATAAGGCGTGGGCTCCATGCCGCGCGCCGTCCGTACAAATAAATCGTCGCCCAGCAGCACGCGCAGGCGCTTGAGCGCGTTGCTGACGCCGGGTTGGGTCATGCCCAGCGCCCCGGCCACCTTCGACACCCGGCGTTCCGCCAACAGCTGGTTAAACACCAGCAAGAGGTTCAAATCGACGTCTTTTAATTCCATGATGAGTAATATCGCTGTCAGTAATATTGCTGCTGGTGATTTTGTGAATTCATGAGATTCTATTTATCTATATTACGCGACTTCCTATACTTGGGCCATCGAGACACACACTGGATGAGCCGCCATGGAATTAGTCGTGCACCCCCTGGGCCGTACCCTGCAGCTGGAACCCGGCGCCAACTTGCTTGCAACGCTGCGCGAACATCAGGTTCCCATCTCGTACAGCTGCGTCGCAGGCCGTTGCGGGACTTGCCGTTGCAAGGTCGTGGAAGGCAGCGTGCTGGAAACCGGTCGTGAAGCGAAGATCACCAATCCCGGCGATGAAGGCTACGTGCTGGCCTGCATGAGCGTCGTGACCAGCAGCGCGGTGATAGAAGTGCCCGAGCCGGACGAAGTGGTCACCCATCCGGCCCGCATCATCAAGGCGACCGTGCTGGCCATCGAGCACATGACCCATGACATTCGCCGCCTGCGGCTGAAATCCGCCAAGCCGCTGGAGTTTTCGCCCGGGCAATACGCCACCCTGCAATTCGGCCCGGAGCTGGCGCGCCCCTATTCAATGGCCAATCTTGCCTGCGACGACGAGCTCGAGTTTCACGTGCGCCTGGTGCCGGGCGGCCGTGTCACGGGCTATATCGAAGGCAGCCTGGCGGCGGGCGATGCGGTGCGCGTCAGTGGTCCGTTGGGGACGGCTTACCTGCGCCGCAAGCATGAGGGGCCGATTTTATGCGTGGCCGGCGGCACCGGGCTCGCGCCGGTGTTGTCGATCGTGCGCGGCGCGCTGGAGAGCGGCATGAAGCAGCCCATCCACCTGTACTTCGGGGTGCGTACGGAACGGGATGTCTACGGCTTGCCATGGCTGGAACAGCTTCAGGCGGGCCACGGCAACCTGCACGTCCACGTGGTGGTCAGTACCGGCGAAGCCGGTCCCCAATTCCGCACCGGCCTGGTCACCGACGCCTTCGGCGCGGACTGGGACAGCCTGGCCGGCTGGCGTGCCTACCTGTGCGGCGCGCCGCCGATGGTGGAAGCCGCAGCCATGCTGGCGCGCCGCAAGGGCATCGCTCCGGAACACGTCTACGCGGACGCCTTTTACGCCAGCGGCATCTGACCACAAATCACAACCAGGAGAACAGAGCATGAGCAACACCGCACGCCAGGAGTTCTATCAGCGCATCGGCCGGCACCACATGACCCCATTGTGGGAAGTGCTGGGCGCGCTGGTACCCAAGGCGCCAGCCTCGCCACTGCAGCCCGCCCTATGGCGCTATGCCGATGTGCGCGAGCACGTCATGGAGGCGGGCCGCCTGATTACGGCGGCCGAAGCCGAGCGCCGTGTACTGGTGCTGGAAAACCCCGCCTTGCGCGGCAATTCGTCGATCACGCAATCGCTATATGCCGGCCTGCAACTGATCATGCCGGGCGAGGTGGCGCCGGCGCACCGCCACAGCCAGTCCGCCCTGCGGCTGGTGTTGGACGGGGAGGGGGCGTACACCGCGGTTGATGGCGAACGCACCACCATGCGGCGCGGCGACTTCATCATCACCCCTTCCTGGACCTGGCATGACCACGGCAACCTGGGCGACCAGCCGGTGGTATGGCTCGATGGCCTGGATATTCCGACGGTGCGCTTCTTTGACGCCGGCTTTGCGCAGCATGGCGCCGCCGAACAACAGGAAACCACGCGGCCGGAAGGCGACGCGCTGGCACGCTATGGCAACAACATGCTGCCGGTTGACTTTACCCAGGTGTCGTCCCAGCCGACCAAAGTGTTTGTGTACCCCTATGCGAAAACGCGCGAATCCCTGATCGGCATTGCGCGGGGGCCGATTGACGCGCACCTGGGCCACAAGCTGCGCTATGTCAATCCGGCCACCGGCGCTTCGCCGATGCCGACCATCGGCGCATTCGCCCAACGCCTGCCGGCAGGTTTCCAAACCCAGCCTTACCGTTGCACGGACGGCACCGTCTACGTTTGCCTGGAAGGGGCCGGCAGCGCGGAAATAGGCGGCGTGCCGTTCGACTTTGCCCTCAATGACGTGTTTGTCGTGCCCTCGTGGCAACCGCTGCGCCTGACGGCCGCCAGCGACACCATCCTGTTCAGCTTCTCGGACCGCCCCATGCAGCAGGCCCTTGGCTTGTGGCGCGAAGAAAAAGCGGCCCAATGACGCATCCCCATCACTAGGAGACCATCATGCAATATGCGGTACCACCAGCACCCACCTTTACCCTGGCAATCGCTGGCAGCGAAGAACGCTTCCCCGTCAACCGCATCTTCTGCGTGGGCCGGAATTACGCCGCCCACGCCCGCGAGATGGGCCGCGACCCCGATCGTGAAAAGCCGTTCTTCTTCATGAAGCCCGCCAACGCCACCGTGCAGGCCGGCGTGGACGAAGTGAGCATCCCGTATCCGCCGAAGACTGCCAACTTCCACCACGAGATCGAGCTGGTGGCCTTCATTGGCAAGGGCGGCGCCAACATTCCGGTGGAGCGGGCCCTGGAGCACGTGTACGGCTACGCGGTTGGCCTCGACATGACCCGCCGCGACATCCAGCTGGAGGCGCGCGACAAGGGCCGTCCATGGGAATTCGGCAAATCCTTCGCCCAGTCCGCACCGATCGGCCCGATTTCGAAGGCGGCCGACGTCGGCCACCTGGTGGAAGGCGCCATCGCTGTCACGGTGAACGGCGCGCCGCGTCAAAGCTCCGACCTTTCCAAGCTGATCTGGTCCGTGGCCGAATCCATCGCTTACCTGTCCGAGTACGAAGCGCTGGAACCGGGCGACGTCATCATGACCGGCACGCCGGAAGGCGTGAATGCGGTGGTGGCGGGCGACGTCATGCATGGCTCCATCGCCGGGCTGCAGCCGATCAACGTGCGCGTCGTGGGAGCGTGACATGGCGACCGTTTTCCCCATCAAGCCGGTCTGGGAAGACCAGGGTTCCAGCCGCGTGCCGTTCTGGGCCTACACCGACGAGGCGCTGTATCAGCGTGAACTGGAGCGCCTGTTCTACCGGGGGCATTGGTGCTATGTCGGACTGGAGGCCGAGATTCCCAATCCCGGTGATTTCAAGCGCACCGTGATTGGCGAACGTTCCGTCATCCTCACCCGCACGGCCGACGACGCCATTTGTGTCGTGGAAAATGTGTGTGCGCACCGCGGCATGCAGTTCTGCCGCGAGCGCCACGGCAACAAGAAGGAATTCGTCTGCCCTTACCACCAGTGGAGCTACACCCTCAAGGGCGACTTGCAGGGCGTGCCGTTCCGGCGCGGCGTCAAGCAGGACGGCAAGGTCAACGGCGGCATGCCGAAGGAATTCAACCCCGCCGAGCATGGCTTGACACAGCTCAAGGTCGCGGTGCGCGGCGGCGTGGTGTTCGCTTCCTTCGACCACGACGTGGAACCCCTGGAAGACTTTCTCGGCCCCGAGATGTGTGCATATTTCGACCGCCTGTTCAACGGCCGCAAGCTGACCATCCTGGGCTACAACCGCCAGCGTATTCCCGGCAACTGGAAGCTGATGCAGGAAAACATCAAGGATCCCTACCATCCCGGCTTGCTGCACACCTGGTTCGTGACCTACGGCCTGTGGCGGGCGGATAACAAGTCCGAACTGAAAATGGATGCGCAATTCCGCCATGCGGCCATGATTTCCACCCGCAGCCAGCAGGCCGCGACCAGCGAGGTGACCGCCGGCGTGACCAGCTTCAAGGCCGGCATGGAAGTCAACGACAAGCGCCTGCTGGACATCGTGCAGGAACCCTGGTGGAACGGGCCGACTGCCGTGATGATGACCGTGTTCCCCAGCGTGATCTTCCAGCAACAGGTCAACAGCGTCTCGACCCGTCACATCCAGCCCAACGGCACCGGTTCCTTCGATTTTGTCTGGACCCATTTCGGTTTCGAGGACGACACGCCGGAAATGACGCAGCGCCGCCTGATCCAGGCCAACCTGTTTGGTCCCGCCGGCTTTGTGTCGGCCGACGATGGCGAAGTGATCGAGCTGTCGCAATGTGGATTCGAGCAAAAACCCAACCACCGCACGGTGGCGGAACTGGGCGGCTATGGCGTCGACAACACGGACCACATGGTCACGGAGACGCTGATCCGCGGCATGTACAACTATTGGCGCAAGGTGATGGACGTATGAATACCCTCGATTTCGAAACCTGGCAGGCACTGAACCGCCTGTACGCGGCATATGCGCAGGCCGTCGACACGGCGCAATGGGACCAATGGGTGGAGCTGTTCGTCGACGACTGCGACTACCGCGTGCAGCCGCGCGAAAACCATGAACGCGGCATGCCGCTGTCCACCCTGGCGCTGCTGAGCAAGGGCATGCTGCGCGACCGTGTGTATGGCATCAAGGAAACGCTGTTCCACGACCCATATTATCAGCGCCATGTCACCGGGGTTCCCCTGGTCGAGCGCGTCGAGGACGGCGTGATCGTGGCACAGGCCAACTATGCGGTGTTCCGGACCAAGCTGTCGCAGGAAAGCACGGTGTTCAACGTGGGCCGCTACCTGGACCGCATCCGCATCACGCCCGAGGGCCTGCGCTTCGAGCAACGCCATTGCGTGTACGACACCGAGATGATTCCCAACTCGCTGATATATCCGATTTAAGGAGGCCATCATGGCAAACAACTGGATAGACGCCTGCGCCGAAGGCGACGTGCCCGACCAGGACGTGACGCAAGTGAGCGCGGGCGGGGTTGAATTCGCGCTGTATGGCGTGGAAGGGCGGGTCTATGCCACCGCAAGCCATTGCTCGCACGGCAATGCCCGCCTGTGCGACGGCTTCCTGGACGGACATGAGATCGAGTGCCCTCTGCACCAGGGCAAGTTCGACGTCCGCGATGGCCGTCCCACCTGCGAGCCTGCCACCGAAGCGGTACGGGTATATCCCGTGAAGATCGAGCACGGCCGGGTGTACGTGGACCTGGGCTGAAACAACAACGATTAGGAGACGTAACATGAACAAGAAACACATCGCGGCCTGCGCCGCGCTGGCGCTGGCTGGCATGGGCGCCGCCCAGGCCCAGGTAAAGATCGGCTTTTCGGCCCCGCTGTCCGGCCCTGTCGCCGTGGTGGGGCAGGACCAGTACGATGGTTTCATGCTGGCGCTCGAGCAATCGGGCGGCAAGCTCGGAGGCCAGGCCGTCACGGTGCTGAAGGAGGATGACCAGCTGAAGCCGGAAGTCGGCAACCAGGTGATCCGCAAGTTCATCGAAAAGGACCGGGTCAACGCCATTGTCGGCCTGGGCTTCTCGAATGTACTGATGGGCAGCCTGAAGGTCATCACGGATGCCGGCACCGTCGCCATCGCCACCAATGCCGGTCCATCGCCGATCGCCGGCGCATCCTGCGCGGCCAATGTGTTTTCGACCGCATGGCAGAATGACGGCGCCGCCGAAAGCATGGGAAAGTACATGCAGGAAAACGGCTACAAGCGTGTCTACCTGATGGCGCCGAATTACCAGGCCGGCAAGGACATGCTGGGCGGCTTCAAGCGCTACTTCAAGGGACAGATCATTGACGAGGTGTACACCCAGGTTGGGCAAACCGACTATTCCGCGGAAATAGCGCAGTTGCAGGCGGCCAGGCCGGACGCGGTATTTGCGTTTTATCCCGGCGGCATGGGCGTGAACTACATCCGCCAGCTGAGCCAGGCCGGCATGTTGACCAAGCTGCCCAATTTCTCCGTATTTACGGTCGACGGCACCACCATGCCCGCGCTGCGGGAGGCCGCGATCGGCACCACGTTCTCCGCCATGTGGGATGCGGCGCTGGACAATCCGGAAAACCGCGCGTTTACCGCGGCGTTCAGCGCGAAGTACAAGCGCGTGCCAAGTGCATACGCGGCGGCGGCATACGACGCGGCCCGCCTGCTGGACGTTGCCGTTCGCAAGGCCGGCGCACAGGCGGCCGACAAGCGCGCCCTGGCGGCGGCGGTGAAAGCCGCCGGCGCCGAATTCAAGTCCGTGCGCGGACCGTTTCGCTTCAACAAGAACAACATGCCGGTACAGAACTACTATGCGTTCCAGGTGCTGAACGACGGCGGCAGACCGGCGGTGAAGGCGGTGGCCACGCCGTTGAGCGCGCACGTGGACAGCTATGGCGCCAAGTGCAGCCTGCCGTAAGGTCCGATCATGACCATTCAACTGGTATTGACACAGCTGCTAAACGGCTTGCAGTTCGGTGTGTTGCTGTTCCTGCTGGCGGCGGGCTTGACGCTGGTGTTCGGCATCATGAGCTTCGTGAACCTGGCGCACGGCTCGTTGTACATGCTGGGCGCCTACTTCGCCGCGACCGCCTACGAACAGAGCGGCAATTTCGGCCTGGCGCTGCTGGCCGCGATCGCGGGCTGCGTGGCGCTGGGCTATGCGCTGGAGCGTGCCGCCATATCCCGCCTGTATGGACGCGACCACCTCGACCACGTGCTGGCCACGTTTGGCCTGGTGCTGTTCTTTAATGAGATGGCGCGCATCGTATGGGGGCCGCAGCCTTACTTCCTGCCGCTGCCGGCCGCGTTCGAAAGCACGGTGGACCTGCTGGGCATCAGTTATCCCAGCTACCGCTTCGCCATTATCGTGACCGGCCTGGCGGTCGCGGTGGGCGCCTACCTGTTGATGCACAAGACGCGCCTGGGCATGCTGATACGCGCCGGCGCCGTCAATCCCGCGATGGTGGCGGCGCTGGGCGTGGACATCAAGCTGCTCAACGCCATCCTGTTCTCTCTGGGGGCGGCGCTGGCCGGCCTGGCCGGTGTCATGGCCGGGCCCATCATGTCGATCCAGTCGGGCATGGGCGAGCCGGTGCTGATCACGGCACTGGTGGTCATTGTGATCGGCGGCATCGGTTCGGTCAGCGGCGCTTTTTACGCGGCACTGATCGTTGGTGTGGCCGATACGCTTGGCCGCGCCTTCCTGCCGACCTTGTTGCGCGAACTGGCCAGCCGCGACGTTGCCAACGCGGCGGGACCGGCACTGGCATCCATGCTGGTGTATTTGTTAATGGCCGTGGTGCTGGCGTTGCGCCCGCAAGGACTGTTCCCGGCCGGGAGGACGAGATGACTATTTGGATCGCATTGAAAAGGCCTGCGATGCTGGTGCCGGCGCTGTTGCTGGCGGGCCTGGCACTGGTGCCATGCGTGGCGACGGCGGTCGACCAGCCGTTCTATATCGTGTTTTTTGCGCGGATCCTGGTGTACGCGATTGCCGCCAGCGCGCTCAACGTGGCGCTGGGGTTTGGCGGCATGGTCAGCCTGGGGCACGCGCTGTTCCTTGGCATTGGCGCCTACAGCGTGGCGATCCCGGCGTTCTACGGGATCGACAATGGCTGGGTGCACCTGGCGGTGTGCATCGCCGCGTGCGCCCTGGTGGGACTGTTGACTGGCGCGGTCAGCCTGCGCACCACCGGCATCGGCTTCATCATGATTACGCTGGCGTTTGCACAGATGGGCTACTTCGTCTTTGTCAGCCTGAAGCAGTTCGGCGGCGACGACGGTACGCCGATTACCGCCACCAGCCGCTTTTTCGGCCAGGACCTGGGCCAACCGTTGACGGTGTATGCGGTTGCTTTCGCCGTGCTGTGCCTCGTGATCTGGTGGTCGGCGCGGTTGCGCGCGGCGCCTTTTGGCATGGTGCTGCGCGGCGCACGGCAGAACCCGCGCCGCATCAACGCCATCGGACTGCAAGCGAAGCGTTACCAGTTGGCGGCGTACGTCATGTCCGCGGTCTTGTGCGGCATTGCCGGCATGCTGCTGGCCAATCTCACCGCATTCGCGTCGCCCGCCACACTGGGCTGGGTCGTGTCGGGGGACCTGATCGTCATGATCGTACTGGGCGGCATTGGCACCGTGTTTGGGCCGCTGCTCGGCGCGCTGGCGTTCCTGGGCGCGGAAGAACTGCTCAAGTCCGTTACCGAGTATTGGCAAGCGGTCTTTGGCCTGGTCATCTTCCTCGTCGCGTTGCTGCGCACCGCCGGTCTTGCCGGGCTGCTGGAGCGGCTGTCGCCGCATGGCCTGGTGGCGAGCGGCGACAGTGCTTCGGCGCAGCCCACGCCACCGGCTGGCGGCACCCGCCAGGTCCATCCCGAAGCCAATCCGTATCCCGTCGCCGGAGGTGGAGCATGAGCATCCTGAAAACAGAATCGCTGGTCAAGCGCTACGGCGGCATCACGGTGACGGACCAGGTGTCGCTCGACATCCGCCCCGGTGAGTTGCACGCCATTATCGGCCCCAATGGAGCCGGCAAGACCACCCTGATCAACCAGCTCTCCGGCGAGTTGGCGTCCAACTCGGGAACGGTGTGGTTCGACGGCCGGGACGTGACAGCGCTGCCGATTCACGCGCGGGCGCGCCTTGGTCTGCTGCGGTCTTACCAGATCACCTCCATCTTCGAAGAGTTCACCGTGCGCGAGAACGCCGTGCTGGCGGCCATCGGCGCGCAGGAGCACGGCTGGCGCTTCTGGCAGCCGATGCTGTCGCGCCGCGGCCAGGTGCTGGCCGCCAACGAGGCGTTGCAAGCCTGTGGCCTTGCCGCCCGGGCCGGCACGCCCGCGGCGGAGCTGGCCTATGGCGAGCGTCGCCAGCTGGAGCTGGCCATGGCATTGTCGGCCCGGCCCAAGTTCCTGCTGCTCGATGAACCCATGGCCGGCATGAGCGTGCAAGAGTCAAGCGCCGTGGTGGCCATGCTGTCGCGCCTGAAGGGGCGGTATTCCATCCTGCTGATCGAGCATGACATGGATGCCGTGTTCGCGTTGGCCGACCGCATTACCGTGCTGGTGTACGGCAAGGTGCTGTTTACCGGCACGCCGGACGAGATCCGCCATCACCCCGAAGTCAAGGCGGTTTACCTGGGCGAAGAAGAGGAGCCTGCATGAGTACCTTACTGGAAATACACGACGTGCACGCCTCCTATGGTCAGGCGCAAGCGTTGTTCGGCGTCAGTCTCGACGTGAAGGAAGGCGAAGTGGTGACGCTGCTTGGCCGTAACGGCATGGGCCGTTCCACCACCATCAAGTGCCTGTTTGGCATGTTGCCGTTGAAGGCCGGGGCCATCACGTTCGGTGGCAAGCCGCTGGCACGGATGGCGTCCCACCATATCGCCAGGCTGGGACTGGGGCTGGTGCCGGAGGGGCGCCAGGTGTTCCCGGACCTGTCGGTCGAGGAAAACCTCATCGCCACGGCCCGCGCTCCGCGCCACGGGCGCGGCACCCTGCAACCATGGGACCTGCAACGGGTGTACCGCTTCTTTCCGCGCCTGCGGGAACGCCGCGGCAACCATGGCTGGCAACTGTCCGGCGGAGAACAGCAAATGCTGGCCATTGGCCGTGCGCTGATGACCAACCCTCAACTGCTGGTGCTTGATGAAGCCACCGAGGGACTGGCGCCCATTATTCGTACAGAAATATGGTCGGCGCTGGCGGAGTTAAAAAAAGAGGGACTGGCGCAAATCGTCATCGACAAGAACGTGGGGGCTCTGCTCAAGTTCGCCGACCGTCACTTTGTGCTGGAAAAAGGAAAGGTCGTGTGGCACGGGGACTCGGATGCCCTGCGCGCCGACCCATCCATCGTTCAACAATACCTGGGAGTATCCTGATGCAGCCACATGAACAGCAGTTTGTCTTGCATAACTATTTCCGCAGCTCCTCCGCCTACCGCGTGCGCATTGCGCTGGGCTTGAAAGGACTGCCGTACACCTACTTGTCCGTGCATCTGAACCGGGATGGCGGTGAACAGTTCAAGCCGGCCTTCCGTGCCCGCAATCCGCAGCAGCTGGTACCGGTGCTGCAAGATGGCGATGCGGACATCAGCCAGTCCCTGGCCATCATCGAATACCTGGACGAGACGCATCCCGCGGCGCCACTGCTGCCATCGGCACCGCATGCGCGCGCGCGGGTGCGCTCCCTGTCGCTCGCCATGGCCTGCGATATCCATCCGTTGAACAACCTGCGGGTGCTGAAATACCTCACCGGCCGTCTCGGCGCCAGCGAGGAAGGCAAGGCGGCGTGGATTACCCACTGGCACAGCGCGGGCCTCGCCGCGCTGGAGGCCGAGCTGGCCCGCGATGCGCAGCGCGGCCGCTTCTGTGTCGGCGACGCGCCGACCATGGCCGATTGCTGCCTGGTCCCGCAACTGTTTGCCGCGCGCCGGTTTGGCCTGGACCTGAGCCCTTATCCCACGCTGTTGGCGGTTGACGCCGCATGCCAGCAACTGACCGCGTTCCAGCAGGCGCACCCCGGCAACCAGCCTGACAGTGAATAAATCGCTTCCCCAATATGACAAACAGGAGACAAAAAATGAAGCAAGCCGCCATTTACACAGCAGTTGCAATGTCCTTCGCGGCGAGCGCCGCCCTCCCGGCCCTGGCGCAATCGAACGTCACCGTCTACGGGATCCTCGACACGGGCCTTGTTCACACCACCAACACCAATGCCGCCGGCGGCGCCGCCACCAAGATGCCCGCGCTGACCGGCAGCGTACCGTCACGCCTCGGCTTCCGTGGCGTGGAAGACCTGGGCGGTGGCCTGCAGGCGGTGTTCGTGCTGGAAAATGGCCTGGGCGTGGACAGCGGCGCCGCCGGGCAGGGCGGCCGCCTGTTCGGCCGTCAGGCCAACATCGGCCTGAAGGGTTCCTGGGGCGCACTGACCCTGGGACGCCAGGTGAACATGACATTCCTCTCGGCGCTCAAATCCGACGTGATGGGCCCCAATCTGTTCAGTATGTCCAGCATCGACCCCTACCTCCCGAACGCCCGCAGCGACAACGCCATCGGCTATCTCGGCACGTTCAAGGACGTCACCGTGGGCGCGACCTACAGTTTTGGCCGCGATGCGTCGGCGGCAGGGGGGGCCGCCGCCACCAACTGCGGGGGGGAGGTCGCCGGCAATGCCAAGGCCTGCCGGCAAATGACAGCACTGCTGGGCTATGACAACAAGGTCTACGGCGTCACGGCCAGCTACGACATCATGTACGGCAACACCGGCGCCGCCGCGGGCTTGACCACCAGCGACAGTAGCGACAAACGTGTCACGCTCAATGGCTATGCGATGGTGGGCGCCACCCGCATCGGCGCCGGCGTCATGGTGCGCAAGAAAATGGCCGCCACGCGCGCCAATGACCTGGAAGCGGATCTGTATTATGCCGGCGCCAGCCAGCCGCTGACGCCGGCGCTGACGCTGGACGCACAGCTCGCGCGCCACGCTGTCGCGAACAGCGCCAATGATTCCACGCTGGCCGTGCTGCGCCTGACTTACGCGTTGTCCAAGCGCACGGTTGTGTACAGCGCAGTCGGCCATATGCACAACAGCGGGACGGCCGCGCTGGCGCTGGACGCCGGCGGTACGGTGGGGGCCGGCCTGAACCAGTCTGGCGTGCTGGCCGGCATGCGCCATGCGTTCTGACGGAGCTTGTTCCCGCTACCCGGCAGGTATGAAACACCAACCAATGGCACGAATGCCGGCCTCGGCTAGGCCGACAGCGTCGCGCAATCGGCCTGCATGGCGAGCATGACGCGATCGCGCCCGGACTCCTTGGCCCGATACAGCGCAGCGTCGGCCGCCCGTACCAGTTCGCCTTCCTTGTCGCCGTGCTGCGGGTACATGGCCACGCCCAGCGACACGGTGACCTGCCCGACCGGCGGGTCGCCGCCCCGGAAGTCCAGGGCGGCGACGGCTGCGCGCACCTGCTCCGCACGTTCGAGCGCGGACTCCTGCGTGATGTCCGGCAGGATGACGACAAATTCCTCGCCGCCAAACCGGCACACGATGTCACCCTGCCGCACCTGCGCTTCGATGGTATGCGCCACCTGGACCAGCACGAGATCGCCGACATCGTGGCCGTGCCGGTCGTTGATGCGCTTGAAGTGATCGATATCGACCAGGGCCACGGCGACCTGGCTGCCTTCCCGCCTGGCGCGGGCGAATTCCCGGCCGATCACATCGTTCATGTGCCGGCGGTTGAACAGGCCGGTCAGTGGATCGCGGATCGATTGCTGGCGCAACGTGTCGCGCAAGCGCAGGTTGGCCAGCGCCAGGCCGATGTCTTCCGCCCACGCCAGGGCAAGCCGGTAGCGCAGGTCGGCGCCATCGGCCATGTCCGCGCTGTGGGGCTCGAGGTACACCAGGCCGAAGGCGCTGGCTTGCGCCGTCAGCGGCAGGCAGATGGCGGCTTCCGGCTGGGCGTGTTCGGTGCACAGGTGGGGGCAGGGCAGTGCGTTGCGGCCGGTTTCCATACGGTTGGGCTGGCCGCGCCGCAGCGCCCAGCATTCGCCAGGCGGGAATTGCAATCGCACCTGGGCCGACAAGCCCCACCGGACGCGCTGGACCAGTTGCTGCCTGGTTTCGTCCAGCAGGTAGACCGCGCCGGCGCTGCCAGTGAACAGTTGCGGAGCGAAGCCCGCGATGCAGGCCAGGGCCGCCTCCAGGTCCGGGCAAGCCTGCAGGTAGCTGGAGAACGCGCTCAACTGGGTAAAGTCCTGGTGGGTCCGCTCAATCTGGGCCAGGCTGCGTTCCAGGCCCTTGTTTGCCTCGATCAGGGCGGCGTCCGCGCGCTTTTGCGCGGTAATGTCGTACGACACCCAGATCGAGCCATTTTCCGGCTGCCCCGGTTCCACGCTCTTGCCGTGCAACCTGCACCAAATGTGTTCGCCATCCTTGCGGACCCATTCGACGTCGCCGATCCAGCTCCTGCCCGCCTGCAGCACGGCATAGGCGCTGGCGCCGAGTTCCGCATAAGCGGCATCGGAAAGGTACTTGATGCGCGTCGAGGAGCCGCACAGTTCGCTGACGCTGTAGCCGAGCATTTCCGCCATGCCCAGGTTGCAGCTTTCGATGCGGCGGTTACGGATCAGTTCGATGCCGACCGTGGCGTTGTCCACGATGGCCGTCTGCTGCTGGAGGGCCCGGTCCAGGCGGGCCGACAGTGCGCGGTGGCGGGCCAACCCCACCAGCAGGGCGGTGAACAGTGCGCTGATGACGGTTCCGCTCAGGACGATGCCGACAATCGCCGAGTAGCTGCGCCCATAGCGCGCGCCATCGAGCGCCGTGAACTGCAATTCCCACCGCCTTTGACCGACAGTCAGCACCCGGAGTTCCCGTAAGTTGCTCAGTTCCGGCCCTGGAAGCTCGCCCCCGTACACTTCCTTGCTGTCGAACATGATCGTGTTGGGGCGTGGCGTGCGGAGGTCGTCCGCGTAGCCGTTATCGAATATCCGCACCCGCATATGCGGCACCAGTTGCGCATCGATGACTTCCTTCATGAGGTCATTGACGCGGTACACGGTGGCCGCAAAACCGTACAGCGCGGCGCGCCGCTGCGCCACCGTATCGACCGGCATGCCGCCGCGGTAGATCGGCACCCGGGCGACAAAAGCGGGCTGTCCGAGCGGGTCTTGCACCAGCTTGACGCGCTCGGTGGCCACCGGCTTGCCGGTATCGCGTCCAAGCTCGAGTGCGGTCAAGTGCGAGGGCATCGACGCCAGGTCGAGGCCAAAAGCGTTTTCGTTGCCTTCCAGCGGCTCGGTATATTCAATGACATAGTGGTCGGGACGGGCGACGCCGGGCTTGATGTGGAAATTCGGATAGCCATGCGGCACGCTGCTGCGGTCATCGCGCACCGATTTCACGTAAGCATCGGCTTGATCACCCTCCACGTGGCGCACGAACTGGATCGCCTGGAACCCGGGATGGGTGCGGCGCAGGTCCAGCTGGTCGAGGAAATTGCGGAACTGGCGGCGATTCACATGGTCATTGGCCGCAAACAGGCCTTTGAGGCTGAGCAGTGTTTCAAAGTGGGCGCGCAAGCGCGTCTCCGTTTGCGCGGTCACGCGCGCGGTGTCGCGGGAGAATTCGTTGAGAATCTGGGCTTGCTCGTAACGATCGACATATAGTGCGACCAGGCCGGTCGCGACCAGCCCGATGCCCAAAGCCGGCAGCGCGATCAGAGACGATTTCCACTTGCCGATGATTGCGCCAGCGGTCTGGAAAAGTTTTATCACGGCGCACACTCCAGGATACGGCGAACCGATATCTTGGCATAGAAAATTGCCGATCGTGTACAACGAACTTACACCAGTGGTAGATATCAGACATCAACAACGGGTTGCGCCGGGGCCGTGCGCGGCGGCCACCGCCCGCATCGAGAACAGTTCCTGGCGCGGCCCGCACATCGCCGTTTCGGTCGCCACCCCCATCGCGTCGAACCACTGCCGCCAGGCGGCAGGCGCGCGATGTGCCGCGGGCTCCAGCGCTTGCGCCCGGCCAGCAGGCGCGGGCTGGCCACCGGCGGCGCCATCCGGCCACGGCCCGGTGTTGCGCTGCCGCCAATCGGACGCGTCCCGCCACGCCGCGCAATAGCGTGCGCCCCCGATTCGGTACCCATCAGTGATAGTATGGCAATACAGGCAGCCCCGCGCCGACGGGGCGGGTACTGCATGAGGCCGCCCCGGCTTGCCGCACGGTGGAGGGTGGCGGATGGGGGCGAGTATGGGTGTCAAGGTGCTGCTGGACTTGCTGGGCGGCGTCGCGCTGCTGCTGTGGGGCCTACACATGGTGCACAGCGGGATCGTGCGCGCGTTTGGCGGCCGGATCAGGCGCTTCCTGAGCCTGATCCTGCAAAACCGCTTCCGCGCGTTTGCCGCGGGGGTGGGCGTGACCGCCATCCTGCAAAGCAGCACGGCCACCGCGCTGATGCTGAGTTCGTTCACCGCGTCCGGCCTGGTGGGCCTGGTGCCGGCCCTGGCGGTGTTGCTGGGGGCGAACGTCGGCACGACGCTGATCGTCCAGTTGCTGTCGTTCGATTCCTCCGCCTTTGCCCCGGTTTTGCTGATTGTCGGTGTGGCCGCGTTCAAGCGCGGCACGCGCACCATCGTCAAGGATGTGGGCCGGGTCGCGGTCGGCCTGGGCCTGATGCTGCTGTCGCTGCACTTGTTGCTGAACAGCCTGGCGCCGGCCGAGCATGCCCCGGCCGCGCGCCAGCTGTTCGCGGCCTTGACGGACGAACCCGTGCTGGCGCTGCTGATCGGCGCGCTCATGGCCTGGGCCACGCATTCGAGCGTGGCCACCGTCTTGCTGACCATGTCGCTGGCCGCCTCGAATTTCGTGTCGCCGGTGGCGGCGCTGGCGCTGGTGCTGGGCGCGAACCTGGGCAGCGCGCTCAATCCGTTGATGGAAACCGGCAGCCTCAATCCCGCCCACCGGCGCTTGCCGGTCGGGAACCTGATCAACCGGATTGCCGGCTGCCTGCTGTTCCTGCCGCTGCTGGGTCCGGCCGCCGAACTGATTCGTGCCATCGATCCGAGCCCGGTGCGCCTGGCGGCCCACTTCCACGCCGTGTTCAATGTGGTGATGGCGCTGCTGTTCATCATCCCGCTGTCGCGCTTTGCGCGGGTGCTCGAGCTTCTGTTGCCCGATGTAAAAAGCAGCAGTGATTTGTCGGCGCCCCTGTACCTGGGCGAAAGCATCAACGACACGCCGTCCGTCGCGCTGGCGTGCGCGGCGCGCGAGACCCTGCGCATGGGCGATATCGTCGACTCCATGCTGGAACAGGCCATGACCGCGATCGTCAACAATGACCGGAAACTGGTGACCGAAGTCAGCCAAATGGACAACGCGGTCGATGGCTTGCACGAGGCGGTCAAGCTGTACGTCATCAATGTCACGCACGGGCCGCTGGAGGAAGCGGAGGCGCGGCGTGCACTGGAAGTGCTGAGCCTGGCCATCAACCTGGAACACATCGGCGACATCATCGATAAAAACCTGATGGAGCTGGCCAGCAAGAAGATCAAGCGGCAACTGCACTTTTCCGACGAGGGCGCGCGCGAATTACAGGAATTCCACCGCGTGGTGCGCGACAACCTGCGGCTGGCGATGACGATCTTCCTGTCCGGCGACGTGAAAGCGGCGCGCAGGCTGCTGACGGACAAGGCACGGGTGCGCGCCATGGAATTCGCGGCGGCGGAAAGCCATATCGCGCGCCTCAAGGAAGGCCGCGTCGACAGCATGGAAACCAGCACGCTGCATATCGACATCCTGCGCGACCTGAAACGCATACATTCGCATATTTGTTCCGCCGCCTATGCCGCGCTGGAAACCGCCGGCGAACTGGAACACCAGCGGCTGCAACCCGCATCGCGGATGGCCAAGGCGCAGCAGCCGTTTGCCGTGCATGACAGCGAACCGGTGTTGAAGGGGAAGACGCGGGCCTGATGTGGGCGCAACGTGGGCCGATCCGGGCCGAACCCGAGCCGTACCCGGGCGGCGCGTCAGGCCTGGCGCCGCAGCCAGTCGTTCGCGGCGGCCGCCGATGGCAAGCGCACCAGGACCAGTTCACGCGTGTGCGGCGCCCGGATGGCCAGCGCCACGGGATTGGCGCCGCGGGTCGCCGCCGCCAGCCAGCCGAGATAGGCGCGGAATGCATCCAGTGGCAGCGAGCGGCCATGTTCGTCGCTGAAGAATTCTTCCGCAAAAGCGCGCACGCCGATGCGGCCGGCGACGCCTTCACCGGCATGGCCGAGGCGGCCAGCCTCATGCCGGTACACGTTCACTTGCACCAGCGCACCCGGTTGCCCGGCCCAGGCGGCAAAATGACTCCGGTCGTGATGATCCAGCATGGCGCTGTGCACCAGGGCGCCGTGCAGGGAGGTGTCCGGCCATGCCTCAAGAAATTCCACCAAGGCGAGCCTGGCGGATGCCGGTAAGGCATAGGCCGCGTCATGGGACAGCTGGCGCACACCATAGGCAAGGCGCCGGGCGCGGTCTTGCAGGTAGCTGGCGAATTCATTGGCGATCGGATGGGCGAAATTCGGCATGGGGCTTGGCCTGGATGGTCGGGCTGGAAATTCTAGCGCCACATGGCGGCCGCGATATGCCACGCCGCAATATGCCTCATGCGATCTGGCGTAACTGGTTTGACTTGCGAGCCGGTGCGGTTTGTTGAATATTCTTTTCAACTTGGTCATTTTCGTGATTGCCCCGCCCGGGGCGCTGCTTGCACAATCGCATGGTCATGGCGCCATGCCGGCGCAAACAATTCACGGCGCCGTTCGCTCAGGCGCATCGCAATTGCGGCGCCCGCGGCTATCCGGACGTCATCCGCACCATTGTCAACGCAGCCAAGCAACATGGCTTAACCGAAAACCAGTGAAAATCATGCAATTTGCAAAAAAAATCAGCCTGTCGTCCATCGCCCTTGCCGTGGCCATCTGCTGCGGGGGCGCCACCGCCGCCGACTCAACCGCGACCGGCGCCACGGCGGCGCCGGCCAGCCAGCCGTGGATGAATGCGCAACTGGGGGCGGGGCAGCGCGCCAGCCTGGCGGTGCAGGCCATGACCCTCGATGAGAAGCTGAAGCTGGTGTTCGGCTACATGGGGGCGGACGTCGACCATAAAAAATTCAAGCGCCTGCCGGAAGCCCACAAGCAATCGGCCGGCCTGATCTACGGCGTGCCGCGCCTCGGCATTCCCAACCTGTTGCAAGCCGACGCCGGGCTGGGGGTGGCCAGCCAGGCCGGCCCGGACGTGCGGACCGGCACGGCGCTGCCGTCCGGCATGAACACCGCCGCCACCTGGGACCTGCAAACCGCCTATGCCGGCGGCGCCATGATCGGCGCGGAAGCGCGCGGCTATGGTTTCAATGTCTTGCTGGCCGGCGGCGTCAACCTGATGCGCGAACCGCGCAACGGACGCAATTTCGAATATGGCGGGGAAGATCCGCTGCTGGCTGGCAAGATGGTCGGCGCGCAAATTCGCGGCATCCAGTCCAACCGCGTGATCTCCACCCTCAAGCACTTCGCCCTGAACGACCAGGAAACCGGCCGCACCACGCTCAACGTGAAAATCGACGACCACGCGGCGCGCCTGTCGGATTTGTTGGCTTTGCAGATTGCCAACGAAGAGGGCAAGCCCGGCTCGGTCATGTGCGCCTACAACCGCGTCAACGGCCTCTACAGTTGCGAAAGCCCTTACCTGTTGACCGAAGTGCTGAAACAGGACTGGGGCTTCAAGGGCTGGGTGATGTCCGACTGGGGCGCGACCCACAGCACGATCCCGGCCGCCAACGCGGGCCTGGACCAGCAATCCGGCTTCCCGTTCGACCTCGCCGATTATTTCGGGGTGCCGCTGAAGGAGGCGGTGCAGAACGGCTGGGTGCCGCAGGCGCGCCTCGATGACATGGCGCGCCGCGTGCTGTACGCGATGTTCGAACACGGCGTGGTGGACCACCCGGTGGCGCCGGCGCCGGACAAGATCGACTTCAAGGCCAACGCGGCGGTGTCGCTGAAGGATGCGCAGGAAGGCATGGTGCTGCTGAAAAACAGTGGCGACATCCTGCCGCTGAGCAAGTCCATCAAGCGGGTGGCGGTGATCGGCGGCTATGCCGACAAGGGCGTACTGGCCGGCGGCGGATCGTCGCTGGTGTACCCGGCCGGTGGCAATGCCGTGCCCGGCATGGAGCCGAAGAGCTGGCCCGGCCCGGTGATGGTGTATCCGTCGCCGCCATTGAAGGCCATCCGGGAGCGCCTGCCGAAGGCCGTGGTCACCTTCCATGACGGCTCGGATCCCGCCGCCGCCGCCAAACTGGCGCGCGAGGCCGACGTGGTGCTGGTGTTTGCCACCCAGTGGACCGCCGAAGCCCAGGATGTGCCGAACCTGTCGCTGCCGAACAAGCAGGATGCGTTGATCGCGGCGGTGGCGGCGGCCAACCGCAAGACCGTGGTGGTGCTGGAAACCGGCGGCCCGGTCACCATGTCATGGCTGGACAAGGTGCCGGCGGTGCTCGAAGCGTGGTACCCGGGCACCAGCGGCGGCGAAGCGATTGCCAGCGTGCTATTTGGCGAAGTCAATCCATCCGGCCACTTGCCGGCCACGTTCCCGGTATCGGAAGCGCAATTGCCCCGTCCGGTGCTGGATGGCTATCCGGAAGTGGCCGACCGGCGCTTCGACGTGCACTACCACGAAGGCGCGGCGGTCGGCTATAAATGGTTCGATTTGAAAGGGCACACGCCGCTGTTCCCGTTCGGCCACGGCTTGTCGTACACGCGGTTTGCGCTGGCGGACTTGAAGGCCGGCGTCAAGGATGGCGTGCTGCACGCGTGGTTCAGCGTGAAAAACACCGGCAAGGTGGCGGGCAAGGAAGTGGCGCAAGTCTATGTCTCGCCCCTGACGGCCCGCTGGGAAGCGCCACGGCGCCTGGCCGGCTTCCAGAAAGTCGAGGTGAAGCCGGGCGCCAGTGTCCAGGGCGCCGTCACGGTCGATCCGCGCCTGCTGGCCGACTATGATTCCGCCAGCAAGACGTGGAAAGTCGCCAAGGGGGACTACAAGCTCATCCTCGCGGCCGATGCCGCGGCCGCGGCGAACAGCAAGGCGGTCAGCACGGTGGTGCATCTGGAGGCGGCGGTGTATGACGTGAACGGCAAGCCGCTGCCGCGGTAAGCCCGCGGCGGGGTGGGGGGGCGCGCACAGTGTTGCGCGCCTTTTTTTTGTCCGGATGTGAAACCGATTTCACATATGACTGTGGTGTAATAACTACGAAATCACTACCTTTTCCGGCGTAAGCCCTTTGTTTACGGGGGTGGTTGCTGGTTCGACCACGAAATCGCAAAAAAATCTGCACACGGCTTGTACAGGATTCATGAAACCGATATCATGAATTCACAAACAAACGCCACCAAGGCGCACCCGGCAACCCTGGTTGTCAGGGATGAATAATGATAAGGAGGAGACAGCATGATGTTGAAACCGATGTGCGTGGCGCTCGCGGCTGGCATGAACGGCCCGTTTGGCGGCGTCAGCATCGCCCCGGCCGATCCGCTGCGCCGGGTGGCTTCCACCATCACCGGCTTGGCCGCCAGCGCGGATGGCCGCGTGCAGGCGCGGGCGGGCAACGCCATCCACAATGCCACCAGCAGCGGCGCCGGCCGGACCACGGCGGCGGGCGGTCATGGCACGTTCGATAAGGTAGCGCTATCGAGAGACGGCCAGGCGTTGCCGCATGCCGGTCAGCAACGATGGCGGCGCGCGGCAACCGTTGCGCACGGTTTTTTTTGATGTCGTTTTGAAATCGTTTTCATAATGGCTGGATTAGCATGAAACCAACCAAATCACACCGGATTGCGCTGCTGTTCAACGGAAACAAGTCGTTTGACCGCGAAGTCATCGCCGGCATTGCCGCCTACCTGGGCAGTACCCGTTCGGCCTGGGACTTGTTCCTGGAAGAAGACTTCCGCCTGCGCCTGGCCGGCATCGAAAGGTGGCAGGGCGACGGCATCATTGCCGACTTCGACGATCCCGCCGTCGCGGAGGCGCTGTCGCACAGTAAGGTGCCCGTGGTGGCGGTGGGGGGCTCGTATCAGCGCGACAGCGAATATCCGCGCGCCGTGCCCTATGTGGCGACCGACAATTACAAGCTGGTCAAACTGGCGCGCGACCACCTGATCGATGTCGACCTGCACCGCTTCGCCATGTTCAGCCTGCCCAAGGCCAGGGAAAACCGCTGGGCGCAGGAGCGTGAAAACGCGTTTTGCAGCCTGATGCGGGCCGACCACATGGATGCCGAGATATTCCGTGGCTGCGAAACCAGCGCCCCGTCGTGGGACGAGGCGGTGCAAGGCCAGATCGCCTGGCTGCGCAGCCTGCCCAAGCCGGTCGGCATCATTGCCGTGACTGACGCGCGCGCCCGCCAGCTGATGCACGCGTGCGTCATCGCCGGCATCGAGGTGCCGGAACAGGTGGCGATCATCGGCATCGACAACGACCCGCTGGTGCGCATGCTGACCCGCATCCCGCTCAGTTCGGTGATCCAGGGCGCGCAGGAAATGGGGCGCACCGCCGCCCACCTGCTGGACCAGATGCTGCATGGCGTGCGCCTGCACGACACCCGCATCCTGGTGCCGCCCTCGGGCATCAATGTGTGCGCGTCCAGCCAGCACCAGCCGGTCCGGCATCCGCACGTGATGCGGGCCCGCCACTTCATCCGCCAGTACGCGTGCCAGGGCATCAAAACCCACCAGGTGGCCGAGTACGTGGGGGTGTCGCGCTCGTCGCTGGAAACCTACTTCCGCCAGGAACTCGGTTGCAGCGTGCATGACGTGATCCTGCGCTTCAAGCTCGACGCCGCCAAGGCCGCGCTGGAAAGCGGCGAACGCAGCATTGCCGACGTGGCGCTCGATTGCGGTTTCACTTCCAACCAGTACATGCATCTGGTGTTCAAGCGTGAACTGGGTTACTCGCCGCGGGCTTACCGGGACCGCGCATTTGGCACCTGCGAAACGCAGTCCGCCGCCATGGCATGACGGCTACATAACAAGAATTTTTAGAGGAGATGCACATGTATCAGTTTAAGAAAACCGCCATCGCCATTGGCGTCGCGCAAATTGTCCTGATGGCCAGTGGTTCGGCAATCGCGCAAAGCGCGCCGCCCGATGCTTCGGTGGTGGTGGTGACCGGCCAGCGCGCGGCGTTGAACTCGGCGCAGAAAATCAAGCAGACTGCCGACGAGATCGTCGATTCCATCGTGGCCGACGACATTGGCAAACTGCCGGACCGTTCGGTTACCGAAGTGCTGCAGCGGGTGGTGGGCGTGGCGATCGACCGCACCATGGCCAAGGGCGATCCGGAACACTATTCGGTGGAAGGCTCCGGCGTGACCATCCGCGGCTTGAGCTATGTGCGCTCGGAACTCAATGGCCGCGACTCGTTCTCCGCCAACGGCGGCCGTTCGCTGAACTTCGAAGACGTGCCGCCGGAATTGATGGCCGGTGTCGACGTGTACAAGAATCCGTCGGCGGAACAGGTGGAAGGGGCGATCGGCGGCCTGGTCAACCTGCGCACCGCGCTGCCGTTCGACTACAAGGGTTTTAAGGCGGCGATTTCGCTGAATGAAACCTATTCCACGCTGAAAAAGGGCAAATGGTCGCCATCGGTGTCCGGCCTGATTTCCAATCGCTGGAAAACCGACCTCGGCGAATTCGGCGCCCTGATCGACCTGGCCCGCTCGGAGAGCCAGGTGCGCACCGACGCGTTCCAGGTTGAACCGTACTATCCGCGCACCGATATCGTCTCCGGCAAGACCGTGTGGATACCGAAAGGCGCGCAATGGCGCACATTGATGTTCGACCGCACGCGCGAGGGCGCGTATGGCGCGCTGCAGTGGAAGAAAGATGACCTGAAGAGCTCGCTGACCTACTTCAAGTCGCGCTACCAGATGCAATGGGACGAGAACGCGATCTTCGCCCAGTCCGCCCCGTACAACATCAGCGTCAGCCCGGACGCGACCTATGACAAGAATGGCGCGCTGCTGACCGGCACCCTCAGCGATCCGAAGGATGGCGGCATCAACTTCGGCGGCGACACCCGCACCGCCAACCGCAAATCCGACACCACCGACATCGGCTGGAATGTGCAGTGGCGCGCATCGCCGGCCTGGACCCTGACTTCGGACTTGCAGCACATCCGCGCCACCACGCGCAGCCTCGATTCGACCGTCGCCACCGGCATCCAGATGCCCAAGGAACGGATCGACCTGACCGGCAACGTGCCCAAGCTGACGTTCGACGACGCCGACCGCGCCTACCTGGCCAATCCGGCCAATTACTACTGGGCGTTCACCATGGAACACATGGACGCCAGCAAGGCCACCGAGAAGGCGTGGAAGGGCGACGCCAAGTATGACTTCGACCATCCGGTGCTGCGCGACGTCCGCTTCGGCGTGCGCCTGACCGAGCGCGATTCGCTGACACAGAATTCCAACCCGGGCTACAACTGGTCGCCGATCACGCAGACCTGGCAACTGGGCTGGGACATCAACAAACTGGCCTCGCTGGGTGATCCGCGCTTCAGCGGCAATACCACGCCGTATGCGTTCCCGAATTTCTTCAACGGCAAAGTGTCGGTGCCGACCCTGATTTTCCCGGCGCTGTCGACCGCCACCGGCTATCCGGACAGCTATGCGGCGCTGCACAAGTTCCATGACATCCTGTGTGCGGAAGCGCATGGCGGCTCCAGCGACAGCTGCAGCCCGTGGAAGCCGGCCACGTTCGGCACCGATCCGTCGGGCAACAACGACCAGCGGGAAAAAACCAAGGCGGTGTATACGCAGCTGCGCTTCGGCTTCGATCACCTCAAGTATCCGGTCGACGGCAACGTCGGCGTGCGCTGGGTCAAGACCGACATGACCGCGCACGGCTACACGGTGTTCAAGAATAACGCGCCGGTGATCCCGGCCGGCTACAGCGTGGTGGGTCCGGCGATTCCGAACATCGCCTCGTTCTCCGCCAGGCAGGATGTCGACAACAGCTACGACAACATCCTGCCGAGCCTGAACCTGCGCCTGAAAGCCAGTGACCAGCTGCAGTTCCGCGCCGCGTTCGCTTCGGCGCTGTCGCGTCCCGATTTTACGCAACTGCAGGCATACACCAGCCTGAGCCAGGGCGCCAGCACCACCAACAATACCGCCACCCAGACCCTGACCGTCAACAGCGTGACGCGTGACGGCACCGCGTCGGGCAACCCCCGCCTGCTGCCGACCACGGCCAAGCAGTTCGACGTGACGGCCGAATGGTACTTCGCGCCGGCCGGTTCGGTGACCCTGGCCCTGTTCGACAAGCGCCTGAAAGACATCATCGTCAACCAGCTGTCCAATTTCCAGGTGCCGGACGTGGCCGGCACGCAGCAGAACTTCACCGTCACCTCGCCGGTGAACGGCGCCAAGGGCACGGCGCGCGGCTTCGAGATCGCATACCAGCAGTACTTCGACAAGTTGCCGGGCCTGTTGTCCGGCCTGGGTGTGCAGGCCAACTTCACCTTCGTCGACAGCAAGCAGAAACTGTATAACCCGGTGTTCAGCGCATACTGCTCGAGCACTGGCGGCGCGGTCAACCTGAACCTGAACATGAATGGCTGCGACACCGATGGCCGCACCTTCGGCAACTTGCCGCTGCAAGGCATGTCGCGCCGTTCGTACAACCTGGCGCTGATGTATGACAAGGGCCCGGTCTCGAGCCGCCTGGCCTACAGCTGGCGCTCGAAGAGCCTGCAAAGCGTGAACGCCAACGGCACCAACGGTTCGGATGGCACCAACACCGACCCGGGCAGCCCGGACTTCGGCAAAACCAACGTGGTATGGGGCTTGCCGACCTGGGCCGATGATTACGGCCAGCTCGATGCGTCGGTGTTCTACAAGATCAGCGACAACCTGTCCTTCGGCCTGGAAGCGCAAAACATCACCAACGCCAAGTACAAGCAGTTGATGGACCAGCACATCGGCACCAAGGGCCGCGCCTGGTTTGTATCCGGTCCGCGCTATACGGCGCAGCTGCGCTACAACTTCTGATCAGGTAGCACTGATAAAAAATCCCGCGGCCGCAACGCCGCGGGATTTTTTTCGGCTATGTCATCGCAAATCGTGGAAGACGCTGGCTGTAGGGCGGCATTTACAATGCCGCCATGTCCGCACAACGGTACTGCCCGCGCTCTCGGCGACGCATGCATGGCGGCCTCGCAGAGTCCGCCCTACAGTGGGAGCATTCCACGACTCCCGGTGACATGGCCTTTTTTTTGCCGATGCCGTCCGCGCCGGCGCGCCGGGTTAGTCGGACGGCGTCACCCACCTGGGCACGCGTTTGCCGGCCAGGATGTCGCGCGCCACCTGCATCAGCAGGACGCCTGGCAGGGGAGGGCATGCGATGGCCAGATTGAGTTTGCCGGCCGCCATGGCGTCAGCCGCCCCTGTGCCGCCGCCAACCGACAGGACCAGGATATCGCGGCCCGGCCGCATGCCGGCCTGTTCAATGGCCTCGATGGCGCCGGTCGCCATCTCGCCGCTGTGCGCATAGACCGCGCCGATGTTCCTGCCGTGGGTCCGCAGCAGGGCGGCCATGGCTGCCATGGCGCTGGCGCGCGATGGACCGCCGGGCTGCGACTGCAGCATCCTGAGCCGGGCGTGGCCTGCGATGGCCTGGGCAAAACCTTGATGGTGGGCGAGCGGCTGCGGGGAATCCTGCGGGCCTTGCAACTCGACGATATTGATGAGGGTAGCGGGGGCGCGGGCCGATTGGGCCGCCAGCCAACGGCCGGCCCGCCGGCCTTGGGCGGCGGGGTCGGGGCCGATAAAGGTGGCAACCAGGTCCGGGTCGCCGGCGGCAATCGCGCGGCCGGTGACGATCACGGGGATACCGGCGGCCTTTGCTTCGCGCAGCACCGTATCCCAGCCCGTGTCGGCCACTGGCGCCAGCACGATCACGCTGACTTTTTGCGCAATGAAGGAACGGATTGCGGCGACCTGGATATCCTGCGGGCGCGATTGTGGATGCCCGTGCCGGGTATCCGCGAATTTGACGGTGATGCCGTCGCGGACGGCCGCCGCCTCGATGGCGTTGGCACTGGCGCCGGCAAAGGAATCGGCGCAGGCGTCGGCACACGTGTCGGCGCCGGCACCGCGTGCCGCGTCGCCGCCTGGCACGCAACCGATCACCAAAGGTGGGGCGGCGCATGCCGTGCGGGCGGGCAGGGCGGCCGCGATGATCGCGCAGGCCAGCAGCCTTCTGCGGGCGGTATCGACCATGGGGGAAGTCTGGAGGGGCAAAGTAACAACGACGGCGGCCGGGAATGCTGTCCGGCCGCCTTTGTCGCGGCGGGTGATTACCAGCCGACGCCGTAGATGGTCGCCAGCGCCACGCCGATCACGGCCGAACCGAAGGCAAAGGCGCCATCGACGCGGAACAGCGAGGTGTCGATGTGCATCGCCTTGGTGTTGCCTGCGCGCCGGGCTTCCGCCATTTTGCTCATCAACACCATGCCGGCGACGACGAACCAGAACACGATGAACATGCGGTCCAGGAACGGGATCTCAGCGACACCGGCTTCCGTGACCTTGGCAAAGCCGATCGGGACCAGGAACGACAGGTCCATCATTTGCGGCAGGAATTTCAGCACGATGGAGCCCGCCAGTCCGCCTACGGTGGCGAACATGGCGGCGCCGGCCGTGGTTTTCTTCCAGAAGAAGCCCATCAGGAACATGGCCAGGATGCCGGGCGAGACGAAGCCGGTGTATTCCTGGATGTACTGGAAGCCGCCTTTCTTGTCGATGCCCAGCATCGGCGCGATCAGCACGGCCAGCGCCATCGACACCACCACGCTGACGCGGCCGATCCACACCATGCGCTGTTCGGTGGCCTGCTTGTTGAAGGTCTTGTTGTAGATGTCCAGCGTGAAGATGGTGGCGATACTGTTGGCCTTGCCGGCCAGCGAGGCCACCACGGCGGCGGTCAGCGCGGCGAAGGCGATGCCCTTCAGGCCCGATGGCAACAGGTTCAGCAGGACCGGATAGGCGCGGTCGGGATTGATTTCACCGCCGACGCGCATGGCGTCGCCCAGCGAGCCGGACTTGTCCAGCGCATAGGCGGCGATACCCGGCAAGACCACGATCACCGGCATCAGCAGTTTCAGGAAGGCCGCGAACAGCAGGCCTTTGCGGGCGGTCGGCAGGTCGGCGCCGAGGGCGCGCTGCGTGATGTACTGGTTGCAGCCCCAGTAGTTCAGGTTGACGATCCACATGCCGCCGATCAGGACCGACAGGCCCGGCAAGTCCATGTAGTTTTCATTGTCGCGGGTCAGCACCATGTCAAAGTGTTCGCCGGCGCGCACCAGCAGTTCGGAGAAACCGGCCACGGCGCCTTGCTTGCCACCCAGGGCCGCCACCAGGTCCAGCGCCAGCCAGGTCGTCACCAGGCCGCCAATCACCAGGCAGGTCACCTGGATCACGTCGGTATAGCCGATGACCTTCATGCCGCCCAGGGTGATGATGGCGGCGAAGATGGCCAGGAACAGCATGCAGGGCAGCAGGGCGAGGCCCGACAGGCTGGAAATCGCCAGCGCGCCCAGGTACAGGATCGACGTCAGGTTGACCACCACGTACAGGCCGAGCCAGAACAAGGCCATCGTGGTGGCCACGGCCTTGCCGTAGCGCTGCTCGAGGAATTGCGGCATGGTGTAGATCCGGTTCTTCAGGTAGACCGGCATGAAGAACACGGCCACGATCACCAGGGTGGCGGCCGCCATCAATTCGTAGACGGCGATCGCCATGCCGATCTTGAAGCCGGAACCGCTCATGCCGATGAATTGTTCGGCCGAGATGTTGGACGCGATCAGCGAGGCGCCGATGGCCCACCAGGTCAGCGACCCTTCGGCCAGGAAATAGTCATGCGAAGCCGAGCCGGAACCGGCTTGCT
>Ga0307408_100000194_pt1 | contig 65753 bp, 63 predicted proteins | sample 322Cmetagenome_FD_202116 | JGI IMG/M metagenome (GOLD analysis project Ga0307408, IMG submission 202116) | Maize rhizosphere microbial communities from greenhouse at UC Davis, California, United States - 322HYB-C-3 | ecosystem: Host-associated > Plants > Roots > Rhizosphere > Soil | place... | reverse complement strand
GTGAGCACGGCGCCGGTGCGCGGAAGGAGTAAGGACTCATGGCAGTAGGCAAAGAGATTCGTGGCAAGATCAAGAGCGTAGAGAATACGAAGAAGATCACCAAGGCGATGGAAATGGTCGCCGCATCGAAAATGCGCAAAGCGCAGGACCGTATGCGCGCCGCCCGTCCCTACAGTGACAAGGTTCGTAATATCGCCGCTAATCTGGCTTCCGCCAATCCGGAATACACGCACCCGTTCCTGGCTTCGGCCAAGGGCGACCAGGCCAAGAAAATTGGTTTCATCGTTGTCACGACCGACAAAGGTCTGTGCGGCGGCTTGAACACCAACGTACTGCGCCAGGTGACGAACAAGGCCCGCGAGCTGGAAGCGGCGGGCAACAAGATTGAAGCGGTAGCAATCGGTAACAAAGGTTTGGGGTTCCTCAATCGCGTCGGCGTTTCTGTGGTTGCCCAGGCAACGCAGATCGGCGATACGCCGCACCTGGAAAAACTGATCGGCCCCGTCAAGGTGGTGCTCGAGAAGTTCCAGGAAGGCAAACTGGACGCCGTTTACCTGTGCTATACCAAGTTCATCAACACGATGAAGCAAGAGCCGATGGTGGAGCAGCTGCTGCCCCTGCCGGCCGACAAAATGAAGGCGGATGCCAATACCCACCAGTGGGATTACATCTATGAGCCGGATGCGCAAACCGTGATCGACGAACTGCTGGAGCGCTACATTGAAGCGCTGGTATACCAGGCAGTGGCGGAAAACCTGGCGTCCGAGCAATCGGCGCGTATGGTCGCAATGAAAGCCGCTAGCGATAACGCTGGCAGCGTCATTGGCGAACTGAAGCTGATCTATAACAAGACCCGCCAGGCCGCGATTACCAAAGAACTCTCCGAAATCGTTGCCGGTGCGGCTGCGGTTTAAACGAATTTAACTATATTGAAGGAACGAACATGGCTGATGGCAAAATCGTTCAGTGTATCGGCGCGGTGGTGGACGTTGAGTTCCCACGCAACGCGATGCCTAAGGTTTTCGACGCCCTGAAGATGGAAGGCTCGGAACTGACCCTGGAAGTACAACAGCAGCTGGGTGACGGCGTGGTCCGTACCATTGCTCTGGGTTCGTCCGATGGTCTGCGTCGCGGCATGATGATCCAGAACACCGGCAAACCAATCATGGTGCCAGTGGGTAAAGCCACCCTGGGCCGTATTATGGACGTGCTGGGCAACCCGATCGACGAATGCGGTCCTGTTGCTCACGACCAACTGGCTTCGATCCACCGCGTGGCTCCTGCGTACGACGAACTGTCGCCGTCGCAAGACCTGCTGGAAACCGGCATCAAGGTGATTGACCTGGTTTGCCCGTTCGCCAAAGGCGGTAAAGTGGGTCTGTTCGGTGGCGCCGGTGTGGGCAAGACCGTTAACATGATGGAACTGATCAACAACATCGCCAAGGCGCACTCGGGTCTGTCCGTGTTCGCCGGTGTGGGTGAGCGTACCCGTGAAGGTAACGACTTCTACCACGAGATGGCCGATGCCAAGGTGGTGGATCTGGAAAACCCAGAGAACTCCAAAGTGGCGATGGTGTACGGTCAGATGAATGAACCACCAGGCAACCGTCTGCGCGTGGCGCTGACCGGTCTGACCATGGCGGAAGCGTTCCGTGACGAAGGCAAAGACGTTCTGTTCTTCGTGGACAACATCTACCGCTTCACGCTGGCCGGTACCGAAGTATCCGCACTGCTGGGCCGTATGCCTTCCGCAGTGGGTTACCAGCCTACCCTGGCCGAAGAAATGGGCCGTCTGCAAGAGCGTATCACGTCGACCAAGACCGGCTCGATCACCTCGATCCAGGCCGTCTACGTTCCAGCGGATGACTTGACCGACCCGTCGCCAGCGACCACCTTCGGTCACCTGGATTCGACCGTCGTTCTGTCCCGTGACATCGCCTCGCTGGGTATCTACCCTGCGGTGGACCCGCTGGATTCGACCTCCCGCCAGCTGGACCCGCTGGTGGTTGGCCAGGAACACTACGAAACCGCACGCGCTGTCCAGGGCACCCTGCAGCGCTACAAGGAACTGCGCGACATTATCGCCATTCTGGGTATGGACGAACTGGCACCGGAAGACAAGCTGACCGTGGCACGCGCTCGTAAGATGCAGCGTTTCCTGTCGCAGCCTTTCCACGTTGCTGAAGTGTTCACCGGCGCGCCTGGTAAATACGTTTCGCTGAAAGACACGATCAAGGGCTTCAAGATGATCGCTTCGGGCGAACTGGATCACCTGCCGGAACAAGCGTTCTACATGGTCGGCGCGATCGAAGAAGCAATCGAAAAAGCCAAGAAACTGGGTTAATTCCCGGTGAATTGGCGACGCTCCCGGCATGCCGGGAGCGTTCAATCCCGATAGGACACACATGGCAAATACCATACACGTAGATGTGGTCTCCGCTGAAGAGCAAATCTTCTCCGGCGAAGCCACGTTCGTCGCGTTGCCAGGTGAACAGGGCGAGCTGGGTATCTACCCCAAGCACACGCCGCTGATCACCCGTATTCGTCCGGGTGCGGTGCGTATCCAGGTGCAGGGCCAGGCAGAAGACGAGTTCGTCTTTGTCGCCGGCGGCCTGCTGGAAGTGCAACCAAACTCCGTGACGGTACTGGCCGACACCGCGATCCGTGGCAAGGACCTGGATGAAGCCAAGGCTAGCGCCGCCAAGAAACTGGCGGAAGAAGCCCTGGTCAATAGCACCGGCACGATGGACTACGCAACTGCGCAGGCCGAGCTGGCTGCGGCGGTGGGCCAACTGGCCGCCATCGCTAAACTGCGTCAACTGCGCGGCTGATTTTCAGCGCGGGCAGGCAGTAACAAAAAGGCGGCTTCGGCTGCCTTTTTGCTTTAGTATCGTGGAAATTCATTGTCATTACAGGAGCCCCATGGCCTCTACCTTGCACGTTGATGTCGTCTCTGCCGAAGGCCAATATTTCTCCGGCCCCGCCACCTTTGTCGTCTTACCGGGAGAACAGGGTGAATTGGGCATTTATCCGCGCCATACGCCGCTGATTACCCGTATCCGGCCCGGTGTGGTGCGGATACAAAAGCCAGGCTCCGACGACGAGGAATTCCTGTTTGTCGCGGGCGGTTTACTGGAAGTGCAACCGGACAATATCACGGTCCTGGCCGACACCGTTATCCGTGGCAAGGACCTGGATGAAGCGCGCGCCAATGAAGCGCGCAAACTCGCGGAAGAACAATTGGCCCAGCACAGCGGCCAGATTGATTATGCGAAAGTGCAGGCCGAATTGGCGATGGCCGTGGCGCAATTGGCCGCAATAGCGCGCTGGCGCGCCAAACACGGTTGATTAACTGCACATCCCGTAAGATTTACGGTCTTCAAAATACCGGTACGTAAACGTGCGTACCGGATAGCGTTCATTCTTGATTTTCACGACGGGCAACAGCAGATCAAACCGCTCCGGCAGTTTCCCTTTGAAATGCAAACGGAAACGGTATTGCGTGAAATCCGACGTGCCGATGCCGGTCATTAAGATCGGTACCTCTTCAATGACGTCGACGATTTCCGGACGGCCTTCCGTGCCGCGGCGATAAATCGTCACGATTTCCGCATTGGTCAACGCCGGTCCCTTGGGTGCGCCGATTTTAAAAGACCGGCTGGTGAATTGCGCCATCGCACCGCGCGGCACCAGGTAAATCAGGCTGATTTCCACACCGCCATCCGGCAAAGCCGACGGAGGCGTGGCCGTCACGGTAATATTATCCGGTAGTTTAAACGTCGAACCGTCTTCCCTTTTCGTGCATTCCGGCGTGGTGGCCTGGTACAGTTGCTCGGGCTGGTAATCGTTGCCGCAAGCGGCAAGGGTCATTAATAAAGCAAGGGGCGCGATGTGGCGAACAATTCGGCGCATGATATTTCTATTCCTCTCAGCGTTTTTCTTCCATCAGCGCCAGTAAATGGCCATCCGGGTCACGGAAGAACGCCATCCATAATTCACGATCCGGCATTTTAGCAATCAAATGCGGTTCACCATCAAATTCCACGCCCCGCGCTTTCAAAATCGCCGCCATGGCTTCAATTTGTTCCACATAAAAATAATGGCACACGCCAGCGCCGGGTTGCACGGTTTTGGGCGTGCCTTCCAACATCAAACGGACACCGGCGCAATCAAAGAACACCAGGTCGCCATAACGGAACAGTTTATTCAAACCCAGGGTGCCGCCATAAAACGCTTCCGCACGGTTGGCATCGGAAACAGGCAGGGCGATCTGGCCAATGCGGGACAAAGCCATGGAATACTCCGGACAGGGATGGGGTAGTCAGTTTAGCGTGTCTTGTACCACAAATCAGCATGATTGCGCTAACTTTTGGCATGAAAAGGCGGATTTTACCCCGGAAAGGCGCTGTCGCGCCTTCCGAGGCAAGATCGGTGCTTATGTGCGCTTGTTGCGCACGCCGACGGATTTAATTAATGCTTTCCAGCGCGAACGTTCGGCTATCCGTTCCAAAGGCGTTTGCTGGCTGCGGCGCATATCGCGCATGAGTTTGAGATAATTAAAGACGCGGTCCGGATCGCAATGCTGTATTACCGCACAGCCTGGTTCTGATTCATGGCGGCAATTCCGGAATTGGCAGTGCGCGGCCCATTGTTCAATCTCTTCAAAGGCCGCCTGAATACTGTCGTCATCGCCGTCCGGTCGCAACGTCCGCAATCCCGGTACATCGATAATGCAGGCGCCGTTTGCGCAAAAATGCATGGAACGCACGGTCGTCGTATGGCGGCCCCGGCTGTCATCCTCGCGGATGGCGCCGGTTTGCTGTTCCGCATTGGCCAGGGTGTTGGTCAAAGTGGATTTACCCGTGCCGGATGATCCCAATAAGCACAAGGTTTGTCCGCTGTTCAGCCATGGCGCCAATTGTTGCGTTGAGGTGCTGTCTAGTGCATTGACCGCCAGCACGGGATAACAGTGATTGAGACGTTTGGCAGTGCCATTAATACGCTCATCGGCATTATTCACCGTATCGGCTTTGGTTAATACGACGACCGGCGTGATTTCCGCCGCCGCCACCATGGCAATATACCGCTCCAGGCGGCGTAAATTGAAATCATGGTCGAGCCCCATGACCAATAAGGCTGTATCGATATTACTGGCCACCGATTGCCGACGTCCATCGAAAGCGCGGCGGCTTAAATGATTCATTGGGGATAACCGTGCAGTTATCCACCATTCATTCAGGGCATTCATTTCCGCGATGACCCAGTCCCCGACAGCCAGTTGATAACCTTCCTCTTCCAATGCCGTGATCACGCGCGGTAAAACACGGGCGGAACAGGGATGCTCGCCGTTGTGCAGGGTGAGCCTGCCTTTATGGACTTCGATAATGCGCATCAAATGCGCATTCGGTGCGTCCGGTATGTCCGCCAGTTGCGAAAAAAATGCGTTGGTAAAGCCGATACGGTGCAGCGTTTCAAATTGAATAGATAACATGATGTTTCCCATCGTGCGCGCCGGACAGGCGCGCAAAAGCACATTCCTTTGCGCAAGGGCGCAAAGGAGCCGATTTAATCTGGGAAAGCCGGCGCGCGATCGCGCGGCGTTACATCATGTCGAAAGACAGGAGGGCGCGGATCAGGCAGCCGGCAGGAGGGCAATATCCAACGTACGCATGGTTCAATCTCCTGGCCGGTTGATGGGAAGCCGCCAGTGTCGCACTGACGCGCGCGGCGGTCAATGGCTGGTGCATGGCGGTGTATGCCATTTCCATATGCCTTCCACGTGATTATTCATATTTGGCTGCCATCTGCTGCCCGTAGACTCTTAGTCAATTATAAAAAATACATTCATGGAGAAACCGATGAAGCGATGGACCCTGCTGCCGCTGGCGGCAGCCCTTGCCGCGGGCGGCGCCTTTGGCCAGACCTTGCTGGCCATCGATGCCAGCGCCCCCGCCACGGCGCCACTGGAAAACCAGCTGAAGACCGGCGCGTCGGTGTCGCCGTCCGGCACGCGGCTGGGCGTCAACAGCCAATACCTGACCCGCGATGGCAAACCGTGGATGCCGGTGATGGGTGAATTCCATTACAGCCGCACGCCGGCCGACGAATGGGAGACGGAACTGCGCAAGATGAAGGCGGCCGGCATTGATATCGTCGCCACCTACGTGATCTGGAACCACCATGAACCGCGCGACGGTGCCTTTAACTGGGCCGGCCAGAATGATTTGCGCCGCTTCGTGCAACTGGCCGCCAAAGCGGGACTCGAGGTGGTGGTGCGCCTTGGACCGTGGGTGCATGCGGAAGTGCGCTATGGCGGGATTCCCGACTGGGTGGTCAATGCCATGCCGACCCGCAAGGATGACCCGCAATACCTGGAGCACGTGGCGCGCCTGTACAACGAAATCGGCCGCCAGCTGAAAGGCTTGCTGTGGAAGGATGGCGGCCCGGTGGTGGGGGCGCAACTGGAAAATGAATACAACCTCGATGGGCCAGCGGAAGGGGCTGGACATATCCGCACCCTGAAACAACTGGCGCTGCAGGCCGGTGTCGATGTGCCGCTGTACACGGTGACGGGTTGGGACCAGACCGTGTATCCAACGGGTGAAGTCACGCCGGTGTTTGGCGGTTATCCGGATGAACCATGGGCAGCCAGTACCAAGGAGCTGAAGCCGAAGGAAACCTACGCGTTCCGTTTCGACAGCCGCGTCAGCGGCGACCTGGGGGCGCAAACGGCGCGCAAGGGCAAGGGCACGGCGGAAACGGATATGGACAGCACGCCCTTCCTCGGCGCCGAATATGGCGCGGGCTTGCCGTTCATGTACCGCCGCCGTCCGGTGGTGTCGCCCGACGATATCGCCGCGATGTTGCCGGTGCAGCTGGGCTCCGGCGTGAATTTGCTGGGGTATTACATGTTCCATGGCGGCCGCAATCCCATGGACTTGACGTCGCTGGAGGAAAGCACGCTCAGTGGCGGCCATAACGATACGCCGATGATCAGCTATGACTTCCAGGCGCCACTGGGGCCGGATGGCCAGCAGCGTCCAGTGCTGGCGCGGCTGCGTCCTTACCACTTGTTCCTGCGCGACTTCGGCGACCGCCTGGCGCCGATGACGGTGCGCAAGCCGGATCGGGTGCCGGCCGGTTCGGACGACCTGGTGACGCCGCGTTTGTCCTTGCGCAGCAAGGGCGACAGCGCCTTCCTGTTCGTCAGCAACCACGTGCGCCAGTACCCGATGCCGGAACAGAAGCAATTGCAGTTTTCCGTCAAGCTGCCCAATGAAACCAAGGTCTTCCCGCGCACACCGGTGGACGTGGCCAATGGCGCGTATTTCATCTGGCCGGTGAATTTCGACCTCGATGGTACGCGCCTGTCGTATGCGACGGCGCAGCCGGTGGCGCGCCTCGATAACGGCAAGGAGGGCGTCGTATACGTGTTCGCCGCCAGCGGCGGCATCCCGGTGGAACTGGCGTTTGAGGGCACGGCGGCGGACCGGCTGGAGATGCGCACGGGTGCGCGCATGTCCAATGCGGGGGCCGGTGTCGTGGTGGAGGGGATCGTTCCCGGCCTTGGCGCGGCCGTCACGTTGCGCCGCGCGCAGGGGCGGCCGGTGACGGTGGTGGTGCTGTCGGAACAGCAGGCGCAGCACCTGGCGATCGGGGAAGTGGCGGGCAGGCGCCGCCTGGTGCTGAGCGCGCAGCAGACCTGGTTTGCCGATGGCGGCGTGAAGCTGCGTTCGGACGGCAATCCCGCGTTCCGCTTTGCCGTCTATCCGCCGCTGCCGAAGTCCGTCAAGGCCAGGCAGGGCGCGTTGAAGGAGGGCGCCGACGGCATCTTCCAGTCGTTCGATATCACGCTGCCTGAGCGCCGTCTTGCGGCCACCGTCACGCCGCTGCGGGAAGCGCAAGCGGTCCGTCCGGTCATGATCGGCGGCCAGGCGAAAGCCGCCATGCAACCGATTCCGGAAAGTTTCCGCCAAGCCGCCGCGTGGCGCATCGACGTGCCGCCGTCGTCCGGCACGGGGGAACCGGACGCGCTGCTCAACCTGCACTTCACGGGCGACATCGGCCGCCTGTTCAGCGGCACGCGCATGCTCGATGACTGGTACTACAGCGGCTATGGCTGGCAATACGCGTTGAAGCATGCGGCGACAGGACCACGCAGGGGCCCGCTGACCTTGTCCGTGCTGCCGTTGCGGGCCGATGCGCCGGTCTACATTCCGAAACAAGGCCGCCCCGATTTCGCGGGCAAGCAGCAAATCGCCGAGCTGCGCGGCGTGACCATCACTCCCGTGTACCGGCTCGACGTACGTTAGCCCCAACAGGGGCGCCAATATCCGTCGTCCAACGACGTCGCCGGGGACCACGCCGTGCGAAAGTAGCCCATATCCAGCCTGGGCTGCTTTCGCTTGCCCATGCATGATGCAGCTATACGAATTGCTCATACTTCGGAGTGAATTCGGCATTAGAGAGCAATGCACTAGTTCAGTACGATGCATTCAACCCGCAACCAAAGCGGGTGATTGATTAAGGAAGCGACCAGGCATCCAGCGCCACCTCAAGCCGGCAAGGGCGAGATGTCAAGGCACGGCCAGCCCTGTGAATTTCCCTGATTTATACCAATAAAATAATGGAGACTACGATGACTTTTAATACGACCAAGATGCGTAAGACCGTGCTGGCCGCCCTCATTGCCGAAATGGCGATGACGGTGTGTGCTTCAGCCCAAACCACCGCCGAGGCGGTTCCTGATGATGTCGGCGCGAAAGTGATTGTCAGCGGTATTCGCGCCTCCCTCTCCTCGTCGTTGAACACCAAGCGCATCCAGGATGGCGTGGTGGACGCGGTGTCGGCCGAGGATGCCGGCAAGTTCCCGGATACGAATATCGCCGAATCCCTGCAGCGTGTGACAGGCGTGCAAATCCAGCGCAACAATGGCGAAGGACGCTACATTTCGGTACGTGGCCTGGGGCCTGAATTCAACAATGTGCTGGTCAATGGCCGGACGCTGACCAGCGACACCGGCGGACGCGAGTTTTCCTTCGATTTGCTGTCCTCCGACCTGATCTCGAAAGCCCTGGTCTACAAGACATCCCAGCCCTTCCTGCCGGAGGGCGGGATCGGCTCCACGGTGGATATCCAGACGGCGCGGCCGCTGTCGGGCAAAGTGGGGCACTCGTCCGTCGTCAACGTCTTTGACGCGTACGATTCCAATTCCAGGAAACACACGCCCAATATCAGCGGCATGTATTCGTTCGCCAACGCGCAACGCGACTTCGGCGTGAGCGGATCGCTGTCCTACACCGATCGCGCCTCGAAACAGAACAAGGCCATCACGGACAGCTGGAACTACAGGGATGTCGCCATGATCAATGGCGACCTCAATTCGAAGGGATTGACATCGACCGATGTCACCACCCGCAAGCTGTACATGCCGCAGAGCTTCGGCTATCAGCAGGAAAATGAAACGCGCAAGCGGCTGGTCGGTAACGTGACGGTGCAATACAACCCGTCGGCCACCTGGAAACTCAGCGCCGACGCCTTGTATTCGCGCCTGGACCAGCGCAACGCCGTGATTGCGATCAGCGACTGGAACAACCCGGCCCAGCTGGGCGTCACGTATGACGCCAACGACCAGGTGACCAGTTTCCTGCGTCCCGGTGCGAACTTCCTCGCGAACAATCCCGCCTTGAAGGACCTGGTGGGCATCAATTCGAACGACATGATCGTCAAGGGAGGCGACCGCCTGTCGACCACCAGCGCGTTCGGGCTGAACTCGAAGTGGAACCTGGCGCCGGAGTGGAAACTCGAGGGTGACCTGTCGTCCTCGCGTTCGACTTCCGAGTCGCCCGATATGTGGGTGGTCGCCGGCATGGTGCCGAAGAACGGCGATGCGTTGACCTTCAATGGCTACCCCACCCTGGCCTTCGGCGATGGCATCGCCGATCCGACGGCGGTGCGCGCCCACGCTGTTGCCAACAGCGAGGTCCAGTTCCGGGACACCCTGCATGAAGGGCGGTTGAACCTGTCCTGGAACCACGATATCGGCTATTTCAAAGGCATCGATAGCGGGATGGCGTACTCGCAGCGCAAGGTCGGCCGCAACCAGTGGAGCGCCGACTCGTGGAACGCTTTCAGCGGCTACCATGTTGCCCTGCCCGCCAGCCTGTTTACGGTCACGCCGCTGAACTCGATGGGGGGCGGCGCCCAGGCACCCTCGCAGTACCTCAGCTTCGATCCGCACGCCTACATCAACTACCTGAACCAGCCATCAATGCTGGCGCAATCGAACGATCCTGCGCTGTATTCGGATCTCAAGAAATTCCCGAATGGGCCGATGGCGATCGATTACACCAGGCCATCGATGTGGGCCGTCAAGGAGAAAGTCTCCAGCCTGTTCCTGGACTCCAAATGGGAGGGCGAGGGCTGGTCGGCGAACGCGGGCATGCGCATGGTGAGGGTGCAATCGACGTCCACCGGGATCAGCCGCGTGTTGCTGTCCGCGGTGAAGAGCCCCAACGATACGACCTATATCCTGAATTGGGGGCCGTCCGCCGTCACGTCGGTGAGCAACAGCTATAACAACTTCCTCCCGTCCGGCAACCTGAAATTCGATTTGACGGACAACACCATCCTGCGCCTGGCCGCGTCGAAGACCGTGACCCGCCCGACCCTGAACCAGCTGGGTGTGGAAAACTGGTATGGCGGACGCTATGGCGACGTGCAGACCGGTGGCGGCAATCCTTACCTGAAGCCGATGCAGTCGAAAAACTTCGACGTTTCGTATGAATGGTATCTGTCGAAAACCAACTATGTCAGCGGCGCCGTATTCCTGAAAAATGTCTCCGATTTTCTCGAATCGAAACTGGTGGACATGCGGATACCTCAGTACAGCGAGGTGGTGCACGACACCCGCGTCCGGAATGGACAGAAGGGTAAGATCAAGGGCCTGGAAATAGCCGGCCAGTATGCGTTTGACACCTTGACGCCCTGGCTGAACGGATTTGGCGCGGCGGCCAACTATACCTATGTGGATGCCAGCGCGACCCGCGAAGGCGACAGCGGTGCGGTGGCCTGCGGCTATCCGGGCTTGTCCCGGCAATCGTATAACGGCTCCCTTTTCTACGAGAACAGCAAGTTCCAGGCGCGGGTCAGCTATAACTGGCGCAACAAGTTCTCGGTCGATTGCGGTGGCGGCAGTGCGCAGCCGCGCAACCGCGCCGCGTATGGGCAGACCGATGCCAGCGTGCGCTATAACCTGACGCCAACGATGTCGATCTACGCCGATGTGATCAATTTGACCAACGCGAAGATGCAGGAGTATGCGAAAAACGAGACGCAATTCCTGACGATGGAAGATGTCGGCCGCCGGTTCAACGCCGGCGTGAGGCTGGCCTTCTAAGTCCCGCCGCGTGCAGGGTCGAGCGGGGCGCGGCATGGCGCCGTGTCCCGCGCGGCGTTCTTCGGCTTTATCGATCAGTTTAACCTTTGGAACCATGCATACACATTTACCACGCCGCCGTTTGTTGACCGGGGCAGCGGTCGCCGCCAGCACCGCCTTGTTGCCTTTCCGCGCAGTCGCCCAAGGTGCGGCATCGCCGCGCTTCACCGTCGGCGCCAACGATTTTCTGCTGGACGGAAAACCGCTCCAGATCCGCTGCGGCGAAATGCACTTTGCGCGCGTGCCGCGCGAATACTGGCAGCATCGCCTGAAGGCCATCAAGGCCATGGGGCTGAATACGGTGTGCGCCTATCTGTTCTGGAACTACCACGAATGGCGCGAAGGCAAGTTCGACTGGCGTGGCCAGCGCGACGCCGCTGAATTTTGCCGCCTGGCCCGGCAGGAAGGGCTGTGGGTGATTTTGCGTCCCGGGCCGTATGCCTGCGCCGAGTGGGAAATGGGCGGCCTGCCGTGGTGGCTGCTCAAGAAGCATCCGGGCGATGCCTTCCTGCGCACGCGCGACGCGGCCTTTGTCGATCCGGCGCGGCGCTACCTGCGGGAAGTTGGCCGCGTGCTGGGGCCGATGCAGGTGACGCAGGGCGGCCCCATACTCATGGTCCAGGTGGAGAACGAGTACGGTTTCTTCGGCGATGACCTGGACTACATGCGCACCATGCGCCAGGCGCTGCTCGACGCCGGCTTTGATGTGCCGCTGTTCCAGTGCAATCCGACCAATGCGGTCGCGAAAACCCATCTTCCCGGCATGCTGTCGGTGGCCAATTTCGGCAGCGATCCGGCCGGCGGCTTCAAGGCGCTCGCCGCCGTCCAGCAGGCGCCGCTGATGTGCGGCGAATACTACTCGGGCTGGTTCGATACCTGGGGCAATCCTCACCGCCGCGGCGACAACACGAAAGCCGTGATTGACATCCAGGCCATGCTCAAGGCGAACGGTTCGTTCAGCCTCTACATGGCCCACGGCGGCACCTCGTTCGGCCTGTGGGGCGGTTGTGACCGGCCCTTCAGGCCCGACACCACCAGCTACGACTACGACGCGCCGATCAGCGAGGCGGGATGGATCGGCGCCAAGTTCGATGCCTACCGCGAGGGCATGCGTCCGTTCCTGGCGCCCGGCGAGGTGTTGCCCGAGCCGCCGCCGCGCAATCCCGTCATGCGGATCGAGGCGTTCGCGTTGAACGAATCGGCGCCGGTGTTCGCCAACCTGCCGCAACGCGCGATCATGGCCACCTCGCCCGCGCCGATCGAACAGTACGACATCAGCCGTGGTTTGGTGGCTTATCGCGTACAACTGCCGGCCGGACCGGCGGGGGTGCTGGCCGCGGCCAAGGTGCGCGACCTGGCCTGGGTCTATGTGGATGGCCAGCAGATTGGCACGATGGATACGCGCCATCGCCGTTTCTCGGTCAGCGTGCCGGCACGCAGCCGGGCCGTCACGGTCGACATCCTGCTGTACACCATCGCGCGCGTCAATTTCGGCCTGGAAGTGCACGACCGCAAGGGCCTGCACGGTCCGGTGACCTTCACGCCCAGGGAGGGCATGGCGCAGGCACTGGAGAACTGGGAGATCCGCGCCATCGACTTCGACGCCGACGCGGCGCTGCCGCCGCTATCGTTCAAGGCCGGACGCGCCAAAGGGCCCGCTTTCTGGCGCGGCGGTTTCCATGCCGGCAAGCAGGCCGACACCTTCCTCGACATGTCCGGCTGGGGCCAGGGCATCGTCTGGGTCAACGGCCGTTGCCTTGGCCGCTACTGGAGTATCGGACCAACCCAGACCATGTACCTGCCGGGGCCCTGGATCAAAAAGGGCCGCAACGAGGTCGTGGTGCTCGACCTGACCGGACCGCGCAGCGCCCGGATCGCGGGACTCACCGAACCCATACTCGACCAGCTCAATCCGGAACTGGACCTGGCGCGTCCGCCAAGCACGGTCAAGCCCGCGCTGCAGGGCATCGTCCCGGCGCATGCGGGTGAATTCGCAGCGGGGGGCGCCACCCAGGACGTGCTGTTCGCCACGCCGGTGACGGGCCGCCACTTCTGCCTCGAGTCGCTGAGCGCCTTCGATGGCAAGCAGTACGCGGCGGTCGGCGAGATTGCGCTGCTCGGCAAGGACGGCAAGACCCTCAACCAGCAATCGTGGACGATCGCCTACGCCAGCAGCGAAGAACTGAAAAAGGAAGACGGCTCGGCCCTCAACGCCATTAACGGACAGGCGTCGGATCATTGGCACACGGCGTTTTACGGTGCGGCGGCGGCCGCGCACCCGCACCTGTTGATCATCGACCTGGGCCCGCGGGTGGAGGTGGCGGGCGTGCGCTATATGCCGCGCCAGGGACCGGACACGGTCACCGGCCGTATCCGGCAGTACCGCATGTATGTCGCCGACAAGCTGGTCAGCGAATAAAACAATCGGATCGTCTGGTGACGGCTTTATGGTGTGCCCGGCGGCGTGCGGCGTATCGTGTGCAGCTTGCACGATTGCGGCGCCAGCGCCTGCCGGATGATGTCCAGCGCCAGTTCCGGCCGCGCATCGCCGCACATGAAAATGTCGGCCGCCGCGTAGCCGTGTTCCGGCCAGGTGTGGATGGAAATGTGGGACTCGGCCAGCAGCGCGACGCCGGTCACGCCCTGGCCGGGGCCAAAGCCGTGGAAATGGCTGTGCAGCACGTGCGCGCCGGCGGCAATAGCCGCGGCGCGCAGCAGGTGGTCGATGGCGTCGCAGCTGGTCAGCTTGTCGGCATCGATGCCGGACAAATCGGCCAGCAAATGCCGCCCGCGTGGCAAGTGCTGCATTATTTGTGGCCTCCGCCACCCCCGCCTCCGCCGCTATAGCCGCCCGAACGGGAACTCCAGCTGGAGCCGCCGCCGGACGATGAACCGAAGCTGCTCAGCATATGGCTCCAGCTGCTGATGGTGGTGACCACCAGCACGACGACCACGTACAAGGTGTAGCGGCCCATTATTTATCCTTGCCTTGTGTATCGATGAACAGCGCCGGCAGGAAAATCGCCAGTGCGCCGATCAGGTTATAAAAGAACGCGCCGCCGAACGACAGCAGGATCGGCACCAGGTTCAGCGCCAGCATCACCATGATGGCTTTCTTGGCCAGGCTTTTCGGGCTGCCCGCCTTGCCCTTCGGCGCCGGTTCCCTGCCACGGAACGAGGCGCCGAACAGCGCCTTCATCTGGTCGAACGGCACCGGCGTGGAACGCGACCACGTCAATTCCTCCTGCGACAGCTCCGCCGCCAGTTTCACCTGTCCCTGCTCGAATTCCGTCACATGGACCGTGTCGCCGGCCTGCACCCGCCAGTTGAACGCGCCCGCCGCATACACCACCCGCGCGTCATAGCTGTACAGCTTCTTGAAGGTGGCCTTGTCCTGCCGCGCATAGTCGCCGCCATCCCAGCTGGGCCAGTCCGACATCACATTGGCGCGGTACCAGCCGTCATCGGTTTCCACCAGCCACGAAAAGCCCGAGCGGTTGCCATACATCAGGTATTCACTCCAGCGCGTGCCTTCATCGTCTTCCCGCACCATGAAGCCGGTGACGCGGAATTCCTGCCGGTTCATGCGCGCGACGGCGCCCAGTTCCAGCGAAGGCCGCATGGCGTCCAGCCGTTCGCCCGCCTGCAGCACCTGCACTTTCGGGCTGGACGCATCGAGCTGCGCGTGGCACGAAGGGCACAGCAGGGCCGACGTCAGGCCGGGCAGGTATTTGATGGGACCACCGCAGGACGGGCAATCGAGCGCGGTGAGCTTGCCCCGGTGCCGGCCCGTGGAGCGGCGGATTTCGTCATCGTCGCGCAGCAGCTGGCACTGCATGCTTTCCAGCGTGACGGACACGCCGGTGTACACGGTGGGCACTTCGCCATCGGAATAATCGAGCGTGGCAAAGCTGGCGCCATCGCGCAAATCCGCCACCTGCGCGCGCCAGCCGTCGCCCACCCTGAACGGCAGTTCGCCCTGGCCGCCGATGCACCGCGCGGTGCGCACTTCGGCCACCGTATAGCGGCGGCCTTCGACGGTGGTGAAATTGCCGGGGGACAGTTCGGGGAACCGGGGGAGCGGGCCGCCGGCCTGGCGCGCCGTGGTGACGACGAACTGGCCGGACGAATCGCCCAGCCAGCCACCGGCGCCATCGTCGAACAGCAGGTACCACTCATTCCACATGCCCGCGCTGTATTGCAGCTGGATGCGGCCGACCACGGTGAACGGGCGGCCGCCCAGCACGCCGGACGTGTTGATCTGGACCGGCGAATAATCTTCCAGCACGGCCGACATCTTGCCCATGTCCTTGACCGCGTCGGCGTCCTTGAGGACGCTGGTATTGCAGTACTCGCACACGGCCATGACGGACGCGTGCGAGCGGAAGGTGACTTCCGCGCCGCAGCTGGGGCAGGAAACGATCTGCATGTGCGCGTTGATACCCTCTGGTTAGCCGATCAGTTTCTTCAACAGTTCCGACTTCGCCGCGTCATAGTCGGTGGCGGAAATCAAACCCTTGTCCAGCAAGCCTTTCAGCTTGCCCAGGCGCGCTTCGATATCGTCTTCGGCCGACACCGGCGCGGCGGCTGGTGCTGCCTGTGGTGCGGCCTGCGGCGCGGCCGGCGCCAGCGACGCGCCGACGGCCTGCCCCATGGCCTGGCCCAGGGTGACGCCGGCGCCCAGGCCCGCGCCGATGCCGGCGATACCGCCTTCGTTTTGCGCCGCCAGTGGGATCGCATCGGCCACCTGGAACTTGGTGTAGCCGGCCATCTTGTCGGCGCCCAGGCTGCCCTTCATGCCGGCGGAAATGCGCGCGTCCAGCGCGGCCTGCAATTCCTCCGGCAGGCTGACGCTGGCCACGTTGAATTCATCGAGGCCCACGCCATAGCGGGCAAAGGCATCGGCCAGGTCGCCGCGCACCTGCTGCGCCATCAGCGCCTGGTTGGCGGCCATGTCGAGGAAGGCGACATTCGAGGCGCCCAGCGAGCTGGCCATGGTGGCAAGCAAAATGCCGCGCAACTGGTCTTCGACGTCATCACGGGTATAGATTTCGCGCGTGCCGGACAGTTCGGTGTAAAACTTGCGCGGGTCCGCCACGCGGTAGGAGTACATGCCGAAGGCGCGCACGCGGATCATGTCGAAATCCTTGTCGCGGATCGTGATCGGCTGCTGCGTGCCCCATTTGCGGCCGGTCTGGACCCGGGTGCTGAAGAACACCACGTCCGACTTGAACGGGGAATCAAACAGCTTGTCCCAGTGTTTCAGGTTGGTCAGCAGCGGCAGGGTTTGCGTGGTCAGCTTGTGGGTGCCGGGTCCGAACACGTCGGCGATCCGGCCTTCGTTGACGAACACCGCCACCTGCGAATCGCGCACCACCAGCACGCCGCCGTTCTGGATCTCCTGGTCTTGCATGGGGAAGCGCCATGCCAGCACGCCTTCCTGGTCTTCCGTCCACTGGATGACATCGATAAACTGCTTCTTGATAAAGCTGCCGAGGCCCATGATGGTCTCCTTCAGGTCATGGAAAGGGTTCAGGAAATAAGTTCAGGAAAAAAAATCAGGAAATACAAGCGGCATTGATGGCGCCGATCGAGAGTGAAATCGCGCCCAGCAAGCCGCCATACGCGGCGTTGCCGTTTTCGATGTGATCGCGCGACATCTTCAGCATATGCGAAGTGGCGAAGTACGCCACGATCTGCACCACCATGGCGCCAAAGGCCCACAGGAAGAATTGCTCGAAATTCGCCGTGTGGATCAGGCTCGATGCGATCGTCATGGAAAAACCGATCAGCGACCCGCCCAGCGACAAGGCCGCCGCCGGGTTGCCCTGGCGGATCAGCAGCACTTCGTTGTAGGGCGTGATGCGGGTATAGATCGCAAAGAACATGACCAGCAGCAGCGCGGCCAGGAACAGGTGGATCGCGTAGTTTAGGATGGGCGGCACGGCATTCCTCGGATAGTATCCTGTAATACTGACAATATTAGAACAGAAACACCCGATGACAAAAAGAATTCTGATCCTGTCCGTCTTCGTGGTCGCCTCCTGTGGCCTGGCCTACGAACTGATTGCCGGGGCCCTGTCCAGCTACCTGCTGGGCGACTCGGTGCTGCAATTTTCCACCATCATAGGCTGCTACCTGTTTGCGATGGGCGTCGGCGCCCACTTCTCTAAGTATGTGAAGGACGACGAAGTGCTGGGGCGCTTTGTCGACATCGAACTGGCGGTGGGCCTGATCGGCGGCGTGTCCGCCGCCGTGCTGTTCCTGACTTATTCGTGGATGGCGGCGCCCTTCCGCACGCTGCTGTACGTGATGGTGTTCATGATCGGGGCGCTGGTCGGCATGGAGGTGCCGCTGGTGATGCGCGCGCTCAACGAGCGCAAGACCGAATTCAACGAACTGGTGAGCCGCGTGCTGACCTTTGACTACCTGGGCGCGCTGGCGGTGTCCGTGCTGTTCCCGCTGGTGCTGGCGCCGCACCTGGGACTGGTGCGCACCGGCTTCATGTTCGGCATGCTGAACGTCGGTGTGGCCGGCTGGACCATCTATGTGTTCCGCGCCGAACTGGAAAACCTGGCGGGCCGCGTGCTGCGCGCGGCCACCGTGATGGGCGTGCTGGTGGCGGGTTTCATCGGCGCCGACCGCATGACGCACTGGGGCGAACACGGCATGTTTGGCGATGAAATCGTGTATTCGACCACCACGCCCTACCAGCGCCTCGTGATCACGCGCTGGAAAGACGATTTAAGGCTGTACATCAACGGCAACCTGCAGTTCTCGTCGCGCGACGAGTACCGTTACCACGAGGCGCTGGTGCATCCGGCGCTGGAGGCGCTGCCGTGGGCGAAACGGGTGCTGGTGCTGGGCGGCGGCGACGGGCTGGCGCTGCGGGAAATCCTGCGCTATCCGAACATCGAGCACGTGACGGTGGTGGACCTGGACCCGGCCATGACGGGCGCGTTTACCACACGCGACGAACTGGCGAAATTGAATGGCGGCGCGTTCCGCAATCCGCGCGCCCGCGTCATCAATGCCGACGCGGCGGTGTGGCTGCAAAACACGGACGAGATGTTCGACGCCGTCATCATTGATTTCCCCGATCCGTCCAGCTTCGCGCTGGGCAAGCTGTACTCGGTGCCGTTTTATGGCACGGTGAAAAAGCACGTGGCGGCCAATGGCCTGATCGTCGTGCAATCGACGTCGCCGTTCTTTGCGCCGCACGCCTACTGGACCATCGACGCGACCTTGCGCGAGGTGGGCTTGCAAACGTATCCGTATCACGCCTATGTACCATCGTTTGGCGAATGGGGCTTTATCCTGGCGTCGCCGCAACTGGCGTACCAGCCGCCGGGCCGGTACCGCCTGCCGATGCGCTACCTGAACGGCGACACCACGCGCGCGATGTTTGCCTTCCCGCCGGACATGCAGCGCATGGAGATGGCGCCGAACCGGTTGAATACGCAATCCCTCGTGCATGAATTCGAGCAGGATTGGCGCAAGGTGATCCGCTGATGGAGCGCCGCTCATTCCTGGTCTGGGCCGGGGCCAGCGGGGCCCTCGCCGCCGGCAGTGTCGCCGGTTTCCAGCGCTGGCAGGAAATCACGCCGGCACTCCACTATCCGGGCCGCGATGAGGGCCACTTCATGCGCGACCGCAAGGCGCTGCCACCGCCGTCGCATACCCTGCGCACCGATGTCGCCATCCTCGGTTCCGGCATTGCCGGCATGACGGCGGCGTGGAAGCTGCGCAAGCTGGGACACGGCGACTTTTTGATGGTCGACGGGCCGCAACCCTATGGCAATGCGGCAGGGGGAAAATTCGGCGACCTGGAATACCCGACCGGCGGCCACTATTTGCCGCTGCCGTCGCCGGAGTCCAGGCACGTGCGCGAGATCCTGTTCGACCTCGGCGTCATCGAGCGCGACCCCTATTCGGAAAAGCCGACCTACGATGAACGTTGGCTGCTGCATGCGCCGGAAGAACGCTTGCTGTACCAGGGCCAGTGGCAGGAAGGGTTTATTCCGACCGACGGCGTGCCGGACTGGGAACTGGCGGAGCACAAGCGCTTCTTTGCCGAAGTCGAGCAGTTGCGGCAAACCCATGGCAATGATGGCAAGCGCGTGTTTGTCTTTCCCACGGTGCTGTCGTCGCAGGACCCGCGGTGGCGCGCGCTGGACCGCGTCACGCTCAAGGCGTGGCTGGAGCAACAGGGATACCGCGCGCCGACCCTGCACTGGTACTTGAATTATTGCTGCCGCGACGATTACGGCGCGCGCTATGACCAGGTGTCCGCCTGGGCCGGTTTGCATTACTACTGCAGCCGCTGGGGCCAGGCCGCCAACGCGTCGAATGGCGCGTGGCTGACGTGGCCGGGCGGCTTGCAGCCGCTGGCATCAAGCCTGGAACGGAAAGCCGCCGTGCGGCGCCATGCGGGCACGGTGGTGTCCGTGAAACAGACCGCGCAAGGCGTGGAAGCGCTGTGCTTCCGGCTGGACAATGGCAAGCCGGTCAGCTACCTGGTCCAGGCCCGTAAAGCCATTTGCGCGATGCCGCTGTATGTGGCGGCGCGGGTGGTCGACAACATTGCCCAATACGGTTATGACGGTGAGCGCGACAACCCCGTGTATTCGCCCTGGCTGGTGGCCAATTTCCTGTTGAAGCGCTTCCCGCAAGAGAAGCCCCATGTGCCGCTGTCGTGGGATAACGTGGTGTACCAGGAACCGGGGCTGGGCTACGTGGTGTCGACCCACCAGGATATCCGCCAGACGCCACCTGTGAAAACCGTGTTTTCGTCGTATGTCGCGCTGTCGGACCGCACGCCGGTGTCGGCGCGGCGCTGGATGGTGACGGCGTCGCCCGCCGAGCTGCTGGCGCTGGCCAGCGCGGATTTGACGGCGGCCTATGGCCCCGCGTTGGCGCCGTGCGTGGAACGGGTCGACATCACCTTGCGCGGCCACGCCATGGCGGCGCCGCTGCCGGGTTTCCTGTCGAACCAGGGCGCGCAGGCGCTGCGGGGCGTGGACGGGCCGATTGTGTTCGCCCATGCCGATTTGTCGGGGTTTTCCGTGTTTGAAGAGGCGGCGTGGTGGGGCATCAGGGCGGCAACATTGGCAATCCGATAGCTATGTGAAAACGGCATAGGGTTCGGCAAAAGAAGCATATTTCTGAATTTACCACGCACTTTAGACTGGCTTCATCGCATTTCCTCACTGATGAAGCCATGAAAATCACCAAGCTGACCACTTACCGTATTCCACCGCGCTGGATGTTGCTGAAGATCGAAACCGACGAGGGTATCGTCGGCTGGGGCGAACCCGTGATCGAAGGCAAGGCGCGTTCGGTGGAAACCGCCGTCGAAGAATTCGGCCACTACCTGATCGGCCAGGACCCGCGCCGCATCAACGACCTGTGGCAAGTGATGTACCGCGGCGGCTTTTACCGTGGCGGCGCGATCCTGATGAGCGCCATGGCCGGCATCGACCAGGCGCTGTGGGATATCAAGGGCAAGGCGCTGGGCGTGCCGGTCTATGAATTGCTGGGCGGCCTGGTGCGCGACCGCATGAAAACCTATAGCTGGGTTGGCGGCGACCGCCCGGCCGATGTGATTGCCGGGATCAAGGCGCTGCGCGAAGCCGGCTTCGATACGTTCAAAATGAACGGCACCGAGGAATTCGGCATGCTCGACACGGCCAAGAAAGTCGATGCGGCCGTGGCGCGCATTGCTGAAATCCGCGAAGCCTTTGGCAACGACATCGAGTTCGGCATCGACTTCCACGGCCGCGTGGCCGCGCCGATGGCCAAGGTGTTGTTGAAGGAACTGGAACCGTTCCGTCCCCTGTTCGTGGAAGAGCCGGTGCTGGCCGAGCAGGCCGAATACTATCCGCGCCTGGCGGAAGCCACCTCGATTCCGCTGGCGGCCGGTGAACGCATGTATTCGCGCTTTGAATTCAAGCACGTGTTCGAGCGCGGCGGCATTTCGATCTTGCAGCCGGACCTGTCGCACGCCGGCGGCATCACCGAATGCGTAAAAATCGCCGCCATGGCGGAAGCCTATGACGTGGCGCTGGCGCCGCATTGCCCGCTGGGCCCGATCGCGCTGGCATCGTGCCTGCAAGTGGACTTCATTTCGTACAACGCCGTGATCCAGGAACAAAGCATGGGCATCCACTACAACAAGGGTGGCGAAGTGCTCGATTACGTGTTGAACCCGGAAGACTTCCACCTGGAAAACGGCTACATCAAGCCGCTGCCGAAGCCGGGCCTGGGCGTGGTGATCAATGAGGAAAAAGTCATTGCAGCCAGCCGCAACGCGGAAGAATGGCGCAACCCGCTGTGGCGCCACTTCGACGGCTCCGTGGCGGAGTGGTGACCATGGCAACCCGGATGGCCGTGGAACAGCAGGCGCTCGACGGCGCCCAACTGGTCGGCGTCGACTGGGGCAGCACCAGCCTGCGCGCGTTCCTGGTCGGCGCCGGCGGCGTGGCGCTGGCGGAGCGGGCCAACGGCAATGGCGCGTCGGTGATCGCCGGCGCGGGCGCCTTCGCCGCCGCGCTGGACGACGTGGCCGGCGACTGGATGCGCGCCCGGCCATCCCTGCCGGTGGTGGCATGCGGCATGGTCGGCAGCCTGCATGGCTGGCTCGATGTGCCGTATGCGGCGTGTCCCGCCGATGCGCGGGCGCTCGCTGAGGGCATGCTGGCCAGCCCCGGCGGCGCAGTGTCGATCGCACCCGGCCTGCTGTGCGATGACAACGGTTTGCCGCCGGATGTGATGCGGGGTGAGGAAACGCAAATCGTCGGCGCGCTGCATTTGCAGCCGCAATTGGCGGACGCGGCCTGCATCGTGCTGCCCGGCACCCACTCGAAATGGGCGCAAGTCCGGCACGGCAAGATCCGCCGCTTTGCCACCCACATGACCGGCGAGCTGTATGCGGTGCTGCGCAGGCACTCCGTGTTGGGCCGCCTGATGGAGGAAGGGGCGTTCAACGAAGCATCCTTCCTGGACGGGGTCGAAGCGGCGCGGCGTGATGGCCAGCTGGGCGTGGCGCACCAGATGTTTGCGGCGCGCACCCTGGGGGTGACCGGCCGCATGGCCCCTGCCGCGCTGGGCGATTACCTGTCCGGCCTGCTGATCGGCCACGAATTGCGCGCCGGCCTCGCGTGGCGCGCCCAAGCTGGCCTGGACAGCGCGCCGCTGGCGCTGGTGGGCAGTGCGGAACTGTGCCGCCGTTACCAGCTGGCGCTGCGCCAATACAGCGGCGAACGCACGCTGGTGCTCGACAACACCGCCCCGGCCGGCCTGCTGGTGCTGGCACGCGCCGCCGGCCTGGCGCCGGCGCAATCTTCAACATTGGAATCCGCATGAGTACCATATCAAACGCCGCATCCCCTGCCACATTGAACCTGTTCGACAGCGCTTTTGGCGCGCTGCCTTTGGTCGCCATCCTGCGCGGCATCCGTCCCGCCGAAGCCGAAGGCATCGGCGCCGCCTTGTACGAAGCGGGTTTCCGCATGATCGAAGTGCCATTGAATTCGCCGCAGCCGCTGGAATCGATCGCGCTGCTGGCGCGCAGCCTGCCAGCCGACGCGCTGCTGGGCGCGGGCACGGTGCTCAGTGTGGAAGCCGTGCATGGCGTGCGCGATGCGGGCGGCAAACTGATCGTGATGCCGCATGCGGACACGGAAGTGATCCGCGCCGCCAAGGTGGCCGGCATGTATTGCGTGCCGGGCGCCGCCACGCCGACCGAAGCGTTTGCGTGCGTGAAGGCCGGTGCCGACGCGGTCAAACTGTTCCCGGCCGAACTGGTGACGCCGCCCCTGCTGCGCGCGATGCGCGCCGTGCTGCCGGCGGACTTGCGGGTGTTGCCGGTGGGCGGCATCGCGCCCGATACGATGGGCGAATACCGCGCCGCCGGCGCGGCAGGTTTCGGCCTTGGTTCCGCGCTGTACAAGCCGGGCATGAGCGCATCGACGGTGGGCGACAATGCGCGCGCGTTCGTGCGCGCGTGGCGGGAACAGGTGTAATTGTGGCGCCGTCCGCGCGGGCTGAGCCAAGACCGAGCAACCGTCCCGTCACCCTGCTGGCATCCTGTCATGTCGACAGCCTGCGCTGGCACCACGGCCAGTGGTGGTGGTGTGACCCGGACAGCGCGTCGATTTACACATGGCAGGGCCAGTATGGCGAAGCGCCGGTCAAGCCGGTGCGCGCCCGCCAGCCGGACCGCGCGGCGGCGCTGGGGTTTTGCGATTCAGGCCGCGTCTTGCTGGCGCAAGCCAAGTGGCTGTGCTTCGCCGAACGCGCCACACCGCCCGCATTGGGCCTGGGACGGCGTCCGCCGCAGCCCGGCGTGGCGGTCGATCCGGCCGAACCGCGCACCGGTATCAGCGATGGCGCCACCGACCGCGATGGCCACTTCGTGTTCGGCACCCGCAATCTGACGCCGGAAGCGCGCCAGATCGGCAGCTATTACCAGTATTCGATGGCACGCGGCTTGCGCCGCCTGGCCCTGCCCGCCGCCGCCATGGCGCACAGCATCGCCGTCAGCCCCGATGGCCGCACCCTGTATTTCAGCGATGCCGCCACGCGCCGCATCATGCAGTGCGATTATGACGCGCAGGCCGCGAAGGTGGCGAACATCCGCCTGTTTGCGGAGGTGCCGAACGCGCAGCCGCGCGGCGCCGTGGTGGATGCGGAGGGGTGCCTGTGGAGCGCGCATTTTGGCGCCGGCAAGGTGGTGCGCTATGCGGCCGATGGCCGCCTGCTGCACAGCATCGCTTTGCCTGCGCAGTATCCGACCCGGCCCGCGTTTGGCGGGCCGCGGCACGAAAACTTGCTGGTGGGGGCCATGCCGCAGCCCGGCGCCGCGGGCGGCCTGTACCAGCTCGATACCGGCGGCGCGCATGGGCTGCCCGACACGCTGTTCAATGACCGCTGAAATCAGGAGAAAACGTGGTAAACCGTATTAAAGATAAGGTGGCGGTCGTGACCGGCTCGACCCAGGGCATTGGCGCGGCAGTCGCCAGGCTGTTCGCCGAAGAAGGCGCGTACGTGGTGTACAACAGCCATGCCGATGACGAGGTGGCAGCCGGCATGCGCGCGTCGATGGACCCGGAGCGTTCGCTGTTCGTCCAGGGCGATGTGGCGGACCCGCAACAGATGCGGGCGCTGGTGGCGCAAGCGGTGGCGCGGTTTGGCCGGCTCGATATCGTCATCAACAATGCGGGCATCAATGTGTTTGCCGACCCGCTGGCGCTGACACGCGAACAGTGGCAGCGCTGTTTCAATGTCGACCTGGATGGCGCGTGGAATGTCACGCAGGCGGCCTTGCCACACATGCTGGCGCAGGGCGCGGGCAGCGTGGTCAATATCGCGTCGGTCCATGGCCACAAGATCATCCCGGGCTGCTTCCCTTACCCGGTGGCCAAGCATGCGCTGCTGGGACTGACGAAGTCGCTGGGGATCGAATATGCGGCGCGCGGCATCCGCGTCAATTCGATCTCGCCGGGTTTGATCATGACGGAAAACACCCGCAAGTGGATCAATGAGGCGGCCGATCCGGCGGCCGAGGAGGCGCGCCAGACGGCCATCCTGCCGAGCAAGCGGATCGGCGAGCCGCAAGAGGTGGCGTATACGGCATTGTTCCTGGCCAGCGACGAGGCGCGCTTCATCAACGCCACGGACATCCTGATTGACGGTGGGCGTACCGCTCTCTATCATGAATGAGTCTGTTTCTCTCACGTAACCCTATGTCAGACCCCCGCGCCGACCGTTTTGTCCGGTCCCACCTGAAAACCCGCCACCTGGTGCTGCTGGTGGAGCTGGGCAAGCATGGGTCCATCCTGCACGCGGCGCAGGCGGCGAATTTGACGCAGCCGGCGGCCTCCAAGTTGCTGGCGGAACTCGAACACGCGCTCAATGTGCAATTGTTCGAGCGCCTGCCGCGCGGCGTGGTGCCGACCTGGTATGGCGAAGTGATGATCCGCCGCGCCGGCGCGGCGCTGGCGGAAATGGATTCCGCGCACCAGGAAGTGATGGAATTGCTGTCGGGCCTCAGCGGCCGGGTGACGGTCGGCACCGTGCTGACGCCGTCGGCCGGCCTGGTGACGGATGCCGTCAAGCTGGTCAAGCAGCGCCACGCGAAGCTGCAAGTGTCGGTCACCGTCGATACCAGCAAATTGCTGACGGAGCGGCTGCGCGCGGGCGAACTCGATATGGTGATCGGCCGCATCCTGGACAGCACGCTGGCCAATGAATTGCACTTCGAGCCCTTGACGGACGAACCACACAGCCTGATCGCGGGCGCCGGCCACCCGCTGGCGGGGCGCACCGACCTGACCCTGGCCGACCTGGCCGCCACGCCATGGGTCTTGCCGCCGGCCGGCAGTATCCTGCGCGACCGCCTGACCACGCTGTTCCTGTCGGCCGGGCTGGAGCCGCCGGTGGAAACCGTGGAAACCCTGGCGCTGCCGGTCCTGACATCGCTGCTGATCGGCAGCCGCATGGTGGCCGCCACGCCGGAAGAACTGGTGCGCCCTTACCTCGATACGGGCTTGCTGGTGGTGCTGCCGTTTGAACTGGGCTTGCGCATGGATATGTACGGCATCATCACGCGCCAGCGCCACCGGCTGTCGCCCGGCGCGGAAACCATGCTGGCGGCGGTGCGCGAAGTGGCGGCCTCGCGCTATCCCCAGCGCCGCTGATCCCTGGCCCCGCCGTTGCGCCGGGGCCGCGCCACATCTGCTAGGCTGTCCGCATCGCCACTGCCGGAGGGATGCCATGAAAGCCCGCGACTTGTTCCGTGTTCCAGATCCGTTCACGCTGCGCGACGATGATGCCGCCCGCAAGCCGCTGGAGGCTGGTGAAAAAGCGGGCGGCAAGGCCGGCGACAAGGAACGCACGGAAGCCTTGCTGGAGCAGATCAACGACTTGCAAACCATGTTGTATGCGCAGCGCAAGCACAAGGTCTTGCTGGTATTGCAGGGGATGGACACGTCCGGCAAGGATGGCGCGGTGCGTTCGCTGTACAGCAGGATCAACCCGGTCGGCTTGCGGATGGCCGCTTTCAAGGCGCCGACCGCGCAGGAAGCGGGCTACGACTACCTGTGGCGCGTGCACCGCCAGGTGCCGGCCGCCGGGGAAATGGTGGTGTTCAACCGCAGCCATTACGAAGAAGTGCTGATCACGCGTGTGCTGAAGCAGATCGACGGCAAGGAATGCCGGCGGCGCTATGCGCAGATCCGCGATTTCGAACGCATGCTGGCGGAAACCGGCACCACCCTGATCAAGGTTTTCCTGCACATTTCGAAGGATGAGCAGCGCAAGCGCCTGCAGGCGCGCATCGAGGACCCGAAAAAGCAGTGGAAGTTCGACCAGTCCGACATCGGCCAGCGCAAAAAATGGCGCGCCTTCCAGGCGGCGTATGAAGAAGCCATCCTGGCCACCGATACCGATGACGCGCCGTGGTATATCGTGCCGGCCGATGCCAAGCCGCACCGCGACCTGGCCATCGCGTCGCTGTTGCTGGAAACCCTGCAAGGCTTGCGGCTGCGCTGGCCGGCGCCCGACGCGGACCTGGACGGCCTGAAGATACGCTAAAAAGAGCCGCTGAAAGAGCCGCTGAAAGCGCCGTTGAAAGCGCCGTTGAAGGCGCGGGATGCAAACACCGCGCGACAGGCGTAGCATAGCGCTCTACCGTCACCACCGATTACGGAGACCAGCATGCAACTGAAAAATCCTGCGCTGTTGCGCCAGCTAGCCTATGTCAACGGCGCCTGGATCGGCGCGGACAGCGGCGATACCCATCCCGTCACCAACCCCGCCACCGGCGCGCGGATCGGTGTGATTCCCAACCTGGGCGCGGTGGAAACCCGGCGCGCGATCGAGGCCGCCAACGCGGCCTGGCCGGCGTGGCGCAAGAAGACCGCCAAGGAGCGCGCCGCCATCCTGCGCAAATGGTCGGAACTGATGCTGGACAATGCGGAAGACCTGGCCTTGCTGATGACCACGGAGCAGGGCAAGCCGCTGGCGGAATCGCGCGGCGAAGTCGCGTACGCCGCGTCGTTCTTCGAGTGGTTTGCCGAGGAAGCCAAGCGCATTGCCGGCGATACGCTGGCGTCGCCGTGGCCCGATAAACGGCTGATCGTGACCAAGGAACCGGTCGGCGTGTGCGCCGCCATCACGCCATGGAATTTCCCGCTGGCGATGATTACCCGCAAGGCCGCGCCGGCGCTGGCGGCGGGCTGCCCGATCGTGTTGAAGCCGGCCGAGGCCACGCCGTTTTCCGCGCTGGCGCTGGCGGTGCTGGCCGAACAGGCGGGCGTGCCGCCCGGCGTGTTTTCCGTCGTGACGGGGTCGCCGCGCGCGATCGGCGAGGAAATGACGTCCAATCCCATCGTGCGCAAGCTGAGTTTTACCGGGTCCACTGGCATCGGCCGCCTGTTGATGCAGCAGTGTGCCGCCACCATCAAGAAACTGTCGCTGGAACTGGGCGGCAATGCGCCCTTCATCGTGTTCGACGATGCCGACCTCGATGCGGCCGTGGAAGGGGCGATGGCGTCGAAATACCGCAACTCCGGCCAGACCTGCGTGTGCGCCAACCGCATTTATGTGCAGGATGGCGTGTATGACGCGTTTGCCGAAAAATTCGTGGCGGCGGTGGCCAAACTCAAGGTGGGCAATGGCGCCGATGCCGGCGTGACGCAGGGGCCCCTGATCGACGACAAGGCCGTGCAAAAAGTCGAGGAACACGTGGCCGATGCGCTGGCCCAGGGCGGGCGCTTGCTGCTGGGCGGCAAACGCCACGCGCTGGGACATGGTTTCTTTGAACCGACCGTGATTGCCGATGTGACGCCGGCGATGCGCGTGTCCGGTGAGGAAACTTTCGGGCCGCTGGCGCCGCTGTTCCGCTTTACCACCGACGAGGAAGCCATTGCGCTGGCCAACAGCACGGAATTCGGCCTGGCCGCGTATTTCTATGCGCGCGATATCGGCCGCATCTGGCGCGTGGCGGAAGGGCTGGAATCGGGCATGGTCGGGGTCAATACCGGCTTGATTTCCAATGAAATCGCCCCGTTTGGCGGCGTCAAGCAATCGGGGCTGGGACGCGAAGGCTCGAAGTACGGGCTCGACGAATACCTGGAAATCAAATACATCTGCCTGGCCGGCATTTAAGGCTTTAGAATCGCTTTTTTTACTGCGCAAAACACCATGTTCAAGACTATCGTTCCCGCTGTTGCCTTCGCCGCGGTGGCCCTGTCGGCCCAGGCGCCTGTCCATGCGCAACAGGCCGCCGCTACGGCTGCTCCTGCCGCCTGCCCGGCCATCCTCAAGCAATCGTTCAACCGCCTGCAGGACGACGCGCCACAAAACCTGTGCCAATACGCGGGCAAGGTGATCCTGGTGGTCAACACCGCCAGCTATTGCGGCTACACCAAGCAATATGAAGGGCTGGAAGCGCTGTATGCGAAATACGGCGTGAAAGGCCTGGTGGTGCTGGGCTTCCCGTCGAATGATTTCGGCAAGCAGGAGCCCGGCTCGGCCAAGGAAATCGCCGACCTGTGCTACAACACCTATGGCGTGAAATTCCCGATGTTCGCCAAGTCCGTGGTGTCCGGTTCCGCGCCGAACACGTTTTATGCCGACCTGATCAAGGCCACCGGCAAGACGCCGGCGTGGAACTTCCACAAATACCTGATCGACCGCAACGGCAAGGTGGTGGACAGCTTCCCGAGCAAGGTGACGCCGGAAGACAAGCAGCTGGTGGGGGCGGTGGAAAAGGCGCTGGGCGGCTGATGCCGCCCAGCGGTTTTATGCCGCTGCCGCCACTACCGATTTTTCCAGCGCAAATCCTTCATCCAGCCAGCCCGTGATGCCGCCAGGCATCACCTTGACGGGGCGCCCCAGTTTCGCCAGCCGCACGGCGGCGCGGGCGGCGCCGTTGCAGTGGGGGCCGGCGCAGTAGACCACGAACAGCGTACCGTCCGGATACGCCGCCATTTTCGAGCCGATGATTTTGCGGTGCGCCAGGTCGATCGCGCCCGGCACGTGGCCGGCCGCGTATTTTTCCGTGCCGCGCACGTCCAGCAACACGAAATCCTGCCGGCCGCTGGAGTGGGCATCGTGCACGTCCCAGCAATCCGTTTCAAAGGTGAACGAGGCTTCGAAATGGGCCAGGGCGTCGGCGCTGGAGGCGGCCGGGATGTCAGTGACGAGCGACATGTTGTTCTCCGTTGTTGGTTGCGATGGAGTCATTATCGGGGCGGCGCGCCACGCGGCGTAGTGGCGCAAATGCCAATATCCGGTAAGATTACGCCATGCAAAAACATCTTGTTGTCGCCCTTGCTTACGACCGCCTGTGCACCTTTGAATTCGGCTGCGTGGTGGAGTTGTTCGCTTTGGAACGCCCGGAGCTGGGTGTGCCGTGGTACGACTTTACAGTGGTGGCGGTGGAGCCGGGACCGATCCGCGCGGCGGGCGGCATTACCGTGCAGGCGCCCTATGCGCCGGAATTGCTGGCGCAGGCCGACACCATCGTCATTCCCGGCTGGCGCGATGCCGATGAAGCGCCGCCGCCGGCGCTGGTGGACGCGATCCGCGCCGCGTATGAACGCGGCGCGCGGCTGTGTTCGATTTGTTCCGGGGTGTTCGTGCTGGCCGCCGCCGGCGTGCTCGATGGCAAGCGCGCCACCACGCACTGGCGCTATACCGACCGGCTGGCCAAACGCCATCCCGCCATCCTCGTGCAGCCGGACGATTTATATGTCGATGCCGGACAGGTCATCACCTCGGCCGGCTCGGCGGCCGGCATCGATATGCTGCTGCACCTGGTGCGGCGCGATTATGGCGCCCGCGTCGGCAATCTGGTGGCGCAGCGGCTGGTGGTGGCGCCGCACCGCGAAGGCGGACAGGCCCAGTTTTTGCCGCGGCCGATGGCGCATGACGAACAGGGCCGGCTGTCGCGGCTGATAGACTGGCTGCGCGCCAACCCGTCGCTGCCGCACACCGTGAACAGCATGGCGCAGCGGGCCGCCATGAGCCCGCGCACCTTGCAGCGGCAATTCCAGGAAGCCACCGGCATGGGCGCGCTGGAATGGCTGATCCATGAGCGGGTGGCGCTGGCCAAGGATTTGCTGGAAACCGCCGGGATCCCGCTGGCGCAGGTGGCGGAGCGGGCCGGTTTCGGCTCCGAGGAATCGCTGCGCCACCACTTCCGCCGCCTGGCCGCCACCAGTCCCGGCGCCTACCGCCGCCAGTTCGCCGGCGTTGTATAAACACAGCTTGTGCCGGCAATCGAACAGGCCTAATCTTGCAACTCCACCAACCTGAAACATGGAGATTGCCATGCCGTACGTCGATGGATTTGTCTTGCCGGTACCGAAAGCCAATGTCGAGGAATATAAAAAAATGGCGCTGCGGTGCGCCGATGTGTGGCGCGAACATGGTGCGCTCGAGTACCGCGAGTGCATTGCGGAAGACGTGAAGCCGGGCGAGCACACCTCGTTCCCGCAAGCCGTGAAACTGGAAGACAACGAAACCGTGGTCTTTGCGTGGATCGTCTATGAATCCCGCGCCAAGCGCGACGAAGTCAATGAAAAAGTCATGAAAGATCCGCGCCTGGCGGAAATGATGGATCCCAAGAAATTGCCGTTCGACGGCAAGCGCATGTTCTGGGGCGGCTTCGACATGATGATCCAGAAGTAACGCTACACCTTCAACGGCAGCGTCAGCAGGAAGCGCGTCCCTTCATTGGGCGCGCTGGCGACCTGGATCTGTCCATGTAAGACCGTGGTGGCAATGTTGTAGCACACGTATAAGCCGAGGCCGCTGCCGCCGGCGCCCATTTTCGTCGTGAAAAACGGGTCGAAGATGCGGTGCAAATTGGCTTCCGGTATTCCCGCGCCATCATCGGCGATCGTCAATTCCAACCAGCCGGAAGGCGCGATGTCCGCCCCGATCTGGATACAGCCATGGCTGCGTCCCTCAAACCCGTGCAGCACGGCATTGTTGATCAAGTTGGTGATGATCTGTCCCAGCGGACCGGGGAAGCTGTCCAGCTCGATTGTGCGGTCGATGTCGTGCAACACCTGGTACGGCGTGTTTTTCAGGGTGGGCGACAGCAGCAGGACGGTTTCCGTCACCACGTCGGCCAGCCGGAATTTGCGGCGCTGCGCGCTGGTGCGGTCCACCGCCACTTGCTTGAAACTGTTGATCAGGTTGCCTGCCCGTTCCAGGTTGCGCTGCAGGATATCGCCGACCTCGTCGGCTTCGAGCAGATACTTTTCCAGCGCCGAGCGGGTCAATCCTTTGCCTTCCTGTAAATCCCTGATCATGCTGCGGCTCAAGTCCGTCAACGTGCTGGCAATCAGCAAGCCATTGCCGATCGGCGTATTCAATTCATGCGCAATGCCGGCCACCATGGCGCCCAGCGCCGCCAGGGTTTCACTGCGCACCAGTTCCGCCTGCGCCAGGTTCAACTGCGCCACGGTCTTTTGCAATTCCCGCGTCGTGTGGTACAGGTTCAGGTGCGTGGTCAGCCGCATCAGCACCTCTTCCGCCTGGAACGGCTTGGTGATGTAATCCACACCGCCGGCCTGGAACCCCGCCATCTTGTCGCGGGTTTCACCGAGCGCGGTCATGAAGATCACCGGGATATTGCGGGTGCGGGTATCGTCTTTCAGGCGGCGGCAGGTGGCCAGGCCATCCATCACCGGCATCATGACGTCCAGCAGGATCAGGTCGGGATGCAGGAATTGCGCCCGCATCACGCCTTCTTCGCCATCCTGCGCCACCACCACGCATAAATCGTGCTGTTCCAGGTAGTCGACCAGCACGCCCAGGTTGGCGGGCGTGTCATCGATGATCAGGACGGTTTTTTGCCTGGGACTCATGACGGCAACCCCAGGTGGTGTTGCGCCAGCGCCAGGATGGCGCGCGACTGGTAGCCATCGGCCAATGCCTGCAGCCGCGCGGCAAATGGGCGGTAGCGGGCGTCACGCGCGCCGAGTTCGGTGGCGAAACGGTGGATGCTGCGCATATTGCCGGTCATGGCCAGCGCATACAGCTGTTCGATATCGGCCGGCGGCGGCGCCAGCAGCGGCGCGTCGGTCGGCGGTTCCGCCGCGGCGGCATCGCACGTGATCCAGCGCAGCCGCAGGCAGGCGCCGATGTGCTCCAGCAGCGCGGAGTGGTTGAGGGGCTTGGGCAGGAAGGCATTGGCGCCCGCCTCCAGGCTGGCCGTTTCACCCGCCAGGGAAATGCTGGCCGAGACGGCAATGATGGGGAGGTGGTCCAGCAGGGGATCGGCCCGCACGCGGCGTATCAAGTCCAGGCCATCGATGCCGGGCATGGCGATGTCCGTGATGACCAGGTCCGGCAAGTCGCGCCGCATGCTGTCCAGGCCGGACTGGCCATCGACGGCTTCCCACGTGATGAAGCCCAATCCTTCCAGCAAATCCGTCAGCATGGTGCGGTTGCCCTCCTGGTCGTCGATCACCAGCACGCTGCGGCGCGCCCCTTCATAGCCCGCAATCACCGGCGCCGCATGGCTGGCCGCCGTGCCGGACGCCAGCGGCAGCACCAGTTCGAACCAGAAGCGGCTGCCTTCGTCCGGCAAGCTTTGCACCTCGATGCGGCCCCCCATCAGGGTCACGATTTGCGCACTGATGGCCAGGCCCAGTCCGGTACCGCTGGCGCGCCGCCCGACGTCGCCGGCCTGTTCGAAGGGCTGGAAAATGCGCGTCAATTCCTCGTCCGTCATGCCGACGCCGCTGTCATGGACCGTGAAGCACAGCCGTACCTCATGGTCCACATCGTGCGGACGGCGCTGGACCCGCAGGCTGACCTGGCCGGATTGGGTGAATTTGATGGCATTGCCCAGCAAGTTCAGCAGCACCTGGCGCAAGCGCTTTTCATCGCACAGCACGGCGGCGGGCAAGCCCGGCTCCAAGGTGCTGACAAAGCGCAACAGCTTTTCTTCGGCCTTGACGCGGATGATGTCGCCGATGCCGTCGATGAAGGCCGCCAGCATCACCGGTTGCGGCGCCAGCGTGAACTTGGCGGCTTCGATGCGGGACAGGTCCAGCACGTCATTGATCAGCGCCAGCAAGTGCGAGCCGCTGCGCTCGATGGTGCTGATGCCGCGCTGTTGCCGCTCGGACAGGCCGCCATCGCGGTCGAGGATTTGCGCGTAACCGAGGATGGCATTGAGCGGCGTGCGCAATTCGTGGCTCATGTTGGCCAGGAACTGGCTTTTGGCGCGCGTCGCGCTTTCCGCCTCGGCCCGCGCCGCCTGCACCGCCGCATTCAGCCGCTGCAATTCATCATTTTGCTGGCGCAAGGCGTCGGTGCGCGCGGCCACCTGGTTTTCCAGGAAGCGGTTGGCCGTGGCCAGCAAGGTGTGCATTTCCTCATCGGCATGGCGGCCCAGTTCCGCGTGCAGGCGGGTGGCGGTGCGCAATTGCTGGGCTTGCGCCAGCGCCTCCGACAGGGCGGCCAGCGGGCGCGACAGCGTGTAATAAAACACCACCGTCACGGCCAGCGCCAGGCCCGTGTTTTTCAGGATATCAAACAACACCGTCAGTCCGGCCCGCTCCAGCACGCCGGCGGCCAGGATCCCGGCATCGACTTGCACCGCGACGCGGCCGATCGGCTGCTTCAGGCTGGAGGCATACAGCGGCAAGGTGAATTCCCGTTCGCCCCGGGTCAGCCAGTCCGCCAGCCACGCCATGCGGCCAGGCGCCAGCGGCCGGGATCGCTGCGCCAGGACCGCGCCGGTTTCCGTGGCAATCAAGGCGCTGTGGATGGGCTGGTACATCAGCAGGCTGTCGACCACGCCTTCGGCCAGGTAGGGGCTGACGCTGAACGCCGCCTGGCTGGCAGGGCGGCTCAGGCTGTCCAGTATTTGGCGGATGGTGGCGCGCACGTTTTGCCGTTCATTGTGCAAGTCGATGGCGATCTGGATCGTGGAAAACAGCGCGCCCAACAGGAGCGCCACCGCCAGCACCCGGGCGGCCTGGCGGATATGCAGGCGGTTCAGGTAGCCAGCTGGTGCATGCGGCCTGTTCATCAAGGTTTCGCGGCAAAGGTCTGCCGGCGCAGGGCATCGGCCAGCTTGCGGGCGTCGTCATCGAGCCACGTGGTGTAATGGGCGGCCAGTGCTTCGCGCACGCCGGGTTTGGCCAGCGCGGCGTTGAGCTTGCGGATCACGGCCTGGCCCTGTTCGCTGTTGGCGCACGCCACGTGGTTGACCGCCACCTCGGCCTGCTCATCGAGTGCATAAAAGGCCAGCGCCTTGAGGTCGTCCACCGTGCGCCCGCCCAGGTAATAGGGGACTTCGAACGGCTGGCCCAGCATGCCGTCGATGCGTTTGGCGATCACCATTTGCGTCAGGTTGCGCGACGCGTCCGGCGTGCTGAGGGCAAACAGCTGGGGTTTGTCGCGGTACGGCTTCAAGACGGCGTCCACCGGGCCGCCATAGCTGCGCGCGGAATCGATGCCGAGGTGGACTTTGCCATCGGAAAGCAGTTTGTCCAGCACGATCTTGCCTTTGGCGTTCACATAGGGCGCGATGCGGGCGGCGTCGCCCCGGCGCATAAACATGCCTGCTGGCAACGCCGCCAGGGTGGGCACGGAAAACGTCATGAATTGTTCCCGTTCCGCATTGCGGATCAGGCCGGGATTACAGGCTTGCGGGTCGGATTTCAGCATCATGGCGATGCGCTGGAGCGGCACCACCACGACGTTGTGCTTGTAATCGGGCAAGGCGGGAATCAGTTGCTGGTGCAGCGCCATTTCAATGAAGCCGGCGCCCTTGTGCGGGCCGTCGGCAATCACCAGCGGCGCGATGTCATACAGGTACCAGGTGATTTCCTGCCCGGCCGAGGCGGGGACGGCGCAGCCCAGCCAAGCCGCGCACAGGGCGGCGGTTTTCCATTGTGCTGGCATGTCCATGGCGCTCTCCCCGCAGCTGTTGGCTCAGGACTACTCTTGCATTGTAGGCCATCGCCGGGACGCAAAGGTGGTAACAAAGCCGCATTGCTTGCTGCGTGGAACACACCGGGCGTTACGCGGGAATCAGCTTGCGAGGGTGGCGGGAAGCGCGCCGCGCAGGGCGTTGCACAGGACAACCTGGTCGGCGCGGGCCAGCATCGCGCGCGTGACGACGGCTTCCGCGGCGTTCCATGCCGGATCGTCCAGCAACACGCTGCGCATGACGCCAGGCAACAATCCGCACGCCAGCGGCGGCGTCAGCCAGCGGCCATCGAGGTGCACGAAGACATTGCTGCGGCCGCCCTCCGTCAATTCCCCCCGTTCATTGAAGAACAGCATGTCGAACGCGCCTTGCGCTTCCGCGGCACGCCAGGCGGCGTCATAGCGGGCCCGGATGCTGCTTTTGTGGCGCAGGAAGAGGTCGTCCGCCGTGGTGGCGTCCGGCGCCAGCAACACGCGCACGGGGGCGCTTAGCGGGGCCAGCACGCCGTGTTGGACCGACAAGGCGCCGCTCTGGGCGGCAGCCGGGTTGGCCCGTAAGGCCAGCCGCAGCCGCATCGGGGTCCCCGCCGGGAAGGTGGCGCAGGTTTGCCGCAGCAGCGTGCGGGCCGCCGCCTCGTCCCAGCCATAACCGAAATAGCGGGCCGAGGCGGCCAGCCGCGCCAGGTGGCGCTCCAGGTGGCGCACGCCGTCTTCGCGGGTGGCATACATGGTTTCAAACAGCTCGACGGTATTGGCCAGGCCGGTCAGGAAGCGCGCCTTCAACTGGCATTCGGCATATTCGTCGGCCGGATCGCTGTCATACACGATGCCCGCGCCCACACCGAGCTCGCCACGGCGAACGCCCTGTACCGGCGGCTGCAGTGACAGCGTGCGGATCGGCACCGACATGCAGAACGGGCCGACCTTGTGCCCGGGCGATGGCGGCGCGAACCAGCCGATCGCGCCGGTGTACAGGCCGCGCGGCGCAGGCTCCAGTTCCGCGATGATTTCCATGGTGCGGCGCTTGGGCGCGCCCGTGATCGAGCCGCACGGGTACAGCGCGTCAAACAGTTCGGCCAGGCCGGCGTCGGGCCGCAATTGCGCCTGCACGGTGGAGGTCATTTGCAGCACGCTGCTGTAGCGGCGCACGTCGAACAGCGCCGGGACTTTCACGGTCCCGGTCTGCGCGATGCGCCCGATATCGTTGCGCAGCAAGTCCACGATCATCAGGTTTTCCGCGCGGTTCTTGGGGTCGCTGGCCAGGGCGGTGGCGCGGCGCGCGTTTTCCGCATCGTCCGTGGCGGCGGGGGCGGTGCCTTTCATGGGCCGCGCCGTCAGTTCGCCGTCGGCATGGCGGACAAACAATTCCGGCGACAGCGACAGCACGGCGCTGCCATCGTCCGGCGCGATCAGGGCGCCATAAGGCACCGGCTGGCGCGCGCGCAGGCGCTGGTACAGCGCGAAGATGGAACCGTAGGCGTCGAAACGCAGGCGGTACGTATAGTTGACCTGGTAAGTGTCGCCGGCGGCAATGTAGGCGCGGATGCGGTCGATGGCGCCGGTGAATTGCGCCTGGTCGACATTGGCGGCGATGCCGGCAATGCCGGCGATATCCTCGGTCCCGCTCCCGGCCCGCGCCGCCAGCCACGCCGCCACTTCCGCCTGCGACAGCAAGGCGCACTGCTCGAACACCAGCACACGCGCGGTGGGGGCCGCCGCATCGGCGGCGGGATGGGAGGGCATGCCGAGGATATGCGCGCCCAGTTCATAGGCGCATAGGGTGACCGCGTGGCGGCCTTGCGCCAAATGGGCTTCCATTTGCGCCAGCACCGCGCGCCAGGCGCGGTTGGCCTCCCGCGCGCCGCCCCGGCCATCGCAGCGCAGGGTCGCCACATGGCCCGTGTACAGGCGCGAACGGGCTTGCGCCAGTCCGTCCGGGCTGGCGTCGTCCAGCAATGCGAACACTTCGTGCTTCATCAGACTTGCAGCAGCAGCGCGATGTGCAGCGCCGTGTCCTGCGTCGGATCGAGCTTGAAGCCGCTCTTGGCATAGCGGTGCCAGCGGCCGACCACATAGGCCAGCAGCACGCAGGCGCGGGCGCCGATGTCGTCCTCGTGGCCATAGCCTTCCGTGGTGGCCAGCCGCAAGGCCTGACGCAGCGCCAGTTCGATGCGTTCATGCAGCTGGTTCATGCGGTGTTGCAGGCGCTCGTCTTCGCCCACCAGCGCATCGCCGGTCAGCACGCGGGTCATGCCGGGATTGCTGGCCGAAAATTGCAGCAGCATGCCGATGATGTCGCGCACCTGCGCCACGCCGCTGTGCTGCTTTTCCATGATCTGGTTGATGACGCCAAAGACGCCGGTTTCGATGAAATCGATCAGCCCCTCGAACATTTGCGCCTTGCTGGCGAAATGGCGGTACAGCGCCGCTTCGGAAAATTCCAGCTTGCGCGCCAGCGCCGCCGTAGTGATTTTCTCGCCTTTGGGTTGTTCCAGCATTTCTGCCAACGCGACGAGGATTTGCTGCCTGCGCTGGCCGGGCGGTGTGCTTGCCATGATAGGGAAGTAAAAGTGATCGAAAGAGGTTTAACGCGGCCGCACCAGGCGCGGTACGCGCGCCGGCAGGTGCCGGACAGATTTTACTTTGACATCGACCCATCCGGGACGGAAAAACCGCCCCGGCACATGCGCCATGCCGATCGGGTCCGCCATTTTCAGGTATTGCGTGACCCATGCGGTGCGCATGCCCAGGCCGCGCGCCGCGCGCAGGTTGGCCAGGGTGTCTTCCACCAGGATGCAGCGGTGCGGCGCGGCTTTCTGTTTTTTCATCACGTTGCGCAGCATCAGGCGCGATGGCTTGGGGCGCAAATGGCGGTGGATGCGCATGTGTTCAATCGCGATGTGGTGCGAAAACTGGCGGTGGATGCCGAGGATGCGCAGCACGTCGCGCGAATAGCGGTGCGGCGCATTGGTCAGCAACACTTTGCGGCCGGGCAGCGCGCGCAGCAATTGGCCGAGCCCCTTTTCCGCCCGCACCATGGCGGCCAGTTCCGGAAAGTCGTGCGTGACCTTCAGGAAATGGGCCGAATCGACGCCGTGGTGCTTGACCAGCCCCAGCATGGTGGCGCCATAGCGCTGCCAGTACCGGGTGCGCGCCGCGTTGACGGCATCCGCGCCGGCAGGCTCGCCCGTACCATTTTCCTCGCCCAGCACGCGGGCGATATAGGTATTCATGTTGGCGGTGATGGCCGGGAAAATCGCGTGCGACGCGTTGTGCAGCGTATTGTCCAGATCAAACAGCCAGACCGGGGAGGAACGGGGTATATTCACGGCAGATGAGGGGAAATCATGCAACGCCAGATTATAGTTTTATTTTGCAGCCTGCTCCTGTGGTTCGGCTTGCCGTTTGGCCTGCCGCCGCAGGCTGCCGAAGCGGCGGCCACCATCCCCAACCGCGGCGCGCTGTTCAAGCTGGAACAGGGCGGCCATACCGCTTACCTGTTTGGCACCATCCACGTCGGCGCGGCCGATTTTTATCCGCTCGAACCACGGGTGACGGCGGCGCTGGGCGAAGCGTCCGTGCTGGCGCTGGAAATCGATCCGCTGGGCGACCAGGCCGCGATTGCCCGCGCGGTGCGCGACCACGGCATGGCCCGTAACGGCCGTGGCGCCGTGGCCGAGGAAATCTCCCCGGCTTACCGTCCCCGTTTGCAGCAATTGCTGCGCCGTTATGCGATCGCCCCGGAAACCGTGGCGCCCATGAAGCCATGGATGGTGGCCAGCCTGCTGACCATCAGTGAATTCGTGGCGCTGGGCTATGACCCGGCGCTGGCGGTCGACGCGTGGCTGTCGCGCCAGGCGAAGGCGCGCCAGGTGCGGGTGGTGGAGCTGGAATCGGTGGCGGGGCAAATGATGCTGTTTAACCGCATGAGCAACGCGGAGCAGGCGCGCTTCCTCGAAGAAGGGATCGCCGCCATCGAAGACGAGGAACAGGCGAAACAGGCGCGCGACATCGTCAATGCGTGGCGCCTGGCCGACCAGGACGGGCTCGATGCGATTGCCCGCAAGGCGCAGGAGGACGACACGTTTTCCGGCCGGTTCGTGCAGCGCGTGCTGCTGGACCAGCGCAATCCGACCCTGGCGGCCGGCATTGCCAGCCTGCTGGCGCGCGAACGCCACAGCTTTGCGGCGATCGGCGTGCTGCACCTGGTCGGCAAAGGCAATGTGCCGGAACTGCTGCGCAAACGCGGCATCACGGTGCAACGGATCTACTGAGCTTGGGAATTGACTGCGGAAACAGCGGGAGGAACAACAGGAAGAGAATGGTGCCCTTGACGTGGATTGAACACGTGGCCTCTCCCTTACCAAGGGAGTGCTCTACCACTGAGCTACAAGGGCATTTTTATTTTGGCGGCTGTGGTAACTGCTTCACCGCCAAAAAATTAGTGAGACCGGATCATAGTGCCAAAAGCCTGTTCCGTCAAGACTTCCAGCAACAAAGAATGTTCGATGCGGCCATCGATGATGTGCACGGTGTTCACGCCGGACTTGGCGGCGTCCAGCGCGGACGAGATTTTTGGCAGCATGCCGCCGGAAATCGTGCCGTCAGCGAACATTTCATCGATTTCACGGGCCGACAGGTCGGTCACCAGGTTGCCGTTCTTGTCTTGCACGCCGGCGATGTTGGTCATCATGATCAGCTTTTCCGCTTTCAGGATTTCCGCGATCTTGCCCGCCACCACGTCGGCATTGATGTTGTACGCCTGGCCATCCTGGCCGAAGCCGATCGGCGAAATGATCGGAATGAAAGCGTCGTCCTGCAGCGCCTTGACGACGGCCGGGTTGATGGCGTCGATCTCGCCGACAAAGCCGATGTCCAGGAACTGGCCCGGGTTTTCGCGGTCCGGCATCGCCATCTTGCGGGCGCGGATCAAGCCGCCGTCCTTGCCGGTCAGGCCGACCGCCTGGCCGCCGTAGTGGTTGATCAGCATGACGATGTCTTGCTGCACTTCGCCGCCCAGCACCCACTCCACCACTTCCATGGTTTCTTCGTCGGTGATGCGCATGCCTTGCACGAACGTGCCCTGCTTGCCGATTTTCTTCAGCGCGTTATCGATTTGCGGCCCGCCGCCGTGCACCACCACCGGGTTCATGCCGACCAGCTTCAGCAGGATCACGTCGCGCGCGAAACCGTGTTTCAGGCGCTCGTCGGTCATCGCATTGCCGCCGTATTTGATGACGATGGTCTTGCCATGGAAGTTGCGGATGTACGGCAGCGCTTCGGCCAAAATTTGCGCCTTGATCTGAGGTGAAACCTTCGTCAAGTCGCTGGCAGGCACGTCCAGGGTCAGATTGGAGAGAGTCGTCATGGCAATTCCGGTAAAAGTATGAGTGCAGGTGCGTTTGAGCGGGATTTTACAGCCAACTTGCGATTATAGGGCCTTTTGCGGATTGTCAATTCCGATGCGTTCAGCTACGCTGGCTCCCCATGAACGAGCCCGACCACCTGCACCGCCAGCTTGAAGCCATGCGGCCCCAGCTTGTCCGTTTTGCACTATTGCAATTGAGAAACTCTTCCATGGCGGAAGATGCCGTGCAAGACACCCTGATCGCGGTACTGGAACAGCCGGACCGCTTCCAGGGCCAGTCGTCGCTGCGCACCTATGTGACGGGCATTCTCAAATTCAAGATCATCGACAGCCTGCGCGCCGCCTCCCGCGAGCGGCCGATCGACTGTGCCGACGGCGAGAGCGAGGATGACGCCATCGATGCGCTGTTCCGCGCCGACGGCCATACCGTGGACATGCCGCGCCAGTGGGGCGATCCGGACCGGACCCTGGAACAAAAAGACTTCTTTCGTGTGCTGGAAACCTGCCTGGAAAAGTTGCCGGCCCAGGCCGCGCGCATTTTCATGATGCGCGAGTGGCTGGAGCTGGAGACGGAAGAAATCTGTAAGGAACTGGCGATCTCCTCGTCTAATGCATGGGTGCTGCTGTACCGGGCGCGCTTGCGGCTGCGCGAATGCCTGGATCTCCATTGGTTCGGCACCCATTCCGCATAGGGCCTAGCATGGAAAAAGACGGACTGAAACCGACCTGCCGCGAAGTGCACCGACTGGTATCCGAAGGGATGGACCGCGACCTGACCCTGGTCGAACGCACCCGCATGCGGCTGCATTTGATGGTGTGCGGCGCCTGCACGCGCTTCAACCAGCAAATGGACACGCTGCGCAGCGCCATGCGCAACTTCCCGCTGGGCGGCGACGATGGCGACCAACCCGGAGACAAACCATGAGTACCTGCAAGCGCTGCGGCACGGAGTTCAACTGCGCGATGGCCGATGGCAATGACGGCGGCCCGTGCTGGTGCACCGCCATGCCGCCCGCCGTGCCCGTGCCCTCCACCGATACCGATGTGACCTGCTGGTGCCCCGCGTGCCTGAAACTGCATATCGAACAACGGGAGGCCCGGCGCCGCGCCGCCGCCGGCGACGCCCCGCAATGACCTGCGCCCGCCCGCCATGGGTGCCGCCGCGACCCAATCGTTGAAAGACCACCATGCGCTTCCAGGACATCCGCATCAGTGTCCGTATCACCGCCGGCTATGCCATCCTGATCTTGCTGATGATGGGCGTGATCCTGGTCGGCGTCTCCCGCATTTATTCGATCCGCGCTGAAACCGATCACATACTGAGCACGGACTGGGCGGCGGCGGCGGCCGTCAACAATATCGATACCCAGTCGCGCGAGGCGGCCACCCGCATTGTCACGCTGATCATCCAGAAAAAGCTGGAACACCGGATCGACAGCTATGCGCGCATCGACGCCATCAAGCTCAATATCGACCGCGAGCTGCAGCGGCTGGCGGAGCTCGACGCCACGCCGGAAGCGCTGGCGCTGATTGAAAAAATCAAGCAGGCGCGCGCCGATTACTATGACTCGTTCATCGCGGTGGCGGACATGGTGGAGGCGGAAGACCGCGAGGTGGCGGAGGAACGCATGAACCGCCATGCCTTGCCCGCGCTGAACCGATTGCTGGGTGTGATCCATGAAATGGATCAGTTGCAGCAGCACCAGGTGATGGCCAGCGCCGCCCGCGCGCAGGCCGACATCAATTCGTCGCTGATGGCGATGTCCCTGTTCGGGCTGGCCGCCGTGATGGTGGCGGTGGGCTTTGCCTATTCCGCCCGTTCGATCACGCGCCCGCTCGATGAAGCCATTGCGATCGCCACCCGCGTCGCGCAGGGCGATTTGAGCATGGTGATCGAAGCCACCTCGAAAGATGAAACCGGCGAATTGCTGCGCGCGCTCAAGCACATGACGGTCAGCCTGGCGGCCGAACAGCAATTGCGGCACGCGGTGGAAGTGGCGGAAGACGCGACCAAGGCCAAGTCCGACTTCCTGGCCAACATGAGCCATGAAATCCGCACGCCGATGAATGGCATCATCGGCATGACGCACCTGGCCCTGCAGACGGATTTGACACCGAAGCAGCGCAATTACCTCGAAAAGGTGGAATCGGCCGCGCGCCACCTGCTGGGCATCATCAACGACATCCTGGACTTTTCCAAGATCGAGGCGGGCAAGATGAATTTCGAGCGCATCGATTTCTTCCTCGAAGATGTGATGGCGCAGATCGCCGACCTGTCGGTCATGCGCGCGCAGGACAAGGGGCTGGAGCTGCTGTTCGATATCGCGCCGGACGTGCCGACCGCGCTGGTGGGCGACCCGCTGCGCTTCGGCCAGGTGCTGATCAACCTCACCAACAATGCCATCAAGTTTACGGAACAGGGCGAGATCGTGGTCACGATCCGCTTGCTGGAACGGCGCCACGACGGCGTGCGCCTGCGGCTGGAAGTGCGCGACACGGGCCAGGGCCTGACGCCGGCCCAGCAGGCCAAACTGTTCCAGGCCTTCACCCAGGCCGACACCTCCACCACGCGCCACCATGGCGGCACGGGCCTGGGCCTGACCATCTGCAAGCGGCTGGTCGAAATGATGGATGGCGAGATCGGGCTGGAAAGCGAAGCCGGGGTGGGCAGCACGTTCTGGTTCACGGCGGCATTCGGACTGGCCGCCGCGCCGATGCTGGAAATGCGGCCGGACGCCGATATTTCCGCCGTGCGCGTGCTGGTGGTGGACGATAACGCGACGGCCCGTGAAATCTTTCTCGGCATGCTGCAATCGATGAAGTTCGATGCCGCCGCCGCCGACAGCGGCGCCAGGGCGCTGCAAATGGTGGCGCAGGCGCGCGCCGACGGCAAGCCGTTCGGGCTGGCGCTGGTGGACTGGCAAATGCCGGGCATGAGCGGGGTCGAACTGGTGCAGGCGCTGCATGCGCAGGCGGAGGAAATCGGCGTGGACGCGCCGCGCACCATCATGGTGACGGCGTACAACCGCGATGTGCTGCTCGACGAGGCGCGCGGCATCCGGCTCGATGGCTTGCTGAACAAGCCGGTCAGCGCCTCGACCCTGCTGGATGCGGTGTCGTCGGTGTATGGCAAGGGCTTTTCGGAATGCCGCCGCACGCGCCGGGCGGCCGATTACCAGTCCGCGGCCATGGCCGTGCGCGGCGCGTGGCTGTTGCTGGTGGAAGACAATGAAATCAACCAGGAAGTCGCGCAGCAAATCCTGGGCGACGCGGGCATCCGCGTGGATGTGGCCAGCAATGGCGCCATGGCGCTGGCGAAAATCGCCGTCAACGATTACGACGGCGTGCTGATGGATTGCCAGATGCCGGTCATGGATGGCTACGACGCGACCCGCAAGCTGCGCGAAAATCCCCGCTATGCGGAATTGCCGGTGATTGCCATGACGGCCAACGCCATGGTGGGCGACAAGGAAAAATGCCTGGCGGCGGGCATGAATGATTTCATCGCCAAGCCGATCGACGTGGCGCAGCTGTTTGCCACGCTGGCGCGCTGGGTCAAGGTGAGCAATCCGCAGCCGGTGGAAGCCGTTGTGCCGCCGCCGGAAGACACGCTGCCGATGATCCCCGGCCTGAAACTGGATGCGGCGCTGCAGCGCGTGGGCGGCAATGTGAAGCTGATGCGCAAGCTGCTGGCGCGCTTCGCGGAAACGCAGATGGATGTCATGCAGCGCATCAATGATGCGATTGAAAACAACGACCTGGCGGCCGCCACGCGCGAAGCGCACACCGCCAAGGGCCTGGCCGGCAATATCGGCGCCTCCGGCGTGGCCAACAGCGCCGCGCGGCTGGAACACATGCTGGCGCAGGGGATGGTGGAAGGGCGCGATGAAGCCCTGGCCGGCCTGACACTGGAGTTGCAGGAAGTGGTGGGCGTGATCCTGCTGGCGCTCGATGCGCGCCGTCCGGGCATGGCGGCGGCCAGCACGCCGGCCGCCAGCGCCGACCCGGACGCGCTGCTGGCGGCCATGCGTGAAATGGCGGCGCTGCTGGCGCAGGATGACGCCCAGGCGGCGCGCCTGGCCGAGGGGCTGGAAGCGCAATTGCTGGCGGCGGGGCAGGGCGAACATGGCCGCCAACTCAGGCGGCAGATTGCGCAGTATGATTTCGAAGGAGCGCTGGCGCAGTTGCATGAAGCGGCGGGCGCGTTGCAGGTCACCTTATAATTTTAACCATCATGACAGCTACGCAAGCCAAACCCACCATCCTGGTGGTGGACGACACGCCGGACAACATCGACCTGCTGTGCGCCATCCTCGAACAGGATTACCGTACCAAGATTGCCGTCAACGGCGAGCGGGCCCTAAAGATCGCCAATGGCGACAGCAAGCCGGACCTGATCCTGCTCGACATCATGATGCCGGGCATGAGCGGCTATGACGTGTGCAAGCAGTTGAAAGCCACCGCCGCCACTGCCGACATTCCGGTGATCTTTGTGACGGCCATGAGTGAAATCTCGGACGAGCAAATGGGCTTGTCGCTGGGCGCGGCCGATTACATCACCAAGCCGGTGTCGGCGCCGATCGTGCTGGCCCGCATCAAGACGCAACTGGCGATGAAGCGGGTGCACGATTTCCTGCGCGACCAGAACACCTTCCTCGATGCGGAAGTCAAACGCCGCACGCAGGAAGTGGCGGCGCTGCAGGACGTGGCGATCCACACCATGGCGTCGCTGGCGGAAACGCGCGACAACGAGACCGGCAACCATATCCGCCGCACCTCGTGGTATGTGAAAGCGCTGGCGGAGCGCTTGCGCCACCATCCGCGTTTTTCGCACTTCCTCGACGACAAGACCATCGAATTGCTGTTCAAGTCCGCGCCGCTGCACGACATCGGCAAGGTGGGCATTCCGGACCGCATTTTGCTCAAGCCGGGCCGCTTCGAGCCGCATGAAATGGAAATCATGAAGACCCATACCACGCTGGGGCGCGACGCCATCATCTCGGCCGAGCGGGAACTGGGCATCGAAGTGGATTTCCTTAAATATGCCAAGGAAATCGCCTACGGCCACCAGGAAAAATGGGATGGCAGCGGCTATCCGGAAGGGCTGGCCGGTGACGCGATCCCGATTTCCGCGCGCCTGATGGCGCTGGCCGACGTGTATGACGCCCTGATCAGCCGCCGCGTGTACAAGGACGGCATGTCGCACGAGCAGGCGGTGGCCATCATCACCGAGGGCCACGGCAAGCATTTCGATCCCGATATCACCGATGCCTTCCTCGACATCCAACAGCAATTCGTGGAAATCGCGCAGCGCTATGCCGACACGGACCACGACATGGACAAGAAGCGCGAACGCATCGAACTGTTCACCAAGGACGCCTGATGCAGCCTGTGCAACCGTATTGGGTCGATTTGCTGGGGTACGTGGCGGCGTTTTGCACCACGATCGCGTTCGTGCCGCAGGTCGTGCTGGTGTGGCGGCGGCGCAGCGCGGAAGGGGTCTCGACCCTGATGTACATCGTGCTGACGGTGGGCATCGCGCTGTGGTTCACCTATGGCGTGCTGCTGCAATCGTGGCCGATCGTCATTGCCAATGGCGTGACCCTGATGCTGGCGCTGGCCGTGCTGGGGATGAAGTGGCTGTTCCGGGGGCGCATGCCGCGCGATGGCAGGCTGACCGTGATACGGTCGAATCGGTAGGGCGGTTGCGGCCTTGGCCGAAGCCGCCGTGCACGCGCCGCCACTTGCAGCAGCCATACCGGCGCAGCACGCACGGCGGCTTTCGCTCGCGCGAAAACCGCCCTACGGTGTCACTGTCTTGAAGAACCGCAACATCTCCCGGCTGGCGTCCGGACCCTTCGCATCGGTATAGCTGCCGTCCTGGCTGCCGCCGCTCCACGCATGGCCCGCCCCATGCACCACCCAGTGCTCGCCCAGCGGCTTGCCGTTGCTGCGCCGGTGGATGGTGCGGGTGTAGCGGTAGCCGTCCGGCACGCTGCCGGTATCGATGGCGGCGTTATCGAGCACGCCGTGGCCGTGCAGTTTTTGCAGCATGACCTGTTCGCCATTGCGCGGGTGGACCGTGCTGTCTTGGTCGCCGTGGAACACGATGATGGGCAAGCCGCCGCCCTTGATGGGTTCCGCCTGCATGCCCCGCCGCATGGCGCTGAGGGCGGACGGCAGGTCGCGCGCCGACGCGAACGGCAGGCCGGAATGGACGCCGACGGCGCAAAACATGTCCGGGTACAGCGCGCCGACGATGGCGGCCATGGCGCCGCCGGCCGATAATCCCGCCACATAGACTTGATTGCGCCGGACCGCATAGCGGCTCATGACCTGGTCGGCAATGCCGGCGATGATCGACGGTTCGCCCTGGCCGCGTTGCTGGTCCAGCGCGCTGAACCAGTTCCAGCAGCGCTGCTGGTTGGCGTCGGCCGATTGCGCCGGATAGACGACCAGGCAGCGTGCTTCTTCCGCCAGCGCATTCATGCGGGTGCCGGCGGCAAAATCGTCCGGGTCCTGGGTACAGCCGTGCAGCATCACCACCAGCGGCAGCGGCTGGCCGCGATAACCGCCCGGCACATACAGCTTGTAGCTGCGCGTGCCGGCATGGTTGGTGAATTCTCCGTGCAGGAAATGGCCCGGCTGCGGGACGGGAAGTGGCATCAGTGCGGCCAGGAACCGTTGCGCCGCATCGTGCAACTGGGCGCGCAGGTGATCAAACAGGTCGTGGTCGAATTTCATGGCTACCTCCAGCGGTCGCGCCGCGCTGTCCCGGTGGGATGGCGCGGCATATCAAGGGAAGTCTCCGCTACTGTCCGCGTGGCGTTGGACGCCATCTGCTGTCAGCGCCAGTATAAGAGCGAAATGGCTGCGCTTGTGTAAGCTGGCGCACACAGCATGGTATTGCTTACCGGGGCTGGTGCTTCACGTGGCGCGCACGGTGTGGAAAAAACGCAGCATTTCGCGGCTGGCGTCGGGGCCGCGGGCGTCGGTATAGCTGCCGTCCGCGCTGCCGCCGCTCCACGCATGGCCGGCGCCATGCACCACCCAATGCTCGCCCAGCGGCGTACCGTCCGGATGGCGGTGCGTGGTGCGCGTGTAGTGATGCCCGTCCGGCACGTTGCCACGGTCGCGTTCGGTCTTGGCGCCATGGTGGCGGTGCACTTGCTGCGCCACGACTTGCTCGCCATTGCGCGGATGCACGGTATGGTCGCGGTCGCCGTGGAACACGATGATGGGCCGGCCGGCGCCCTGCGTGGCGGCGGCCTTGCCGGCCGCGCCCTGCTTCATGGCTTGCAGCGCCGACGGCAAGTCCTGGGCGGAGGCATAGGGCAGGCCGGAATGCACGCCCACCGCGGCAAACACGTCGGGGTACAGGGTGCCGGCGATGACGGCCATGGCGCCGCCGGCCGACAGGCCCGCCACGTACACCTGGCCCGGGCTGACGGCATATTGCGCGGCGAGCTGCTGTGCGATGCCGGCGATGATGGCCGGTTCACCCTGGCCGCGCTGCTGGTCCAGCGCATTGAACCAGTTCCAGCAACGCTGCTGGTTGGCTTGCTGCGATTGCGCCGGATACGCGACCAGGCAGCCGTGTTCCTCGGCCAGTTCATTCATGCGGGTGCCGGCCGCGAAGTCATCCGGGTCCTGGGTACAACCGTGCAGCATGACCACCAGCGGCAGCGGCTGGCCGCGATAGCAGGCGGGGATGTACAGCTTGTAGTGGCGGGTGCCGGTCGCGCCGGTATACACCCCGTCGATGAATTGGGCGCCGGGCGGCAGCGGACGGGGCGGGCGCGCCTTGCGCATGCCAGGCAGGTCGAATTCCGGCATCGGCAATTTGCCGTCGGGCGACAGGGCGCCGAGTTTGGCCAGCAGGTCGGCGACCAGTGCTTGCGGGTCGGAATGGAGGCCACCGGGCATGGCGGTTGGTGGTGCGGGGTGCGGGCGGGGCTGGCTGGCGCCGTGGCCGGTCGCGGCATCATGGCCCGTAGCGGCGCGATGGTCAGCAGCGGCACGGTGGCCCGTGTCGGCACCAGGGACGTCATCGACACCATGGCCCGCATTGGCGCCATGGCCGGCGCGGGCCGTGGTGGACGGACTGGCGCTGCGGGCCGCCGGCCGGGGGGGCGCGGGATTCAAGTCGCGCATGGGGCGCGAACCCGGCGGGGACATCGGCGAGGGCGTTGGCGACGCCGCCGATGCGCCCGCTGGCAGGCCGCCCAGCGCCTGCTGGATGGTGGTCGTGGCGGCGGCCGGACCGTTGGCCAGCAACTGGCGGGTGGCGTCCTGCAGCTTGTTCAATAGGTCGTGGTTCAGTTTCATTAGAGGTTGCTCCTTAACGGATGCGCCCTGCGAGCGCGGCCCGTACCGGCGCGCTGGCATGCAGTGCGCCCAATACGGTGATCGATTCAATGGTGGCCAGCGCCAGCTCGGCCGGCACGTCGGCGGCAATGCTGGCCAGGCCGAGTACCTGGATTTGCAAACGCTGGCCGGCGGCTTGCACGGCTTCGAGGTCGGCGCGGCTGTAGTGCTGCATGCCCAGCACCAGGCTTTTGCGGGCAACGGTCTGGCGCACCACGTCGGCATGCTGGGCCAGCTGGTTGCGGATCGCGGTGCGGATCAGGTCGGTACGGTTGGAATAAAAGCCTTCCTGCACCAGCAAATCAATCTGGCCGAGGTCGACCGGGCCGAGATTGATCGTGATTTTTTCGGAATCTTTCGGTTTGAGTTCGTGCACTGCCATTATGTTTGTCCTTTCTATAAACCATCTGATGGCCATCCATAAACCATCCATATGGATGGTAGTATGGCGCCAAATCATCCAATTGCAAGCACTATCGTGCGTTTTTCCACATGCCGGCGCGGGCTGGTAGAGGCAATGTTCGAAGCCGTGGCGCGCTGCCGGGAAAGCGGGCGCGGTAAAATGCGGCATTCCCTATTGAATCTCGCGCAATGAGCACTGACATTCCAACCACGGCGCCACTGGCGGGCGCCACGGTGCCTTCCCCCTGCGTCAGCCTGTGCAAAATGAACCGGGACACCGGTTTTTGCGAAGGCTGCCTGCGCACCATCGATGAAATCGTCGCATGGTCGCGCGCCGATGACCACTTCAAGCGTACCGTGTGGGAAGCCATCCGCCGCCGTGAAGACATGATCGATTTCGGATGACGCCATGACGGTTTTGCATGACAACATCCATGTGTTCGAGCGGGGCTGGCTCTCGTCGAACAATGTGCTGCTGCTGGGCCGCGACGACGCCACCCTGGTTGATACCGGCTACGTGTTGCACGAACAGCAAACGCTGGCGCTGGTGCGCCACGGGCTGCATGGCCGCCGCCTGGACCGCATCGTCAACACGCATTTGCATTCCGACCACTGCGGCGGCAATGCGATTTTGCAGGCGCATTTCGGCAGCGCCACCCACATTCCGGTGTCGGAAGCGGACAACGTGCGGCACTGGAATGAAGACAAGCTGAGTTTCAAGGCCACCGGCCAGACTTGCCCGCGGTTTTCGATGGACGGCACGCTGTCGCCCGGCGACAAGCTGACCATGGCGGACATGGAATGGGACGTGCTGGGCGCGCCCGGCCACGATGCGCATTCGCTGATGCTGTTTTGCGCCCAGGAAGGCATTTTGATTTCCGCCGATGCGCTGTGGCAAAACGGCTTTGGCGTGATTTTCCCGGAACTCGATGGCGAATCCGGCTTCGCGGAAGAACGCGCCACGCTGGACTTGATCGCCTCGCTCGATGCGCGCGTGGTGGTGCCGGGCCATGGCGCCGTATTCACCGATGTGGCGCAAGCGTTGCGGCGGGCCCGCACGCGGCTCGATTTCCTGTCCGGGAACCCGGCGCGCAACGCGGAATATGCGGTCAAGGTGCTGCTGAAATTCCTGCTGCTGGAAAAACAGCGCATGAAAGTCGACGAGGTGCCGACGCTGTTTGCCTCATTGCCGATTATCGTGGCGGCATCGCGGCGCTACCTGGGCAAGTCGCCGGAAGAGGTGGCGCAGTGGACCGTCAAGCAGCTGGTGCGCGCGTGCTCGGCGCGGATCGAGGACGGTTATTTGTTGAACGACGGTTGATGCGTCAACCGCCGGCGCCGGCCAGTTTCACCAGGTCGGCGTCGTTGCCCTTGATGAAAATTTTCGTTTTCTCCATCACGCCGGCCAGCGCCGCGTCGTGCGCGCGCCCTTGCCGCCAGAACGTATCGGCCGTATAGCAGACCGGCGCGATAGCGCGTCCCAGCATCGGCGGCAACGTCGCCAGCACGTCCTTCAATTGCGCATGCAATGCTTCCGGCGCCACCGCCACCAGTTCGATGGTGCCGCCGCCGTGCACGGTCCCTTCCACCGCATCGCCGTGGATGAACACGGCCTGCATCTGGTCCAGCACCGGCGCCAGTGCGGCCTTGATGGCTTCGCCGGTGCCAAAGGTTTTCACGACGATGCCGTGCAACTCCTCGAAGATCGGCGCTTCGTGGTTGACCTGGTAATGTTTTTGGTTGCCTGAGCGCCAGGCGTGCAGCAAGCCGGATTGTTCCAGGCTGGCCAGTTCGCGCTGGACCGCGCCGGAACCGCAGGCGGCCAGGGAAATGATTTCGTTGGCGTAGAAGGAGCGGTAGGGCTGGCCATACAGGATGGCCAGCACACGTTGCTGTGTCTTGGAAAACAGTACGTCCGCAAAGATACCCATAATGGGCATCTTAGTACCCGGATTGGGTACAGTCAAAGAGAAATTGCTGACGAGAAACCCCGGCAGCCGGGAATACGTGAGTAATGACTTACTTTGCGCTTATTTGGCGTCTTCGGTCTTGATCGCCCACAGGCCCGGCAAGTTACGCCAGTACCCATACGCATCCATGCCGAAGCCGACCACGAAGCGGTTCGGGATCGTGATGCCGACCAGGTCCGGTTTCACCGGCTTGGTCTTGCCGATGGCCTTGTCCGCAAACACGGCCAGGATCACTTCGGCGGCGCCCATTTCCAGCAGGCGTTCCTTGACGTGGGCCAGGGTTTCGCCTTCGTCCAGGATATCGTCCAGCACGATGACGGTGCGGCCGGCCACGTTCGAGCGGGGGATGACTTTCCACACCACTTGGCCGCCCTTGTCTTCATCGCCGTAGCGGCTGACGTGGATATAGTCGAATTCCAGCGGGAAGGTCAGTTGCGGCAACAGGTTGCCGGTAAACACCACGGCGCCGCCCATCACGCCCAGCACCAGCGGGAATTCCTGGTTGTCCGGGGTGTTGTAGCGGGCGTTCAACTCATCCGCCATACGCGTCACGGACGCATCGACAGTGGCTTTGTCAAAGATTTCTTCCGCAGATTCGAGGAGGGCGCGTGCGCGGTTGTGGTGGAAGTCTTGCATGATTGTTATGTGTTATGACAGCTGGTAGGAAGGCATTATTATCCGCCATATCCCGCCAGCCTGCTCCCACGTTGGATGAAAGCCACAAACATCACGAATAGTCGCGTACGTCGTCGATCACCTTGCCATCATTCGGCAAACTGCCGCGAACCGCGAATTGCACCTCGCCCCGCAGCTTGGTCAGGTCCCGTATAGTCTCTATGATGGGCGGTGCATATGCGGCAGCCGGGTCGTCCACCTCGCAATGCAGGGTCATCACGTCGTTGGACACGCGGCCCGACACCACCAGGCGCGCCTTGAGGATTTCCGGATGGCGGCGGGCGATTTCATTGACCTGGGCCGGATGCACGAACATGGCGCGCACCTTGGTGGTCTGGTCGGCGCGGCCCATCCAGCCACGGATGCGCACATTGGTGCGGCCGCACGGCGACGGTCCGCCATCGGTCAGGACCGCCGACAAATCGCCGGTGCCGAAGCGGATCAGCGGGTAATCCGGATTGAACACCGTGACCACCACTTCGCCCACTTCCCCGGGCGCCACCGGCTCACCGCTGCCGGGGCGGACGATTTCCAGCAGGATGTCCTCATCGACCACCATGCCGGGATGGACCACGCCATCGGTACTGGTTTCATAGGCCATGCTGCCGGCATCGGCGGAGGCATACGCTTGCAGCACGCTGGGCACGCCATGGCCGACCAGCCAGCGCCGCAGCGACTCGGGCAGCGCTTCGGCACTGACCAGAGCCTGTTTCAGGCATGAGATGTCGGCGCCCATGTCGCGCGCTTTTTCAATGATGATCTTCAGAAACGAGGGCGTGCCGACATAGGTGTCCGGACGCAGCATCGTCACGGCCTGCACTTGCTGTTCGGTCTGGCCGCTGCCGGCCGGGATCACGGCGCAGCCGAGGTGCGCGGCGCCGCTTTCCACCATGAACGCGGCTGGCGTGAAGTGATAAGCGAAGCAATTCTGCAGCAGGCCGCCTGGGCGCACGCCGGCCGCGTACAGGGGCCGCGAAAAGCGCCACCAGTCGGCGCCCACGCCTTCCGGGTCGAAGATCGGGCCGGGCGACATGTACACGCGCCGCAACTGGCCGACCGCTGTCGCATTCAGGCCGCCGAACGGGCGCTCCTGCTGCTGCAGCGCCTTGAGGTCGGACTTGCGCGTGACGGGCAGCGCCGCCAGCGCCTTGCGGCTGTGGATATCGCGCGGGTCGATGCCGGCCAGGATGCGGCCCCAGCCCGGCGCGCTGTGCGCGCGCGCCACCAGGCCGGGCAGGCGCGCCAGCAATTCGCCTTCACGCTGTTCGGGCTCGCGCGTTTCCAGGCTGTCCAGCGTATCGGCCAGGGCCGCGCCGCTATGGGTATCGTTCATGTCACGCACCTTTGCTTTCTCCGATTTCGCGCTGCAGTTTCTTGGTCAGTTTGCCGAACACCAGTTCGTAGGAACGTTGCAGCAATGCCGCCGCTTCGGCGTCGCTGACTGCTTTCACATCTTCGATCAAGACCCACTTGGCGCGCGCCAGGTAAGGCGCGGGAACGATGCCGTTGCGGTCCGTCAGCTCGAGAAAGCGGTCATCGTCGACTTTGAAGCTGATGCCGCCGGCAGCGGAGCAATCGCCCGTCACCGCGAACATCTTTTCACCGACGGAAAACACCAGGTCGGCGCCCCATTTGATATCTTCTGTGGCGCCGGGCAGGCTGCGGCACAAGGCTTTGGCTTTTTCGATATTCATCGCAGTCCTTCTCAACAGGTCGTTTCAAAAAGCCCGCAGCGTCGTTGCAGCGCCTTGCCGTGCAGGCGCACTGTCTGCGGCGCCGCGTCTAGCTGCGGTCATTTTGAAATAACCTTTAGGCCAGCCAGCGTTTGCGGCGGCGGTAAAACTTCATGTCGCGGAAGCTCTTGCGGCCGGCGCCGGACATGCCCAGGTAAAATTCCTTGACGTCTTCATTACTGGCCAGGTCGGCGGCCGCCCCTTCCATCACCACGCGGCCGTTTTCCAGGATGTAGCCGAAGTCCGCATAGCGCAGCGCCACCATGGTGTTTTGCTCGGCCAGCAGGAAGGACACGTTTTCCTTGGTGTTCAAGTCTTTGACGATGCCAAAGATTTCCTCCACGATTTGCGGCGCGATGCCCATCGACGGCTCGTCCAGCAAGATCATCGACGGCTTGGCCATCAGCGCGCGGCCGATCGCGCACATCTGCTGTTCGCCGCCGGAGGTATAGCCGGCCTGGCTGGTGCGGCGGGTTTTCAGGCGGGGGAAGTAGTGGTACACCTTGTCGAGCGAATCGCGCAATTCCGCGCGGCTCTGGCTGCGCGTATAAGCGCCGGTCAGCAGGTTTTCTTCGATTGTCAGGTGGCCGAAGCAATGGCGTCCTTCCATCACTTGCGACAAGCCCCGCTTGACCAGTTCATTCGGCGTCAACTGGTCGACCCGCTCGCCCTTGAACGTGACTTCGCCCTTGGTGACGTCGCCCCGTTCGCCGCGCAGCAGGGTGGAAATGGTTTTCAGGGTGGTCGATTTGCCGGCGCCGTTGGCGCCCAGCAGCGCGACGATTTTCCCTTGCGGGACTTGCAGCGACACGCCTTTCAGCACGAGGATCACGTGGTCGTAAATCACTTCCACGTTGTTGACCGACAGGTAGGGCTGCACGGCATTGGCCGCGGCGGCGGTTTCTGGAGCGGTGGCGGTGTTCATGGAGGCTTTTCCTAAAGTGCGATGACGGCGCCGCCGGCGGGCGGCGCCAGGAAAATCAATGACGTGCGGTTACGATTTGGCGCAGGCCGGCGTGATCTTCTTCTCTTCCGCATACTTGGCGGACGATTCCTCGACCAGCTTGCGGGTCAGCGCCTTGTCGCCCACCACCCAGTTCGGCGTAATGGCGTTCCACTTGGCGCCATCCCACTGCTGCACCTTGACGGCGCCCGAGCCCTCGTGGTCGTCGCACGAGGTTTTCACTGGCGGGAACATGCCGAACGCGCCCAGCGCCTTCTGGCGTGCCTCGTCGATGTTCATGTTTTCCAGGCCCCAGCGCACCTGCTCACCCGTCATCGGCTTGCCCTTGCCGAATTTTTCCTGCGCCTGGCGAATCGCTTCGGTCCACAGGATGCCGGCTGTCAAGCCGCGCATGTGGTACACGGAGCCAATCCGGGCCTGGTCGGACAGGTTGCCTTTGCCGGCCGCGTACACTTTCTTTTTCAATTCATCGATGACGGGGTAGTTGCCCGGGGTGTTGAAGGTCATCGCGGTATAGCCCTTGGCCGCGTCGCCCGCCGCCACCGTGTCGTCTTCCGAACCGGCCCACCACACGCCCAGCATCTTGTCGCGCGGGAAGCCATTGCGCTGCGCGGTCTTGATGGCGACGGAATTCATCACGCCCCAGCCCCACAGGATCACGTAATCGGGCTTGGCCTGGCGGATTTGCAGCCATTGCGATTGCTGTTCGCTGCCCGGTGGCGCGACCGGGATCTTGATCAGTTCAAAGCCATGCTGCTTGGACAGCGCTTCCAGTACCGGCAACGGTTCCTTGCCAAACGCGGAATCGTGGTACAGGTGGACGATCTTCTTGCCTTTCAGCTTGTCGATGCCGCCGCTCTTGTCGCCCAGGTATTTGATCATGGCGGCCGCCTGGTTCCAGTAGCTGGTAATCAGCGGGAACACATACGGGAACACTTTGCCGTTGGCGGCGTCCGAGCGGCCATAGCCCAGGGTCGTCATTGGAATCTTGTCGGTGGCCACGCGGTCCAGGATGCCGTACGCGATGCCGGTCGACAGCGGCTCGACCAGGGTGGCGCCGCCATTCTTGGTTTTCATGCGCTCATAGCATTCGACGCCGCGCGCCGCGTTGTATTCGGTTTCGCACTCTTCCCACGACAGCTTGACGCCATTGATGCCGCCATTGGCGTTGACCAGGTTGAAGTAATCGATGATGCCGCCATAAAAGCCGGAACCGCCCGAGGCATAAGGGCCCACGCGGTACGATGGCAAGGCGATGAATTGGTCGGCCGCGGCGAAGGCGCCGCCCGCAGTGGCAAGCAGGACAGCAGCAGCAATGGTTTTTACGTATGCCATATTCAGGTCTCCTAGATTGAATGTTCGCTCAGTGCGGGAAAGGCCACAGGCGTAATTTTTCTTTACCGATTTGCCACAAACGCGCCAGACCGTGGGGTTCCACGATCAGGAAGAAAATAATCAGGGCGCCAAACACCATCAATTCCAGGTTGGACGCCACGCTGGTCGGCAGCGCCAGGCTGTGGGCCAGGATGTTGAGGAATACTGGCAGCAACACGATAAACGCGGCGCCCAGGAAGCAGCCGAGGATGGAACCGACGCCGCCGATGATGATCATGAACAGGATGCGGAACGACAGTTCCAGGTTGTACGCTTCCGGCTCCACCGTGCCGAGATAGGCGAACGCATACAGCGCGCCGGCCACGCCGCAATAGAACGAGCTGACGGCGAACGCCAGCAGCTTGGTGCGCATCAGGCGAAAGCCGATCACTTCGGCCGCCACGTCCATGTCGCGCACCGCCATCCACGAGCGGCCCACGTTCGAGCGCACCATGTTCTTCGCCAGCAGCGCCATCACGGCCACCACCAGCAACACCAGCACGTATTTGGTGGCGGGGGTATCGAACGCAAAGCCGAGGATTTCAATCTTTTGCGCGGTGATCACGCCCGACGAGCTGTAGTTGGTGAGCCAGCCGATTTTCGTCAGGCACCAGACCACGAAGAATTGCGTGGCCAAGGTGGCCGCCGCCAGGTAAAAGCCGCGGATGCGCAGCGATGGCAAGCCGAAGGCAATCCCGACCAGGGCGGCGCACAGGCCGCCCAGCACGAAGGCCAGCAGGATCGGCATGCCGGGAATGCGCAGCACGAAGTTATACGAAGCAAAGGCGCCCACCGCCATGAAGGCGGCCGTCCCCAGCGACAACTGGCCGGCATAGCCGGTCAGGATATTCAACCCCAGCGCGGCCAGCGAAAAGATCAGGAACGGAATCAGGATGGCCGACAGCATGTAGGGCGACGCCACGAAGGGCAGGGCCACCAGCGCCACGGCCAAGGTGGCGAACAGCATGTTGCGGTCCTGGCGGATCGGCAGGATCTGGCCATCCGTTTCATAGGTGGTTTTAAACTGGCCGGTTTCACGGTAAAACATGGCTTCTCCTTAGATCCTGCGGATGATTTTTTCGCCGAACAGGCCTTCGGGGCGAACGAGGAGGAACAGCAACGCCAGCACATACGGGAACCAGCCTTCGATGCCACCGCCCACCATCGGGCCGATATACACTTCCGCCAGTTTTTCCGAGGCGCCGATGATCAGGCCGCCGACAATCGCGCCCGGGACCGACGTGAAGCCACCGAGGATCAGCACCGGCAAGGCTTTCAGCGCAATGAAGGTCAGTGCGAACTGCACCCCATTGCGCGCGCCCCACAGCAAGCCCGCCACCATCGCCACCACGCCCGCCACCGCCCACAGGATGGCCCAGATGCGCTGCAGCGGAATGCCGACCGCCAGCGCGGCCTGGTGGTCGTCCGCCACCGCGCGCAGCGCGCGGCCGACCTTGGTTTTCGAGAACACCAGCGACAGCACCGCCACCATGATGGCGCACACACCGGCCGCCATCACGTCGAATTGCGACACGATGATGCCGAATTTCTCCGCCAAAAATTCCAGCGGCACGTCTTCGATCGGCAATTCCAGCTTGTGCACCTGGTTACCCCACAGCAGCTGCGCCAGGCCTTCGATAAAGAACGTCAGGCCGATGGTGGCCATGAACAGGGTGATTTCCGGCTGGTTCACCAGCGGCCGCAACACCACCCGCTCGATGCACAAGCCCAGGATGATCATCGCGACGATGGTGCCGGGGATCGCCAGCCACAGCGACAGGCCGAATTTGTCCATCAGGCCGACGCAGGTCAGGGCGGCAAAGAACACCATTGCGCCCTGCGCGAAATTGAACACGCCGGACGCCTTGTAGATCAGCACGAAGCCGATCGCCACCAGCGCATACATGACGCCGGACAGCAGGCCGCCAATCAGCACTTCAAAGAAAAAGCTCAGGTTCATCGTGTACTCCTGTTTAGTGGCCGCCGAGGTACGCCTTGATCACATCCTGGTTGCTGCGCACTTCGTCCGGTGTGCCGTCACCGATCTTCTTGCCGTAGTCCAGCACCACCACGCGGTCCGAAATATCCATCACCACGCCCATGTCGTGCTCGATCAGCACGATGGTGGTGCCGAACTGGTCGTTGACGTCGAGGATAAAGCGGCACATGTCCTGTTTTTCTTCCACGTTCATGCCGGCCATCGGTTCATCGAGCAGCAGGATTTCCGGTTCCGCCGCCAGCGCGCGGCCCAGTTCCACGCGTTTTTGCAAACCGTATGGCAGGCGGCCCACCGGGGTCTTGCGGATCGCCTGGATTTCCAGGAAGTCGATGACTTCTTCGCACTTCTTGCGGTGTTCGATTTCCTCGCGCCGCGCCGGGCCCCAGTACAGCGCCTGCATCAGGAAGTTCGACTTCATCTTGAGGTTACGGCCGGTCATGATGTTGTCGAGCACCGTCATGCCCTTGAACAGGGCGATGTTCTGGAAGGTGCGGGCAATGCCGGATTTCGCAGCCTGGTAGCAATCCATGTTCTTGCGGTGCTCGCCGCGGTAAATGATTTCACCTTGCTGCGGGCGGTACACGCCGTTGATCACATTGAGCATCGAGCTTTTGCCGGCGCCATTGGGACCGATGATGGCGCGGATTTCGTGCTGGCGCACGTTGAAGGAAATATCGGTCAGCGCCTTGACGCCGCCAAACGACAGCGAGATATTGCGCAAGTCCAGGATTTCCGGACCGATGCGGCGCGCTGTATTGAACAGCGCATCCGGTTCATTCATTTGCATGGTGGTCTCCCTTGTCACGCGGCGGCCTGCACGGCAGGCAGCTTTTTGCAATCCCGGATCTTGAGGTCGGCCGACACCTTGCCGGTGCGGCCATCTTCGAACTTGACCTGGGTCTCGATATATTGCGAGGACTTGCCGTCGTACAGGGCGTCGATCAGCACCGCATATTTCTCGGCCACGAACTTGCGCCGGACCTTGCGGGTGCGGGTCAGTTCATCGTCGTCCGGATCGAGTTCCTTGTGCAGCACCAGGAAGCGCGAAATCTGCGTATTGCCCATCAGCGGCTCGGCCGCCAGGCCCGCATTGACCTGCTCCACGCATTCCTGCATCAATTCATAGGTGGCGGGATGCGCCGCCAGGTCGGCATAGCCGGCATAGGCCAGCCCGCGCCGTTCCGCCCAGTTGCCGACCGCGCCCATGTCGATGTTGATGAAGGCGCAGACCTGGTCGCGGCCATGGCCGAAGGCGACGGCTTCCTTGATGAAGGGGAAGAATTTCAGCTTGTTTTCGATATAGTTCGGGGCGAACATCGTGCCGCAATTCATGCGGCCCACATCGGCGGCGCGGTCGATGATTTTCAAATGGCCTTCGCTGTCGAACATGCCGGCGTCGCCGGTATGGAAATAGCCATGCGGGTCGATGGCTTCGGCGGTGGCGTCGGGGCGCTTGTAATAGCCCTCCATCAGAGTGGCGGACTTCACCAGCACTTCGCCATTGTCCGCCAGTTTGACCTCCACGCCCGGCGCGGGCAGGCCCACGCTGTCGAACTTGATCTTGCCGTCCGGTTGCAGGCAGACATAGGCGCAGGTTTCCGTGGAACCGTACAGCTGCTTGAGGTTGACGCCGATCGAGCGGTAAAAGCGGAACAGGTCGGGACCGATGGCGGCGCCCGCCGTATACGCGACGCGGACGCGCGACATGCCCAGCACGTTTTTCAGCGGGCCATAAATCAGCACATTGCCCAGCGCGTATTTGAGCTTGTCGCCCAAGGCCACCGGCTTGCCGTCGAGGATATCGGCGCCCACCCGCTTGGCCACATCCATGAAGTAGTCGAACATGCCCTTTTTCAGCGCGCCGGCATCGTCCATGCGGATCGTCACGTTGGTCAGCAGGTTTTCAAACACGCGCGGCGGGGCGAAATAGCAGGTCGGGCCGATTTCGCGCATGTCGGTCATCACGGTTTCACCCGATTCCGGGCAATTGACGGTGAAGCCGGCCACCATGGCCTGGGCCAGCGAGAACAGGCAATCGCCGACCCACGCCATCGGCAGGTACGACAGGATATCTTCGCGGTCGGTCAGCTGGTCGAAGCCCACGCTGCCGGCGCCGGCCGACATCAGGGCATGGTGGGTCTGGCACACGCCTTTCGGCTTGCCGGTGGTGCCGGACGTGTACAGGATCACGGCGTTGTCGCTGCCGCGGCCTTCCTCGACCTGGGCTTCGAAGAAGCCGGGATGGGCCTTGTCGTATTCGCGGCCCAGTTCCTGGACCCTGGCGAACGATTGCAATTCCTTGTGCGTGTAATGGCGCATGCCGCGCTCGTCGTCGAACAGGATGTGCGCGATGCGGGGGCACTGTTCCTTTAATTCCAGTAGTTTGTCGACCTGTTCCTGGTCTTCCACCACGGCAAATTCGATTTCCGCATTGTCCAGCACGAAGGCCATGTCGGCGGCCGGCGCATCCTGGTACAACGGCACTGGCACGCCACCCAGGCACTGGGCCGCCAGCATGGCCCAATACAGCCGGGGCCGGTTATCGCCAATGATGGCGAGGTTCATGCCACGCCGGAAGCCCAGCGCGGCCAGTCCGCACGCCAGCGCGCGGACTTCGTCATTGACCTGGCTCCAGTTCCACGTTTGCCAGATACCGAGATATTTTTCGCGGTACGCCGGCTTGTGGGGCCGTTCCTTCCCATGCTGCAACAAGCGGCGTGGGAATGTCTCCATTGCTGTCTGCACTTTCGTCTCCTTCATAGCCCCGGATGGATGAAGCTGCGATAATCGTCTTTATTAAGTGCTTTTTAAGTGTGATGAATATTAGCCTGCGTTTCTCAGCCATGTTGTCTTTTTGACGACAATCAAACGACTTTTTGACGTTGCCCAGCAACAATGACTACTAAGCAACCAACTCAGCATCCGACTTTGCTTGAATCCATCCACGCGGCCACGTGGGCGCCGGTGCTGACTCCCGAGCAAATGGCCCGTGTCGAAGCGGAGTGCTATGAAGTGTTTGTCCCGAAAGGCGGTTTTGTTTGCCGCAAGGGGGAAGTCGTGGACCACTGGGTCGGCATCATCAGCGGCATGGTCAAGATGAATAACTTTTCGCCGAACGGCAAAAGCGTGACGTTTACCGGGGTGCCGCAGGGCAGCTGGTTTGGCGAAGGGTCGCTGCTGAAAAGCGAATTGCGGAAATACGACGCCATGGCGTTGCGCGACAGCCGCATTGCACGCATGCCGGCGAACACCTTCAATTGGCTACTGGAAACGAGCTTGCCGTTTACCCGGTTTTTGTTGATGCAGCTCAACGAGCGGCTCGGGCAGTTTATCGGGATGGTGGAAAACGAGCGCCTGCTCGATGTCGATACGCGGGTGGCGCGCTGCCTGGCGGGCCTGTTCAATACCCATCTGTATCCGGGCACCGACCACCTGGTGCAAATTTCCCAGGAAGAAGTGGGATTGCTGTCGGGCGCGTCGCGGCAACGCGCCAACCAGGCGCTGCAAGTGCTTGAGAAGCAGGGCCTGCTGCGGCTCGATTACGGCGGCATCCGCATTCTGGATCTGGAGGGATTGCGTCATTTCGAGACGCACGCGCCGCCTTGACGCTTGCGCAGCCGTATGTCCCACTTGCTTCCGCTTTGACGACGAGCCGAATTCCAGGCTGAAAAATTCTGTGTTAGTGCGCTCACACTGACAGGCGTATAGTTGGATTAAGCTGTGGCATGGCACTGACCGCGCATCTAGCGAATACGGAGGAGCAAACATGGATACCCTGGCACGCCAAGTAGGCGAAACCCTGGTCGCACGCGGCACGGCGGCGGCCATTTCCCGATGGGGCATTTGGAGAGTCGCAGGCTGGCTGGGCGTGGCGGCGCTGGTCGCGTATTACCTCGGTTCGCGCTACCGGGCCCAGCATGCCGTGCCGCGGTTGCCGGCGCCGGATGCCGGCCAGGGCGTGCCGTCGCCGGACCAGGAGCGGCGCCGTGTGCCCGAGTTCGAGCCTCACCAGGACGAGTCGCGCACGCTGCACTGAATGGCCGGTGCGGCAGGGCGCTGACCTTGGGGCATGGGTACGGGCACTTAGTGCCCCGTACAGCCATGCCGCAGGGTATGATAGAGCCAAGTTGACAGCACCACCCCGCTCATGCCCCAAACCGACCTTACCGCCATCGCCGGCCGCCTCGCAGCAGTGCGGGAAGCCATGGCGCGCCAACGGATCGACGCCTTGCTGGTGCCATCCGCCGACCCGCACCTGTCCGAATACCTGCCGCCCCGCTGGCAAGGCCGTGAATGGCTGTCCGGTTTCACGGGGTCGGTCGGCACCCTGATCATCACCGCGCACTTTGCCGGCGTGTGGACCGACGCCCGTTACTGGACGCAGGCGGAGCACGAGCTGGCCGGCACCGGCATCGCGCTGATGAAAATCCCGTCCGGCGCCAGCACCCTGTATGTGGACTGGCTGGCCGACACGATGCGACAGGGCCAGGTGGTCGCCACCGATGGCGCGGTACTGGGCCTGGCGATCGCACGCTTGCTGGACCAGAAGCTGGCGCAGCGCGACATCGTGCTGCACACGGAAACCGACTTGTTGGGCGAAGTGTGGCAGGGCCGCCCCGGCTTGCCGTTGGATCCCGTGTACGAATTGCTGGCGCCGTTTGCCGCGGTGCCGCGCGCGGAAAAACTCGCGGCGCTGCGCGCGGCGATGGCGTCGCATGGCGCAACGCACCATGTGATCTCCACCCTCGATGACATCGCGTGGCTGTTCAATGTGCGCGGCGCCGACGTGCCCTTCAATCCGGTGTTCGTGGCCCATGCCGTGCTCAGGCCGGAGCGCGCCACCGTGTATGTGGCGGAGCACAAGATTCCCGCCGGACTGGTGGAGGCGCTGGCCGCCGCCGGTGTCGATGCCGCACCGTACGACGGCTTTGCCGCCGCGCTGGGCGCATTGCCGGACACCGCCGTGGTGCTGCTCGACCCGCGCCGCGTGACCTATGGCACGCGCCAGGCGCTGCCGCCCGGCATCACGGTGGTGGAAGCCATCAATCCCACCACCATCGCGAAAGCCCAAAAGACCCGTGAAGAAGCGCAGCACGTGCGCGCCACGATGGAACAGGATGGCGCCGCGCTGTGCGAATTCCTGTGCTGGCTCGATGCCGAACTGGCCAACCCTGCGCGCGCGCCGCTGACCGAAGTGGCGCTGGGTGAACGTTTGACGCAAACCCGGGCGCGGCGCCCGCATTTCATCAGCCCCAGCTTCGGCACCATTGCCGGGTTCAATGCCAATGGCGCCGTCATGCATTACCGCGCCAAACCCGCCGACTGCGCCGTGGTGGCGGGCGATGGCTTGCTGCTGATCGATTCCGGCGGCCAGTACCTGGGCGGCACCACCGATGTCACGCGCGTGGTGCCGGTGGGCGCCGTGTCGGATGAACAGCGGCGCGATTTCACCTTGGTGCTGAAAGGCCTGATTGCCCTGTCGCGGGCCCGCTTCCCGCATGGCGTGAAGTCGCCCATGCTGGACGCCATCGCACGCGCGCCGCTGTGGGCCGAAGGCATCGATTTCGGCCATGGCACCGGCCATGGTGTCGGCTTCTTCCTCAACGTGCACGAGGGGCCGCAATCGATTTCGCCCTCGACCTTGCCGGAAGCGCAGACCGCCATGCTGCCGGGGATGATCACGTCGATCGAGCCGGGCGTGTACCGGCCCGGCCAGTGGGGCATCCGGATTGAAAACCTGGTCTTGAATGTGGCGGCCGGTGACACCGAATTCGGCGCATTCCTGCAATTTGAAACCCTGACCCTGTGCCCGATCGATACGCGCTGCATCGACCCCACGTTGTTGCGCGACGATGAACGCCAGTGGCTCAATGATTATCACGCCGTGGTACGGACCCGCCTGGCGCCGCTGCTCGATGGCGAAGCGCTGGCCTGGCTGCACACGCGCACGGAGGCTGTATGAGCAGTGCCCGATCCACCAAAGCCAGCAATGCGCTCGAGCGTTTGAAAGAGCGCAGCGGCAACCGCCTGTATTCGATGTCACGCACCGGCAACGGCCATTTCTTTTTGACGGAAGGGCCGGGCAAGCCGCCGCTCTGCCCGCCGATGGAGCTCGACGATTTCGTCGCCTTCGTCAATGCGCAAGGCCCGCAAAAGCCGCAGCGCATCAGCAAGCTCGATAAGGCATTTGAACAGCAATTGACCAAGAAGCCTGCCGCCGGCACTGAACAATAAGTATAAGAAAGAAGGAGTGCGCCATGCCCACCTATCACATCCTGTCCGGTTACTGGTCGCTCGGCGAATTGACCACCAACATGCTGATCCTGCTGAATATTTTCGGCGCGCTGTTGCTGGGCCTGGTGGTGGGCTATGAGCGCTCGTACCACGGGCGCGCGGCGGGCATGCGCACCTATGGCCTGGTGTGCATGGCGTCGTGCGCGTTGACGGTGATTTGCGGCTATCCGAACATGTGGTACGGCGGCGGCATGTCGCACCTGATCAGCACCGATCCCACCCGCGTGGTGCAGGGCATCGTGACGGGCATTGGTTTTCTTGGCGCCGGCGTGATCATGCGCGAAGGATTCAATATCAGCGGCCTGACGACGGCGGCGTCGATCTGGGCGTCGTCCGCCATGGGCGTCATGATCGGCCTGGGCTTTTACCTGGGGGCGATCGGGCTGGGCTTCCTGTGCGCGATGTCGATGATTTTCCTGTCCAAGGTCGAAGCATGGCTGCCGTCGCGCCATGCGGTGGCGATGACGATGCGCTTCAAGGAAGGCTTCATGCCGGAAGTACAGCAACTGCGGGCGATTGCACTGAAGCGCGGGTATGAAATCGCCGGCGGATCGATGATGATCAGCAGTGACCACGGCGCGCAGGAATGGCGTTTCGTCGCCATCGCGCTCAGCAAGCGTTCCGGCGCGACGATGGCGGAACTGGCAAAGGAAATGTCGCAATTCGATGGACTGGATGGGTTCCAGTTATCGCATGCGCGCAACTGAAGAACGCAACTGAAGGACGGACAATGGAATTAACTGCCGCACAGGATGTGCTCGATTTCTGGTTCCTGCCGATCGGCGTCAAGGGACACAATACCCAGCGGCCGGAATGGTTCCGCAAGGATGACCAGTTTGACCGCCAGATCGCCACACAATTCGGCCATGTCGTGGAAGAAGCCCTGTCGGGCGGCTTGCGCCGCTGGGACGACGAGGGCACGCAAGGCACGCTGGCGCGCATCATCGTGCTGGACCAGTTCACCCGCAATATCTACCGGGGCACGCCGCAATCGTTCGCCGGCGACAGCCTGGCGCTGGAAGCGGCGCTGGCGCTGGACGACAGCGGCGCCAATCAAACCCTGCCGCCGGTGCAGCGGATTTTCGCCTTCCTGCCGTTCGAACATTCGGAATCGCTGTCGATGCAGCAGCGCTCGATGGATTTGTATGACATGCTGCGCGTCTCCGCACCAGGCTTTGACAGAACGTATGATTACGCGCGCCG
>Ga0307408_100000193_pt1 | contig 65882 bp, 51 predicted proteins | sample 322Cmetagenome_FD_202116 | JGI IMG/M metagenome (GOLD analysis project Ga0307408, IMG submission 202116) | Maize rhizosphere microbial communities from greenhouse at UC Davis, California, United States - 322HYB-C-3 | ecosystem: Host-associated > Plants > Roots > Rhizosphere > Soil | place... | reverse complement strand
TACCCGCTGCTCGTCACCGGCGTGGCGCAGACCGCGTTCCCCCACCAGGCCAATGGCAGCCTGATCACCCAGGGTGGCAAGACTGTAGGCTCCGAGCTCATCGGCCAGTCGTTCACCGAACCCGGCCACTTCTGGGGACGCCCTTCAGCCACGGCGCCCATGCCCTACAACGCATCGGCATCGGGCGGCTCCAACCTGGGCCCCACCAACCCGGCGCTGGCAGATGCCGTGAAGGCCCGCATCGAGGCCCTGCGCGCTGCCGACCCCGGTAACACCCAACCCGTGCCCGTGGATCTGGTCACCGCGTCGGCCAGCGGGCTCGACCCGCACATCAGCCCAGCAGCAGCCGCCTACCAAGCCGAGCGCGTGGCCCGCGCTCGCAGCCTGCCCGTGGCACAGGTACAGGCCCTGGTGCAGCAGCACACCGAAAATCCCTGGCTGGGCCTGCTGGGTGAACCGCGTGTGAACGTGCTGGCTTTGAACTTGGCACTCGAATCGCTACCAAAACTATAGCTGTTTGTGCTTGACGGACAAGCGCCAGAGGCCAATTTGATTCAAAATCGACGAGTACACTGTGCCCATGCAGGATCGCCCCGACCCCGACGCGCTGCTGCAGCGCATCCAGCAAGAACAGGCCCAGCAGCAGCGCGGGCGGCTCAAGGTGTTCTTCGGCGCCTGCGCGGGCGTGGGCAAGACCTTCGCCATGCTGTCGGCGGCAAGGGCCGCACAAGCGCAGGGCCTGCCCGTCACCATCGGCGTGGTCGAGACGCACGGCCGGGCCGACACCGAGGCGCTGACCACGCACCTGCCGCGCCTGCCACTGCGCGCCCTGCCCTACAAAGACCGCACCCTGCCCGAGTTTGACCTGGACGCCGCCCTGGCCTGGGGCGCAGAGCACCCCGAGGGCCTGGTGCTGCTCGATGAACTGGCCCACAGCAACGTGCAAGGCTCGCGCCACCCCAAGCGCTGGCAAGACGCCGAAGAACTGCTGGCCGCAGGCATCGACGTGTGGTCCACCATGAACGTGCAGCACCTGGAGAGCCTGAACGACATCGTGAGCGGCATCACCGGCATCCGCGTGTGGGAGACGGTGCCCGACCAGTTCTTTGACGCGGCCGACGAAGTGGTGGTGGTAGACCTGCCGCCCGACGAACTGCTGGAGCGCCTGAAGGCCGGCAAGGTTTACCTGCCCCAGCAGGCCGAGCGCGCCGCCGCCAACTTCTTTCGCAAAGGCAATCTGCTGGCCCTGCGCGAGCTGGCCCTGCGCCGCACCGCCGACCGGGTGGACGATGAAATGCGCGCCTACCGCCGCGCCAGCACCACCACGCCAGAGGCCGTGTGGCCCAACCGCGAGGCCCTGCTGGCCTGCGTGGGCCCGGGCGACAACGCCGAAAAGGTGGTGCGCAGCTGCGCCCGTCTGGCCGCCCAGCTCGACCTTCCGTGGCACGCCGTGCATGTGGAAACGCCCGAGCAGCAAGGCCGCTCGGCCAGCCTGCATCCGCAGGTGGAGCGCACGCTGAAGCTGGCGCAGCAGCTGGGCGCTGCCGCCTGCACCGTGCTCCCCGCCGCCCGGCCCGCGCCAGCCCTGGTGCGCTACGCCCGCGAGCACAACCTGGTGCGCGTGGTCATGGGCCGCAGCGTGCGCCGCTGGCCCTGGCAGGCCACGCTGGCCGACCAGGTGGCCGCTCTGGCAGCCGACCTGGACCTGCTCCAGGTCGGCGTGCCGCCCGAGCGCACTGTTCGCCTCGCGATCAAGCCGGGCCCTGCCGCCGCCGCCTCGCGCCCGCCTTACTGGCCGGGCTACGTGGCCGCAGGCCTGGCGTGCTGTGTTGCTGCCGTCGTCGCCACGCCGCTGGCCAACGTGCTGGAGCTGACCAACATCGTCATGCTGTTCCTGCTGGTGGTGGTGGGGGTGGCGCTCCGATTCGGACGCGGCCCGGCCATCCTGGCCGCGTTTCTGGGCGTGGGGTTCTTCGACTTTTTCTTTGTGCCGCCCCGCTTCAACTTTGCGGTGAGCGACGCGCAGTATGTCGTCACCTTCGCCGTCATGCTGGTCGTGGCCCTGGTGGTGGGGCAGCTCACCGCCGGGCTCAAGGTGCAGGCCGAGTCCGCCACCGAGCGCGAACACCGGGTGCGCAGCCTCTACGACATGGCACGCGACCTGTCTGCCGCGCTGCTGCCAGAGCAGGTGGCCGAGATTGGCGCGCGCTTCATGACCGGCGAATTCAACGCAGGCAGCACCCTGGTGGTGGCCGACGACGACAACCGCCTGCAGGTATTGCCCGGCGGCACGGCCCCCGTGGACATGGCCGTGGCGCAATGGGCGTTTGAGCGCGGCGAGCCCGCGGGCCGGGGCACGGACACCTTGCACTCCAGCCCTACGCTGGTGCTGCCGCTCAAGGCGCCCATGCGCATCCGCGGCGTGCTGGTGGTGGCCATGCCCCAGGGCCAGGTGCCGGGCGTAGAACCCCGCCGTCTGCTGCAGACCTGCGCCTCGCTGCTCGCCATTTCGCTCGAACGCATCCACTACATCGACGTGGCGCAAAAGAGCACGGTCCAGATCGAGTCCGAGCGGCTGCGCAACTCGTTGCTCTCGGCCATCTCGCACGATCTGCGCACACCGCTGGCCTCGCTGGTGGGCCTGGCCGAATCGCTGGCCATGGTGCAGCCCCCGCTACCCGCTGAGCAGCAGGTACTGGCAGGCTCCATCCGCCACTCGGCCCAGCGCATGAGCGCGCTGGTCAACAACCTGCTGGACATGGCCCGGCTGGAGGCCGGGGCCGTGCAGCTCCACAAGGCCTGGCAGCCGCTGGAAGAGGTGGTGGGCAGCGCCCTCGCCGCTTGCACGCCCGCCCTGGCCGCGCACCACGTGGACGTGCAGCTGCCGGACGACCTGCCCCTGGTGCAGATCGACGCCGTGCTGATGGAGCGCGTGCTGGTCAATCTGCTGGAGAACGCCGCCAAGTACACGCTGCCGGGCACTCCCATCCGCCTCGCGGCACAGGCGCTCAGTGATGCCGTTGCGATCACGGTCAGCGACGAAGGCCCGGGCCTGCCCAAGGGACGCGAAGAGCTGCTGTTTGAAAAATTCGAACGCGGCGCCCGCGAAAGCGCCACGCCGGGCGTGGGCCTGGGCCTGGCCATCTGCCGCGCCATCGTGCAGGCACACGGCGGCAGCATCCGCGGCGATACCATCCTGAATCCGCAGGGCCAGGCCGCCGGAGCGCGCTTCACACTGCGGCTGCCGCGCGGCACGCCGCCGACCGATCTGGGCGACGATGTGCAGACACATCCCATCGACGCCTGACCGCCCACCGCCCAACCCATGACCGACCTGCCCACCCACATCCTCATCGTCGAAGACGAAGCCGACATCCGCCGGTTTGTGCGCCTGACGCTGGAGACTGAAGGCCACACGGTGCACGAGGCCGCCACCTTGCAGCGCGGCCTGATTGAGGCCGGAACGCGCCGCCCCGATCTGGTGGTGCTGGACCTGGGCCTGCCCGACGGCGACGGGGTGGACTTGATCCGCGACCTGCGTACCTGGTCCGCCATGCCCATCATCGTGCTGTCGGCCCGCAGCACCGAATCAAGCAAGATCGCCGCGCTGGACGCGGGGGCAGACGACTACCTCGTCAAACCCTTTGGATCGGGGGAGCTGACGGCCCGCGTGCGCGCACAGCTGCGCCGCAGCCAGCGCTCCTCCAACGCCGAGGCCGTGCCCCTGATCCAGTTCGGCAACATCACCGTGGACCTGGCCCGCCGCACCGTGGAGCGCCGCGCGGGCAAGCAAGGCAGCGAGGCCCTGCACCTCACGCCCATCGAGTACAAGCTGCTCACCCATCTGGCCTCGCAGCCCGACCGTGTCATCACCCACCAGCAACTGCTCAAGGCCGTGTGGGGGCCAGGCCACGCCGACGACACGCACTATGTGCGCGTGCACATGGCCAACCTGCGCAAGAAGGTGGAAGACAACGCCTCCATGCCCCGGCACCTGCGAACGGAAGCAGGCATCGGGTATCGGTTCGTGCCCTGAAGCGCATCACGAACCAGCCGCGCCAGCACAGCGCAACGCCCGCTCCCCCGCCACGCGCAGACGATCCGCCAGCGATGCGGGCGCGAGCACCTCAAACTCCACATCCAGCGCCATCAGCCAGTACACCAGCGAATCGCTGACGCCGCATTCCATCAGGCAGCGTCGGCCCTCTTCCAGGGGTTGCACGACGGCCGCCGACGGGGGAATGCGGCGGGACATCTTGGCATGGGGCGCATGAAGCACCACGCGGGCGGTTTCGGCGTGGGGCGCCACCGAGATGGAGCGCGCGACATAGGCTTTGAGATCGCCCCCGTCGGGTGACGCCCGCGGAGCGAAATGCGCCCCAAGCTGGGGAGCCCCCACGATGCGGTCGATGCGGAACGTCCGCCAGTCGCCGCGCGTCCGGTCCCACGCCACCAGGTACCAGCGCTGACCAGTGTGCACCACGCCCTGGGGCTCCACTGAGCGCTGTGCCCTGCGGCCTTTGCCGTCTTCGTAGTGGAACTCGGTGCGCAGCTGGTCACGGCAGGCCGACGCCAGCGCGGCCAGCACCGAGACCTCCACCACGGGCCCCACGCGGTCCAGCGGCAGGATGGTGGAGCGCAGCGCATCCACCTGCTGACGCAGCCGCGCGGGCATGGCCTGCTCCAGCTTGACCAGCGCGCGCAACGCCGGCTCCTCAATGCCACCGACGGCGCCGGCCGTGGCAGTGCGCAGCGCAATCGACACGGCCAGCGCCTCCCCGTCGTCCAGCAGCAGCGGTGGCAATGCCTGCCCCGCGCGGAAGGCATACCCCCCGGCCACCCCGCTGCTGGCCTCGACCGGGTAGCCCAGCTGGCGCAGCCGGTCAATGTCGCGCCGCAGCGTGCGGGGGTGTACTTCCAGGCGTTCGGCCAAGTCCTGGCCCATCCAGTGGCTTCGGGTTTGCAGCAGTGAGAGCAGACGCAGCAAGCGGGTGGACGATGTGAGCATGGGTGCACTTTAGCGTTCATTGAGGACTAAAACTGTCCGCAATGGCTTTTACAGTGACTTCACCTTTTTCTTTCAACCCAACTTAAGGAGTCCTCTATGTCCATCGTTCTGTACTGGCACCCCATGTCCAGCGCCACCCCCATCGCCTGCGCGCTGGCCGAACTGGGCGTGCCCCATGAGCGCGTCAAGATCGACATCCTTGCCGGCGAGCAGCGCCGCGCGGACTACCTCGCGCTCAACCCCAACGGGAAGGTGCCTACGCTGACCGTGGACGGCGCCCCGATGTTCGAGGCCCTGGCCATCCACCTGTGGCTGGGCCATCGTTTTGGTGTGGAGCGCGGACTGTGGCCCGCCGCCGGCACGCCGGAGGCGCTGCAGGCCCTGTCATGGTGCGCGTGGGCCTATGTGACCTATGGCGCGGTGCTGGTGCGACTGCAGGTCGCCACGAAGGGCGAAGAGGCCTTGCGCAGCGCTCCGCACGCCGAGGCCGCCCTGCGCGGGCTGAACGATTTGCTCGCAGTGCTGGACGCGCGTCTGGCCGCACAGCCCTGGATGCTGGGGGCCGACTATTCGCTGGTCGACCTGGTCGTGGGCTCGGTGATGGGGTACAGCGTGTACCTGGGCGCCCCGGTGCAGGCCCATCCACATGTGAAGGCCTGGCTGGCGCGGGTGCAGGCACGGCCCGCCATGCAGATCGACGCCTGAATAAAAAACGCGTCTCGTCCCGCAGTGCAAGCCCGGCCTGCGGGGCCAAGACCCCCGGCTAGCCGGAAGCTACAGCAGCACGATGTCGTACTGCTCCTGCCCCATCGCGCTCTCGGCCTGCAGCGAGATGGGCTTCTTGATGAAGTCCGAGAGGCCGGCCAGATGCTGGCTTTCCTCGTCAAGGAACAGCTCCACCACCCGTGGTGACGCCACCACGCGGAACTCGCGCGGATTGAACTGGCGCGCCTCGCGCAGGATCTCGCGCAGGATGTCGTAGCACACGCTGCGCGCGGTCTTCACGCTGCCTTTGCCCTGGCATACTTCGCAGGGCTCGCACAGCATGTGGGCCAGCGATTCGCGGGTGCGCTTGCGCGTCATCTCGACCAGGCCCAGTTGCGAGAAGCCGCCGGAGGACATGGTCTTGACCCGGTCACGCGCCAGTTGCTTCTTGAACTCCGCCAGCACCGCCTGCTGGTGGTCGTCACGCACCATGTCGATGAAGTCCACGATGATGATGCCGCCCAGGTTGCGCAGGCGCAGCTGGCGCGCGATGGCTTGCGCGGCTTCGAGGTTGGTCTTGAAGATCGTGTCGTCAAAATTGCGGGCACCCACATAGCCGCCGGTGTTCACGTCGATGGTCGTGAGTGCCTCGGTCTGGTCCACGATGAGGTAGCCGCCCGATTTGAGATCCACCCGGCGACCCAGCGCCCGGGCCACCTCCTCGTCGATGGAGTACAGGTCGAAGATGGGCCGCTCCCCGCGATAGTGCTGCAGCTTGCCAGCGGCGGCGGGCATGAACTCCTGCCCGAAAGCCCGCAGGCGCTGGAACTGCTCCATCGAATCGATGCGGATGGTCTGGGTGTGGTCACCCACCAGATCGCGCAGCACGCGCTGCAGCAGGTCCAGGTCCTGGTGCAGCAGCGATGTGGCGGGCAGCTTGAGCGATGCCTCCTTGATGCGGGCCCAAGTCTTGCGCAGGTAGGCGATGTCCTCGGCGAGCTCCGCATCGGTCGAGTCCTCGCCGTTGGTGCGCAGGATGAAGCCCCCGCCACCGCCCTTGGACTTGTCGCCCACCAGGGCCTGCAGCCGCGCGCGCAGGGCATCGCGCTCCGCCGACGGGATCTTCTGCGATACGCCCACGTGGTCATCCTGCGGCAGGAACACCAGCAGCCGGCCCGCGATGCTGATCTGCGTGGAAAGCCTGGCACCCTTGGTGCCGATCGGGTCCTTGATCACCTGCACCATGAGCGACTGACCCTCGAACACCTGTTTTTCGATCGGCACCTGGGGCTCGTTCTTGCGGGCGAACGCGGGCGGCTCGCCATCGGGCTGGCGCTGCCACACATCGGCCACGTGCAGGAATGCCGCACGCTCCAGGCCAATGTCGATGAAGGCCGACTGCATGCCCGGCAGCACGCGCGAGACCTTGCCCAGGTAGACGTTGCCCACCAGGCCGCGCTCCAGCGTGCGCTCCACGTGCAGCTCTTGCACCGCGCCGTGCTCGACGATCGCCACGCGGGTTTCCTGGGGCGACCAGTTGATCAGGATGTCTTGTTGCATGGCTTTTTGTTCTCGGTATTCACTTGCGATTGTTCCGGCACACCAACATACGCACGAGCTAAGCGCAATGCGAGCGCCGCCGGGGAACTGGCTTTGCCAGGCCCCGGGCGGCGTCCCCCTTTGGGGGAAGGCGCCGCAGGCGACTCAGGGGGGATTCAGATCTCGAATCCCGCTGCACGCAGCAGCTGCGCCGTCTCGTACATGGGCAACCCCATGATGCCCGAATAACTGCCCGCCAGGTGTTCCACGTAGGCCGCCGCGCGCCCCTGGATACCGTACGCGCCGGCCTTACCCAATGGCTCGCCGGTGGCCACGTAGGCATCGATCTGCGCCGCCGTCATGGGCGCGAACTGCACGCGCGACACCGAAAGCGCCGACAGCCGCTTGGCGCCCACCTGCAGCGCCACGGCGGTGAGCACGCGATGCTCATGCCCGGCCAGTTCGGCGAGCATGCGGGCAGCGTGCGCCGCGTCGTCGGGCTTGCCGTAGATGGTGCGGCCCAGCGCCACCGTGGTGTCCGAACACAGGATGGGCGCCGGTGGCAGACCCCGCCGCGCCAGGCGCGCCACGGCGGCGTCCAGCTTGAGGGCGGTGACGCGCTCCACGTAGCTGGTGGGCGCCTCGCCGGGCAGCACTGCCTCGATGGCCTCGGTGTCCTCGGTTGCATCGCCGTCCACGTTGGGCAGCAGCAGTTCGTGGCGCACGCCGAGCTGTTCAAGCAACTGGCGGCGACGCGGGCTTTGGGAGGCGAGGTAGATGAAGTCGGGCATGAACGGATTTCGAATCAAAATCGCCTTCAGCGCTTATTCATCAAGCGCTGGAAGCTACTAAAAATATAGCAACCAGATCCCGTTGCATGGACACCCGCATCATTCGCGGTGGTACGGGTGACCGGCGTTCACCGACCACGCCCGATACAGCTGCTCGATGAGCAGCACGCGCACCATGGCGTGCGGCAAGGTCAGGTCCGACAGGCGAATGCGTTCGTGCGCAGCCTGGCGGAAGGCGGGATCCAGCCCGTCCGGGCCGCCAATGACCAGCGCCACATCGTCACCGCCCAGTTGCCAGCCCTTGAGCCGTTCGGCCAGGGCCTTGGTGGTCAGGCTGGTGCCGCGCTCGTCGAGCGCCACCACGCGCGTGCCGCGGGGAATGGCCGCCTCGATGCGCTCGCGCTCGGCGGCATAGAGCGTTTCCAGTGTCTTGGATCCGCGAGGTTCGGTCTTGACAGCCTTGAGCTCGACCTTGAGCTCGGGCGGGAAGCGCTTGGCGTAGTCGTCGTACGCGGTCTGGGCCCAGTCGGGAACCCGCTGCCCTACCGCCACGATCAGCAGCTTCATGGAGTTTGACGCCGTTCAGTTCAGGGAGGAAGAGCCGGTGCGCAGGCAGCCCGGACACCCGCCGGACTCGACCTGCCCCCCGCGGATCAGGCCTTCTTGGCGCGCGCAGGAGCCTTCTTGGCCGCTGGCTTGACTGCGGGTTTTGCCGCGGCCTTGGTTGCGGCCGGTTTCTTGGCGGCAGGCTTCTTGGCCGTGGGCTTAACGACCACCGTCTTCACCGGCGCCTTCTTGGCGGCAGGCTTCTTGGCTGCGGGGGCCTTGGCGGCCGCAAAGCCGGCAGTCTTGCTGGCGGGCGTCTTGGAGGCTGGCGCCTTCTTGGCAGCAGCCTTGGGTTTGGCTTCTGCAGCCTTGGGGGCAACGGCGGCCACCTTGGGCTTGCCCGGCTTGCGCGCCGGCACAGCGGCTTCGGCGGCAGCCTTCTTCGCCGGGGCCTTCTTCTTGGCCGCAGCTTCGGGTTTGGCCGCGCCCAGCTTCAGCCGCACGGGCGTGTCGCCCCACAGCTCTTCCAGGCGGTAGTACTGGCGGATGGCTGGCTGCATGATGTGCGCCACGGCGGGGCCGCAGTCCACGATGATCCATTCGCCGTTGTCTTCGCCTTCGATCCGGGGCTTGCTGAAACCGGCTTCCTTCACCGCGTCGCGCACGCTGGCCGCCAGGGCCTTGGTCTGGCGGTTGGAGGTGCCCGATGCCACGATCACCCGTTCAAACAGCGGCGAGAGATGCTCGGTGTTGAAAACCTGGATGTCTTGCGCCTTGACGTCCTCCAGGCCATCGACGATGGCACGCTGCAGTTTGGTGACGTCTTTTTTGGCGGCGGTTTCCGATTTGGTGGAGGTGGTCATCAGGCGGTGGTTAGAGAGGGAATGGAATCAATATAGCGTGCAAACTGGCGAGCAACCAATAGGGCAGCGCCTTGGGTGTTGCGCGGGTGTTGTACGCGGCCGCGGCGGGGCGTTGAGGTGTTTTTGGCCTCTAGCGCCCATCTAAAAAGCGCGGGCAGCTATTGAAATTATAGCTTTTGCGCTTTTTGCCACTTCAGGAAGCTGGCGCGGCCCCGCTGGCCAGCCAGTCGCGACGCACCAAGAAGCGCTGCAGCAACTCGGCTTCAGCCGAATCGGCGGCATCCGTGCGCTGGTACGACCAAGCCACGAGCGGCGGCATCGACAGCAAAATGGATTCAGTGCGGCCTCCCGACTGCAGGCCGAAGTGCGTGCCACGGTCCCATACCAGGTTGAACTCGACGTAGCGCCCCCGGCGGTAGAGCTGGAAGTCGCGCTCGCGCTCGCCGTAGGGAGTGGCTTGGCGCTTTTCAACGATGGGCAAGTAGGCTCCAAGGAAGGCATCGCCCACCGACTGTGTCATCGCCAGGCTCTGCTCGAAGCCCAGTTCCGAGAAGTCATCAAAGAACACCCCCCCCACGCCGCGTTGCTCGCCCCGGTGTTTCAGAAAGAAATACTCGTCGCACCACTGCTTGAAGCGCGGGTATTTGTCCTCGCCAAAGGGAGCCAGTGCATCGCTGCAGGTGCGGTGGAAATGCACCGCATCCTCTTCGAACCCGTAGTAGGGCGTGAGGTCCATGCCGCCGCCAAACCAGCAGGTGGGTGCCTGCCCGGGGCGGCCGGCCGCGATCATGCGCACGTTCATGTGCACGGTGGGCACATACGGGTTGCGCGGGTGGAAGACCAGCGATACGCCCATGGCCTCGAACGGTGCCCCCGTCAGTTCAGGCCGGTGCTGCGTGGCCGATGGCGGGAGCTGCGGGCCACGCACGTGGCTGAAGCCGCAGCCCGCGCGCTCGAACACGCGGCCGTTTTCCAGAATCTTGGTGATGCCGTCGCCCTGCAGCGGCTCGCCGGGCGATTTGCTCCAGGCATCGGCCAGGAAACTGGCCCCGCCCTCGCCTTCCGCGGCCTCCACGGCTTCCAGCGTCTCGGTGATACGGGCTTGCAGGCCCAGCAGGTAGCCGCGCACGCGGCTGACCGTATCGGCCGTGTTCAATGCTTGTGCGATCGCCATCAGCTCTTCAGCGCCCGAAAGCCGATGTCGCGGCGGTATTGGGCACCCTCGAAATGGATGCCCCGCGCCACGTCGTAGGCGCGCTGCTGCGCCAGTTTCACGCTGTCGGCCAGCACCGTCACGCACAGCACGCGGCCGCCCGTCACGCTGACCACACCGTCCTTGAGCTGCGTGCCGGCATGGAAGACGACCGCATCGTCGGCGTCCTGCGGCAGGCCGGTGATGGGGTCGCCCTTGCGCGGGCTTTCGGGATAGCCGTGGGCAGCCATCACCACGCCCAGCGCGGGGCGGCGGTCCCACTGCAGCTCCATCTGGTCGAGCTTGCCGTCGATTGCCGCGGCCATCACGTCGCTGAAATCGCTCTTCAGGCGCATCAGGATCGGCTGCGTCTCCGGGTCGCCCATGCGGCAGTTGAATTCGAGCGTCTTGGGCTGGCCCTTGGCGTCGATCATGAGGCCGGCATAGAGAAAGCCCGTGTAGGGAATGCCGTCCTTTTCCATGCCACGGATGGTGGGCAGGATGATCTCGCGCATGGCGCGGGCATGCACGTCGGCGGTGACCACAGGGGCGGGCGAATACGCGCCCATGCCACCCGTGTTGGGGCCTTCGTCGCCGTCCTTGAGGCGCTTGTGATCCTGGCTGGTGGCCAGGGCCAGGACATTCTTGCCGTCGCACAGCACGATGAAGGAGGCTTCCTCGCCTTCGAGAAACTCCTCGATCACCACGCGCGCGCCGCCTTCGTTGTGCTGCACACCGTATTTGTTGTCCACGAGCATGAAGTCCACGGCATCGTGGGCCTCCTGCAGCGTCATCGCCACCACCACGCCCTTGCCGGCGGCCAGGCCGTCGGCCTTGATCACGATGGGTGCGCCCAGGCGGTCCACGAAGGCGTGGGCGGCGGCCGGGTCAGTGAAGGTGTCGTAGTCGGCCGTGGGGATGCCATGGCGGCGCATGAAGGCCTTGGAGAACGCCTTCGAGCTTTCGAGTTGGGCAGCGGCCTTGGTGGGGCCGAAGATGCGCAGGCCGTGGGCACGGAACTCATCGACCACGCCCGCAGCGAGGGGGGCCTCGGGGCCGACCACCGACAACGCGATCTTCTCGGCCTGCGCCCAGGCGCGCAGGGTCTGCACGTCGGTGATGGCCACGTTTTCGAGCTTGGGATTCAGGGCCGTGCCCCCGTTGCCGGGCGCCACATACACCTTGGTCACCTTGGGGGACTGGCTCAGTTTCCACGCCATTGCGTGTTCACGGCCGCCGCCACCAATCACAAGTACTTTCATAGGAACCTTTGGTGAACCCTTGCCCGCAAAGTCAGCGGCCAAAAGGTTCGAGGGTAAAAATCAACAGTCCACGGTTGCGCTGCACACCGGCCACGGCCCCCGATACCGGTGAGGGCCAGACCAGTCCCCCCGTGGAACTGGCTTTGCCAGGCCACCGGGTGCGTCCCCCTCCCGCAAGCGCAGCGCAGCGAGAGAGGGGGAAGGCGCAAAGCGCCTCAGGGGGCGCTTCAAAGCGCTGCGTTGTGATAGACCTCCTGGGTGTCGTCCAGGTCCTCCAGCACATCCAGCAGCTTTTGCATCTTGGCGGCGTCTTCGCCCGTCAGTTCGATGGTGTTCTCCGGCCGCATGGTCACCCCGGCCACTTCGGGAGTCAGGCCGGCCGCCTCCAGGGCATTCTTGACGGCTTCGAAATCGGCCGGGGCCGTGAGGACTTCCACCGCGCCGTCGTCGTCCGTGACGACGTCGTCGGCACCAGCTTCCAGCGCCACTTCCATCACTTTGTCTTCACTGGTGCCGGGCGCAAAGATGAGCTGGCCGCAATGCTTGAACTGGAACACCACCGAGCCTTCGGTGCCCATGCTGCCGCCGTGCTTGCTGAAGGCGTGACGCACCTCGGCCACGGTGCGCACGCGGTTGTCGGTCATGGTGTCGATGATGATGGCCGCGCCGCCAATGCCGTAGCCCTCGTAGCGGATTTCTTCATACGTCAGGCCCTCGGCGTTGCCCGTGGCCTTGTCGATGTTGTATTTGATGCGGTCGGCGGGCATGTTGGCCGCCTTGGCCTTGTCCACCGCCAGGCGCAGGCGGGGGTTGGCAGACAGGTCGCCGCCGCCAGCACGGGCCGCCACGGTGATTTCGCGAATGATGCGGGTCCAGATCTTGCCGCGTTTTTCATCCTGCCGCCCCTTGCGGTGCTGGATGTTCGCCCATTTGCTGTGTCCTGCCACGAGAAGTCCTTTTGTATTGATTTAATCTACTGGCCGCGATTTTACTTTTGACTCCACCCGGAACCTCCGCCATGGCCGAACCCCTGTTGATTGCCAAGCACGACACCACTGAATGCCACCTGCTGCCCGGCCTGGCCAACCGCCACGGCCTGATCACCGGGGCCACCGGCACCGGCAAGACGGTGACGCTGCAGACCCTGGCCGAAAACTTCTCCCGCATCGGCGTGCCGGTGTTCATGGCCGATGTGAAGGGCGACCTCACGGGCGCCAGCCAGCCCGGCAAGATCGGCGACAAGCTGGCGGGCGTGCTCAAGGAGCGCGGCCTGGACTTGCCCACGCCGCTGGCCTGCCCCACCACGCTGTGGGATGTGTTTGGCGAGCAAGGCCACCCCGTGCGCGCCACCGTCTCCGACATGGGCCCCCTGCTGCTCGGGCGCATGCTCAACCTCAATGAAACCCAGCTGGGCGTGCTCAACCTGGTGTTCAAGATTGCCGACGACAACGGCCTGCTGCTGCTGGACCTGAAAGACCTGCGCGCCATGCTCCAGTACGTGGGCGACAACGCCAAGGAGTTCACCACCGAATACGGCAACGTGAGCGCGGCCAGCGTGGGCGCCATCCAGCGCGGGCTGCTGCAGATCGAGCAGCAGGGCGGCGACAAGTTCTTCGGCGAGCCCATGCTCGACATCCAGGACTTCATGCAGACCGATACCAACGGCCACGGCGTGGTCAACATCCTGGCGGCCGACAAGCTCATGAATTCGCCCCGCCTGTACGCCACCTTCCTGCTGTGGATGCTGTCGGAGCTGTTCGAAACGCTGCCTGAAATTGGCGACCCTGAAAAACCCAAGCTGGTCTTCTTCTTCGACGAGGCCCACCTGCTGTTCAACGAAGCGCCCAAGGTGCTCATCGAGCGCATCGAACTGGTGGTGCGCCTGGTGCGCTCCAAGGGCGTGGGTGTGTACTTCGTCACGCAGAATCCCCTCGACATCCCTGACAGCGTGCTGGCCCAGCTGGGCAACCGCGTGCAGCATGCCCTGCGCGCCTTCACTCCACGCGACCAGAAGGCCGTGAAGGCCACGGCCACCACCATGCGGCAAAAGCCGGGCCTGGATATCGAGACCGCCATCACCGAGCTGGCCGTGGGCGAGGCGCTGGTGAGCTTTCTGGACGCCAAGGGCCGCCCGAGCGTGACCGAGCGCGTCTTTGTGCTGCCCCCGGGCAGCCAGCTCGGGCCCATCACGCCGCAGCAGCGCCAGGCACTGATGGCCGGCTCGCTCGTGGCCGGTGTGTACGAAAAGATCGTCGACCGCGAATCAGCCTACGAAACACTCAAGGGCCGTGCTGCCGAAGTGGCCGCACAGGCCCCCGCCAACGGCAAGGGGGCGCCCGCGAGCGCTCAAGACAACGGCGGCGGGCTGATGGGCGGACTGAACGACGTGCTGTTTGGCAGCACCGGCCCGCGCGGCGGCCGGCGGGATGGCCTGGCGCAAACCATGGCCAAGTCGGCCGTGCGCACCATGGGCACCACGCTGGGCAAGGAGATTTTGCGCGGGGTGCTGGGCAGCCTGTTTGGAGGCAGCGGACGGCGCCGCTGAGCCGCCAGGGCCAACCAAGAACTCCGCTCGATCGGTTTGCTCTGCTTGCCCGCCATCGGTCCAGGGCATGCCCCCGTATGCGCGTGGTGCCGCCGCCCATGGGAGCCCACCTGCCCGGCATGCCCGCGAGGTCGACCCCACCGGTTGCATTCACGCGACTGACATGAATTTGTCACGTGGACGCCGTGCAATCGCGGTACGGATGGATCACAACAACAAGAAAAAGAAAGGGAGGGGACGATGAAAAAGACCGAGTACGCCCTGGTGCACTGGGGCAGCAAGGCGCCAGCGGTGGCCATCGGTGCCTGGGTGGCGGCATTCGCGGGAGTATTGGCCGGCGCGTGGCAAATCCGTTGGTCCTGGGCCGTGTTCGGCGCAGGCACCCTGGCCATCCTGGCACTGCTGTCGCGCTGGACCACCGCCGTGCGCGAACACTACATTCGCGAGGCGCCCCTGCCCCGCTTCCTGCAGCGCAAGCTGCGCGAAGCCTACCCCCACCTGAGCGCGCGCGATTGTGAGCTGGTCGAGCGCGGACTGCGCCAGTTCTTTCTGGCCTGCCTGCGCAGCAAGAAGCAGTTCGTGGCCATGCCGTCGCAGGCTGCCGATGCGCTGTGGCATGCCTTCATCCTTCACACGCAGGCCTACAAGGGGTGGTGCCGGAATGCGCTGGGCTTCTTCCTGCACCACACCCCTGCGGAAGCCCTGGGCGCGAAAGCCCGGCACAACGATGGCCTGCGCCGCTGCTGGTACTGGGCTTGCAAGGAAGAGTCCATCGACCCCAAGGCGCCCAGCCGCCTGCCGCTGCTGTTCGCGCTGGATGCCAAGTTCGCGATCCCCGGCGGCTTCTCGTACGTGCCCGACTGCGCAGACATCGCCCGCAAGAGCGACGCGGGCGGCAGCGGCGGCGATAGCTACTGCGGCACCAGCTTCTCGGACGGCAGTTACAGCGGCAGCTCCGGCGACTTTGGCGGCGCCGAGAGTTCGGACGGGGGCGGCAGCGACGGCGCCGGAGATGGCGGCAGCTGTGGCGGGGGCGGTTGCGGCGGCGGTGGGGGCGACTGACGCCCCGGCAAGCCCGCACCCAGACAGCAATTGCTCCAATTTCGATAGCTGGTGGCGCTTGACGGATAAGCGCCAGCACCCAAAAACACTACAAGTCGCTCTGGCGACGATCAGGCGCCCCCACCCGGGTCTACAGTGGCGCCCATGAACACCACCTTCACCTGCTTCACCCTCCGCATTACCGACCATGTGGCGCATCTGGTGCTGAACCGCCCCGACGCGATGAACACCATGCACCCGACGTTCTGGCGAGAACTGGACGAGGTGCTGGCCCACCTGCACCAGTCGGGCGAGGCGCGTGCGCTGGTCGTCAGCAGCACCGGCAAGCATTTCAGCGCGGGCATGGCGCTGGAGACCTTTGGCGGCGCCATCACGCTGGATGACCGCAGCCCCGAGGGCCGCGCCGCCATCTTCGACCTGCTCACCGACATGCAGGCCACCTTCACCCGCATCGAAAACCTGCGCATCCCCGTCATCATGGCCATCCACGGCGGATGCATTGGCGGCGCGGTGGACATGGTGACCACGGCCTGCGTGCGCTACGCCACGGCCGATGCCTTCTTCTGCATCCAGGAAATCAACATTGGCATGGTGGCCGACGTGGGAACCCTGCAGCGCCTGCCCAAGCTGATTCCGCTGGGCGTGGTCAAGGAACTGGCCTACACCGGCCGGCGCCTCGGCGCCGCCAGGGCCCAGGGCTACGGCCTGGTGAACGAGGTGTTTGACACCCAGGAGGCGATGGTGGCCGCCGCGCTGCAGTGCGCCCAAGAGATCGCGGCCAAGCCGCCGGTCGCCATCTGGGGCACCAAGCAAGCCGTTCACTACGCGCGCGACCACAGCGTGGAAGACAGCCTGCGCCAGATGGGCTGGCTGCAAGGCGCGATCTGGAGCAACCGGCACGTGATGGAATCCGTCACGGCCATGAAGCAAAAGCGCGCGGGCGACTTCCCCGACCTGCCAGCGCTGCAGCGGTTCAGCGAACTGGGTTGATGCGGGCGGGCGCGCCTCTCCCCTCGTGCCTCTTCCCTTTTGGCTACCCTGCGTCGTCCGATCTGGCTGTCGAGAATTCACACGATCCACGGCCCTTGGTCCGTTCGGGCTGAGCCCGCCGCAGCCACCCAGCACCTCAAAATTCATAGCTACCCGCGCTTTCCCCACAAGCGCTGGCGGCCATTTTCGTCCCTACGCCAGCGCCGGCGGGCTATCATGTGACGGCTTGGGGGCCACCGTCGCCCCGCTTCAGCTCTTTGGAGGACGCCGTCATGACCCTGCCCAGCCTCACCCCGCCCACCTTCGACGACGTGGCCGCCGCCGCGCACCGGCTTCATGGCATGGCCCACCGCACGCCCGTGCTGCGCTCCACCAGTGCCGACGAAATGGTCGGCGCCCAGATGTTCTTCAAGTGCGAGAACCTGCAGCGCACGGGCGCGTTCAAGTTCCGTGGCGCCTTCAACACGCTCGCCCAGTTCACGGAAGAGCAGCGCGAGCGCGGCGTGCTCGCCTTCTCCGCCGGCAACCACGCACAAGCCATCGCGCTGTCGGCCCGCCTGCTCGACATGCCCGCCCTCATCGTCATGCCTGAGGACGCACCGGCTTCCAAGATGGCGGCCACCCGTGAATACGGCGCCCAGGTCGTCACCTACAACCGCTACACCGAAGACCGCGAGGCCATCAGCCGCCGCCTGGCGCTGGAGCGCGGCATGACCCTGGTGCCGCCCTACGATCACCCCCACGTCATCGCGGGTCAGGGCACGGCTGCGCTGGAACTCTTTGAAGAAGTGCCCGACCTCGACTACCTGTTCGTCTGCGTGGGCGGCGGTGGCCTGCTCGCCGGCAGCCTGCTGGCGGCTGAGGCCCGCGCCCCACATTGCCGCGTGGTAGGCGTGGAGCCCGCCGAAGGCAACGACGGCCAGCAATCCGTGCGCGCGGGCCACGTGGTGCGCATCCCCACGCCCCACACCATCGCCGACGGCGCGCAGACCCAAGCGCTGGGCGACCTCACCTTTCCCATCATCCAGCGCTTGGCCGACGACATGGTGACCGCCACCGACGAAGAGCTGGTGGAAGCGCTGCGCTTCTTTGCCGAGCGCATGAAGATCGTGGTCGAGCCCACGGGCGCCCTGGCGTTTGCCGGCGCGCGCCATGGCAGCGTGGACGTGCGCGGCGCCCGCGTAGGCATCATGATCAGCGGTGGCAACGTGGACCTGTCGCGGTATGCGCGCTTTCTGGCGGATTAGGGCGCCGCTGAACAAGCCTGCGCTATGCGGCGGACCCTGGATCAGGATGGGCGGCAAGGCGCAAACCACAGCGATAGCCGGTGCTATCGCGAGGATTTGCAACGCCGCAGGCCGTCTTGAGCCAGGGATGCGCCGTGCGCGAAAGGCTTGTTCAGCGTCGCCTTCCCTCTGAGTCGCCTTCGGCACCTTCCCCTCGAGGGGACGACGCCAGTAGCCTGGCAAAGCCAGTTCCACGGCGTCCGCTGACCTCGGCCGCGTCAGTTTTGACGGGCGGTGGCCCAAGTGCCGTCAAAATGCGGACACCGCTTTTTATTCATCCCTGTCGACCATAGGCCCCGCCATGAGCACTGCCAGCACCAGCAACAACGTCACCGTCATCACCCACCCCCTCGTCCAGCACAAGCTCACGCTGATGCGCAAGAAGGACGCCAGCACCAACAGCTTCCGCCGCCTGCTGGGCGAGCTCTCCACGCTGATGGCCTATGAGGTCACGCGCGACATGCCGCTGCAGGACGTGCAGATCGAAACCCCGCTGGAAACCATGACGGGCAAGATGATCGACGGCAAGAAGCTGGTGCTGGTCTCCATCCTGCGCGCGGGCAACGGCTTCCTGGACGGCATGCTCAACGTGGTGCCTGGCGCCCGCGTGGGCCACATCGGCCTGTACCGCGACCCGGCCACGCTGCAGCCCGTGGAGTACTACTTCAAGATGCCCTCCGAAATGGACGAGCGCGACATCATCGTGGTCGACCCCATGCTCGCCACCGGCAACTCGGCCGCCGCGTGCGTGGACCGGCTCAAGAAGCTCAATCCCCGCTCCATCAAGTTCGTGTGCCTGCTGGCCGCGCCAGAGGGCATTGCCACGCTGCAAAAGGCGCACCCCGATGTGCCCATCTTCACCGCCGCCATCGACCGCGAATTGAACGACCACGGCTACATCCTGCCGGGGCTGGGGGATGCGGGGGATCGGATCTTTGGCACCAAATAAGCGCGTCACCGCCAGCGCCTGCACCAGCCGCCGCCCCCGTGCACTGCGCATCGGGGCGGTTTTTTTTGGCCCCAGCAGGTCTCCAAATTTTTACCACTTGGTGGCTTTCCTCTGGCAGACTTGCCTGCGGATTGGCGCAGCCCGCACGCACCCTCTGGCGCGCTCCTTGCTTCACAAAGACGTCTACCACCCCTTGTTCGCTTGTCTGAAGGAACCCCACCATGACCACTCGCCGCATCTTCACCGGACGCCTGCTGTGCACCTCCATGGCCCTCTCGGCCGCCATGGCGATGGCGCCGTCCTTGGCCACCGCGCAGTCCAAGCTCAAGGTGGCGGCGATCTACACAGTGCCGTTTGAGCAGCAGTGGGTCAGCCGCATCCACAAGGCCCTCAAGGCCGCCGAAGCGCGCGGCGAGATCGAATACAAGGCCAGCGAAAACGTGAGCAACGCCGACTACGAGCGTGTGATGCGCGAGTACGCCACGGGAGGCAACCAGCTCATCGTGGGCGAGGCCTTTGCGGTGGAAGCCGCCGCACGCAAGGTGGCCAAGGACTTCCCCAAGACGTCCTTCCTGCTGGGCTCCTCCGGCAAGCCCCAGGCGCCCAACTTCAGCGTGTTCGACAACTACATCCAGGAACCCGCGTACCTCAGCGGCATGATCGCGGGCGGCATGACCAAGACGAACAAGATCGGCATGGTGGGCGGCTTCCCCATCCCCGAGGTCAACCGCCTGATGCACGCATTCATGGCGGGCGCCAAGGAGACCAACCCCAAGGTCGAGTTCACCATCACCTTCATCAACAGCTGGTTCGACCCGCCCAAGGCCAAGGAAGCCACCTTCGCCATGATCGACAAGGGTGCGGATGTGCTCTACGCCGAGCGCTTTGGCGTGAGCGACGCCGCCAAGGAAAAGGGCAAGCTCGCCATCGGCAACGTGATCGACACCCAGCCGCAGTACCCCGACACCGTGGTCGCCTCGGCCCTCTGGCACATGGAGCCCAGCATTGACCGCGCCCTCAAGCTGGTGAAAGAAGGCAAGTTCACCGCCGAGGACTACGGCCAATACTCAATGATGAAGCACAAGGGCTCTGAACTCGCTCCGCTGGGCACGTTCGAGAGGAAGGTGCCGGCCGACATCGTCGCCAAGGTCAAGGCCAAGCAGGCTGACATCCTGGCGGGCAAGTTCACCGTGAAGGTGGACGACAGCCAGCCCAAGTCCACGGCCAAGTAGCACCCGGCAGGGCAAGCGCCCTGCCGCTCTTTCCTTGTGAACCGGCCCCCCCAACGCGGTGGCCTGTTTGTGTTTGCCAGCTGTTGAACCGACGTGAAGGCGTTACCACCATGCAGAGCCCCTTTCTCCCCAAGCCCTCCTTGATGACCCGATGCACCCGCCTGCTCGGCGCCGTGGCCCTGGCCGCCGTGGTGGCGGGCTGCGCTGCCACGGCCCCCGGCAAGACCGCGGCAGTGCGGCTCGATGACACCCCTCGCATCGCCGTCATCTCGGCCTTTGCGCCGGAGCTGACCGTGCTCCTGCCCCAGGTGCAGCAGCCCGCCAAGCACAGCATCAACGGCGTGGAGTTCACCACCGGCACGCTCGAAGGCAAGCCGGTGGTGGTGTTCCTCTCGGGCATCAGCATGACCAACGCGGCCATGAACACGCAGCTGGTGCTGGACCGCTTCAACGTGAGCCACGTGGTCTTCAGCGGCATCGCGGGCGGCGTGAACCCTGGCCTGCACATCGGGGACGTGACGGTGCCTGCGCAGTGGGGCCAGTACATGGAATGGCTGATGGCGCGGGAAGACAAGCCCGGCCAGTACAGCGCCCCCGCCTGGATGAAAGGCGAGCTGACGATGCCCGCCTTCGGCATGATGCACCCGCGCCCGGTGGAGGTTCGCACGGCCGCCAATCCCCAGATCATCAAGAAGTTCTGGTTTGAGGCCGACCCCCAAATGCTCGCCACCGCGCGCAGCCTGCAGAACGTAGGCCTGGAGCACTGCCTGGCCGCCACCTGCCTGAAACAGCGCCCCCAACTGGTAGTGGGCGGCAACGGCGTATCGGGCCAGGCGTTCGTGGACAACAAGGCCTTCCGCGAATACGCCTTCAAGACCTTCCAGGCCAACGTGCTCGACATGGAAACCGCCGCCACCGCCATGGTGGCGCACAGCAATGGCGTGCCTTACATCGCTTTCCGGTCGCTGAGCGATCTGGCAGGTGGGGGCGATGGCGAGAACGAGATGGGAACCTTCATGGGCCTGGCGGCAGCGAATTCGGCCAAGGTGCTGCGGGCATTTCTGGCGGCGTGGAAAGGGTGAGATGAAGCGCCCCCTGAGTCGCTTCGCGCCTCCGTGCGTCCGCCAGAAGCGGCCGCTCTTCGGGCACCTCCAAGCCTGCGCAGACCGGCTTAGAGCCGCGGCCCTCAGCCCCTCTCTCGCTTCGCGGGACGGGGATACCACCCGTGGCCTGGCAAAGCCAGTTCCAGGGAGGCACTGGGCGGCGCCGCGCCAGTTTCGCAGGCAAGCCACCGGGTGAAACGCTTCCCATGGTTGACGTCTCTCCTGTCCTGCGCCTGACGGGCATCACCAAACGCTTCGGCAAACTTGTCGCCAACGACAACATCAGCCTGACCCTGGCGCGCGGCGAAGTGCTGGCCCTGCTGGGCGAAAACGGCGCTGGCAAGTCCACATTGATGTCCATCCTGTTCGGGCACTACGTGGCGGATGAAGGCAGCATCGAAGTCTTCGGCCGGCCCCTTCCGCCCGGCCAGCCGCGCGCGGCGCTGGCGGCGGGCATCGGCATGGTGCACCAGCACTTCACGCTGGCCGACAACCTCACGGTGCTGGACAACGTTCTGCTGGGCACCGAGCCGCTGTGGCGGCCATTCTCGCGCCGCAGCGAGGCGCGCGCCAAGCTGCTGGCCGTGTCGCAACAGTTTGGCCTGCCTGTGAGCCCCGATGCGAAGGTCGGCAGCCTGTCGGTGGGTGAGCGCCAACGGGTTGAAATCCTCAAGGCGCTGTACCGGGGCGCCCGCATCCTCATCCTGGACGAGCCCACCGCCGTGCTCACCCCGCAGGAGAGCGAGGCGCTGTTCGATACCCTCACTCAGATGGTGGCGCAGGGCCTGTCCATCATCTTCATCAGCCACAAACTGGGTGAGGTGCTGCGCGTGTCGCACCACGTGGCCGTGCTGCGCCAGGGCAAGCTGGTGGCCGAGGCGCCTGCACAGGGCACGACGCAAGGGCAGCTCGCGCAATGGATGGTGGGCCATGCCATTGAAGCGGCCGAGCGCCGCCCCGCGCAGAACGTAGGCGAGCCCATCTGCACCCTGACCAACGTCAGCACCGCCCCCACAGGGCGCGACCGGCTGAACGATGTGTCCCTCACCCTGCGCGCAGGCGAGATCGTGGCGATTGCAGGCGTGAGCGGCAACGGCCAGGTGGCGCTGGCCGATGTGCTGTGTGGCGTGCGCGCGGCCGCCACCGGCCAGGTCACGCTGCGTGGCGCGCCGCTGCAAGCGCGGCCCGCGTGGCTGGTGAGCCAAGGCGTGGCCCGCATCCCCGAAGACCGCCACGCCGTGGGCGTGGTGGGTGACCTGCCGGTGTGGGAGAACGCCGTGTCCGAACGCCTGCGCGGCCCCTGGTTCGCGCACCCGTGGTTCCGCGCTTTCTGGGTCAAACGCCGCGCAGCGCGCCAGCATGCAAAGCAGGTGGCCGAGACCTTTGACGTGCGTGGCGGTGGAGCCGATGCGCCTGCACGGTCACTCTCGGGCGGCAACATGCAAAAGCTCATCCTGGGGCGGGCGCTGATGCCGCCGCAGGACGGTGCAGGAAACACGGCAGCGGCCCCCCAACTGATCGTCGCGCACCAACCCACCTGGGGGCTGGACATTGGCGCGGTGATGTTTGTGCAGCAGCAACTCATCACAGCCCGTGACAACGGCGCCGCCGTACTGCTGATCTCCGACGACCTGGACGAAGTGTTGGCGCTGGGCGACCGTGTGGCGGTGATGCACGACGGGCGCCTGAGCGAGGCCCGGCCCGCAGAAGACTGGACGCGCGAAGCCATCGGCCTCGCGATGGCGGGCGCTGCACATTGAGCGACAACAACAAGAGCAACCCAGCATGCGACTCGAAAAACGCAACCACACCTCCCCCGCCGCCTACGTGCTGGCGCCGGTGGGTGCCGTGGCGTTCACCCTGCTCATCGGCGCCCTGTTGGTGCTGTGGGCCGGGGCACCCGTGGGCCAGACCTATGCGCTGCTGCTCCAAGGCGCGTTCGGTTCGGTGTTCGCACTGACCGAAACCCTCACCCGCGCCACGCCGCTGATCCTGACCGGGCTTGCGGCCGCCGTCGCCTTCCGCGCGCGGCTGTTCAACATCGGGGCCGAGGGGCAGCTCTACGCCGGGGCGCTGGCCGCTGTGGCGGTGGGTGGCATGCATGGGGGCACGGGGCTGGAATGGTCGCCCTATGTGCTCTTTCCACTGATGATGCTGGCCGCCGCGCTGGCGGGCGCCGCGCTGCTGCTGGGCCCGGCGCTAATGAAGGCGCGGCTGGGCGTGGACGAGGTCGTCACCACGCTGCTGCTCAACTTCATCATGCTGCTGCTCGTCTCGGCCCTGCTGGACGGGCCGATGAAAGACCCGCTCTCCATGGGCTGGCCGCAGAGCGTGGCGCTGCAGGGCGATCTGGAACTCTCCAAGCTGGTGCCGCAGACGCGATTGCACACAGGCCTGCTGTGGGCGGTGTCGCTGGCCGTGTTGCTGTGGGCGCTGATGGCACGCACGGTGCCGGGCTTTGACATCCGCGCGGCCGGGGCCAATGCACGAGCGGCCGCCTTTGCGGGCGTGCCCATCACCCGCACCGTGGTGCTGGTCGCCCTGCTTTCCGGGGGGCTCGCAGGGCTGGCGGGCGCCATCGAGGTGGCGGGGCGCACCAGCTATGTGACGCTCGATATGTCGCCCGGCTACGGCTACAGCGGCATCGTGATCGCCATGCTGGCGGGGCTGCACCCGCTGGGCGTGATCGCGGCGGGCGTCTTTGTGGCGGGCGTGCTGGTGGGGGCCGACAGCATGAGCCGTGCGGTGGGAGTTCCCACCTACATTGCGGATGTGATCGTGGCGACGTCGCTGATTGCAGTGCTGGTGGCCACGCTGCTCACCCAATACCGGGTGCGCTGGAAGTGAGCACGCCATGAACAAACAATTGCATCAGAGTTTCAAGCCAAATTGGCCTCCAGCGCTTATCCAAAAAGCGCAAGCAGCTATCAAAATTGAAGTGGATAGCACCGAGGCGGGCGCATGACCGAACTGCTCAACATCCTCTCCAACCCCGCGTTCTGGATTGCGACGCTGCGGGTCGCCACCCCGCTCATCCTGGGCACGTTGGGCGTGCTGCTGTGCGAGCGCGCCGGGGTGCTCAACCTGGGCATCGAAGGGATCATGGTGGCAGGCGCCTTCACCGGCTGGCTCACCGTCTATGCAGGCCACGGGCTGTGGACGGGGGTGCTGGTGGCGGCGCTCACCGGCGCTGTCTTCGGGCTGCTGCACGCCTGGCTCACGGTGGGTCTGGCGCTGTCGCAGCACGTGTCGGGCCTCGGCATCACCCTGCTGGCCACGGCGCTCAGCTACTACGGCTACCGCGTGAGCTTCCCCAAGGTGAACACGCCGCCTACCATCGAGCCCTTTGCGCCCATGGAGTGGCTGAGTATTCCCATCCTGTCGGCGCAGACGCCGCTCACGCTCCTGGCGCTGCTGCTGGTGCCGCTGCTCGCTTGGTTGCTGCTGCGCACCCCGCTGGGCTTGGCCGTGCGCATGGTGGGCGAGAATCCGCAGGCGGCCGAGGGCCAGGGCATCTCCGTGGCGGCCACACGCACGGGCGCCATCGTGGCGGGCTCTGCCTTGATGGGTGTGGCAGGGTCGTTCCTCACGCTGTCGGCTTTCAACGCGTTTTTCTTCAACATGATCAACGGGCGCGGCTGGATCTGCGTGGCCCTGGTGGTATTTGCATCGTGGCGGCCCGGCAAGGCGCTGGTGGGCGCCCTGCTCTTTGCCTTCTTCGACGCGCTGCAGTTGCGGCTGCAGCAGGCGGGCGATGCGTGGCTGCCGTACCAGGTGTATTTGATGCTGCCTTACCTGCTGTCCATCCTGGCCCTGGTGCTGGTGGCGCGCAAGGCAGCGTACCCCCAGGCGCTGATGAAGCCCTACCGCAAAGGAGAGCGTTGAAAGAGCAGTCCCCCGAGCGGCTGCGCCACCTCCCCCCGCTCTCGTGCTTCGCACGGGAAGGGGGAGGCAGTCAGACCAGCGGGGGCCTTGCGCGGCGTCCGCTGGTCTGCGCCGTGCCAGTTTCGTGCAACGCGCGCCATACTCCGCGCAATGGAGGATCAACATGCCGACTTACCAAACCCTGCTGATGTTTGCTGTCGCCTCGCTGGCGTTGGCGGTGATTCCCGGCCCCACCATGCTGCTGGCCCTGGCCAACGGCATGGCGGGCGGCATGCGGCGCGCGGCCTGGGGCATGGCCGGCGCGGGCCTGGGCGCTGGCATTCTGATCGCCGTGGTAGCGGTGGGGCTGGGCTCGCTGCTCAACGCATCCGCCACGCTGTTCAACGTGGTGCGCGTTGTGGGGGTGCTGTACCTGCTGTGGCTGGCAGTGCAGCTGTGGCGCAGCCCGCCAGTGAATGTGCAGGCCGCGCTGGCCCATGTGCCCGGCCAGCAGGCCGTGGGGCGCGCTGCCTTTGTGCGCAGCCTGGGCGTGGCATTGTCCAACCCCAAGACGCTGCTGTTCTTTGCCGCCTTCTTGCCGCAGTTCGTGGACCCTGCCCAACCGCAGGCGCTGCAATATGCGGTTCTGGGCACCCTGTTCGTAGGGTTGGATACGCTGGTCATGGTGGCCTATGCCGCGGCGGGCTGGCAGGCTGTGCGCTGGCTGTCTCAGCGGGGGCTGCGTTGGCTCAACCGCAGTTGCGCCGTCGGCATGGGCGTGCTGGCAGCTCTGCTCGCCGGCTACCGGCGCCACGGTGCGTGAGAAGCTGGCGGGCCAGCGAGTGGTGACTCAGCCTGGACACGGCCCCTCGCAGCGTGTGGGGGCACTTCACACCGCCTCAGGCGCCCATGGGCGTGCACAGTTCCACCAGCGCGCCATTGATGTCGGCCACATAAGCCACGGTCTGGCCCCAGGGCATCTGCTCGGGTGCCTGCACCAGCCGCGCACCCGCATCCACGGCGCGCTGCAGGGCGGCGGCTACATCGGGGGTGGTGAACGCGATCTCGAAGCTGGGCGCATCGGCCGACGCGCGCTGGGGGTTCTTGCCCAGTTCCACCATCAGCCGCAGGGAGGCAAAAGCCAGCGAGGTGGCGCCCGTGTCCAGTTCGCCAAAATCGCCTGCCTCGTGCACGAAACGCCGTACAAAGCCGAAGGCCTGTTCGTAGAAGGCGATGGTTTTGGGAACGTCTTCAACGTAGAGAATGGTGTAGCCGAATTTCATGAAGGTTGCCTTTCAAAGAATCGTTGGAACGAAATGACGGATGACTGGATGCCCCAGCGAGATTAGGCTCCCGACCCGCCCTTGTCTTGGATAAACCCGACAGCACCGCCCCGCCTCACCATGCTCGACCTGCTCATCACCCACGCCTCCTTGCCCGACGGCCGCCTGAACATGTCCATCGCCGTGCAAAGCGGCCGCATCACCGAAGTGACCGAGGGCCTGCAAGCCCCTGCGCACGAGACGGTGAATGCGGGGGGCTTGCTGGTCAGCCCCCCGTTCGTCGATGCGCATTTCCACATGGATTCGACCCTGAGCTACGGCCAGCCGCGCGTGAACGAAAGCGGCACGCTGCTCGAAGGCATCGCGCTGTGGGGCGAACTCAAGCCCACGCTGACGCACGAGGCCATTGTCGAACGGGCCCTGCGCTATTGCGACGTGGCGGTGGCGCGCGGGCTGCTGGCCATCCGCAGCCATGTGGATACGAGCCACCCGAGCCTGCTGCCCGTGCAGGCCCTTCTGGATGTGAAGCAGCGCGTGGCCCCCTACCTCGACCTGCAGTTGGTGGCCTTTCCGCAAGACGGCGTGCTGCGCGCGCCCGGCGGCCTCGACAACCTGAGGCGCGCCCTGGACCTGGGCGTGGACGTGGTGGGCGGCATCCCGCACTTCGAGCGCACCATGGCCCAGGGGGCCGAGAGCGTGAAGATCCTGTGCGAACTGGCGGCCGAACGCGGCAAGCGCGTGGACATGCATTGCGACGAATCCGACGATCCGCACTCGCGCCATGTGGAAACCCTGGCTTATGAAACCCAGCGCCTGGGCCTGCACGGCCGCGTGACGGGCTCGCACCTCACCTCCATGCACAGCATGGACAACTACTACGTGAGCAAGCTCATCCCGTTGATGGCCGAAGCCGACCTGGGCGTAGTGGCCAACCCGCTCATCAACATCACGCTGCAGGGCCGCCACGACACCTACCCCAAGCGACGGGGCATGACCCGCGTGCCCGAGCTGATGGCCGCAGGCCTGACGGTGGCGTTTGGCCACGACTGCGTGCTGGACCCGTGGTACAGCGGCGGCAGCGCCGACATGCTGGAGGCAGCACACATGGGCCTGCATGTGGGGCAGATGACCAGCCAGGCCGCGATGCGCCAGTGCTTTGACGCCGTGACCGTGAACCCCGCACGGCTGCTGGGGCTGGAAGGCTACGGCATCGCCCCAGGCTGCCATGCCGACTTTGTGCTGCTGCACGCCCGCAACCCGGTGGACGCCATCCGCCTGCGTGCGCAGCGCCTGGGCGTGTGGCGGCGCGGCCGGCGGGTAGCCGGCCAGCCCGCTCCCATTGCGGAGCTGTGCCTGGCCGGGCGGCCGGGGAGCGTGGACTTCCTGTGACCTGACGTCTTCCCCTTCTCCCGGCCCACTTCGTCGCGCTTGCGCATGATCCACCCCTTGCAGGCAACTGAGCCCATTCGGCTGGAGGCAAGAGCGGCTTCACACCCCGCGCCCCAAAGCTGCGGCAGTCATCCATCGACCTGCGCCTTTCTCCCTACCCCTGCATCCCGCCTGCGCGCTGAAACAGGAGCCCCATGACTGCCGACACCATCCCACTTCTTTCAGACACCCTGACCTGGCTGCTGGGTCGCCCGTTGCGCCCGGAAGACGGCGTGCCAGAGGCCGAACTGGCAGCCGCCTGCCACAGTCTCGGGTGGCCGGTACCCCCTGCCCTACATGACTTCTATGCGGCCGTGGGTCGCCATGCTGGTTTGATGGATGGTTTTCAGCGGTTTGCGCCGTTGCAAGACTGGGAGTGCCTGGACGGCAAGCTGCTATTTCTGGAAGAGAACCAGGCCGTGTGCTGGTGGGCCGCCGATGCCCAGCAACGCGTCTGGCAGACCGCCGACCTGGACGCACCCGACTGGCACGAGGAGCCCGCGGCACTGGACGGCTTCTTGCACGCCATCGCCTACTACCAGATGGCCCAGGGTGGATACCCATTCTGCGGCATGCGCGCGAGCGGCGGGCTCTCGGCCCCTGGAGAGCTGGCCTCGCTGCTTGAGGCCATGCACGCGCAGCCCGTGGTAGATCTGGCGGGGCTGCGCATCTTTACCGTGGGGCCGCAGGCGCTGGCGTGGTACCTGCACGCCGACGACAAACTTGCAGAACCGGGCCTGTTCCTGAGCGTCCTGGACGCTGATCGCTTTGATGCACTTTGCGCCCAGTGGAGCTTTGACGATCTGGGCTGAAGCGCCGCGAATCCGGCATGGCAACAAACAGGGTGCTGGCGCTGTATCGACAAGCGCTTGAAGCTATATTATTGATAGCAATCAGCCGCTTTCCGCCCTGAATCGCTCATCCGCCGCGCACCTCAAACGCCGAGAGATGGTTGGCCAGATGCATGGCGTGCGCCTGCTCGTATTGCGCCTTGCTCAGTGGCCCGTAGGCAAAGTGCGGGTGCAGTGGGCCAGCGTGGATCGCAAAGCCCTGCACGGCCTGGCGCAGCCGGACCAGGGCGGCTGAAGCGTCGGGCACGGCCGCGTCCAGCGCCGGCGCGCCGGGGATCGGCTCGGCCAGGTGGTGGTTCATCCGCCCCCGCAGGGCAAACACGTGAAATGCCGCGGCACCCAGTGTGTTCTGGAACAGCACCGACCTAGGGGCCGGGAAGCCCGACAGCGAATACTCAATGCTCTGCGCACAATGCACCAGCGTCTGCGACCAGTTCCAGGCCGTGGCCGGCTCCAGCGCACGCACTCCGGCAGCCGAGAGGCGCTCTACCTCTTGCATGGCCTCGCCCAATACCGCAAAGACCAGTTGACGCCCCTCGCCAGCGCGGTAGGCCAGATACCCGCCACCCGCAGCCACGCCAGCCCCGGCGACGAGCACTCCACGCCGCAGGAACGAACGGCGAGAGGCTGAAGGGACCAGAGAAGCGAACCGGCGATGGCCCGGAGCGCCAGAAACGCCAGAAGCGTCATCGCGAGGAGAGGTGTTCATGCGAATGGGCGGCGTGGGGTTGGCAGGGATGCGCTGGCACTGTTCGGATGCAGCCCGCCATTTTGCGGGAGGACCAAGCCGGGCCCGCCAACTGCGCGTCGTGCAGCCGACACAGAAGCCACACCGCCAACATCAGCTGCAGATGCAGATGCAGCGACAACAGCGGCGATAGCCCGAAGCCGCGTGGTCTGGCTACGCCCCCACGCAGGCGCCCTGTACCTGCAACTGGGAAATCTCGACGCGGTTGCGCCCGCGCTCCTTCGCGGCATACATCGCGGCATCCGCCCGCTGCAGCGCCGTCTGCGCGGTGTCGCCCGTGCTGGCCAGCGCCACGCCGATGCTCACCGTCATCGAGAGACTGCGGCCCTCGACCTCCAGCGGATGGGCCTCTACCAAGGCTCTGAGTCGCTCGGCCACCGTGAGTCCCCCTGCACTGTCGACATCCGGCAGAAAGATGGCAAATTCCTCGCCGCCCAGTCGGCCGATGATGTCTTCCTTGCGCAGGCAGCGGTGCGCCAGCTCAACGAAGTGCCGCAGCGCTTCGTCGCCCCGCTGGTGCCCCCAGGTGTCATTGATCCTCTTGAAGTGGTCCAGATCGATCAGCAGTACCGGCAACGTCGCCTGCATGCGCTGCGCCCGGCTCAGCGCCTTGTCCAGCAGGGTGAGGAAAGCCCGCCGATTGAAGACGCCCGTGAGCGCGTCGACCTCCGCCAGGCGCCGTAGCTCGGTGGTGGCGAACTCGTTGGTCAGCACCAGCACGCAAAAGGCAATGAGCACCAGCGCCACCGTGGCCTCCAGCGTCACAAACTGCGAAAGCTGCGCCAGCAGGCCGGTTTGCGTCTCCGTGGATGATTGGGCCGCCAGCCTGAAAAGCAAAGGCCGAATGAGCACCCAGACACCATGGACCACCATCACGCCGGCCAGCAGATACCGGGCGGGTACTTGGCGAAGGCCCCCATGCGCCAGAGTGCGCGCCGTGAGCAGGAAGCAGGTGCCCGAGAACAGGCCCATCAACGCAAACCGCGCACCCGGGTTCGGCTGGGCCGCGGTGAAGTACACCGACAGCACCAGCAACACCGCCACGGCCCCCACGGCATGGCGGGTGCGGACGGCAGGCTGGCCCATGTAGGCCCGGCTGCCTTGCCAGCACAGCAGGGCAGCCGCTGCACTGGCCCCTTGCGCCAGCAGCACGCTGATCACCTCGGGCATGCGATCGCGGACCAGCAGCGTGGCACACAATACCGACGCTCCCAGAAACGACAGCATCCACAGCCGCAGGCCCGGAATCTGCCGGTTGAAATGCCACACGGTAAACAGCACCGCGGTGATCAGAGCCGACAGGATGGCTGCAAGAATGACGAGGGTGGGGCTGTGCACTGGGGCGGAAAGTGAGGTGGAGCGCCGGATCGGAGTGCGGGGCAGCACCGTGGGAAGAAAGCGGCAAGGGGACGATGTTACCGCTGGCGCGTGAACTGTGGCTTACAGCTGGCGTGCCCAGCAAGTCGGACACCACGATCCTGAGGAGCGTCTGAGGTGTGGCCCCACCCCTTGCTCAGCTCGTGACAAACATTCGCACCGACGAGTGGGGGCGTCGCGGTGAAGCCCTGCGAATGCATAGCCCTGCGGGCTCGTACACCCCGCTTCCCGTGCTTCAACCTACTACGCTGCACTCCCGGCGCAGCAGCGCCAGCGCGTCGTGCATCTGATAGTCCATGTCGCTCAGCAAGGTCTTCTCCGCGTCCTGCACGAAACTGGTCCACAGCGTGACGTAGTCCTGCTGATGCACGCCGGGCGCATGCGCGCGGATGAATTCGGTGGCCAGCTCGGGATGCAGGCCGGATTTACGCACCTTGCGCACCAGGCTGGCGGCGGTCTTCTCGGTCAGCAGGGTCTTCTTGGGCACACCGGCCGCCAGGCACAGGAACAGTGTGAGGAGGGAATGTTCGTCGTCGTTGCCCTGTACCGTCTTCGCCCAGGTCTTGCTGGCGGGCAGCTGGGGGGACTCGTCTTCATCCAGCGCGTCCAGGCTGCGGTGGAAACCGTCCACCTCGGCCAATGGGTCGTCCAGCAGGAAGTAACGCGCGCGGAAAGCTCCCGTGGGGCGCAGCAGCGTGCGCACGGGCGTGGCCGCATCCAGCAGCCTGGGCAGGTCCGCCAGCACGCTGGCGCAATGTGCCTGCACCACTTCACGCAATTCAGCGGGCAGGCCGGTGGGCAGGCGCAATTGCGCGGGTGGCGCCAGCTTCTTCTTGCGCTGCGCCATCAGCAGTCTTTCAAACGCCGCGGTATGGGGCCATTCGTCCAGATCCATGGCCTTGGGCGCTAGGGCCAGCATGAGCAGGCCCATCCGGATGACTGCTTCTGCATCGGCACCCGCGGCTTCCAGCTCGTCAGGGTCCAGGTCGAATTGCTCTGCCAGCCACTGGGCGGCATTGATGGCCTGAGCGATCTGCGTGCGACGCGCCAGCTCAGCCCGGTACTCCGCATGGCTGCGCAGAGACCACACAGCCAGCAGCGCGGTCTCGGCGTCGGCATAGCCCGCCATGCCGAAGTTGCTGCTTTCTGGCATGGCAATCAGGCGCTTGAGCATGTCCGAGCCGCCTTTGGAGCGCGACAAGAACGAATGGTCGCGCAGCGAAACGGCCGCCTGGTGCAGGTCACCGCCGGTGGACTCCAGCAGGTAGAGGCTGATGAGGTTGACCATGCGGTCGCGTGCCTTCTCCAGCTCGGGCCGCAGAAACTCCGTACCAAAGTAGCGGGCAATCTGCACCATGCCCTTGGGGGCATCCGTGTTGATAGCCGCAAGCTTGTCGGCGCCGATCAACCCCTGTTGAACGCCGTAGGCCAACGCCTTCTCGAAGAACGGGCGGGCGTCGTGAAGCTGCAGGGCGTTGGTTTCGGCAGGAATATCGGTGTTGGGTGTATCAGGCAATGTCATTGGCTTTCCATCACGCTGCGCGTCATCGCGGCGTCGCGAAACTGGCGCGGCCCAAGCGAGGCCCCCGGGCAAGGGCTGCCCTGCAGCGAGGGTGGTGTCCCCTTTCCCGGCGAACCCGAGAGAAGGGGCTGAGGGCCGCGGCTCCAGGCCTGCCTGCGCAGGCTCGGACGTGCCCGAAGAGCCGCAGCCTCTGGTGGCGGCACCAAGGCGCGCAGCGCCTCAGGGTGAGGTTCTCTAAATAGCCGATTCTTCATCCGAGTTGCGGGCCGCCGGAGTGGCCTTGCCGCGGTCGGTCTCGCTGGTCTCGAACTTGCCGTCGTCTTCCTCCGCGGGCGATTCATCGGCATCCTCCTGACCCAGGTCGAACGCACGGGCCTTGGCGCGCAGCACCAGCAAGGTTTCGATGAAGAGGTCACGGCACTCGTAGCGCAGCAGCCAGGCCATTTGCATCCAGTCACGGTCGGCGACCTCGTCGAGGTCGATGCGCGGCTGCACGTAGCCCGAGGCGAGCAGTTCGTCGTCCGTCAGCGTGGGACCGTAGTCCTCTGTGGCGTCGAACGTGCCCGTGCGGGCAAATGCCTCGATGCGGCTCCACTTCTCGGCAAAATAGTTCGCCAGGGCCTCGGCGCCGCCTTCGAGGTCACCAATGGCGGTCAGAAACTCCACCGGGTCGGCATCTTCGCGGAACACGACGGCGTTCACCATGTTGCGCAGATGCGTGTGGGTAAGGTCCTTGTACTGCTTTTCCAGCACCATCGCGCGTGCAAACTGCTCGGGGGTGACCAGCATGTTCACCACCGACGCCTTGGAATCGTCGTACTCGCGCATCACGGCCAGGATGTCCTTGGGTGCGAGCTGGTCCAGCACCACCATCAAAGCCTTGTCGCCATCGGTGTCCGCCAGCTCGGCCAGCGCGGACTCAGCCCCCACGATGTCACCGGCCGCGATAAGGCTGGTGGTCTTGGTGATGAGGGCCAGGTGGGTGTTGCTGCTGCTGTCGTTGCTCATGCGTGTTCCTTATGCCTTGTGGGCGGCTGTTTGGCGTTTGCGCAATGGTTGTTCGCATACAGGCCGATGATTTCTGGCGCGCACGCGGCCAGTGGGCCGCCGCGCAAGGGTCGTCCCTCCGCCACGCTTCAGTCTTTCCTGTCGAAACCCACATCCGCCAGCCAATTGGCACTGGCCTCCTCGCGGGTGCGGCTGTTCTGGGGCTCCACCGCGTCGTCGGCACTCAGCGCGCTGAAGTCGTCTTCATGTTCGGCTGCGTCCTCGTCTTCCTGCGCCCCATCGCCATCGCCAAGATCGGCAGCGGCTGCCGACGCCATGCGCGCATGCAGGTGGAGGTATTCCAGGCCCGCGGCCACGGCCATGAATCGCGGGCCTTGCGGCTCCCGCAGCACAGTCTGCGCCAGGCTGACTGCCCAGGGTTCCAAGGCTACGGACGAGCCCAGGGCATGCCAGTCGGGCAACTCGTCCACCGGCAGGCCCACCAGGTGTTCCAGCGCTGCTGGCTGAACGAAGCGAAAGCCCTGGTGAAACACCACGGCCACCATCTCGGGCGCCAGTTCGATCATCTGTGCCAGGAAGGCGATTTCATTGCGTTTCTCGGCCAGGCGTTTGCGCAGGACATCGTTGCCCTCGGAGTCGCTGACCAGGTCATCCAGCTCGGCGCGATAGGCCGCGCGCAGGTCGTAAAAGTAAGGAGAGAGTTTCACAAGGAGGAAGAAAGAATGCTCTTGGAATAGGCTTGCCAGATCTCGTTCGCCGTCTGCAGCGGGTCGTCGAGCAGGTTGCGGCGCCGGTTGTCGTCGTAGGCCTGGCGGGCGCTCTCATCGGACAGCACTTCGTACGCCTTTTGCACGGCCTGGAAGCGCCGCGCTGCGTCGGGAGCGTCGTTGCGGTCCGGGTGGTAGAACGATGCCTTCTGGCGGAAGGCCTTCTTGATATCGGCCAGCGATGCGTTGGCAGTCAGGCCGAGGGCGGTGTAGTGGTCGATGGCGGCGGTCATGGATGAACGATGGAACGGGTGGCAGGGCCACACCCCACCTGACAGGCACTGCGGCAGCGCTTGGTCTTGGTGTCAGCCACCCAGGCTCACAAACACGTTCTGGACGTCGTCGTTGGAATCGATGGCGGCGAGGAAGTTCTCCACCTCTTCGAGCTGCTCGGCCGTGAGATTGGCGGGGTTGACCGGGTTCTTGGGCTTGTAACCCAGCTTGGCCGACAGCACCGTAAAGCCGTGGGCCGGCAGGGCACGGCTGACGAGGTCCAGGTCGGTGGGGTCGGTCCAGAAGGTGGTGGTGCCTTCCTCGTCGCCCGCCTCGAAGTCCTGCGCGCCGGCTTCGATGGCGGCCAGCTCCGGGTCGGCACCCGGCGTGGCCGGCTCGGCTTCGATCATGCCCACGTGGTTGAAGTCCCACGCCACCGAGCCCGAAGTGCCCAACTGGCCCTTGCGGAACAGCACCCGCATCTCGGGGGCCGTGCGGTTCACGTTGTCGGTCAGGCATTCGACCATCACCGCCACCTGGTGCGGCGCAAAGCCTTCGTAGATCACGCGCTCGTAGTTCACGGCGTCGGCGCCCGTGCCCGAGCCCTTCTTGATGGCGCGCTCCAGGGTGTCCTTGGGCATGGAGGCCTTGCGGGCCTGCTCCACCACCAGGCGCAGGCGGGCATTGGTGGCCGGGTCGGCACCGCCGCGCGCGGCCACGGTGATTTCCTTGACCAGCTTGCCAAACAGCTTGCCCTTGGCATCGGCCACCTGTGCCTTGCCTTTTGCTTTCCACTGCGCGCCCATGGAGTTACCTTTTGATGTGGGAATTGAGAGGGGGTTTTGCTGCAGGTCGCCCCGCGCGGCAAAACCCTATAGTCTACCCGCTGACCTGCAATCACCCTCTGCGAACAACCCCGGCGCCATCGTCGCGGCGCCAAACGGCGGCAACTCATCCCCTCCTTCGGCGACCAGCGTGTAACCTCGGCATCATCCTCGCCCTCGCCTACCCCAGCGCCTAGATCCCATGCTCAACACCCTGTGGCTCGGTTTTTTCGTCACGGCGGCAGTCGCCGCCATGGCCCAGTGGCTGGTGGGTGGCAACGCCGACATCTTCTCGGCCATGGTGCAGGCGCTGTTCCAGATGGCCAAGCTCTCGGTCGAGGTGATGGTGCTGCTGTTTGGCACGCTCACGCTGTGGCTGGGTTTTTTGCGCATCGCCGAAAAGGCAGGCATTGTGGACGCCCTGGCGCGCTGGCTAGCGCCGCTGTTTGCCAAACTCATGCCCGAGGTGCCGCGCGGTCACCCCTCGCTGGGCCTGATCACGATGAACTTTGCCGCGAATGCGCTGGGGCTGGACAACGCGGCCACACCCATGGGCCTGAAGGCCATGACATCGCTGCAAGAACTGAACCCACAGCCCGGCACCGCCACCAACGCGCAAATCCTGTTTCTGGTGCTCAACGCTTCCTCGCTCACGCTGCTGCCGGTGACCATTTTCATGTACCGCCTGCAGCAGGGTGCGCCCGACCCGACGCTAGTCTTCCTGCCCATCCTACTGGCCACGTCGGCATCCACGCTGGTGGGTCTGCTGAGCGTTGCGGTGGCGCAGCGCCTGCCGTTGTGGAGCCCCGTCGTACTGGCCTATCTGATGCCGGCGGCCCTGGCGCTGGCCGGTTTCATGGCGCTGCTCACCACGCTCAGCGCGGCGGCCCTGGCCTCACTGTCGTCCCTGCTGGGCAACCTCACGCTGTTCGCGCTGGTCGTGTTGTTCGTGGGCATCGGCGCATGGCGCAAGGTGCCGGTGTACGAAGCCTTCATCGACGGCGCCCGCGAGGGCTTTGACGTGGCCAAGGGCCTGCTGCCCTACCTGGTGGCCATGCTGTGCGCGGTGGGCGTGTTCCGCGCCTCAGGCGCTTTAGGCTATGCGCTCGATGGCATCCGTTGGTGCGTAACCACCCTGGGGGCTGATGCCCGCTTTGTAGATGCCCTGCCCACCGCACTGGTCAAGCCGTTTTCCGGCAGTGCGGCGCGCGCCATGCTGATCGAAACCATGCAGACGCAGGGCGTCGACAGCTTTGCCGCCCTGGCCGCCGCCACCATCCAGGGCAGCACCGAGACCACGTTCTACGTGCTGGCCGTGTATTTCGGAGCCGTGGGCATCCAGCGTGCACGGCACGCGGTGGGTTGCGCCTTGCTGGCTGAACTGGCGGGGGTGGTGGCAGCCATTGCCGTGTGCTATCGGTTCTTTGGGTAGAAATGATCAAATCTGCCTCTACCGCTCTGCCAATCTGCGCCACAAGCTATCATTTATATAGCATTCGGTTGTCTCTTTCCGCTTGTCCGTTTCTCTTCACTTGAGGGGCGACTCCCCCACTCCCGTGCGCACCCATTGGGGCTTTCCATCATGCGGACCATAGAGGTCCTACCTATGCTGTGCCCGTAGGCCCGCCAGCGGTGCGCCGGTAGCCCCTTGGGAAGAGTTTCCCCACCCACTCCATGACATTGGCCCCTCACCCCACCGTGTCCCACGACGCCGAAGAGCGCGAGCACGCCGAGGCCCTGCTCCAGCTGTGCAAACGGCTGGAGCGCGCCTGGACCTTGCCCGACGTGCTGGAGGCCGTCAAACCCATGGGGGAAAGCGTTTTCGACTATCGCCATGTCTGGCTGGCACTGTTCGACGAAGCCTCGGGCATGCTGGACTTCCTCACCCACACCACCAGCGGCGAGGAGAGCGCCGTGAGCCGCCAGCTGCAGACCATGAAAATCCCGGTGAAGGGAGACGCGCTGCTCGAAGAAATCCTGCAGGCCACCCATGTCGTGGTGGTGGAAGACGCGCGCACCGACCCCCGCACCAACAAGGCCGTGGTGGCGGCACTGCACAACCGCACCATCGTCAACGTGCCGCTCGTCATGGCCGACCAGCGCCTGGGCGCCCTGGGCATGGGCACCTACGGCGATGAGGAAGGCGTGCGGCCGCCCAAGCCCTGGCAGATTGCGCTGATGCAAGCCACTGCAGGGCACCTGGCCGTCGCACTGGACCGGGTGCGCTTCATGACCGCGCGGCGCGAGGCCGAAGAAGCGCTGGTGCAGCAGAAAGAGCACCTGCAGGTGACTCTGCAGTCGATCAGCGATGCCGTGGTCACCACCGATGCCGCGGGGCTGGTGCAGTACCTCAATCCCGCCGCGCAGGTGCTGACGGGTTGGTCGCTGGCTGCCGCCTGCGGACGCCAGCACCAGGATGTGCTGGGTCTGGGCGCCGAGCCCGGGACGGATACGGTCCCCGACCTCGTTGGCCGCGCATTGGCGCAAGGCAGCACCCAGTTTCATTCGAAGCTCCGGTCCACGCCACTGGCGGGCACTCCGCTGCTCATGGACCTGTCGGCTTCGCCTCTGCTGCGGCCCGGTGGCGATGCGGACGGCGTGGTACTGGTGTTTCGCGATGTGACCGAAGCCAGCCGGCTGAGCCGTGAAATGGAGTTCCAGGCCCTGCATGACACGCTCACCAGCCTGGGCAACCGCCGAGCATTCGAGAACCTCCTGGCCCAGGCTTTCACTGCCACGCGCGACGCCAACACGGCCCGCCATTGCGTGTGCTATCTCGATCTCGACAATTTCAAGGTGATCAATGACACCTGCGGCCACGCCGCAGGCGACGAACTGCTGAGGCAGGTGGCGCGCCTGTTCCTCGCCCACCTGCAGCCCCAGGACCTGCTGTGCCGCCTGGGCGGCGACGAGTTCGGCATCCTGCTTTGGCAACAGGATCTGCAGCAGGCATTGCAGGTGGCGGAGCGCATGCAGCAGGAACTGGCCGCGTTCCGCTTTGCGTGGCGCGACCACGTGTTCAGCGTGAGCGTCAGCATCGGGGCCGTGGTGCTGGACGCAGCCACCGAGAGTGTGGGCGCCCTGCTGCAGGCGGCCGACAGTGCCTGCTACGTGGCCAAGGATGGGGGCCGCAACCGCATCCATGTCTATGCGGAGAACGACCCCGCCCTGGCACAGCGCTATGGCGTCATGGAATGGGTCAGCCGCATCGAGGATGCGTTGCAGCACGACCGGTTCGAGCTGTTTGGCCAGCCCATCGCCCGGCTGGGCGCGCCTCCGGCCGGTACGGCCCACGGCCTGCATTGCGAAGTCCTGCTGCGCATGCGCACGCCCGACGGCCGCCTGGTTTCGCCCGGTGAATTCATGCCCGCCGTGGAACGCTACCAACTGGCCGCCCGGGTGGACCGCTGGGTCATCAAGAAGGCCCTGGCCTGGATGGCCGAACACCAGGAGCGCGTGGAGCTGTGCTGCATCAACCTCTCGGGACAGTCCGTGGGCGACGCCACTTTTTTGAGCCAGGTGCTGCAGGCCATGGACCAGGCCCCGGTGCGCTGCGACCGCCTGTGCTTCGAGATCACCGAAACCGCCGCCATGGGCGACCTGGCCGCGGCCAACCGCTTCTTCCAGGCCATGCGCGCTCGGGGCTGCCGGTTCGCCCTGGACGACTTCGGCAGCGGACTGTCGTCGTATGCATACCTGCGCGAGCTGGCGGTGGACATGCTGAAGATCGACGGGCAGTTTGTGAAAAACATGGCCGACGACCCCGTGAGCTTCGCCATGGTGAGGTCCATCCACGAAATCGGCTGCCTGATGGGCAAGAAGACCGTGGCGGAGTTTGCTGAAAGCCAGGCCGTCGTGGACCTGCTGACCGGGCTGGGCGTGCACTTTGCCCAGGGCTACGCGCTGGCCCGCCCCGCGCCACTGGACGAGTTGCTGCAGGAATCCGTGGTGCAATGAAAACGCTTCCTCACGCACGCGCCGCCGGCAGGCCCGCGAGGCCAGGCCGGGGAGTGTTCAACCAGGCGGCGTAGAGGGCAATGCAGGCGCCGCCACCAGCTCCCACTCGGCCAGCTGTTCGTTGGTGGCAATCAGCCGCCCCACCAGCAGCTTGATGAAGGCCTTGTCAAACCGTGATTGAAGGTCTTCCGAGGCTTCGCGCAGCGCGGGGTTGCGCACCTTGAGGACCAGCACCTCGGTTTCGGCCACGGCGCTGGCGGTGCGGATGCGGTTGTCAGGACGCAGGTAAGTCATCTCGCCCAAGGTGACGCCCGGACCCAGCGTGCTGAGGTTCCAGCCCTGGCGGCTGACCGCCACCTGGCCTTCGATGAGGATGCAAAACGAATCGCCGGGTGTGTTCTCTCGCATCAGGACCGTGCCTTGCGGCAGGCGGCGCCAGTTGCCCAGGCGCATCAGCTCCCACAGCGCAACATCATGAAAGTCGGCAAAAAAAGGCAGTGCGCGCAGACGCGCAAAACGTTCGGCCTCGGTGTCTTGCGAACGCTGGCGGGGCAGCTCCCGGTGGGCGGCCAGCAGGGCCTGTGCAAAGTCGTCCCAGGTGGCGAAGCGGTCTGCCGGCTGCTTGGCCAGGGCGCGCAGCAGCACTTCGTCCACATGCGGCGGCAGCGATGCACGCAGCAGGCTGGGCGGCGTGGGCACCTCGTTGCTGATCTTGTAGAGCGTGGCGAAATCGGTATCGCCGTCAAAGGGGCGGCGGCCGGTGAGCAGCTCATAAACGACCACCGCCAGTGAGAACATGTCGCTGTGGTGAGTGAGGTCGTGCTCGCGCACCTGTTCGGGCGACATGTACGAGGGCGACCCCACCAGCCCCGACAGCTGCGTGGCATCGCTGCGCAGCGATAACGCCGCGCCAAAATCCGTCAGCTTGATGTTGCCGTCTTTCGCCAGCATGAGGTTGGCGGGTTTGATGTCGCGGTGCACCAGCCCTTCGCGGCACGCGTAGTCCAGCGCATTGCAGCACTTGAAGGCGATGTCCAGCACCTGCGGCACGGGCAGCAGCGTGTCGGGTGCGGCGAAAGCCGACAGCGGCTGGCCATCCACATACTCGAGCACGAGGTACGGAGGCAGGGCATCCTCGTCGGCGTCGAGCAGGCGCACGATGTGGGGGTGCCGCAGACGGCCCGACAATGCAGCCTCGTTGCGCAGCAGCTTGCGATAGCGCTCTGCCTGGGCCGGCTCTTTGAGCAAATGCGCGTGCGTCTGCTTGATGGCCACCTTGCGTCCCCGGAACCCGTCCAGGCCCAGGTACACGATGCCGCTGGCGCCCCGGCCCAGCTCCCGCTCGATGCGGTACTTGCCGATGCTGGCGGGGGGTGCCGAGGTTGCAGTGGCCATGGCGGGCTCCTCGCAGGTCTTTCGCAGGTCAGGCGCCAGCGAGGGCCTGCTCAAAGTCGGCCAGCAGATCGTCGGGCTCTTCCAGGCCCACCGAAACACGGATCATGCCGTCGGCAATGCCCATGGCAGCTCGCACCTCGGCACCGGCTTCCCAGAAGATCGTGTGCGCCACAGGGATGATGAGCGTGCGCGTGTCGGCCAGCCCCGTGGCCTTGATGGGAAGCTGCAATCGATTGCACACAGGCAGGCATTGGTCTGGGTTGCGCATCTCGAACGACAGCAGCCATGAGCCGGCCTTGAGGTGCCGTTGGGCAAAGGCATGCTGCGGGTGCGAGGGCAGCATCGGGTAGAGCACGCGCGAGACCGCCGGATGCTTCTCCAAAAACTGCGCCAGCGCGAGTGCGGTGGCGCTGGTACGGTCCATGCGCAGCGACAGGGTTTCGGCCCCCAGCGCCAGCTGATGTGCGGCATGGGACGAGAGCGTGCCGCCCATGTCGCGCAGGCCCTTCTTGCGCAGCTGCTGCAGCCCCCAGCCCTTGGGGTCGCCCTTGCGGTAGGCCGCAAAGATGTTCGGATAGCCGCTCCAGTCATACAGGCCGGTGTCCGTCACCGCGCCCCCCAGCGCGGCCCCCTGCCCTCCAATGCTCTTGGTCAGCGAGTTGAGCACCAGCCCCGCGCCCACGGTGCCCGCACGAAACAGGTAGGGCGATGCCACCGTGTTGTCCACCACGTAAAGCACGCCGTGCTGCCGGCACACCGCGCCGATGCCTCCCAGGTCCGGAATCTGCGTGCCGGGGTTGGCAATGGTCTCCACGAACACCATGCGGGTGTTGGGGCGCAGTGCGGCGGCTACGTTGGCGGCATCGGTCACGTCCACCAGGGTTACCTCGATCCCCAGATCCGCCAGTGTGCCGAACACGCTGTTGGTGTTGCCAAACACGAACTGGCTGGCCACCAAGTGGTCACCCGCCTTGAGCAGCGTGAGGAAAATGGCGCAAATGCCCGCCATGCCGGTGGCAAACGCGATGGTGCCCTGCCCCTTTTCCATGAGCGTGATCTTGGCTTCCAGCGCGGCGGTGGTCGGCGTGCCCTGGCGCGCGTAGTTGAAGCCGCCCTTGCTCGTGCCCTGGAACACGGCGATCAGGTCCTCGACCTTGTCATAGCCGTACTGCACCGAGGTGTGGATGGCCTTGTGGATGGCCCCATGCTCCGCGCCGCCCAGGCGGTCGGCATGCAGGATCTCGGTAGTGAAATGGTTGCTCTGCGGTGTCGTCATATGAATCTTCGGCTGCTCTTCCGGGGTACTTGCATGGCACGGCGACAAAAACTAGCGCGCACCAACATCAGTGCACCTGTGGAACTGACTCCGCCAGGCCACAGGGTGCGTCCCCCTAGGGGCTAAGGTGCCGCGGCTCCGAGCCTGCGAGTGCAGGCTTGGACGGCTCCGAAGAGTTGCCGGCTCCGACGGCAACGCCGGGCGCCTTGCGCCTCAGGGGGGAATCACCGTTCAGGTGCGATGTGCTCCGCGTAATCGTACAGGGCGCCCAGAATCTCCTGCGCTCGATCGTCGGCCGTTTCGGACATTTCGTCGATTTCGGTAAACAGCTGCTCGACCGTGCGTGCGCCCCCCTGCCCTTCGAAGAGGCACGCCACGCGGTGCGCCTCCCAGCGTTCGGTCTCATCGGCCGACAGCGATGCCGGGAAGTTGCGTGCCCGGTAACGCCAAAGCAGCTCTTCCAGGCGCGGGTCATCAAAGCTGGCCCGCGCCTGGGCCAGTTTCTCAGCGCTCAAGGTGCGCAATTCATTCAGGCGGCGGCGGTCGTTGCTACCGACAAAACCGCCATACAGGTCCTGATCCACGTCGGGCGCGGGCTCTTGCGGGCGCGCGAACACGGCAGGCCAGATGCCGCTCATGTCGGGCAGCGACCGCGCCGTCTCGGCATATAGCGCCGCCTGGGCCAGGTCGATGCCCCAGCGCTGCGCGAGCACAGGGGTGAGCGTATTCACGTTGCCCACCACCATGGGTGATTTGTTGAGGTGAATCGTCTTGATCGGCAAGCGCGTGGTGCCCTCGGGCAGCGCGTCGGCCTTGCTGAACATCCGCAAGCGGATTTCGTCAACCCCCATCGTCGCCAGGGGCGCGGGGTCTTGCGAAAGGTCCCACGCGATGAGTTCGTTCTTGTTGGTGGGGTGGCTGGCCAGCGGCCACATGACGGCCAGGCATCCCCGCTCCACCGGGAACATGCCCGAAACATGCAGAAAGGGCCGCGCCGTGGCGGTCGTGGCGGGCAAGCGCAATTCTGCGGCTACGCGATCCTTCTTGTGCAGCGAGAGCGCAAAGTCGAACAGCTTGGTGTTGTGCTGGCGGATGAGGCGCGCCAGCGCAATGGTGGCGCGCACGTCCGAGAGCGCATCGTGCGCAGCTTCGTGCAGCAGGCCGTTCGCCTTGGACAAATGCTCCAGCTTGAAACTGGGCGTCCCGTCTTCCTTTTTGGGCCACTGGATGCCATCGGGCCGCAACGCATAGGCCATGCGAACCACATCCAGCAAATCCCAGCGGCCACACTGGTTCTGCCACTCTCGGGCATACGGGTCAATCAGGTTGCGCCAGAACATGAAGCGCGTGATCTCGTCGTCAAAACGGATGGTGTTGTAGCCCACCCCAATGGTGCCGGGCTGTGCGAATTCGGCCTCAATGCGGGCAGCGAATGCATGTTCGGGCACGCCCTTTTCCAGGCACAGCTGGGGCGTGATGCCCGTGATGAGGCAGGACACCGGATCCGGCAGGTAGTCATTGGCCGGCTGGCAATAGAACATCAGCGGCTCGCCGATCTCGTTGAGCTCGGAGTCGGTGCGAATGGCCGCGAACTGCGCGGGCCGGTCGCGACGGGTGTTGGCGCCAAAGGTTTCGTAGTCGTGCCAGAGAAAGGTGTGGGGGGCCATGGTCATGGGTGCAAACAAAGACAGGCGGTCGGGCGGGCGGACGGGCTCCGGGGCCGCTCCCGGCGACTGTAACCGGTATTTGGTGCATTTTTGGCACCCAGCGCTTACAAACAAAGCGCGAGCAGCTATCAAAAATATAGTAATCCTGGTTGCAGCCTGCGGCCCTGCTGTGTGGCTCTTAGCGAAGGTCACCGCCTGATACACCTGCCGCCCTGGTCACCCCGGCATCGCGCGGGACAATGGACACATGCACAGAAACCTCGACCATCCCACAACGCCACACTCGCCTGCCACTCGACGCCTTCTCGCCCTTGGCGGACAGTTGGGCGTGCTGGCTGCGGCCCTGGCGCTCGGCGGTTGCGTCACTTCGCAGCCGCCCAAGGCTCGTGCACCGGCTGCCCAGCTCCCTGCAGCCGCCAGCGCAACTGCCTCCGCGGTGTCCGCAGGACCGGCGCCTGCCGCGCCGACTCCTTCCCCCTCTCCGGATGCGCCAGACCATGCCGCGGGTTTTGCCAACTGGCTGACGGCATTTTCCGCACAGGCGCTGCAGGCAGGCATCCGCGCGGACACGGTGCAGAACGTGCTGGGCCGCGCCCAATGGCTGCCCCGTGTGGTGGAGCTCGACGGCGCCCAGCCCGAATTCACCCGCACGCCCTGGGCCTATCTCGACAGCGCTGTTTCGCCGCAGCGCATTGACCAGGGCCGGGCCAAGCTGGCAGAACACCAGGCGGCGCTCGAAGCCGCCGCCACCCGCTACGGCGTGCCCGCCACGGTGATCACCGCCATCTGGGGGATGGAAAGCAACTACGGCAGCAACTTCGGCACCTTCCGCACCGTGGATGCCCTGGCCACCCTGGCTTACGAAGGTCGGCGCCGCGCCTGGGCGCAATCCGAGCTGCTGGCGGCGCTGCGCATCGTCGACCAGGGCGACATCGCAGCGGACCGCATGCTCGGCTCCTGGGCGGGCGCCATGGGACACACGCAGTTCCTGCCCTCGGTCTTTCTGGCCCACGCCGTGGATGCCGACGGCGACGGCCACCGCGACATCTGGGGCAGCATCCCGGACGTGACCGCATCCACCGCGCATTTCCTGGCGCGCTCCGGCTGGCAGGCTGGCGAGCCATGGGGGGTGGAGGTGCAATTGCCCGCGTCCTTCGACCATGCCCGCGCCGATCTCTCGGTGCGCCAAGCCGCTACCCAATGGGAAGCCGAGGGCGTGCGCAGCATGGATGGGCAGGCGCTGCCCGTACTGGCCAGCGCTTCCATCATCACGCCCGCCGGCGCACGAGGGCCGGCGTTTCTGGTGGGCGCCAATTTCCGCACCATCCTGCGCTACAACAATTCGGTCAACTACGCGCTGGGCGTGGCCTTGCTGGCGCGGCAGATCGGCGGCGGCAGCCCGGTGGTTGCCGCGTGGCCACGCAACCTTGCCCCCCTGTCGCGCTCGCAGTTGCAGGCGCTGCAGGAAGCGCTCAATCGACGAGGTTTTTCCGCGGGCGCCCCGGACGGCGTGATGGGTCCCGCCACCCGCGCGGGCTTGCGGGGCTATCAGCGCAGCATCGGAGTGGCGGCAGATGGCTACCCCACCGCGGAGCTGCTGGAGCGGCTCATGGCATCCCAGTAGGGGACTGCTGGCCGCCCCGGATCCACGCCGCTCGCAGGCCTACGGCGTCACCAACCCGTCCATGCGGACGACTTCGAAATCCCGGCCCAGCACTTGCCGGAGCTCGGATTTGAGGCGATCGTTGTTCCAGCGCTCATCCGGCGCGCCGCTCAGGTACCAGTTGGATCCGTTGTCGGCCACCATCATCCCGTGGGTCTTGAGGGCCGTGAGAATGGCCCGTGTTTCGGCCGAGAAACCCGCCGGGATCACGTAACTGGCCTTGAGCCGGACCCGCATCCCCATGGGCGGCAGGTTCGAGCTGGTGTTGCTGGAAGCCCAGTGGGTCGCTGGCGGCACATAGGCGCGACGAGTCTGGCTCACGGTAAAGCGCAGCGCGTGCCGGATGCCGCCGGGCCCCTGCGAGGCCTCGTCATAACGGACCAAGCCCGGGAAGATGGGCAGGCCCGCCGCGTCGGCACTGGTCCAGCGCGGCTGCGCGGTGGGACGCACGTTATTGCTGTTGAGGTGAAAGACCGCACCGCCCGACGCCCGCCAGCTGCCATCGGCCTGCGGATAGCTGTTGCCGGTTTCATACAAACGGTTGTTGTCGCGGTCGATCACGATCACGTGCCGGTCCCCTGCACTGCCGGGGCCGCCTTCGATGGGGGCATTCGGCGGGATCGGGTACGGACCCGGATCGCTCTCGTCTCCGTAGTCAGTGAACTGCACAGCCACACGCGGCTGGGTGCCTGCGACCACCACGTACGGGATGCCGATGGGCGCCCCCTCCCACAAGCCCGCACCAAAGTCCGGAAAAAGGCCGCGGGTCAGGCCAATGCTGGCGATGAGGTTGTCGGAATTCGGGTCCACAGGCAGGGTGCTGATGTCCGCGTTCCAGGCGTTGTCCGCAGGGAACGGTATGGCCCCATTGAGCGGCGCGCCCACGCCCAGCGTGGCGTTGCGCAAGTCACCGTAGACCTGCGCCCCAGGCGCTGGTGCCGGTGCGGGCGGGAGCGGTGCCGGCGAAACCGGGGGTGGCGCCGGGGGAGGCGCCGCCTCGTCACCACCGCCGCCCCCGCAGGCGGCAACCGCCGCAGCCAGGCCCGCAACGGCCATGAGCCGGCTGGTGGAGGCCCAACGCCGCACATGCAATGAATCGTCAGAACGGTCTGCGAGGGGGGATGGCGGAGGATGGATCATGTGCGGCACCAAAATCTGCGCAGTATGCAGCGGCGAATTCCGCCTCTTGCCGCTGAAATGTACGCAAACGTGACAAGCGTGATGCGGGTCCGGCGCGACCGTTTCGGCAATGGTCGTCTCCCGCGCTTCGTCCCGCAACCGCGGGGCCGCGGCAGACAAAGAATCCCTCCGAAGTCTGCGCGTTGCCACCCGTCCAGTGCGCGCCACACGCTTCCCGCTCGATGCGCACAGAGGTCCCCACCGCCTGCGAGACACGCGGGCCGTTGGCCCCGCCCTTTAGCCTCCAAGCCCGTACTTGCGGATCTTGTCGTGCAGCGTGGTCTTGGCCACGCGCAGCGCCTCGGCCGTGCGGGACAGGTTGCCGCCTTGCTGGCGCAAGGACTCGGCAATCAGGCTGCGCTCGAACGCCTCGACAGCGGCCGCCAGCGCGAGGGGCTGCGCCCCCGCCTCCGCACCACCCGCGCCATCGGCAAACGGCGCAGCCCCTGCCGCAATGCCCAGCACCACGCGCTCAGCCACGTTGCGCAACTCGCGCACATTGCCGGGCCAGTGGTAGCCCAGAAGCCGCTGCGTCTGAGCGGACGACAGCTCGGGCACCGCACGCTGGTGCCGGGCGGCGGCGTCCATGACGAAATGCTCGAACAACAGCGGTACGTCTTCACGCCGGTCGCGCAGCGGGGGCAGATCCACGGTGGCGACGCTCAGGCGGTAGTAGAGGTCTTCGCGGAACCGGCCCTGTCGGCACAGCGCCAGCAAATCCACCTTGGTGGCAGCCACCACGCGGCAGTCGATGGGAATGAGCGCGTTGGAGCCCAGTCGCTCCAGCACCCGTTCTTGCAGCACACGCAAGAGCTTGATCTGCATGGCCATGGGCATGCTTTCGATTTCATCGAGGAACAGCGTGCCCCCGCTGGCATGCTCGATCTTGCCAATGCGGCGCTTGCCCGCTCCCGTGAAGGCCCCGGCCTCATTGCCGAACATCTCGCTGTCAAACAAGGTGTCGGGCAAGCCGCCGCAGTTGATGGCCACAAAATGGCCTTTGCCGCGCGGGCTGGCATCGTGCAGGCACCGCGCGGCCAGCTCTTTGCCCGTGCCGGTTTCGCCATGGATGAGCACATCCACCGTGCTGGCCGCCAAGCCAGCCAACACCTCGCGCAAGCGCAGCATGTTGGGTGCGCGGCCCATCACCAGGCGCTCGATCGCATCGCGGTGCGCCAGTTGGCTGCGCAGCTGGCGCACCTCGAGCACCAGCCGGCGCTTGTCCAGCGCACGGCGAACTGCGCTGACCAGTTGCTCAGGGGCAAAGGGCTTCTGGATGAAATCGTGCGCGCCATCCTTCATGGCCTGTACAGCCATCGAGATGTCGCCATGGCCGGTGATCAGCACCACGGGCAACTCCGGGTCCAGGCCCATGAGTTCCTGCAAGAAGGCCATGCCGTCCATTTTCGGCAGGCGAATATCGCTCACCACCACGCCCCGGAAGTCACGCCCCAGGCGCAGGCGCGCCAGCTCTGCGCTGGGGGCACTTTCCGTCGCAATGCCTTCCAGCTGCAGGGCCTGTTCACAGCCCAGAACGATGTCGGGATCGTCTTCAACGATAAGGACCTTGAGGTCGTGGGTCATGGGCGTTCCAGGGCGGGTTCCGATTCTTGGCGGACTGCAGCGGGCAAGATCAAGTGGAACACGGCACCGCCCTCGGGGTGGTTGGCGCCGGTGAGCGTTCCGCCCGATTCACGCACGATTCCGGCCGACAAGGCCAGCCCTAGGCCCAGGCCATCGCCCGAGCCCTTGGTGGTGAAAAACGGCTCGAACAGATGGGCCAGGGCTTCATCGGTGAGGCCCGGTCCTCGGTCACGCACCTGCACATGCACTTGGCCATCCAACTGGTCGCACCGAATCTCGACGCGCATGGCGCTGCTGCCCGCCATCGCATCCAGCGCGTTGTTGATCAGGTTGACCAGGACCTGCTCCAGGCGGTTGCCATCGCACCACGCCACGGGCTCTGGGTCGGCCACGTCGAGCACCCATTGGGCCCCGACTTGCAGGATGCGCGGCTCCAGCAGGGCCAGCGCGTTGGTCAGCGCGGCACGCAACCCCACGGCTTGCGGCTCGCCCGTCGATTTGCGGGCAAAGGCCCGCAGCTCGCCCGTGATGCGGCCCATGCGGTCGGCCAACTGGGCAATGCGCTCCAGGTTGACACGCACCGTGGGCAAATCGCCTCGCTCCAGAAATCGCACGCTGTTACCCGACAGGGTGCGCAGCGCGGTCAGCGGCTGGTTCAGCTCATGCGCAACGCCCGTGGAAAGCTGCCCAATCACCGCCAGCTTGCCGGCCTGCACCAGCTCATTCTGGGCTGCGCGAAGCGTGCCTTCGGCGCGAATCCGCTCCTGTACTTCAGACTGGAGACGTTCGTTGGTACGCGACAAATCGGCCGTGCGCTGCTGCACTTTGCGCTCCAGCTCGTCGTGTGCAGCCTGCAACGCTTCGCGTGCGGCCAGTCGGTCGCGCAAACGGTCGCGTTCGTGGCGGCGGCGCTGGTTGACCATGAAGCCGAGCAGCGCGACAAATGCAGCACCGATGGTGACGACCAGGGCATCACTCTGCGCAGCCTCATCCGCGCGGGCCAGGTGCGAGAAAACAGTCAGCGTCCACGGCGTTCCCGGCAGCGCACGCGATTGGGCCAGGAAGCGGCCCGTCACCGGGTACACCGACGCCATCTCCGTGCCCGCCCGCGCCACACGCACCACGCGCGCCCCCTGATCCAGGTCGCTGAGGACCGTCATCCCCAAGGGGGTGAGGGCACGGCGGTTGTATTGCAGGGTCTGGTCAAAGGCTTTGCGAGTGCTGTCGTCCAGCGGACGCAGCACGGTGAACTTCCAGTCGGGCACCGAACCCAGGATCACCACGCCGTTTTCATCGGTCACGATCACCGGCGCCTCGACGGTGGACCAGGATTGCTCCAGCTGGTCCAGGCTCACCTTGGTGACGGCGACGCCTACGGTGCGGTTGCCGTCGAGCAATGCCGATGCCAGGTAATACCCCGGCTCTCCGCGCGTGGTGCCAATGCCAAAGAACCGCCCGCTGTTCTTGCTCAGCGCATCGCGAAAGTAGGGCCGAAAGCTGAGATCCTCGCCCATGAAGCTGTCAGGGCGGCGCCAGTTGCTGGTGGCCACCACGCGCCCCTGCAAGTCGATCACGTAGATGGATAGCGTGCCCGCGCGCTCGTTGAGCTGCTCCAGGTAGGCATTGACGCCGTCTGCATCGCGCAGTGGCGAATCCAATGAACCGGAAGAACTGGCCCGCCTGGCCGCGAGGGTCGATGGGGCGGAGACACCCGGCGCAGCCCTGAGCAAAGCCAGCACTTCGGGGCTGAGCTCCAGCGTACCCGGAAGAAAGGCGTACTTGCTGATCTCACGCTGCAAGCTGGCGGTGTACAGCTCCAGCCGGTGCAAGCCTGTGGCCTGGATCTGAGCCTGCTCCATGCGCTGGACCCACACATAGGCCAGCGCCCCGCTCAGCCCGACCCCAGCAAGGAGGAGCAGGACGGTGAAGCGGCGCAAAGATCTGGGCAAAGGCATGGGGCGGCCGATGTTAGCAGCGCGTGTAGGCAACCGCGGGGCCATGGCTTGATCGCCATGCCGCCTTCTCGCGACGGCCGCCGCACGCGCCTGCAACGTTTGAAAACAGGCGTTCTGTGGCCTGGCGACGGCATGGGAAGGCTTACGCCACGCGCGGCAAAACCTCGTCGTCGCCCGCGGCGGGCAGCATTTCCTCACGCTCGGCGAGCGCCTCTGGCACCGGATCGATGGCGTTTTCCCATTTGGCCACCACTGCCGTGGCAATGGCGTTGCCCAGCACATTGGTCACCGTCCGCCCCATGTCCAGGAAGTGGTCGATACCGAGAATCAGCAGCACGCCGGCTTCCGGCAGTTTGAACATGGGAAGCACGGCAGCCACGACCACCAGCGAGGCGCGAGGCACGCCCGCAATTCCTTTGCTCGACACCATGAGCACCAGCAACATGGTGATCTGCGCAGACAACGGCATGTCGATCCCGTAGGCTTGCGCAATGAAAATCGCTGCAAAGGTGGTGTAGATCATGGATCCGTCCAGGTTGAACGAATATCCGAGCGGCAACACAAACCCCGTCACCTTCGGCTTGACGCCAAATTTTTCGAGCTGCTCCACCAGTTTGGGGTACACCGATTCACTGCTCGCCGTCGAGAAGCCGATGAGCATTGGGGTACGAATCAGCTTGAGCAGGCGAAACACATCGCGCCCCAGCACGGCATAACCCGCCACCACCAGCACCAACCACAAGGCCGCCAGCGCCAGGTAGAAGCTCAGCATGAGTTTGCCGAACACCCCGAGCATGCCCAGGCCCTGCGTGGTGATGGCGCCAGCCACGGCACCAAACACGCCGACCGGAGCAAATCGCATCACGTAGTCGGTGACCTTGAGCATCACGTGGACCACCTCATCGAGCGTAGCCACAAGCGTGCGCGCCGCCTGGTTGTGCAAATGCCCCAGCGCCAATCCAAAAAACAGCGAGAACACCAGGATCTGAAGGATGGCGTTGTTGGCCATCGATTCAACGATGCTGCGCGGAAAGACCTGTGCGATGAAGTCCCGCAGATTCAGTGCACCGGTCTTGAGCTGGGTCGAGGCGCCCGCCTCGGGCAGGGGAATGGCGAGCCCGCTGCCCGGCTGCGTGAGATTGGCGATCACCAATCCCAGGGCCAGCGACACCAGCGAAGCGCCCAGGAACCAGCCGACCGCCCGCGTGCCAATGCGTCCCACGGTGCGCGAATCCCCCATGCTGGCCATGCCAGCGGCGAGCGTCGCAAACACCAGGGGCGCGATGATCATCTTGATCATGCGCAGGAAGATGTCCGTGAGCAAACCGAAGTAGCCAGCGATCTCCTTGGCGGCTTCGGGCGTGGGAGCCGCGGCGTGGCAGGCGTACCCGACCAGAACACCCAGGACCATGGCCAGGATGACCATGGTGGTCAGACGATTGAGTTTCATGCGATGTGTGTGAAGTTGAAGAATGAAAACGCGAGAAGGCTGACCATCTTTGGCGGCAGCCCCTTGCGCCGAACGGTCAGGCAGGCGGGGCCGCGCCATATCCCCGCGCAGGCGGGCGAGGCCTGGCACGCGCCGGGCATAGGCAATCCGGCCTGCCGGGTGCAAGGAATGTGGCGTTTTCTGGCATGGCTTGTCTCCCCATCAGCCGTGCCTGTCGGGCGCGGCCTGGGCTTTGCACAGCACAGGGCATGCCAGCCTCACCTGCCCTGTAAGTGGTTGATTTTTATGGAACTCCGACGCTCACGCCCTCCGCGCCGTTCGGTTTTCCGACCACCGAATGCACCACCTGTCCGGCAGGCCGAACAATGCGGCAGCCCACACGCGGGCAAAAAAAAGCCGGCCCCATGGGCCGGCTCAGACGCTCAGGCAGGTGTGCCTGATCAATCGGTAGTTGCCTCTTCAGGCTCCGCTGGTTCCGACTTGGCCGAACGATCCTTCTTCGGCAGCGGCTGGATGTCCAGCAGCACCTCGGGCGTTTCCACGCCTTTGTCGTCGGTCTTGACTTCGATGTCCACCGTCAGGCGACCGCCTTCCGTCAGACGGCCGAACAACAGCTCGTCGGCCAGCGCCCGGCGGATGGTGTCCTGGATCAGGCGCTGCATCGGGCGTGCGCCCATCAGCGGATCGAAGCCCTTCTTCGCCAGATGCTTGCGCAGCGTGTCGGTGAAGGTGACTTCGACCTTCTTCTCGGCCAACTGGGTTTCGAGCTGCAGCAGGAACTTGTCGACCACGCGCAGGATGATCTGCTCGTCCAGCGCCTTGAAGTTGACGATGGCATCCAACCGGTTGCGAAACTCGGGCGTGAACAGGCGCTTGATGTCGCCCATCTCGTCGCCCGCCTGCCGCGGATTGGTGAAACCGATCGTGGCCTTGTTCATTGTCTCGGCGCCCGCATTCGTCGTCATGATGATGATGACATTGCGGAAGTCGGCCTTGCGCCCGTTGTTGTCTGTCAGCGTGCCGTGGTCCATCACCTGCAGCAGCACGTTGAAGATGTCCGGGTGCGCCTTTTCGATTTCATCCAGCAGCAACACGGCGTGCGGCTTCTTGGTGATGGCCTCGGTCAGCAGGCCACCCTGGTCGAACCCGACGTAGCCCGGAGGCGCACCAATCAGGCGGCTCACGGCATGGCGCTCCATGTACTCCGACATGTCGAAGCGGATCAGCTCAATACCCAGGATGAAGGCCAATTGCTTGGCTGCCTCGGTCTTGCCCACGCCCGTGGGGCCACTGAACAGGAAGGAGCCAATCGGCTTGTCGCCCTTGCCCAGGCCCGAGCGCGCCATCTTCACGGCGGAGGCCAGCACTTCGAGTGCCTTGTCCTGGCCAAACACCACGCTCTTGAGGTCGCGCTCCAGTGTCTGAAGCTTGCTGCGGTCGTCATTGGACACGTTCGCGGGCGGAATGCGCGCGATCTTGGCCACGATCTCCTCGATCTCGGCCTTGCCGATGGTCTTCTTGCGCTTGCTGGGCACCAGGATGCGTTGAGCAGCACCGGCTTCGTCGATGACGTCGATCGCCTTGTCGGGGAGGTGACGGTCATTGATGTACTTGGCGCTCAACTCGGCCGCAGCCTGCAGGGCGGCTGCCGCGTACTTCACGCTGTGGTGCTCCTCGAAACGCGACTTCAGGCCCTTGAGGATGTCCACCGTTTCGGCCACGGTCGGCTCGACCACATCGACCTTCTGGAAGCGGCGGGACAGCGCGGCGTCCTTTTCGAAGATGCCGCGATATTCCGTGAAGGTGGTCGCGCCAATGCACTTGAGCTGACCACTGGACAGTGCCGGCTTGAGCAGGTTGGAGGCATCCAGCGTGCCACCCGACGCCGCCCCCGCACCGATCAGAGTGTGGATCTCATCGATGAACAGGATGGCATTGGGCTTGTCCTTGAGGGACTTGAGCACGCCCTTGAGGCGCTGCTCGAAGTCACCGCGGTACTTGGTGCCCGCCAGCAGCGCTCCCATGTCCAGCGAGTACACCGTGGCCTCTGCCAGGATCTCAGGCACGTCGTTCTGCGTGATGCGCCAGGCCAGGCCCTCGGCAATCGCCGTCTTGCCCACGCCAGCTTCACCCACCAGGAGCGGGTTGTTCTTGCGGCGGCGGCACAGAATCTGGATCGTGCGCTCCACCTCGTAATTGCGGCCGATCAGCGGGTCGATCTTGCCGTCCTTGGCGGCCTGGTTCAGGTTCTGGGTGAACTGTTCCAGGGGCGAGGCCTTTTCGTTGCGCTCGCCGCCACCGCCTTCTTCGCCTTCGGCTTGGTTGTCCGCCTTGGCAGGCTCGGGCGGCTCGCCCTTCTTGATCCCGTGGGCGATGAAGTTGACCACGTCCAGGCGGGTCACGCCCTGCTGGTGCAGGTAGTACACGGCATGCGAGTCCTTTTCGCCAAAGATGGCCACCAGCACATTGGCACCCGTGACTTCCTTCTTGCCGTTGCCGGTGGACTGCACGTGCATGATGGCACGCTGGATCACGCGCTGGAAACCCAGCGTAGGCTGCGTGTCCACCTCGTCGGTGCCCGCCACCTGGGGCGTGTTGTCCTTGATGAAATTGGCCAGCGACGAGCGCAAATCATCGATGTTGGCCGAACAAGCGCGCAGCACCTCCGCTGCGCTGGGGTTATCGAGCAATGCAAGCAACAGATGCTCCACGGTGATGAACTCGTGGCGCTGCTGACGGGCCTCAACAAAGGCCATGTGCAAGCTGACTTCCAGTTCCTGGGCAATCATGTGAACTCCTTTGTGCTTGCGTGGAAAAGATAACTTTAGATCGGGATCAAAGACCTGTTATTCAACAGGTTCACTGACACATTGCAGTGGGTGGCCCGCCTTGTGGGCGGCGTCAAGCACTTGTTCCACCTTGGTGGCCGCCACGTCGCGGGAATACACCCCGCAGACGCCTTTGCCATCGAGATGGATCTTCAACATGATCTGGGTGGCTTGTTCGCGGTCCTTGCTGAAAAATTCCTGCAGCACCACGATGACAAACTCCATGGGGGTGTAGTCATCATTGAGCATGACCACCTGGTACATCTGCGGCGGCTTGGTTTTTTGCGTGCGCCTTTCGAGCACGACCGAACCGCCATCATCCCGCGCAGGCCGGGTCACCGGCGGCGCGGTGGGGGGTGAAGGTGGTTTTGTTGCCATGAAAATCATTCTAGCGATCCCCGCGGGCCGCTGCCGCCTGAGAAATCTGGTGTTGATCTGGTAATTTTCAAGCTATCGCCCAAGCGACGCACTGCGCTGCGCTTTGGGCGGAGCGGTTCATTCATAAACCACCGTGGCCGAGCCACTGCCAGCCTGCGCCATCCACGCGGCCAAAGCGGCATCGGTGGGGTAGAACCGGGCGCTCTCGCCCAGTTGCAACTCCGCAACCGCCGCGGCATCCGGCGCCGTGCAGCGCACGCCCATGCGCACCCGCAGGCCATGCACCAGTTCCCCTTCCGGGACCTCTTCCCGGCGCGCAGGAAACTCCTGGACCAGGCGGTGCACGTCCGGCCCCTTGTCCGCGACAGTGACATGCAGATACTTGCCGAACCGGCATCGAGCACCGGCAAGGTCCCATATCTGCTGAACCTTGACGCGCAGGCCGCCGCTGAAATGGTCCAGTTGCAGCCGCCCCATCATCACCACGAACTCGTCTTCCTTGAGCTGGTTGCGATAGGTATTGAGGAGAGCCTCGTCGGCCGAGGCTTCAATGACGCCCGATTTGTCATCCAGCCGGAACAGCCCCAACTTGCCGCGCTGGCCATTGATGACCCGAAAATCGCTGATGATGCCAGCGAGCACTTGCGGCTCGCGGCTGTCGAGAAGCTCGTCGATGGGCGTGCGCACAAAACGGCGCACCTCGGACGCCACTTCATCGAACAGATGGCCCGACAAGTAAAACCCGATGGCAGTTTTCTCCTGGGTCAGCCGCTCCTTGATCCCCCAGGGCACAGCGTCCACCAGATCGGGCTCCTGGGTGCTCGACCCATGGGCGTCGTCGCCCATCATGTCGAACAACCCCCCCTGGTTCACGTTGGCCAAGGTGGCGGCAGCGAAATCGAACGCCCGGTCGATGGAAGCCACGAGGGCGGCGCGATTGAGGTGGATTGAGTCAAACGCCCCGGCCTTGATCAAGGCCTCGACGGTGCGCTTGTTCATGCGTGCCTTGTCCACACGCACGCAAAAGTCAAAAAGACTCTTGAACGGCCCTTTGGTGGAGCCCTGGGGGCCTTCGCCCCTCCCCTCGCGAGCCGCCACCAGCGCCTCGATGGCCTGCTGGCCCGTGCCCTTCACGGCGCCCAGGCCATAGCGGATGACCTTGTCTGTCACCGGCTCGAAGCGGTAGTTGCCGCGGTTGACATCCGGCGGCTCGAAGGTCATGCCGAAGTGCTTGACGGCGTCTTCGTACAGCACCTTGAGCTTGTCGGTGTCGTCCATTTCCACCGTCATGTTCGCGCAGTAGAACTCGGCGGTGTAGTGCACCTTGAGCCAGCCCGTGTGGTAGGCCAGCAGCGAGTACGCGGCCGCGTGCGACTTGTTGAAGCCGTAGCCCGCGAACTTCTCCATCAGGTCGAACACCTCGTCGGCCTTTTCCTGGCTGATGCCCTTCTCGGCAGCCCCCTTGCGGAAGATGGCGCGGTGCTCGGCCATTTCCTCGGCCTTCTTCTTGCCCATGGCCCGACGCAGCATGTCGGCGCCGCCCAGGCTGTAGCCACCCAGCACCTGGGCGGTCTGCATCACCTGCTCCTGATAGACCATGATCCCGTAGGTCTCCGCCAGCACCGGCTCCACCAAGGGGTGTGGGTAGATCACCTCCTCCTTGCCGTGCTTGCGGTTCACGAAGCTGGGGATCAGGTCCATGGGACCCGGGCGGTATAGCGCGTTGAGGGCGATCAGGTCTTCCAGACGGCTCGGGCGCGCCTCTTTCAGCATGCCCTGCATGCCGCGGCTTTCAAACTGGAACACGGCCTCGGTCTTGCCTTCGGAGAACAGGCGGTAGGTGGGGCCGTCGTCCAGGGGGATGTTCTCGAACGCAAAGTTCTCCTGGCCCTTGTGGCGCTTCATGATGAACTCGCGCGCAATTTCCAGGATGGTGAGCGTGGCCAGGCCCAGAAAGTCGAACTTCACCAGGCCGATGGCTTCCACGTCGTCCTTGTCGTACTGGCTCACGGCCGATTCGCTGCCAGGCTGCTGGTACAGCGGGCAGAAATCGGTGAGCTTGCCCGGCGCAATCAGCACGCCCCCGGCGTGCATGCCGATGTTGCGCGTCATGCCCTCGAGCTTTTGCGCCATCTCGATGATGGTCTTGACGTCTTCTTCCTTCTGCACCCGCTCGTACAGCAGAGGCTCCAGCTCCAGCGCATAGTTGTTCTTGTCGCCCTCCTTCTTCACCTCCGGCGGGTAGGCCAGCGTGTACGACATGCCGGGCTTGCCCGGCACCAGCTTGGAGATGCCGTCGCAGAAGGTGTAGCTCATATCCATGACGCGGCCCACGTCGCGGATGGCCGCCTTGGCTGCCATGGTGCCGAAGGTGGCGATCTGGCTTACGGCGTTCTTGCCGTACTTGTCCTTCACGTAGTCGATCACGCGGTCGCGGTTGCTCTGGCAGAAGTCGATGTCGAAGTCGGGCATCGACACCCGCTCGGGGTTCAGGAATCGCTCGAACAGCAGGTTGTACTGCAGCGGGTCCAGGTCAGTGATCTTGAGTGCATAGGCCACGAGCGATCCAGCGCCGGAGCCGCGGCCCGGCCCCACCGGACAGCCGTTGTTCTTGGCCCACTGGATGAAGTCGCCCACGATCAGGAAGTACCCCGGGAAACCCATCTTCAGGATGGTGCCCAGTTCGAACTCCAGCCGCTCCACGTAACGCGGACGCTGCTTCTCCCGCTCGGCCTCGTCAGGAAAGAGGTGCTTCAGGCGCTCCTCTAGCCCCTCGAACGACGCAAACCGGAAATACTCGTCAATGGGCATGCCATTGGGCGTGGGGAAATCCGGCAACTGGGGCTTGCCCAGCACCAGGGTGAGGTTGCAGCGCTGCGCAATCTCCAGCGTGTTCTCGATGGCTGAAGGCACATCGGCGAACAGTGCCTGCATCTCGGCAGAGGATTTGAAGTACTGGTCCCGCGTGAACTTGCGCACACGGCGGGGATTGGCCAGGATCTCGCCCTCTGCGATGCAGATGCGCGCCTCGTGCGCCTCGTAGTCATCCGGCGTTGCAAACTGCACGGGATGGGTGGCCACCACCGGCAGGTTCAAGCGCGCGGCCAGCTGCGCGGCGGCAATCACGTGGCTCTCGTCGTCCACGCGTCCTGCGCGTTGCAACTCGATGTAAAACCGGTGAGGAAACAGCCCAGCCAAGCGCAGCGCCACGTCGGCGGCGCCCGCCTCGTCGCCCTTCAGGAGGGCCTGCCCTACCGGCCCCGCCTGTGCTCCAGCCAGCGCGATCAGCCCATCGGAGAGCTCCTGCAACCATTCCCACTTGCACAGGGCCAGGTTCTTAACCACATTGTGCGTCCACGCCCGCGCCAGCAGCTCGGACAGGTGAAGGTAGCCCTGACGGTTCTGCACCAGCAGAATAATCCGGGACGGCGCAGCGCCGCCCTCGCCTTCCAGGAATACTTCGGCCCCCAGGACAGGCTTGACCCCTTTGCCCCGCGCTTCCTTGTAAAACTTGATCGCCCCAAAAAGATTGTTGAGATCGGTGATGGCCAGCGCTGGCTGTCCATCCTTGGCGGCCGCCTTGGCCACCTCATCGATGCGATTGGTACCGTCGACGACGGAAAATTCGGTGTGCAGGCGCAAGTGAACAAACATGGCTGGCATTGTAGAAACCCTGGGTCACCCTCCCTGCCTCCGACCATCACTTCGCTGCGGGGGCAGAGGGGGCTCCGCCGGCACACCTCAGCCTCACCTCCGCCGGGTTCGCAACGCCCCTAAAGGGGCTCCGAAGAGCATCACCGCCGCCAGTACAATGCCCTTTGCGCCCCGGAACCTGGCGGCGCGCCTGGCGCCTCGGACCCGCCGATGTCCCGCACCTTTGTTCCTCTTTTGCTGAAAGCTGCTTGCGATGCTGCGTGCCCCCCTGCCCTTCGTTACTGCCTTGCTGGCTGCCGGTCTGCTGGCGGGCTGCTCCACCACCAGTGAAGACAAAACGGCGAACTGGAGCCCCAACCGCATCCATTCAGAAGCGAAGGACGAGATCAACAGCGGTGCGTACGACAAGGCAGTCCCCCTGCTGGAGAAGCTGGAAGGCCGCGCCGCCGGCACCCCCCTGGCCCAGCAAGCGCAGATCGACAAGGCTTACGCGCACTACAAGGCCGGCGAAAAGGCACAGGCCGTCGCCACCCTGGACCGTTTCATGAAGCTGCATCCCGCCAGCCCTGCACTGGACTACGCGCTTTATCTGAAGGGCCTGGTGAACTTCAACGACAACCTGGGCCTGTTCTCGTTCATCTCGCGCCAGGATTTGTCCGAGCGCGACCAGAAAGCCGCCAAGGATTCGTTCGAGGCCTTCAGCGAACTGGCGACCCGGTTCCCCGAGTCCCGCTATGCACAGGATGCGCGCCAGCGCATGACCTACATCGTCAACTCGCTGGCCCAGTACGAGGTCCACGTGGCCCGCTACTACTTCCAGCGGGGTGCCTATGTCGCCGCCATCAGCCGCGCCCAGGTGGCGTTGGCCGACTACCAGGGTGTGCCTGCACTGGAAGAGGCGCTGTACATCCTGATCCAGTCCTACGACGCCCTCGGCATGACCCAGCTGCGAGACGATGCGCGTCGCGTCATGGATACCTCCTACCCCCAAAGCGCCTACCTGCGCGAAGGTTTCAAGGGCAAGGCAGATCCGTGGTGGAAGTTCTGGTAAGCGCCTGAAGAGCCCTATCAAACTCCTGTGGTGACTCCAGCCGCCGCATCGGCGGTAACGCCGCGAGCAAGCGCTTGCCATAGCCCATGGTGACCAGGCGGGTGTCTCCCACCACCAGGATCCCCTGATCGGATTCCCGCCGTATCAGCCGTCCGGCCCCCTGCTTGAGCGCCACGGCCGCCTCGGGCAATGCGTAAGAAGTGAACGCTTTTCCACCCGACTTTTCAATGCGCTGCGTGTACGCCTCTACCAGCGGGTCCCCAGGTGGCGGAAAAGGGAGCTTGTCGATGACCACCAATTGCAAGGCGTCGCCCGGCACGTCGAAGCCCTCCCAGAACGTCGCCGACGCCACCAGGATGCAGCCTGGCTGACCATGCGCACTGCCTTCGCGAAAGCGTTGCATCAGCCGGCGCTTGGGCCACTCGCCCTGCACAAGCACTTCCAGCTCACCCGAAGCCGCAAACTGGGCGTGCAGCGCATCGCCAATCCCTCGCAGGGCCTTGAGGGTGGTCGTCAAGACAAGGGTACGCCCCCCTAGTTGCGCCGCGGCTTGGGAAATCCATTGGGCCAGAGCGCCACTGTGCGAAGGGTCAACCGGCGGCGGCAAGTGCCGCGGCACGTACAGGGCCGCCTGGGACGCATAGTCAAAAGGGCTGGCAACCCGCAATATCTTTGCATCCTGCAACCCGGCGCGCTCGGTGAACCAGCTCAGTTTTTCATCATCGCCCAAGGTGGCTGAGGTGAAGATCCAGGATCTGCCCGGGCCTGCGGCAGGCGCCTGAGGCCAGCCGTCTTCGCCCACGGCTTGCGGTGGCGCGGCCATCAGCCGGGTGCGCATGGCCTCGGCGATGTCGAGCGGGGACTCAACCAGGCGCAATTGCGAGCCCACGTCGAGCCACCGCACAGCGTCCGGGCTCCCCGCCCCATCAAAATGGGCCAGGCGCGCCAGCAACTCGCTCCCGCGTTCGTACAGGCGCTCCAGTTCGGGGGCCGTTTCGCTGACCGCGTCGAGTGCCGCCTGCCCCTGTGCACAGGCGAGCGCCAAGCGGCGAATAGCAGCCCGCCACGCTTCGGGCTGGGTACCTTCGGGCGCTTCATCCGTCCAGCGCAGCTTGGTACCCGCCCGCAACTCGCCGACCACCAGGCGCAGGTCGCGGGCAGCCAGGTCCACGTTGTTGGCCAGACCCACCCAATCCGCCATGCCCCTAGCCCGCTGCAGACCAGCCGCCAGCATGTCCTTGCCGAAGTCCATCAGTTGGCCCGTGGAAAGTGACAGGCCCAGAAACTGCACGCCCGTTTCGCTGATCTGGTGCGCCTCGTCGAACACCACCACCCGCACGGTCGGCAAAAGCTCGGCCATGCCGGACTCGCGGACCGCCACATCGGCAAAAAAAAGATGGTGGTTGATGACCACAATGTCCGCCGCCAGGGCTTCCCGCCGCGCCTGGTGGACATGGCATTCACGGAATTTCGGGCAGGCAGAGCCGAGGCAGTTTTCACGGGTGGAAGTGACCAGCGGCAGCACGGGCGAGCGTTCATCCAGTCCCGTCAGCTCGGCCAGATCGCCCGCTTGTGTGCGGCGCGACCACTCCTCGACCTTGGACAGCACGCGGGCAACACCTGGCTCGCGGGCCGAAATGTCCTGGCGCGCGAGCTCCATCCGGTGCAGACAAAGATAGCTTGCGCGGCCCTTGAGAAGCGCCATGCGCACGGGCAGGCCGAGCACCTCAGCCAGCAGCGGCAGATCCCGTGAAAACAACTGGTCCTGCAGCGCCTTGGTGGCTGTCGACAGCAGCACCCGCTCGCCGCTCAGGAGGGCCGGTACGAGATAGGCAAAGGTCTTGCCAACGCCGGTCCCTGCCTCCACCACCAGGGCGCCACCGGCTTCGATGGTCTGCGCCACGGCCATGGCCATTTGCGTCTGGCCCTCACGGGGCACAAAACGGGCATCCGCCCGGGCCAGCATCCCGCCCGGCGCGAACACCTCCTGTACGCTCTCCACCAGCGACATCAGGCGGACTCGGGAGGTTGCAGATCACGCTCCAGCCGGTCCATGGCATCGCGGAGGACCAGGCGCCGCTTCTTCAGTCGGCGCAAGGCAAGGTCATGGGCCGCGGCGCCTTCAGGCGCACGCAGGTCGATCAACGCGTCCAGCTCGGCATGCTCGATGCGCAGCGCGATAAGTTGCCGGAGCGGATGGTGAAGGCTGGGGGTGGTCAAGGCAGGGGCGGCCATGGCAAAAATGCCACAGGCGGCCTGATAATACGCGTTCATCCCATATTGCGCGACAGCCGCGTGCGCGTGCGCCCCACAATCACCAGCATGACCAAAGCCTTTCGCCTCATCGCGTCCACCGGCATCCACAAAGGTGACCGGGAGTACCAGCAAGACCAGGTGACCTTGATCTCGCATCCCCGGCACAACGGGTGCGTGCTGGGCGTCATTGCCGATGGCATGGGGGGGCGAAGCGGGGGACGCAAAGCTTCTGATCAGGTCATGATGACTGCGCGCCAGCTGTTCGAGCGCTACTCTCCCGACACCGACGACCCGGTCGCAATGCTCAAGAGCATGGTCGAAGAGGCCCACATCGTGATCCGCTTGACAGCCATCTCTGCCGAGCAGGAGCCTCACAGCACGATTGCGGCGTTCCTCATCAATCCGCGTGGCGACTGCCATTGGGTGCACGCGGGCGACTCGCGCATCTACCATTTCCACGGCGCGCGGATGGTGTTCCGCACCAGCGACCACTCGTATGTTCAAGCGCTGGTGGACCGCGGCGAGCTCACCGAGGCGGAAGCCAACAACCATCCGCATTCCAACATTCTGGTGGGTTGCCTGGGCACCGAAAGCGATCCGCCCGTCACCACGCACGTGATCCCGCAACTACAGCCCGGCGACGTGCTGATGGCCTGCAGCGACGGCGTGTGGCATTACTTCTCCCCCACCGAACTGGGGTCGGTGGTGGACGCTCTGTCCCCCCGGGAGGCTACGGAATTCCTGATCGAGAAGGCGCGCTCCCGGGCCCGCGGCGGCGGCGATAACTTGTCGCTGGTCATCGTCAAGATGGAAGCGCTGATCGAAGAAAAAAAGGTCGCAAGCCTCATTGGGCAGGACACCGGACGGCCCTGAACCTGCAAGCAGGGGACGAATGAATCCGCCCCGGAAACGGGAAGCACGGAGCCTCGCCCTGCTCCACTGCAACTCGCCTACGAGGCACTCACGACAGGCAAGGCGCTGGCTGCACCCCCACCCACGTGAAGCTACTCAGCGCGTAGCGGAGGCTGAAGGCAGGGGTGCGGCGGGCACTCGGCCCTGCGCTTGCGCTTCCGCCCGAGACTTCTCTACACGCGCCCTGCGTTCCTGGGCCGCCTGGAGCGTGCGAGCATGTCGCTCGCGCGCCTCGGCCGCACGCCGCGCATTCTCGGTCGTGTGCGCAGCCTGCTCCTGGGTTTGCTTTTGGACACGGCTGCGCTGCTCTTGCGCACGCTGGGCGGCGTCCCGCTCTCGCTGTGTCCCCATGTCGGCCTTTGTCGACCGCGGGTTGCTGCGCAAGACTGCAGCGTCACTGGAGGCTGGCTGCGGTGCAGGGGCCGCCCGCTGCCTCTCTTCGATGATCTTCAGCCGCTCTGCCGCTTTTTCCTTGCGCTCAGCGTCGTTGAGTTCGATCTCCTGCATCCGCAACCGCGCCTCGGCATCACGCACCCCTGCGCGAACGCGGCGCAAGCAGTCTTCCACAGCGAAGCGCTGGTAACAGGCCGACTCGTCCTGCTGCCGCTGGACCCGAAGAGCCTCACGCTCGCGCCGGATGCGTTCATGCTCCGCCGTACGCTGCTGCGCAGCGGCGGCAGCTGCAGTGGCGGCTGGCGGCTCGTGTGGCTCCTTGCCGGAGGGGGCGGCCTGCGAAAAAGCAGGCGCGACCACGAGCCACGTACAGAGGGCTGCCGCTGCGCGGACGAAGAAGGGCTTGGGGGTCATGTCAGTCCCGTGTCGACGGTGCGACGCTCCAGTGCCAGGAACTCCTGGGACTGCATTTCATTGAGCCGCGAAATTGTGCGCGGGAACTCGTGCGCCAGCGGCCCTTCGGTGTAGAGCTGCTCAGGCGGCACGGCGGCCGAGAGAATCAGCTTGACCCTGCGGTCATACAGCACATCCACCAGCCACGTAAAACGCCGGGCCGGCGAAGCCATGCTCACGGGCAGGTACGGCACATCCGACAGCAGCACGGTGTGGAACTGCGTGGCGATTTCAAGGTAGTCGTTCTGCGAGCGGGGACCGCCGCACAGCGTCTTGAAATCGAACCAAACCACGCCGCCGGCCTTGCGGCGGGCACGAATTTCGCGCGCCTCAATGTGCAGCACCGGGTCTTCGTCGTGCACCTCCGCCAACTGATCAAAGGCCTCGGCCATCTCTGCATCGGCCTCGGGGCCGAGCGGCGTGTGGTAGAGCTTGACATGCTCCAGCGTGCGGCGGCGGTAGTCCGTGCCGTTGTCCACGTTCACCACTTCCAGCTTTTCGTTGAGCAGTGCAATCGCGGGCAGAATGCGATCGCGGTGCAGCCCATCGGGGTACAGCTCGTCCGGCTTGAAGTTCGAAGTCGTCACGAAACCCACACCGTTGTCGAACAGCGCCGCCAGCAAGCGGTGCAGGATCATGGCGTCGGTGATGTCGGCGACATGGAACTCATCAAAGCAGATGAGCTTGTAGCGCTTGGCAATGCGCGCGCCAAGCACGTCCAGCGGGTTCACCGTGCCCTGCAATGACGCCAGCTCGCGGTGCACCTCGCGCATGAACTCATGGAAGTGCAGCCGCACCTTGCGCTTCAGGGGCACGGCATTGAAGAAGCACTCCATGAGGAAGCTCTTGCCGCGCCCCACGCCGCCGTACATGTACACGCCGCGGGGAACGTCTGGCCGGTTGATCAGCTTCTTGATCGCGTTGGAGCGCTGGGCCTTGTAGGCAGCCCAGTCATCGGCACAACGCTGCAGGGCGTCGACCGCGCGCAGTTGGGCGGGATCGCTTTGAAAGCCTTTGGCGGCCAGTTCGGCCAGGTAAGCCTGTTTGACAGTCACTGAAGGACGCCCATCTGATGCTATGAATTAAATAGCTATCAGCGCTTGACCATCAAGCGCTGAAGCCCATTTTTATTCAAAAGTTATCAGAAGTTCAGCGTACGCTTGTCCACGGCCAGGGCGGCTTCCTTGGTGGCTTCGCTCAAGCTGGGGTGCGCGTGGCAGATGCGCGCGATGTCTTCGCTGCTGGCCTTGAACTCCATGGCCACCACGGCTTCGGAGATCAGCTCGCTGGCCATGGGGCCCACGATGTGCACGCCCAGGATCTCGTCGGTCTCGGCATCGGCCAGCATCTTGACCATGCCGGTGGTGTCGCCCAGCGCGCGCGCGCGGCCGTTGGCCAGGAAGGGGAAGCTGCCGGCCTTGTACTTGACACCGTCGGCCTTGAGCTGCTGCTCGGTGCGGCCCACCCAGGCGATCTCGGGGCTGGTGTAGATGACCCAGGGGATGGTGTTGAAGTTGACATGGCCATGCTGGCCGGCAATGCGCTCGGCCACGGCAACGCCCTCTTCCTCGGCCTTGTGCGCCAGCATCGGGCCGCGCACCACATCGCCAACGGCCCACACGCCAGGCAGGCTGGTCTTGCAATCGCCGTCCACCACAATGGCGCCGCGCTCGTCGAGCTGCAGGCCCACGGCTTCAGTGTTCAGGCCGATGGTGTTGGGCACGCGGCCGATGGAGACGATGAGCTTGTCCACGTCCAGCGACTGGGCTTCGCCCTTGGCATTGGTGTAGGCGATGGAAACGCCCTTCTTGCCGGTCTTGATCTCGCCGACCTTCACGCCCAGCTCGATCTTCAGGCCCTGCTTGTCGAAGGCCTTCTTGGCTTCCTTGGCGATCTGCTCGTCCACCGCACCCAGGAACGTGGGCAGGCCTTCCAGGATGGTGACGTCCGCACCCAGGCGGCGCCAAACGGAACCCATTTCCAGGCCGATCACGCCCGAGCCGATCAGGCCGAGCTTCTTGGGCACCGCGCCCACGCGCAGAGCGCCGTCATTGGAGAGGACATTCTCTTCGTCGAAGGGCACGCCAGGCAGCGCACGGGCGTTGGAGCCCGTGGCGATGATGATCTGTTTGGCCGAAAGCGTTTCTTCGGCGGCGCCGGTCACCTTGATCTCGTACACGCCTTCAGCGGCCTTCACGAAAGAACCGCGGCCGTGGAAGAAGCTGACCTTGTTCTTCTTGAACAAGTACAGGATGCCGTCGTTGTTCTGCTTCACGACCGTGTCCTTGCGGGTGATCATCTTGGCCACGTCGATCTTGACGTCGCTGGCGGTGATGCCGTGGTCGGCGAAGTGCTTGTTGGCGTGCTCGAAATGCTCGGACGACTGCAGCAGGGCCTTGGAAGGAATGCAGCCCACGTTCGTGCAGGTGCCTCCAGGAGCGGGGCCACCCTTCTCGTTCTTCCACTCGTCGATACAGGCCACATTGAAGCCCAGCTGGGCTGCGCGGATGGCGGCGATGTAGCCGCCGGGGCCGCCACCGATGACGATCACATCAAATTGTTTGCTCATGGGAAATCTCGTTCAGTCTGTTGGAGAAAGACCCACCGGCGGGCACAACCAGAGGTCGGCCACGCGGGTGGGTCCATGCGGTCAGGAGGTTAGATGTCGAACAGCAGGCGCGATGGGTCTTCCAGCGCATCCTTCATCGCCACCAGGCCCAGCACGGCTTCGCGGCCGTCGATGATGCGGTGGTCGTAGGACATGGCCAGGTAGTTCATCGGGCGGATCACGATCTGGCCGTTCTCCACCACCGCGCGGTCCTTGGTCGCGTGCACGCCCAGGATGGCGGACTGCGGCGGGTTGATGATGGGAG